>OGPM01001133.1_pt1 | contig 23525 bp, 14 predicted proteins | sample 1552961 | NCBI WGS metagenome assembly OGPM01 (sample SAMEA2580304, study PRJEB22360) | human gut metagenome | biome: human gut; feature: human-associated habitat; material: faeces | place: Denmark | collected 2008/2010
TGCCGTAGCTCCAGCCAAAGCGCCGAGCGTCACGTCAAGACTGAAGGAGAGTTCCTGAAACTTGGCGCTGCGGACATTGGCCGCACCGTCGTCAGCCCAGGAGGGCAGGGCGTTGGTCTGTTTCATAGAAAAAACGGTGGTAGTAGAACCACCTATCGGACAAGGGTTAACGTCAGTGTGACAGAAATTGGATGGTGCTGGAAGGGGGCAGATCACCGCATTTTGCTCTGGCTCTAAGCAATGGGAGGTACGGGAGTACCCCCGGAAGCAGTCTGACCATCCCGACAAACCCTAGGCAGGGTGCAGGCGGCTGAGCAGAATGGAATGCATTGAAAGAGTGCAGCGGGCGTAAATACCCGGAAAAACACGACCCGGATCCTGGCTGCAGTCTGATCTCAGGAGACTTTCATGGCCGGAATTATCTTCGGTTGCATCATACTCGTCCTCGTCGGATGGGCGATCGTAAAAGGGAAGTATGCGCCCTTTATTCTCATTGCAAGCGGCGTTGCCATGCTTGCTTTCTCTGTTTTCTTTGATACGGGCACATTCATGCCCAAAAAAGCGCTTCCGACTGGAAACGACTACCTGAACATTATCGAGTTCATCCGCTACATGTTCTCAACTCGTCTCGCCGGCCTGGGTCTCCTCATTATGACGATGGTGGGTTTTGCCTCCTATATGACCCATATCGGTGCGAATGATGCTTTTGTGAATATTGCGATCAAGCCGCTTTCAATCATCAAGAGCCCTTATGCGCTGGTGTTTCTGGCCTTCCTTCTCGGCAAGGCGGTCTCCATGGTGATTACCTCCGCAGTGGGTCTCGGCGTGCTCTGCCTGGCATTGATGGGCCCGGCGCTTGCAGCCCTCGGCATGAACAAGAAGGCAATCGGTGCGGTTTTTGTCACCTCCGGTGCAGCTTCACTCGTTCTCATCGGCGGCTCAACTGCGGCTGCGGCGAAGGCTTGCTCGCTCTCGATTCTTGATTACGTTTTTGTATTCAAAATTCCCGCCGCGCTTCCAACCGTTCTGGTTATGGGTCTTGCCCATGTTTTCTGGCAGAAGTATCTCGACCGCCGCGAGGGCTGGAATCCCCAAGAACATATGGGCGAGCAGCTTGTCTTTGAAGGCGAGGATGTGAAGAAGCCGAGCACTGCGGCGCCGAAGTTCTACGCCATCCTGCCGTTCCTGCCGATGATTTTTGTGGTGGTTTTCTCCCGCTACTGCATCGACTCCATCAAACTCGACATCACAACCCTGATGTTCTTCTGCGTTGCGATTGCGATGATTTGTGAAGCTGTGCGCTGGCGCGGCAGCATCGAGAAATTAGGGGCCGGACTAAAGGCGTTTCTCATGTCCATGGGTAAGGCCATGTCCGGTGTGGTGGCTCTCGTTATTGCAGCCGGTATTTTTGCCGAAGGCTTCAAGGCACTCGGCATGGTGGATGCGATCGTTAACCTCTCGAGCTCAGTCGGTGCCGGTGCGATCGGCATGTCCATCCTTTTCGTAGTGATCACGACGCTCGTCACCATCATTACGGGGTCGAACGGCGCGTCCTTTTACCCGCTGATCGAAATGGTGCCGAAGATCGCCAAGGACATGGGCGTCAACCCGGTGATGCTCGTTTTGCCGATGCATCAGGCTTCAACCATTGCCAGACCGCTTTCGCCAGTTGCCGGCGTTGTGGTCGCCATTGCTGCAATGCTCAAAATGTCGCCGCTTGAACTCGTCAAGCGTGCAAGCGTGCCTTCGATCGCAGGCCTGATTGCTCACCACATCTTCGCTTTCTGGCTCTCTCTTTGATTGATGACTTCGACGAATAGGAAATAACAAAAATGACGAAGGATCTGCAGAGCATTCTTCAGGCTCCTGAATGGTCGATGGATGACGCCTACGGCTCGGTCGGTTCAGAGAAGTGGAATCGAAGCATTGAACGCGCGGCGGCACTTCTTAATGCGCTCCATTCCATGGAACGGCCCGTTGCCCGTGAGGCGCTGGCTGATCATTTCAAAGAGTTCGATGAAGCCAATACATTAATTTCGTCGCTCGCCGCTTTTGCGAAGTGTCAAGGCGCAAAGGACGCGGGTGATGAAGAAGCTTCTGCAGCAGCAGGTGCTGTGGGTACGCTCCAAGTCAAACTTGAAGCCGCGGCACTGCCGCTCTTTGAGGCGGCTGAAGCCCTGCCGGCAGACGATGCGCTTTGGCAGTCATCGCCGCTCGCTGATTGGCGCTTTGTGATTTGCGAGCGAAAAAATGAGTGGCACCGAAAGCTCTTGCCGAGCGACCGTGAGTGGCTCTCTGACTTTGAAGAAAAGTGTTTTCTGCCGCTTGGGGCTGTTTTTAAGACGCTCCAAAAAGGGGTTGACTTCGAGGCTGAGAACAGTCAAGGCGAATCTGAACGTATCCGTGCAGCCAAGCTCGTCTCCGTCATTAAGGGGGCGCCTGACCGGACATTGCGCCGAAACGTAAATATTGGTCTTGCGAAGTCCTATGGCGAACGGGCGGAACTTTACGCAGCGCTTCTCAATGAACTTCATGGCTTCAGGCTCGCCGCTTTCGGGCGGGCAGGCGTTGATGCCGTGGATGTATCGCTCGCGCAGAACCGCATGAGCCGAGGAGCGCTTTTTGCCATGCGGGAGGCGATTGTGCGCCATCTCGATGAGATTCGGGAGGCGGTACGTCTCAGAGCGCCATATTTTGAAAAGGGTGCGCGCAGGCTCGCCGTGTACGACCTGATGGCGCCGGCCCCCCAGCAGGGCAAAAACGCGGTCCCAGCGCTGATTCCTTATGCCGAAGGCATTGACATTGTGAAGAAGGCTTTGGGCGCCGTACATCCGGAAATGTCGGATTTCATCGAATTGATGCTTCGCAACCGCTGGGTCGATGCGGCGCCTTCGGATAAGAAAATCGGCGGAGCCTTTTATTCGCGCTTCAATGAGTTTCGGATCCCGCGCGTCTTCTCAAGCTATATGGGCACGATTACAACCGTGCTGCAGCAGGGACACGAACTCGGGCATGCCTTCCATTACTGGATCATGCGCGATCTTCCCGTGGTACAGACAGAATTCCCCATGACGCTCACCGAAACGGCAAGCACCTTTAACGAGGCTTTGGTTCGGCGCTACCTTCTTGAGCATGCCGCGAGCGACGCCGAGCGTTTCTCCATGCTCTGGCAGGAGCTGCGTAGCGCCGCGAATTTCCTGCTCAATACGATGGTGCGTTTTGACTTTGAATGCGCCTTTATTGAGCAGCGAAAGGCGGGAGTGGTCCCCGCCAAGCGCTGTGTCGAACTGATGCGGGAAGCTTGGGGAAACTGGTACGGCGATTCGACCGAGGGGGCCGATGACTATCTGTGGGCCTATAAGCTCCACTTCTATAAGACTGACCAACTTCTCTACAACTATCCGTACACCGTGGGCTATCTGCTTTCCTCGGGGCTCCTTGCCGAACTCGATAAGCGCGGTCCTGATTTCATGCCTTTTTACCGCGCAATGCTGCGTGATACCGGACGCGACACGGTCGACGGCATCGTGCGGCGTCACTGCGGTGCGGATGCTGCGAATCCCGCTTTTTGGGAAACCGCCATGCAGGCGCCGCTCGCCGCCGTGAAAGCGTTCGCGGCGCTCAGCAGCAAATGACCGATATGAAGCACTCTCAATTCCAAAACTTCAACCGTTTCCAAAGGAGGAAAACCATGAAGCATACTGCACTCCACCTTGCAGTCTTTGGTGTTCTGGCCGGCGCAGCGCTTGCTGCGCAAGCAGCCGATGTTCAGATCTACGGCCGCGTCGATGCAGGCTTTCTTTACGAACATAAGAAGGGTGAAGACACCTTTACTCAGAAGGCTGGCGGCCGTGCACATAACCGAATCGGCTTCAACGTGGTTGAAGATCTCGGCAACGGTGTGAAGGTGAAAGCTTATTTGGAGAACGGCTTTTACATCGACAACGGCCAATTTGATGACAGCAAAGTGCTCTTCAATCGCCGCTCGATTCTCGCTCTGCAAGGTTCATTGGGTGAAATCGGCTTCGGCCGCATGGGCACGGTTCAGTCCACTGTGGCGCCTTATACCATGGGCCTTATCAAATATGATCCGTTCGGGACGTCATACGGCAATGCTTCAATTGGATCAACTTTCTCCAATACGAGCCGGACGAACAACACCGTAACTTGGGTCTCACCTACGCTGAATGGGTTCCGTGTGGGGGCTTCCTATTCTTTAGGCGATAAGTCTGACGACCTTTATGCAAATCTCGCCGACCGCAGACATACGGGTGCGCTTGCTGTGGACTACACCGGCAAGGATGTGTACTTCAGCCTGAACTACGGCAATGTGGATTACGGCAACCAAGAAGCGAAGTCCAAGAATTCAAACGGGCAGGCGATTTCTTTTGGCGGCTGGTACCGCTTCATTCCGGAAGCAAGAGTCTTCTTTGGTGCTCAGTATTCAACCCATTGGGAAAAGGGTGCCGGCCTCTCGAGTTCAAAAGTGACAGTGGCAACGGCTGCTGAACAAAACGATGGGTGGGAGGGCTACAGCCTTCTGCTGGGTACGGATTACGTGATCGGGAGCCACAAACTGATCGGCGGCGTTCAGTACTACGACGGCGAACTCAGCGGCAATTCCGACTACAACTTCCGCCGCACCGTTTTTTCGGCTGCTTATGAGTACAAATTGGCGAAGAAGGTCTGGCTCTATTTTGCGGCGACACATTCCGTGGGCGGCGGGGATCTGAAAGCGGCTGCAGATAAGGAGGGCCTCACCAAGACCACACAAGTCTTTACGGGTCTTAACTTCAATTTCTGATGATGTGTATTCGGCGCGCTTGATTGGCCAGCATAGAAATGCTTCCTTTTTGGAGGCTCCCCCTTCTTAAGGGCAGTGAAGGTGTGCCATTTTATTTGTCAACGCTAAATTGACATAACCTATAAATTATTAAAAGCACGCGAGGGAGGTGAAGAGCTCTCTCTTGCAAGGCAATCAGTGCATTCTCTTCAATCTTGATGAACTTCGTGTTTCGAGTCTATGGCTGGGATCACGAAGTTTTTTTATTATTTGCTCTATCGTAATTAAGAATGTTTTTTTCATAATTTATTAAATATTGATATTTATTATTTTTGCTATATGAAATATGTTTCTGCATTATAAAAAATAAGTGATGACAGGCCGGTTTTGAGAACCATTTAATTGTTTTCGTGCGTTGTCAACATATTGATGGTTTCAACGACTCATATAAGAAGATGCGTTTGATAAAGACGCAGAGGGGAGGTTGTTCAAATGTGTGCTGACAGGCCGCATCTTTAAATCCTGTATTACTGACAAATATTAAATTTCTTTATAAATAACATAATGTTGTGATGAAGGTGGGCCTGCCTTGGAAGTTATGTATCAACTGATAGTCAATATCTAACAATAAAATTATTTTATTAGACACATGAAGCTAACCCCTAGAAAACAATAAAAAGTTAAGTAAATCTCATGCACACTAATGCTATAAGTTTACGTTTATAAATTTCTAAATCATTTAAGACTAATTTCGTGCAAGTTGTGCTTTCAAAAGGAGGAAAAGTCAATATTTTTTGTGAGATGGGTATGTTTTTTGGCTGCTAAACGACGGCATGGAATACCCTTTGACTCTGGTTTAAATTGATTGATGTCAATATTAATGAGGAGGGTGATGACAGGATATATTTTGTCTTTTACTGCGTGAGTAGGAAAGACAAGGACCAACCAAAAAATATTCCCAGAGGACAATGAAGATGAATAAAACCTTCAAGACGAAGTGGAGTTCGTTGCGTCAGCAATATATTGTTACCGATGAAAAGCATGTTCTCAAAGGTAAAGCATCCAAGAATACAGTGACCTTGGCTATTGCAGCCGTTCTTGCAATTGCGTCCGGCACTTCTTCGGCTGCGTATGTGGAAAAAGGTGTTGTAGGCAATCAGGCATCGTGGGAAAGTGCTGAATATCAAAAGGACTGGGGACTGGCAGCGATGAATGCCTCAAAGGCCTATTCTCTCGGCTTTAACGGTCAGAATGTGGCTGTCGGCGTCATGGATTCCGGTGCTCTTTTACAGAAGCATCCTGAGTTGGCTGGAAATCGTTTTCATGCCTCTTCAGCCCAGGGCAAGTACGGCTCGACCGGTAATCGTTATCAGACAGGCGTCAGAGGAATAGGCGACGTCTTCAAAAACGGTGATTACAAGGAGGGCGAATCCTTTAATTTAGACGGCAACTTTATTGCCGAAAAGAACGACACTCACGGGACGCACGTGACGGGAACTGTAGGTGCCAATCGTGACGGCAGTGAATTTCATGGCGTAGCTTGGGGGGCCAATGTCTACGTCGGCAACTCCGGCGGAACGGACAACACCAACTATGGTCCATTCCAAGATTACAAGTACTTCCATGCAGCTTGGTCGTCTCTCGCGCAGGATTTAATTGCCGCAAATGGTACTGAACGCGGCGGTGTCATCAACAATTCCTTTGGTACCAATCTTCGTTATGGTGCTTCGGGCGGCACGTCGCTTCCAGTGAACTCTACTGCGCAGACGGAATATGAATACTTCCTCTTTAAGCAGGTCTATGGCGATAAAAAAACGTTTGTTGATGCAGCTTGGGATGCTGTTAAAGGCACCAATGTGGTTCAGGTCTTTACAACTGGCAACCGCGATTTTGCCAACCCTTACTATCGCCCGCTGTACCCGTATTTTTCCCCCGAAGCAGAACGGAACTGGATTGCAGTAGCTGGTCTGCAGAAGGATGGTGTCGGAACTGACGGTAAAGACACGTATAAATGGATCTCAAACTTCAATGAAGCTGGCAATGCGAAGTGGTGGACTATTGCAGCGCCGGGGCGTGATATTTACAGCAGTATCGTCTACGACGATCACTACGAAGATACTGATGCCCTGCATCCTCTGGGCACGCCGGGATATGCCTCTTACGGCGGTACATCCATGGCGGCGCCTCACGTCTCTGGTGCTATGACTGTTCTAATGTCTCGCTATCAGGATATGAATGCTATCCAGGTCCGCGACATCCTTTTCACGACGGCGCGCCATACTAATACGGACGGCTCTCTCTTCACTGGTTGGACTGCTGAAGACGGTGTGCCTGATGTTCTTTACGGTTGGGGTACGCCCGACTTGGATAAAGGCATGTTCGGTCCCAGCCAACTTCTGGGCAAGTTCGAATACAAGGTTAACAACCTGGACGTATGGTCGAACGACATCAGTCAGAAGGCTCTCGATGCACGCAAAGTTGAAGATCAGGCCTGGATGAAGGCCACAACGAACGGCACCGATACATCGGCAGTCTATGAGCTCGGTGAGGCTTATACCGGTATGAAGAATATCGAAAATGCCGTTATCAGCAAAGAAGATGCTGAGAAGTGGCGTCAGGAGTACTACAAGAAGCGCGCAGAAGCCATCCAGAATAAGATCGACAATGCTCTTTATGACGGATCGCTGGTTAAGAACGGTGACGGTACGATTGTTCTGACCGGCAACAATACTTTCCGCGGCGGCGTCACTCTTAATGAGGGCAGCCTTTATGGTTTCAACGACTCCTTCGGTATCACGGAGACCGCTGCGGGCAAGGCCAATGGCCTGGTCACCGTGAACGGCGGCAAGTTTGGCGTTGTCAATAAGTATGACGACAAGCTCACACTGAAAGGCACAATCACTGACGGCGCATCTGATCATTCCGTCGATGCCGTGATCAATGCCGGCGGTACATTCCTTGTAATGGCCGGTCAGGACGTTGAGATGGGCACACTAACCTTCAAGGATGGTGCAGGCTACAGTGTCAGTTCGACTGACATTGATGTACTGAAAGCCGCTTACGAAGGTAATGCTCAGACGGGTACTGTGAAGCTCGATAAGCTCACAGGTCTTGATACTGCCGTTGCGAACCCCGACTATGCGCTCTTCAAAACTGAACTCACGTTCGACGAGACGAGCTCAATTCTGACAGGTACGCTTTCGGCAGATAAGAGTCTCTCATTAGCAAACTATGGGTCTGGCAACGGCCGCAAGATCGGGCAGGCGATTGATGCTGAACGCACCGGCGCTCTTTTCGAGAGCCTCCTCAGTGCCTCGAAGGCTCAGGTCGAATCGACCTATGCGTCTCTGGGTGACGATTTCTATCTCAACAGCCGCAATGCTTCCATCGTCAACGGCTTGACCCTCACACGCGCGGTGAAGGATCAGGCTGCCGGCATCGGTGAAGGCCGCGTTGTTGAAATGGCCGACGGCAATGGCCGTCTATGGGCGACGGGCATCGGCGCCTGGAGTTCCATTGACTACGGCAGCTCTAACATGGACAGCAACTTCTATGCCGGCCTTATCGGCGCAGAGGTTGATGTCGCGGAATCGACCAAGATCGGAGTCTTTTTTGGTGCTGGAACAACGGAGAACAAGGCGGGGAGCTTCAAGGTTGAAAGCAACGACATTCATGTTGGGCTCTATGGTCTGACGAACATTGAAGACATCGCTTCAATCCATTATGGGTTCATCTATACCCATCAGTCTGTCGATGCGAACCGCACGCTGACCGTCAAGGATCTGGCGGGCTACAACAAGTGGTCGGGCGACGCTGATGTTACGCAGATCTTTGCTGAAGCTGCCTTCAAGGGTTTCAACACTGCGGCATATTCAGTGGAACCTTACTTCGGCCTCGCATGGATTCATGCTGAATCAGACGGTTATTCCGAATCTGTCGGCGGCATGACTTTCATAACGAATCCAGAAGATCAAGACCTGCAGGTGAGCTCGCTCGGTATTCGAGCCGGTGTGCCGTTCAGCCTCGGTGCTGCCAAAGTTACTCTGAAGGGCGATCTTGCCTGGAACCACTTTTTCGGCGATACCGAAGCTGAGGCCCGCATGAATCTCGCCGGTTCGGGTACAGCCTTGATCAAAGGCGGAGAACTCTCCGACATGGCGACGGTAGGTCTGGGTGTCGAAGCTCAGCTCAGCAAGACTGCCACGTTCGGACTTTCCTACACGGGTGCTTATGACGGCGATGTAACTATGCACGGTTTGCGGGCCAATCTGCGCTTTGCCTTCTAACTGATAACGCCTTATTCGAACTGGTCGACGTCTTGAAACGGCGACAGGGTAATTCGGCGATTTAAGAAACTGGACCGCTTCAGTTTGAAATGACTGAAGCGGTCTTTATGAACGCCGGCAGGGCTGGAGCAATGTTCAAGGAATAGGACTACATCGGGGTTGGCAGCTAGATGGTTCGTGGCGTTTGACCGTTGGCCGAACAAGCACTGAAGATTCAAACGTCACGCCATTCATGTTTATATGGCGAAAGGCTTTCGAGCCCTTTGCGCATGGGTGCATAGAATGAACGATATCGAGCGTCTAGATCAGCGTCTGCTGCTGACGGAGTCTGACAAAGGGCACAACGCGAAGCCATATTGAATTTAGAAAGCCCAATCAAAATTATCAGAATTGTGTTGGCATTTGGCGATTGGGCAGGGACTGCCGACAACTTTCTGGAAGCAGAAGAGGTTGCAGCTGACAATCGCCGCCAGATAGGTGTATATTCTCTCCATTAAATAAACACATGTTTATTTAATGGAGAATGAATATCATGCAGCGCAGAACCCTTCTGACTTCCGCCGTCGGGGCGGCCGTCGCAGCGACCTTTAGCACGACTGCAGGAGCCGTACAGAATCGCGTTACTGGATCACTGCCCAATGTGATTGATAAAAACATCCGCATTTATGGCAACGACGCTTATCCCGTGCCGCACCGTCGTGCCATGGAGATCGGCGCCGTGCGCGCCCGCATGCCGCACGACTTCGTTCCGGGCAGGCGGTTTCTGCTGAAAAAGGGTGAAATAAGAACGCCCGGCGGAGCGCCGCTTGAAAGCGATGTTGTGCTTGAAGAAAATATGGCTCTGAAGATGCGCGACGGCACGACCATCTATACCGATGTCTTCCGCCCAAATGATGACGGCCGCCATCCCGCGATTGTGGCCTGGAGTCCCTACGGCAAAACCGTGGGCGGTCAGCGTCTGGATGACGTCCCCAAACGTTCCGGCGTTCCGCAGAATGCTGTTTCTGGGCTCGAGAAGTTTGAGGGCGCCGATCCGGCTTTCTGGACAGCGCAGGGCTATGTAGTGCTGAACCCTGATCCCCGCGGCGTGGGGCATTCTGAAGGCGATATTTCCTACTGGGGGCGTCAGCTTGCTGAGGATGGATATGACTTCATTGAATGGGCGGCTGCGCAGTCTTGGAGCAACGGCCGGGTCGGCATGGCCGGCAACTCCTGGCTAACGGTTTCGCAATGGTTTATCGCTGCAGAGAATCCTCCGCACCTTGCTGCCATTGCGCCGTGGGAAGGTTTCTGCGACCACTTTGAAGAACCGGGCACGCGAGGCGGCATTCCAGAGCCCGGGTTCCCGGAAGTGATCATCAAAACCTTTGCCGGTCCGAACTACATTGAGGATCAGCCGCGGATGATTGCCACGCACCTCATAAAGGATGCGTATTGGGAAAACATGGCTGCGCGTCTGGAAAAAATCCAAGTGCCCGCTTATGTGGTGGCGAGTTATACCAATCCGGTGCATACACACGGCTCGTTTGCCGGCTTTATGCGGATTGCCTCCAAAGACAAGTGGCTTCGCGTCAACAACACCAATGAATGGTATGACCTTTATTCACCGAAGTACCGTGCGGAATTGCTGGCCTTCTTTGACCGTTATCTCAAAGGCATGGACAACGGATTTGAAAAGACGCCCCGCGTGCGTTATTCAGTGCTCGACTCGGGCGGCACCGCAGAGCGGGTGGATGTGCCTGCTGAGAACTGGCCGCTGCCGGAAACTACGCTTAAACGTCTGTATCTGGCCGAGGACGGTCGGCTGACGGAGTCTCTTTCGACGAATGCCTCGTCCATGCAGTACGATTCGGCCTCCGGAAGCGTCAAGTTCCGCTATGTCTTCCCAGAGAATGCCGACGTGGTGGGATACATGCGTGCGAAGCTCTGGATGGAGACGCCTGAATCTGATGATATGGATGTTGAGGTGGTTGTCCGCAAAGTGTCGCCGACCGGAGAAGCCCTCCATCGTCCGATTCCAGAGTTTATTGCCCCCGATGCCGTCGCAACGGGAAGACTGCGTGCTTCAATGCGTGAACTCGACGCCAAGCGCACGACAGAGCTCGAACCTTTTTATGTCTACAAACACCCGAAGAAGCTCCGTCCTGGAGAGCGGGTACCGCTCGACATTGCGGTCTGGCCGATGGGCGAACACTATCGAAAAGGGGAGGTCTTGGAGCTCGAGGTGCGCGGCGTGAAGATTGTGCCCACGACCTTTGAAATGGGATTTGGCCGTCATCCCATTCCGGTGCCGGCTGCCGGCGGAACCTATGATCCGCTGCACCCGCCTGTCATGGAGGTGTTGGGAGGCGATGTGCCGGTGCCTGCGAGTGTTTCGGCAGCGACCGTGCCGACGCCGGCTTCGGTCAATCACGGCGCTCATATCGTTCATTTTGGCGGCGCCAACGATTCGTGGCTTCAAATTCCAATTTTGAAGATTTAAGCTCATAGCGGCCAGTTCTGAGCCTCGAGGCGTTAGAGTTGAGTATTCCATCGTTCCCAGCTGAATCAAATGAGCCGGAGCGATGGAGCTGCTTTCATTTTTGAATGCCTGCATATTGAGGAACAGAGCATTATGGACTCCAGCGCAAGACCAACGCAGACCGAAGGAACCGCCCGCCGCCGCGGCAGACGTCCGGCCTCCGAAGTTTCGGGCCGCTCAATACTGCTTGAGACGGCGCAGCGTCATTTTTCACGCTGCGGGTTCGGGGGCACGTCGCTCAGAGCGATTGCGCGGGATGCCGACGTGACGCCGGCTTTGGTTTGCCAGCTTTTCGGCAGCAAAGAGGGACTCTATGACGCGCTCCTTGAGAAGCTCGCTTTAGATCAGCAAACACAGCTCACCGAACTGGTTCGTCTCGCGGACCTTGCAGAACGTCACCCTAAAGCCGCATTTGAACGCTGGGTGCAGATGCTGGTTCAAATTGGTCCCGCCATTTCGGATGTTCCTGCATTGCTCATGCATGAGGTCGACCCCATGCCTGAGGAGCACGACAATGGGGAAAGCCGCATTCCGCGCATTACTGAAAAACTGGTGCGGCCTTTCAAAAGAGCCTCCATGCCCATACTGAGAAAGGCATTGGAAGCAGGCATTATTCGCGGTACCTCTCCAGACCTGGTCTTCTCCCTCCTGATGGGGGCCGTTTCTGCGACGCTCTTGGCGCCGCAGATATCCGGAGAATCCCCGGCAGCGAATATGGATTTTCGCGAACGAGCTGCGGAAAACCTTTTGCTGCTGGTTTTGAAGTGAGATTTTCGCTCACCGATAAATGATCGGCCGGAGGGATGCCTAAAACCATCGTGATCCCCGAAATGCAGACCGCCGTGTTCTGCGGCTGGATCTTGTCCTCACGCCTATAGAGATTGCGGGATTAGCGTGAGAGGTCCAGCCGAAAGCTCGAGATCAAGCGGTTATTTGGCGGCAGTGGTTTGAGTTTGGTCTTGGAGAGACTTCTTTTCTTCCTCGGAAGAAGGCTCTTCCGTTTCATCGTTTTGGGGAATGATGAAGAAGTTCACACGGTCCTTTTCGACAAAGAACGGAGGGTTCAATGCTTTCTCCGGCGCAGGGCCTTTGCGGGTATTGATGTAGGCGTAGACATACTCTGGGAGGTCAGGCGCCGCAGCCATCATGGCCTTTGCCCAGTCGAATTTCGGCTTCAAAACAGCGTCGCGGAACTTGAGCTGAACGTCCTTTCCTTGGATATACCAGACTTGAATCTGCGGGTCGGTGAAGCGCGGCGTTGAAATCTGCGGCGCGAAGGTCCAAAGGCCGAAATTGACAATTTCGATGCCGCACTGACCCATTCCCAAGAGGGTGTCCTTCCAGGGTTTGCATCCCAATTCTTCGTTGACGACCTCAATCCCGGCTTCATTGTTGCCGGTCCCCGTTTTGTCGATGTGGTATGAAATCTGATAGTCCTTGAACTGATCCTGCTTCTTGAGTGACTCAGCGATGGCAGGGATGGCCCTAGCAACGAAAGCGTTGACGGCGGCTTTCCTGTCCTGAGCTTCTTCGGCGCGGACGTATCCCACCAAGCTGTCGGGCGTCGGATCGGTCGAAGGCAAGAGGAGCGACTGTGCGAGCCAGAGACCGAAGCCGATGTTCCAGTCGGCTGTTCCCGAAAGGATGCCGCTCCCTGCAACATTCCCGTGGAGTGCCCCCCAGACGGCGCCGTCAAGCAGCATCGATCCATCGCTCGTCAGCTTGACGTCCTTCGGCGCAGGGCGATCCATGATGTGCTTTACGCCGAATTCCGTTGCGAGATTATTCGCTCGGCTCAATTTTTTTTGATACTGATATTCGGGCGTGTGTTTGGCGGCTCTTTCGGGATCGACGGGGCCGGTGGAAACGCAGCCGGAGAGGGCTGCTGCTGCGGCAGCAGCAGTCAAAGAAAGAAGAAGGGCGGATTTATTCTGCATGACGGGCGGGTTTAAGGATTGGGCGAAGTTTTTCTTGGGCGAAAACTGTTCTGTGTGCCAATCAGCGATTTCTATCGACACAATAGCGGCCAATCATGCAGCAAATGTATACGAAAGCAATATTTGTAATGCTGAGCCTCGGGAGGCTTTTGAGATCATTTCTAACAATCGGTGTTTTTCTCGTTCTGAAGGGAAAAATGAAGGCTTTATTCGGCGGGGAGTGCCGCTCCCCATGGACCTTTAGGGAGTTTTTCCGCGATTTCTCGAGCCATAGAAACGAGGCGCATCAAGGCCGGCGAGGCGGTTTCAAGCGAAGGGAGGGCCAGTCCCAGCGCAACTCGTTCCTGCGGATGAAAGGGCTTTAGGACAACATTGCCTTTGAGGTTGATGCTTTGCAGCCGGTTGTTGACGGAGACGCCTAGTCCGGCATTGACCATGGCATAGGCTGAATACGGGTCATTCGTCTGCAGATGAATTTTCGGTTCAATTTTGTGGCGGGTGAAGAAGTCATCAATGTCCGAATTGTGATGAAGCCGCGGATAGATGAAGGGTTCTTCGGCAATTTGCCTCACGGTAACGCAGTCGGCTTGAATCAAAGGATGCCCGGGCGGCAGCAGCGCCACAAACTCTGTTTCCATCAGCGGGAAAAAGTCGCCGTCGTAGGAGTGCTGAGAAAGAAAGGCGCAGTCGAGCGAGCCGTTTCTCAGCCGCTCGATGAGTTCGGCATCTGCGCCTTCAACCGTTGAAAGCGTGATGGCTGGATAAGCATCGGGAAACTGCTTGAGGAGCAGTCGGGACCTGCGGCAGCCAGGTTGTTGAAATGCTGAAATAGGAGCCGATGGTGAGTGAACCCGTTAATAGTCCCTTCACAGCGGCAATTTCCTCGTGAACGCGGCGTTCGGCAGTCATCAAATCTCTGAGGCGGGCGATGATGGGTTCAGCGCCTTTGGCCGGCACCACGCCGCGTCGGCCTCTGAGGAGAAGCGTTGTTTTGAGTTCGGTTTCGAGCGACGAGATCTGACGGTTGAGTCCCGACTGCGTCATGCCGAGTTTTTCGGCTGCGAGCGAAAAGGTTCCGCATTCAATGGCGGTGAGGAGGTACTCAACTTTTTCCAGATTCATCGAACGTCAGCCCGTGAGGGAAGAGGATACTTATAGTGATTATTTTGCACATCACATGTTCATTCAGGGCATTTTACGCACAAGGCGCTTCGGCATAAACTTCTTTTCCATCGTTGAATTCAGATTCGTTTTCCCCATTCTTGCGGAGCTTATTTATGCTGAACTTTGCCTGTGACTATCTCGATGCCGCACACCCCAAGGTATTCGAGGCGCTCATGAAAAACAACTTCGTGAAGACAGGCTGCTATGACGAGAGCGAAAGCGACTGCTTTTGCAATGCTGCCCGTGAAAAAATTCGCGCTGCCTGCGGCGTGCCGGATGCTGAAGTTCGTTTTCTTTCCGGCGGAACGCAGACCAACAAGGTGGTGATCAGCACGATGCTCAAACCCTGGCAGGGCGTGATTGCGGCCCGAACGGGTCACATTGCCGTGCATGAGGCTGGCGCCATTGAGGCCTCCGGTCACAAAGTGATCGAGATTGCTGAACAGCAGGGCAAAATTTCTGCCGAAGCGGTCGATAAGGTTTTTCGCGCTTGGCACGGTGACGGCAACCGCCTGCACATGGTGGAGCCGGGCATGGTCTACATCACCCAGCCGACGGAATACGGCACCGTCTATTCGCTCGCGGAACTGACTGCACTATCGAAGGTCAGCCGCCGCTGGGGCGCACCGCTTTATGTTGACGGCGCACGGCTTTTTTATGCATTGGGTTCCGCCGCAAACGATGTGACGCTCAGCGATCTGGCTCGTCTCACCGACGTCTTCTATATCGGCGGGACCAAGTGCGGTCTGCTCTTCGGCGAGGCGGTTGTGTTCCCCAAGGCGGGCACGGTGCCGGGGTTCTTCACGCTGATGAAGCAGTACGGCGCTATGCTCGCCAAGAGCAAGGTGCTCGGCATCCAGTTCGATGCGCTCTTTACCGAAGAGCTTGGCCTTGAGCTCGGCCGTCACGCCGTGCTTCAGGCCGACCGCATCCGTGAAGCACTGACGAAGAAGGGCTGTGAACTGCTTTTTGGCAGCACGACCAATCAGATCTTCCTGCGGCTCACCAATGCGGAAGCTGATCGTCTGGGGCAGTCCGTCGCAATGAGTTTCTGGGAGCGGCTCGATGATGAGCATGTCGTGAAGCGCATTGCCACTTCATGGGCAACGGACCCCAAGGATGTGGATGCTTTGATCGCGCTCTTTTAAGCGCCCCGTCTCGGCCGCATCAATCTCACTGCGGCCGAAGGCGCGGCAGCCTGAGGCCGAACGCTAAAACGAACGGCGGGCGCCTTCTTTTGAGGAGGCCCCCGCCGTTCTTTTTCGATCTCCGATTCGGAAAATGCTTCAGGATTTCGAATCAGCTCCGTCGCCAGGCATGAAACTTCTCACGGAGCGTCTCAAAAAGCGTGAAGAGGAACGGGATAAAGAAGATCCCGATGAGCGTGGCCGTGAGCATGCCCGCGAAGGTTGTGATGCCGATGGCCCGACGGCTCGCGGAGCCCGCCCCTGTCGCGAACACCAGCGGCAGGACGCCGAAGAGGAAGCTCCAGGCCGTCATCATCACCGCGCGGAAGCGGATGGAGGCGCCTTGCTTGGCGGCTTCAATGATCGAGAGCCCGGACTCACGAGCTGTTTTCGCGAATTCGACCATCAAAATGGCGTTCTTTCCGGCCAGACCGATGAGCATCACCATGCCGAGCTGCGTGTAAATCGACATGTCGCCGCCGGTGAGTTCGAGCCCCAGGAGCGCTCCCATGACGGCAAAGAGCACGGAAAGCATGACCGAGAGCGGAATCGTCCAGCTTTCATACTGTGCGACAAGGAACAAGTACGCAAAGAGAAGCGCCAGACCCATCAAAGTGACGATTTGACCGGCGTTCTGCCTTTCCTGATAGGAGAGGCCCGTCCACTCGATGTGATAGTCCTTGGGGAGCGACGCGGCGGCCGTATCCTCAATGGCCTTATAAAAGGCCCCTGAGCTCACCCCGGCAGCGCTTTGCGCATTGACCCCCGCAGAGGTCATCTTGTTAAAGCGCGTAATCTGCTGAGGCCCCACTTCCCAGGAGAGTGAGCCCAGGGCTGAGAGCGGCACAATATTGCCGTCAGAGGATGTTGTGGGAATTTCTTCGAGCGAGAGGTTTGATCCGCGGTATTTTGAATCAGCCTGCACGATGACTTCGTAGTTGCTGCCGTTCATTGTGAAGTCGTTCACATAGTAGGAGGCGAGCAGCGTCTGCATGGTGGAGTAGACGTCCGAGGCAGGCACCTGAAGGAGCTCAGCTTTTTCGCGGTCGAGCGTGAAGCGCAGCTGCGGCGTGTCAGCGCTGTAGGAGCTCATGGCGAAGAGCGTTTCCGGGCGGTCACCGAGCGCCGACTTAAAGCGGTTCACGGCATCCGAGAGATGCGCCGTATCGACCGTCCCGACGCCGCAGATTTCAAAGGATGCGCCGCCCGTGCCGCCCAGACCCATAATGGCGGGCGGCGTGAAAGAGACAATCTCCGCGGCGGCAATGTTCTGGGTGCGTTTGGCAATTTCGGCCTGAATGGCTGAAAGCTGCGTTTCCGGGGTCGTGCGTTCGTTCCAGGGCTTGAGGTCCAGAACGGCCATGCCGGCGTATTCGCCGGATCCGGAGAGCATGCTCATGCCGACATTCTGCATAACGGTCTGCACGCCCGGAATGGTGCGAAGCCGCTCGAGCACGGTTTCCATCACGGCTTCCGTACGGTTTTGCGTGGCGTCCGCCGGGAGCTCGATATTGGCAAAGATAACGCCTTTGTCTTCAGAAGGAATGAAGGCCGTCGGAATCCGCCCATAGAGGAACCAGGTGACGCCCACGGCAGCAATCATCCCGACGGCCGCAATCAGACTGCGGCGGATAAGCCAGGCCGAGCCCCGCACATAGCTTTCGCGGGAGGCTGAAAGAAACCGATTGAAGGGCTTAAAGAACTTTGCTGAAAATCCCCGCGAAGCCTGCTCGGCATCTGCTGCACCGTCGCCGGGGCGCAGCACGAGTGCGCAGAGCGCCGGGGAGAGCGTGAGCGCAACGACGGCTGAAATAGAGAGCGCCACGCACATGGAGACGGCAAACTGGCGGTAAATTGCTCCCACCATGCCGCCGTAGAAGGCGAGCGGCAGATAGCAGGCAACCGTGACAAGCGTCGTGGCGATAACGGCGCCGGTGATTTCCTGCATGCTCTTGACGGCCGCATCGTGCGGTGAGAGGCCCTGAGCAATCAGACGCTCGGTGTTTTCGACGACGACGATGGCGTCGTCAACGAGCGAGCCGATGACGAGAATGAGACCAAAGAGCGTGAGCGTATTGATGCTTAAGCCCAACGCGGCCATGACGGTGAAGGTGCCGATCAAAGAGACCGGAATCGCCGCGGCCGGGATGAGCGTAGCCCGCCAGCTCTGCAGGAACGCCCAGGTGATGAGGATCACCAGCAGAAGGGCGGAAAGGATGGTGACAACCATTTCCTCCATGGTTGTCTGAATGAATTTTGTCGGATCGTAGGCGGGACTCACGGTGAGGCCTTCTGGCAGCCGCGGCTCCCATTCAGCGAGCTTGGCCTTGACGCGGTTCATCGTGGCGAGCGCATTGGCATCAGGACTGCGGTAGAGCGCGAGCCCAACGGCCGGTTCGCCGTTGATGGTGGTGCCGCCGGTGTAGCTGCTCGAGCCCAGTTCGACTCGAGCGACGTCGCTCAGACGCACAACGCGTCCGCTCGCGGCATCGCTTCGAAGAATAATGGCGCCGAATTCGGCAGGATCCGCCAGACGGCCGGTCACATTCACCTTGTAGGTGACGGACTCTGAAGATCCTTCACTGCCGACATTGCCCGGCGCAGCCTGAATGTTCTGCGCATTGATGGCGTTTGTTACATCGCTCGTGCTGATGCCCATCCCGGCCATGCGCACTGGATCAAGCCAAATGCGCATTGCGTATTCGCTCTCGCTCATCATGCTCGTGGACGAAACTCCGTCGACGCGCGCTAGGTCGTCTTTAAGCGTTTTGTCAACGTAGTTGGCGAGCTCATTAAGATCCATCGACGCGCCGTTGGTGCGGAAGACGAACATGCCGAGCGTGTCGCTGCCGCGTTTTTCCACTGATACGCCGGTTTTCGTCACTTCGCTCGGCAGCTGGGCATCGGCACGCTTGACGGCATTTTGCAGATTAACGAGCGCAATGTCGCTGTCGGTCCCTGTTTTGAAGGTGACTTGGCAGTTGTACGTACCCGAATTGGAGCTCGTCGACGAAAAGTAAAGGAGATCCTCAACGCCGTTGATTTCGTTTTCAATCGGAATGGCAACGGTCTGTGTGACAACGTCCGCGGAAGCGCCCGCATAGGTGGCCGAGATGAAAAGCGTCGGCGGGCTGATTTCCGGATATTCCTCCACGGGGAGGTTCCAAAGGGAAATCAGTCCTGAAATAGTGATGACGAGACTCACCACCGCGGCAAAGCGCGGGTGCTCGATGAAAAACTTGGAAAACATCAATGCACCCCAATCAGTTGGACGGCTGCTCGGAGGTGTTGCCGGCAGATTGAGCCGCCGCCTGCAGGACCTTGACGGTTTTCCCTTCGCCCGCCTTCTGCATGCCTTCCACAACGACAACATCGTCTTTTTGGAGCCCGGCGGTGATGAGCTGTAGGCCGTTCACCGCACGGCCGACCTCCACTCGGCGCTTTTGAGTCTTGGGCGCGCCGTCCTGAGGTGCATTCACTACCCAGACGTAGGCGCCTTCGGCGTCATGCTGCAGAGCCGAAGGCTGCACGGCCGGGAAGAGAGAATCGGGCTTTGAGAGCGTAATGGTGATCGTCACCGTGCTTCCCGGGACGAGGCGGCCGAGAGGATCCGTAAATTCCGCAGCGGCATAGAGCGTATCGGTCTTCTCGTCGGCAGCGTTGTCGACCGCGGTGATGCGGCCGATTTCCGAAAGGACGGATCCGTCCGAAAGTTCCGCCTGCACAGCGGCCGATTTTTGAAGCTCCGCAATACTGCCGAAGAGCCCGGCGATGTCCTTCATCGAAAGCGCTGCGCGGACTCGAACGGGGGACACGGACACCAGTGTGGCGAGGGTCGTGCTTGCTGAACCGGCGGCCGTCACGTAGTTCCCGGCCGAGTAGTTGGTGAAGCTCATGCGGCCGTCCATCGGGGCGGCAATCACACAATGCTTCAGATTGTCTTCGGCAGTGATCAGCGCGGCTTTGGCAGAGGCGAGCGCGGCAGCAGAGGTTTTCGCGGTTCGTTCAGCGGCGTCAAGCACATCGCGGCTCGAGGCCTTTTGTTCGTAGAGCGCCTGCTGACGCTTATAGTCGCGTTCGGCGTAGAGCGCTTCGGCCTGAGCCTGCATGACGGCGGCGTTGGCAGACTCGAGCGCAGCCTGGTACTGCACATCGTCAAGACGGTAGAGCACATCGCCCTTTTTGACGAGCGCGCCGTCGGCAAAAGCAACCTCTTTTATTTCACCGGACACTCTGGCAGTGATATTGACCGTATGGAGCGCAGTCACGCGGCCAGCCAATCGGCGGCTAACGGTCTGAGGCAGCATTTCTACGGCTTGGACGGCCACCACAGGGAGTTTGGCGTTTGGCGCTGAGGCAGCCTGGACGGAGCCGAAGAGGTTCGCGGCAAGGCATGCCGAAGAGAGTGCCGCAAGCGTGATGAGGCGGATAGAAGTGCGTTTCATGAGAATTTTGTGTTTCCAAATCAATATTCAGCCTAAAGCCGGCGGTCAGTCCGGTCAATCACTGCTCGCGGCAGTCGATCTCTCACTCCACTCGGAGCGGGCTTTAGCGAGACCGAGCTCGAGGGTGCGGTGAAAAGCGGCGCGGTCTTCGGGCGGCGCCTCCGCAATGAGACTCTCAAGCAGGGCATTCATCATGGCTTCATGGCGATGAATTTGTCTGATGCCTTCATCGGTGAGCCGAATCACGACGGCGCGGCGGTCGTTGGGTGCGGTTGACCGGTCGATCAGGCCGACGTCGACCAATGTCTGAACGGTTTGCGATACAGCCCCGGGCGAGAGCGACACGGCCTGAGCCAAGGCTTTGACGCCAAGCCCCTCGGGATGAACGAGCTGAAGCTGATGGAGAATCTTGCCGGGTGCCGTTGGGATAAAGCCGTCGATTTTTTCAGGCTTATGCCGTGCGTCACGGCTTTGTTCGCGCGCGCCCCCGAGCCTAAGGAGGAGTTCAGTTAAGTCGGGCAGGTCAGTCCAGGACATGTTGATCCAAAAATAATTTAGCAGCTAAACTATTTTTATTCTAAACATTCTATGGACGGCAGAAACCGCAGGACTGATGCAAAGTGTTGCTGCCTCAAAAGCGGATGAAAGCGATATAATTCGCCGGCAAAATAAATGTAACATACGACCTGCACAGCGCAGGGCGTCCGCAGGAGCAGCAATGCCGAAACGATTAATGCCGACTCGCGACAATCTTCGCAGGAGCCACGGCGCCCTTAATGCTTCGGAAAATGACATTGCGGGCGTTGAGCTCATGCTTTACCTCATCCGCGCGTCCGATGTGATTCGTGAAGAAATCTACGGCGCACTTCGGCGCGATACCGGACTGACAGAAGGGAAATTCGCACTCCTGATGATTCTTTATGACATCAGCGAACCGGTGCCCTTGGTGGAGCTTTCCGTGCGCATTGGCGTATCTCCCTCGACCACCTCCATCATGGTGACGCGCATGCTGCAGACAGAGGAGCCGCTCGTCGCCAAAACCGTAGATCCCGTTGATGCCCGCTCGGCCCTGATTTCACTCACGCCCGCCGGCCGCCGGCTCTTGGAGTCGGCCATGCTCCCGCATTTCAACCGTGTCAGTGATTTCGCCAAAACGCTCTCGAGCGCGGAACGCGAAACCATGATTGCGCTCTTAAAGAAACTCGTGGCCGGACACTGACACGATCCTTGCATATTCCCACGACTTTGATGCCGTTCGGGGCTCTCCTGAAGCGGCCTGCGTTTTCTTTTTTGCAACACTTTGCCGACAAAATAAAATGAATCTCTCCAAAAAGCAGATTAGAGACATCACGCGCACCGCACTCGGATTTACCGGTGTGCTCTGCGCAGCAGCCGCATTGATCTGGCTGGGAAACCGCAACGATGCCGTGACGAATGCTGAAAGTCTCAAGGCAGGCATTCTCACGGCGCATCAGGTGAAAGCGGCTTTCGAAACGGTGGGCGGGCGTCTCGTTGACCGTCCGATTGAAGAAGGCATGACGGTTGAAGCGGGCGCGAAGCTCCTCGCCATTGACGGCACAGATATTGGCCTTTCGATTCGTCAGACTGAGGCGCTGATTCATCAGGCCGATGCGCAGATAGCTGCCGAAGAGGAAGGCATTCGACTTGCGCTTGCCGAAGCGAATACTGAGGAGCAAACCCTCTGGCGTCAGATTGAAGCGTCTGAGGCGGCCCGGAAGTCGGCCTCAGCAGAATGGCTTCGCGCCGAGGCTGATTGGAAGAGAGCTCAGCGGCTCTTGCCGCGGGGGGCAATGGCGCAGTCGGATTTCGATGCGCTTAAAGCCGCCGCGGCCTCTGCGCGGGAAGGCCTCTCCTCGGCAGAGCGTGCCTTGGATGCCGCCTGCGTCGGGGCTCGCGCGGAAGACCGTCAAAAGCTCTCGCGCACGGGATCCGCCGAAGGCATGCGGCTCGATGCTGTGGTCAACGCCCGTCAGGCGGCGGAAAACCGGCGCATCAGCCTGGAGTCGCTCAAAGCCGGGCGTGAGGCTTTCTCTGCTGGCCCAGAGCAGCTTCCAGCGGTCACGAGCCGCCTGACGCTTAAGGCGCCGGAAAAAGCCAAAGTGCTCGAAGTGCTCTATGAAAAGGGAGAACTGGTTTCCCCCAATACCCCGGCCGTACTGCTTGAATCCGAGCGTCTTTATTTCGACATCTACGTCGCCGAAAACAAGGTGAAGGGCTTTCAGGAGGGCGCCAAGGTGACCTGCTGGTCGCCCGCTCTAGGCCAGAATGTGCGCGGGACCGTGCTTTCCGTGACCGCTGCGCCCGACTTCGCGGACCTCAAAATGGTCCGTGAACGCGGTCAGGCGGATCTGACGCTCTTCAAAGTCCGCATCAATGTCGAACCGGCCGAGGGGCTCCTGACCGGCATGACGCTGGAGGTGAAGCTGTGATCCGCCGATTTCTGCGCATTTCCCGCAGCATTCTTGAAGAATGGACTGCCATGTTTTCCGGGCGGTTTCCGCCCTACCACAAGATGGGCATTGCGGTTGCGGTGATTACTACCGTCGCATTTTCCATCATTCTTAGCCACGATGTGGTTTTCGAAGCGCCCGTGGCGGTGATCGACCTCGATCAGTCACGCTGGTCGGCGGAGTTGATTGAAAAACTTAATGCCTCGTCCTATATGCAGGTTGAGCGCGTCGTGCATTCCCCGGCAGATCCCCGCCGGATGACAGCTCACGACCGAGTACAGGCCGTGATTTTCATTCCGAAGGATGCGCAGGCGTCCTTGCTTCGCGGTGCTCAGACCGTCCGGCTCGGTACCTATCTGGACGACTCCAATACCGCCCAGAACGGCGGACTCATTTCTCAGCTTAATGAAATCACGGCTGAGCTTAGTGCTGAAAGAGCGGCTTCCCGTCCCGGCGGCGTCTCCGCACTCGGACAGACAACTGCCGGCACCGAGGCGCTCCTGTCGCCCCTTCGCATGGGGTTTCGATATCTTTCCAATCCAACGGGGCAGGGTGCAACCGGAACGGTCATCAACTTTTTGCTGTTCTTCTCGCTCATGTTCCACGGCCTCACGAGTCTCATGATCATCGGACGGCTGCGCGTCACCGGTCTGTGGAATACGTCGGTCCTTTCGGGAAGTCTGGTGTCACTTCTTTTGCGCGGCGTCCCTTATGCGCTCATTTATACGACG
>OGPM01001134.1_pt1 | contig 23519 bp, 24 predicted proteins | sample 1552961 | NCBI WGS metagenome assembly OGPM01 (sample SAMEA2580304, study PRJEB22360) | human gut metagenome | biome: human gut; feature: human-associated habitat; material: faeces | place: Denmark | collected 2008/2010
TTTGTAACATCAAAGTTTTCGATAGGTATTAGCTAAAATATAGAAAGTTATTAATAGACGGATTTTTATTCATGGAGATAGCTGCATTATTATCAGGAGGTGTCGACAGTTCGGTTGTCGTACATCTCCTTTGTGAGCAAGGATATAAGCCTACTCTTTTTTACATTAAGATAGGTATGGATGGAGCGGAATATATGGACTGTTCGGCAGAGGAGGATATTGAATTATCTACTGCAACGGCACGTAAATACGGTCTGTCTTTGGAAGTGGTGGACCTGCATCAGGAGTATTGGGAGAATGTGGCGGCGTATGCCATTGATAAAATTCGGCAGGGATTGACACCGAATCCGGACGTGATGTGTAATAAGCTTATCAAATTCGGCTGCTTTGAACAGCGTGTCGGGAAAGATTTCGACTTTACAGCAACCGGTCACTATGCCACCACCTTACAACGTGATGGTAAAACATGGCTGGGCACGGCAAAAGATCCCGTGAAAGATCAGACAGACTTTCTCGCCCAGATTGATTACCTGCAAGTTTCCAAACTCATGTTTCCCATTGGAGGGTTGATGAAGCAGGAGGTACGTGAGATTGCAAACCGTGCCGGATTGCCTAGTGCCAAAAGGAAAGACAGTCAGGGGATTTGTTTTCTTGGAAAGATAAACTACAATGATTTCGTTCGTCGTTTTTTAGGAGAAAAGGAAGGGGCGATTGTTGAACTGGAAACCGGAAAGAAAGTGGGTACACATCGCGGTTATTGGTTCCACACAATTGGTCAGCGGAAAGGGCTCGGATTGAGTGGTGGTCCCTGGTTTGTAGTTAAGAAGGATATTGAGGAAAATACTATCTACGTATCTCGTGGCTACGGTGTAGAGACACAATATGGTAATGAATTCAGGATGCATGATTTCCATTTCATTACTGATAATCCTTGGAAAGGTCAGGAGAAGGAGGTAGACATTACTTTCAAGATTCGTCACACTCCCGAATTTACAAAAGGAAAACTGATACAGGAAGGGGAGAAGCAGTTTCACATCTTGTCGTCCGAAAAGTTGCAAGGCATTGCTCCGGGACAGTTTGGGGTGATTTATGATGAAGAAGTAAAAGTTTGTGTGGGGAGCGGTGAAATCATCTGTTAAATAGTTTATTTTGATTGGTGAAGATTGGATTATCAGGAGATTTTTCACTACTTTTGTTTCGTAGAATATAAATAAAGGAGGATTGCTTATGACAACGATGGAATTGAAAAGTCTGAAAATGGACTTGGTGGAGGAACTCCTGAGTTTGAATGACAAAGAGATGCTCAATCGAGTGAAGAACTATTTGAAACGACTGAAAAAAATGGAAGCTGAAAAAGAAGAGGAAGAAATCACGAAAGAAGAAGTTCTAGCAGGGATTGACGCCGGACTGAAAGAGGTAAAACTTTCAATGGAAGGTAAGTTGGAGGTAAAGACTGCAAGAGAGTTCATTAATGAATTATGAAATTATAGTTAAGCCGACATTTCAGCGGGAGGCTAAAAGGTTGGCGAAACACTATTCCTCTTTTAAGGAGGATTTTGTTTCATTGATTGATGATTTAGAACAGAATCCTCTGCTAGGAACGGACTTGGGACATGGACTGCGCAAAGTTCGTATGAAAATAACTTCAAAAGGAAAAGGTAAAAGTGGAGGAGCAAGGGTTATAACATTTACTTTAGTCGTTTCTCAACAAGATGCAGTTTTGAATCTTCTTTATATTTATGATAAAGCAGATAGAGCGTCTATATCAGAAAAGGAAATAGAACAACTTCTGAAACAGAATGGATTGAAATAGAATAGAGAAAGGCACTGTTCACTAGTTTGTGCTAATAGGATGTGTAGGGTAATTCTTATAAGGCGGCATCTCAGATATAGTATTCCGCTAAATCCACAATCCCAGCCCTCATCGCATATTTAGTAGCTTCATGTACATTATTTACTCCCAATTTGCGAAAGATATTCTTACGATGACTGTTTATCGTATGGAAACTAAGATTTTTTTCTGCTGCAATCTCTTTCGTCGTTTTCCCCAATGCAATTTCTTTTAGGATATTCTTCTCCGTTTGTGTCAATAGATGATCGTCTACGCTTGAGGCAGCCAGCGGAGAAGAAGCGCCCGAAAGCAACAGATTGCTGACATGATTGCAAATATACCGTTGTTTGCGGGTGGCACATTGAATGGCAGTCATGATTTCTTCTTTTGAATTATCTTTCATCACTACCCCGAAAGCCATACTGCTGAACAGTACCTGGCGGAGAAAGTTCAGGCTAAGTTCGTCAGAGAATAGAATCCAGTCGGCTTCCTTGAATCTTTCCTGCAAGACAATTAATTCATCCGCCCCGGCAAAATTGAACAGTGTATAATCCAATACAATCACCGCTTGCGGATGCAATCGTAGCTGCTGAATCAGTTCAGCCTTGTTATCAGCTTCTAAAAGGAGGGATACTTCCTTTTGTTTACTTAGCAGGAACATCATTCCTGCCTTACTGATATCCTGATTGTCTGCGATGATAAATTCTCTCATAAGCAATGATGAATAAAAAAACTCCGTTACAAATATACGCATTTTGCGTGATTTGTAGCGGAGTTATGATAAGATTCTTGTATCCGGATTACCAGGAACGTCCTTTGAAGATATTTGACTGGTCAAGCGGAACGATATTTCCGTTCAATGTCAGGTTATTGTTGCTGAAGTTCGGGCTGATGCTAACCGAAGCAGTATTGTTTCCGCTGCTCATATTGATAAATACTTGAGCGGAGATGCCGATACCCTGAACGCTGAATGAGCAGTTCACATTTCCTTTTTTGTCGATATTCATCTTCATATCCGAAGAATTACCATCTACTGTAACACCACCGATTCCGTTAGGACCTGGGTAAGGAGTGTTGAAAGCAGTCTGTACGGTAGCTCTGTTGCCGTTCATCAAGACGAAGTTGGTGTTTGAAGTAACAAAAGCACTCATACCGTTGCGGAAGACAACTTGATTAGCTTCCAATACAAATTGCTTGTTCTTCAAAGCCTGTACAGCTTGTTGATAGGCTGCCATGTCTTGCACCTCTTCTTCGGCACGGAGTTTTGCTCTTTCTGCATCTCTTTGAGCTTTTCTTTCTGCGCGGCGTGCTGCTGCGTTACTTTCTTGTGCATACATCATTGTGCTTGCACTTACTAATACTAATGCTACTAATGCAATAAACTTTTTCATAACTTTTTTTTGTTTAGGTTTAATACGTTGTTCGTTTATTGCAAAAACAAAGTGTATGCCAGATTGTTCACGAACGTCTTGCAATTTTATATCCGATGGCTGCCACAGTGATACTCATTAAGGGGCTGATAATGTTGAAAAAACAATAAGGTAGATACACAAGTGTGGGTACACTCAAGATAGTAGCTTGTGTCATTCCGCAACTATTCCATGGAATCAATACGGATGTAACGGTTACTGCATCTTCCGTCGTACGGCTTAGTAAGCAACTTTCATACCCTTTCTTGGCATAAATATCACGAAACATATTTCCCGTCAGAATGATACTGATGTATTGGTCGGCAGTTGTCAGATTAAGAAACAGGCCGGAGCAGACTGTCGCTCCAACCACGCTGACTGTTTTCTTCATGAAGCGGACGAAGATGGAAGTGATACTTCCCAGCATACCGCTTGCTGTCATTGCCCCGCCAAAACACATGGCGCACAGAATCAGCCAAATCGTATTCATCATTCCCGCCATACCACGTGTGGCGATTAAATCTGTCAGAACGGCATTGTCTGTATGTAAATTTGTCGCTCCATAGACGGTCATCATCAGTCCTTTGAACAAAGAATCGAATCCGGAAACGGCAACTCCGGAAATCTCTTGCAACAACTCCGGCTGAAATATCAAAGCAAAGACACCAGCCAGCAGAGTGGATAGGAACAGCGTAACGATAGAGGGTACTTTCCGTGCTATCAGTATTCCGGTTACAACAGGGACTATTAACAACCACGGAGTGATATGAAACTTCTCGTTCAAAGCGGTTGCCACCTCCGCAATATGTTGTGTATTGCTGGCATCGTGGGAAAGTCCTGCCACTGTGAAAATAATCAGCGTGATGATAAGAGACGGTACCGTAGTAATCATCATATAACGGATGTGACGGAACAGGGGAGTGTCTGTGATGGAAGACGCCAGGATAGTGGTTTCGGATAAAGGAGATATTTTATCCCCGAAGTATGCCCCCGAAATGATAGCTCCGGCAATCCATCCATCTTCAAAGCCTTGCGCCTTTCCGATACCCATCAATGCAATACCGATAGTGGCAATAGTGGTCCACGAACTTCCGGTCATTACAGAAATCAACGCGCAGATGATGCAGGTCGATGCCAGGAAGAAACTGGGATGGATAATTTGCATCCCGTAATAGATTAAGGTCGGCACTACTCCGCTAATCATCCAAATGCCACTCAACGCACCGATTATCAACAAAATAATGATGGCTGTTGCCACTCCGGCAATATTGTTGGTGATGGCGAGCTCGTAATCTTTCCAGGGAATCTTATAAAACACCATACCGATCAGGATACAAATGGCTGTAGTGGTAAGCAATGACACTTGACTTCCGCCGCTTAGGGCATCACTGCCAAAAGTACGGATAGTGGCAAACAATAATAACACCAGTACAACAATCGGTATCAACGATACGAGGGGAGAGGGAGCTTTTTTCATCTTGATTCTTATAACCTTTTATTTATTTTCCGGCTACTGCTTGTTGATAGCCGCGCAAAGATACAACAAAAAAGAATGAAATCTTTTGCTTCAAAACATCAGGTAATAAAAATTATTAGATGTTTATATTTGATTGGAATATATAGGAGACGGCTCAACTCGCAAAAGTCTTGCGCCTGATCCACCAGTAACGGATGAAAAGCACTCCTGTCAGGATGAGGGCGATGGATAATCCGGTATAGAAAACAGAAATGAACGTTTCGGGCAGGAGGTGGAAGCTACGGATGGTGATTCCCAGGGAAATCATGAATATCATTGTAATCCAGCTTTTCACATCGAAAAAGGAGAACGGACAATTCCGGCGTTCTTTCTTTTGCTCGATTCGCTGGGTATGTTTATAATAAAGCCTTCTGAACACCAGAACGAAGAATAACAAGAAAACGACGGTAGCTTCTCCTATTTTGAACATCCAATCTTGGGAGGTGTTTAACCAGGTTACAATTCCTATTCGCAGAATATTCGCACCGGCTATAATCCAGACGGTGCCGGCTGTGATAAGTAAGATTTGTCTGTTAACTCCGTATTTCATTGGCGTTTTTTTTATAATAAACGGTTTGAGTGTTCGTTTTGTTGACTCATTTCTTGTAGAAAATCGTAATTAATAAAGAAATCCCGGTTAAAACAACTCCGGTACTGATAACTCCGTGCCAGCCATACAGTTGCCAAAAGCTGCCTGCCAGAAATGTTCCCATAGAACCACCGATAAAGTAAGTAGTCATGAAAACTGTATTAATACGGTTCGAAGCACGCGGATTTAGTTCGAAGATACTTGTCTGGTTACTTAGCTGAATACATTGCATTCCTATGTCAATGATGATGATACCGGCGATGATACCGACAAAGGTGTTTTCACCGACGAAGAACAACAACCATGCAAAGAGAATCAAACCGCAGCCGATAAAGTTGAAGCGGCGTACGCCTACCCGTTTTACGTATCTTCCGACAAAAGAAGCAGTCAGTGCACCGGCTACTCCGCAAAGTCCCAGCATACCGATTACATCGCTGTTGGCGAAGAACGGAGCTTGTCCCATTTTAAAAGCCAGACAGGACCACATGGCAAGGAGGGAACCGAAATTCAGTGCCGCCCGAATCGAATAAATGCGTAGTTGCGGATATTCTTTCACTAAGGCTAACAGAGATTTCATCAGGTCGCTATATTTTCCTTGGAAGTTGGTTTGAATATCGGGAAGGACTTTTAATACAACAATCGCGCAGATAAACATCATGCCTGCAGCAATGTGATACATTTCCCGCCAGCCAATCAGTTCACCGATAAATCCGCTGACGACACGTGAAGCCAGAATACCGGTCAATAGTCCTGATAAGACAATTCCTACGTTTCTGCCTTTATGTTCCGGACGGGAAAACTGGGCGGCTATGGGAATGAATATCTGTGGAATCATGGAACAGACTCCCGTGAGGAATGAAGCGATGAGTATCAGATGGAAGCTGTGTGTCAGGGCAATCGTCAAGAGGGAGAAGATCAGGACGGTGAAATTGACAAGGATGATTTTCTTTCGTTGATATAAGTCGCCTAAGGGGGTGATGAACAACAGTCCTGCCGCATAGCCTATTTGCGTGACCATGGCAATCAGGTTAGTTCTGAACTCTGATATGCCAAGTTCATGGCGTATCATATTTAATAGAGGTTGGATATAATAGATGTTGGCTACCGAGACACCTGCCACAATAGCAAGTGTCCAGAGGATGGATGCCGGTAGTCCTCCGTTTTCTTTTAATGGCTGTTTCATGCGGCAAAGATAATAAAATAAGATGTTTATTCGATGAAGAAAGTAGTGGAAACTGTGTTGCCTTCTCCGTCTACTGCCGTCAGGGAATGTTTGCCGGGAGCGGGTTGCAGGGAAATTTTGTGGAAATCCTGCGTCTGTGTCTGATAAGTGTCGTCAAGATGCCAAAAGATAGTCGCATTGGGGTTGCTGTGTGCCAGTTCGACCGTGAGAAACCCTTTACTGCCGTCCAATTGTTTGGGCAACTTGATATGGGCGTTCATCGGAGGGTAGATGAACTGCATGGATTGGAAAGAATCTTCTCCACAGCCGGCTTTGAAAGGTGGCAGTGGTTTGTATTCCGGATGGTGCTGCTTATAGTACCATTCCCATACAGGTGGCAGGGCAAACCATGATTTCTGAATGGTAGGTTCGGTATTTGCACAGTTTTCATAGATGCGGTGGCTTTCGTCAGCAGATAGAGTGACGAGATGATGGTAAGGACAAGCCTCTGTCCGTAATCCGGCAGGAAGAATCAATACGGTATCAGTTTCTTCACAGAAACGTCCTTTCAGATGACCGGACTGGCGGCATATTTCTGCATCAACGAAAACGCCTGTGGGACGTTCGAACCACGGTGAAGAAGGGAGGTAACTGAATATATCGAATAATACAGGACCGGCTGTTTGTGCACCAACCAATCCGGGCTTTCCTTCTCCGGTTGCATTGCCTACCCATACGCCTACTGTATAGCGCGGAGTCACCCCCACTGCCCACGCATCACGGAATCCGTAGCTGGTTCCGGTTTTCCATGCGATAGTTTGCATGGATGGAATTGATTTCCAGTCAATCTCTTCGGGACGGTTGACTTCTGTTAAGGCGGAGAGGGTGAGCCAAGCTGCTCCTGTTTTAGCCGAAGTGGTTTCTTCCGAATCCTCTTCTACGGAGAGAGGACTGGAGTTACTTTGTTCTCGTTTTTCCTGCTTGTTATGATTGCTTTTATGATTACGGCTTGTTTGCTTCGTATCATTGTTTATTTGCTCTGTATTTTCTGTTTCCAGTAGTATCTGTGCTTCCTTTCCTTGAGATACGGTCGGGGAGGGGCTGCTGGAAAGGCTTCGTCCCATTTGTGCATAGGCATTCGTTACATCCCATAATGTTGCTTCTGCACCTCCTAAAATTAGTGACAAACCATAATGAGAGGCTGTCCGATTGATGGTCTTGAATTCCATCTGTTGCAACAAATGGTGAAACTTGGGTACTCCATATCTTTGTAACATGGTTACAGCCGGGATATTCAACGAACGGGCAAGGGCTTCGGAAGCGGGGACTGCTCCTTCAAACTGCATACTGAAGTTTTGAGGAGTAAATCCGTTGATATTAACCGGTACATCCGGCAACAGCATTTTCGGCAGTAAACTTCCTTCCTGTAGCATGGCATTGTAGAGAAAGGGCTTTAAAATACTACCTGTACTTCTGGGAGCTTGGATCACATCTACTTGGCTTCCTCCTTGTTTACGGTCGAAATGTACATTTCCGCAGTATGCTACTACTTGATTGGTGGGAATGTCGATAACCAGAATTGCCAGGTTGCGGATATCACTTCGATTAAACTCGTTGCTCCACCGTTCTGCCAAACTCTCTATGTGGCTTTGTATTCCTCTGTCTATGGTTGAACGGGTATATAGCCCGTTTCTTTCCTGATAGAAACGACTGACTAGGTGGGGAGCTATTTGAGGAAGCGGATGCGGCTCGTCGGGTAACGGTTCGCTGACAGCTAATTCATAGGTGGATGCGTCGATAATCTCTTCTTCAAGAAGTTGCTTTAATAGACGGTTGCGTTTGGAAAGCAGTGTCTTTCGTCCTTTGGATAGATGGATCATGGCAGGGGCATTGGGGAGGACAGCCAGCATAGCCGATTCCGCCCATGATAAATCTTCGGCAGAATGACCGAAGTAACGCCAGGCAGCAGCATCCAATCCTACAACATTTCCTCCGAATGGTGCATGAGAGACATACATGGATAAGATTTCCTCTTTGGAAGCCCGAAATTCCAGACGGGTAGCCCATATCATTTCAACGACTTTCTCTCCGAGAGTTCTAGGTTTGTTCCGGGCGAGACGAATGGTTTGCATGGTAAGGGTACTTCCTCCGCTTACGACACGTTTGTTCTTTAAATTTTGATAGAGTGCCCTTCCGGTAGCTAACGGATTAACTCCCCAGTGGTGATAAAAGTGTTTGTCTTCAAAGGTAATGAGGCATTGCTTGATTTTTTCGGGTGTTGTCTTTCGGGGAGGAACCCGCCATTGACCGTCCGATGCGATACGTGCTCCCAATAATTCTTCATTTCGATCAGTCACAACGGTAGAGTAGGGTACATGAAACAGTTGCCGGGGAAGGCAAAAGATGTATCCTATTATCAAAAGAGTAATGCTTATAGTCATTACTTTCTTAGTGACAGATAATCGTTTGAAGAATTTTATAGGATTCATTTAAATATTAAAAGCTAAGAGACATATCTTTGTGACAAATGATTAAGTACGAAATAATAAGGTACGAAATAATTAGGCACGGATTACACGGATTACGCGGTTTAAGTGAACGAGTAGAACCGTGAAATCCGTGTAATCCGTGCCAAATATTATCGGCTGACAGTTGTTCTTCCTGCTTTGCTTCGTGCCTGTACGTTTACATCATACATTGCTTCACATTGAACGGCAGGGAGAATAAAGTTACCGGCATAGGTCGCTTGTAACCTGACAGTGAATACCTTTGTCTCACCGCGGCGCAGATTGAAATAGGTCAATACCCTGTCATCACGTATATCCTGATAGCTGTACTTGCTGACTGATTGACCGGAGCCGTCGGCTGCTGCGTTTTCCGTTTCGGGAGCAACCATTCTTTCATTGTATATTTCCCAACCGGACGGTATGATATGCGTCAGTGCCAGATTAGTGTAATCGGAAGTACCGCTAATATTGGATATTGAGGTGATAGCCATAAAGTCAGTTCCCTGTATGATGTCATTGACAGAGAGCGGTGTACCGTTTAGGTTAGCATATCTTATATCCATGCGGAGGTTATCGCTGATAGCCGGTAACGTATCGTTTAATAACTGCGTACGTGTGATAAGGTCTACGCTAAGTGCTCCTTTTCCTTGATTCTTCACAGAAACGGTGCCGGATTTTGGAGTGGTAGCGATCTCTTTTTCAAACACAGCTTTGGCTGATTTTACAGCAGGTTGCTGTTTATCGTTCCATGACCACACAAAATCCAGTGTGCCTGACAGCTTTTCTGCCAGACGTCCCATTGCCATCAGAGCAAAAGCGGTAGATTGTGTACTGAACCAATCTTCTTGTGACAGATTCTTAGAAACGACTTTTGCTTGTTGTAAAGCATCCCGTTCCCGGTTCATCAGGATGAGTGTTTCCAAAATCATTGCTTCGTCACGATCGGAAGAACCGTAAATCTGATTCATGGAAGAGTAGGGGTTCACCGTTGTTTCTACATTATACACAAGTTCTTCAGCCGGTTTCATCTTTCCGGTTAGTGCGTATGCGGCTGCCAGTCTCCATTTGGCCTGAATTGATAATCCGGTCTGTTCTTTCATTCGGTTCATAGCTCCATATTCCGGTACTCCTGCCAATGCAAGGGTATATAAACGGAAGGCTTGTTGCAATTCCGACTGCCATTGCTGCCAACCGCTTGCTTCCTGCGGCATACGCCAGTTTTGTGCGGCTGCACGTTGGAAGCGCTTCCACTTGTTCAGTACATTCGCATGAACGGCATATCCTTTTTCTTGTGCCAGCGTCAGGAACATTCCAGCATAAGAACTAATCCATTCGTCGGCAGCAGCATTCCCCGGCCAATATACAAATCCGCCGTTGGGGAGCTGACGACCATAAATCTGCCGGATAGCTTCCTGTACATTCGTCTTTATTTTCTCGGCCTCCTGTTCGTCCACTGCCTTGAACTGGGAGACGAATAAGAGAGGTAATGCTTTGGAAGTCAGTTGCTCTGTGCAATGATGCTGATAGTTGTATAAGAAGTCGAATCTACGGCTGATGTCTACCGACGGAATGCGGGAGACTTCCAGTTGCACCTGATTGTTAGCCGAAGAAGAACCTGCCAGTGTGTATGACAGTTCGGCCTCCTGACCGGCTTCTATCCATTGGCTGTTGCGTAAGGTAACCACCGGATTCGGATTCCGGACTTCTATTTCGATCGTTTCTTTTGTCTGCTGTCCGTTGCCGCTTGCCGTCAGGTGGATGGTTGCCTTTCCGGTTTTGCTGCCTGTTTTCAGAGTGAAGTATGCCAGTTGGTCACCCGGCTGGTCAAAAGTGAGTGACTGCTGGCGATTGCCCGTGATCTGTACGCCTGCGCCGGATGCTTCCAGCGATACGGTCACGTTCTTCACTTGGTTCTCCATAGCGAATACATTTACCGGAACGGTAATTTCTTCCTGCGTACTCAATACACGGGGCAGAGTAGACAACAGCATGAGCGGTGTCCGCACAAATGCAGTCTTTTCCGCATTTCCGTAAGCGCCGTCCTGTCCGGCAACTACCATCGCACGTACAGAACCCACATACATCGGAAGCTTCAACGTATGTGTCTGTTGCTTGCCTTTCGCAAGATAGAAAGGACCGATGAATTTGACCACCGGTTTGAAACGGTTGGCTTTGGCATCTGCCGGTTTCAGCGAGGCATCTCCACCCGTGCTGAACAATGAACTGTAACGTCCGCCGGAAGCACCCAGCACATCGTCGTACATATCCCATGTACGGATGCCGAGAGCCTCGCGTGCATAAAACTCGTTCCACGGGTCGGGCGTCTTGAAGTTAGTCAGATCGAGCAGACCGTCATCCACAATCGCCAGTGTATAAGTCATCGGTTTTCCGCTTTTCTCGCTGACAGTCACGTTAAAGTCAGTTTCCGGACGCAGCACTTCCGGCATCTTGATCTGCGGTTGCAGAATCGTCTGACGGTTGGTCACAAATACCGGAGCAATGCCGTACATACGGATCGGCAGATCATTGACTGTCTGCGCATGAGGCTGCAACAGGCTGATATGCAGATAAACATTCGGAGCCATTTCCGGTGTAATCTTGAAGGTGAGTTTCGTATCTCCCTGATCGGACACTTCGAGCCATTGCTGCTGCAAGACGGTCGAACCGTTTTCGAGGGATACCAGCGCACGTCCTCCGGCGGCTGCGGGAATGATTGCCGTGGCTGTTTCTCCTATCTCATAAGAATCTTTGTCCAGTGAGAAAGCAAGCATCTTGATGCCGCTCGGGGCTGTCTTGCTCATGCGCATTCTGTCTTGTTTGAACGTCCGCGCCAGTCGGGCCAGTCGATGTAGACGGTTCCTCCGGTGGCGTGTCCGCTTTCACGGTCTTTCACGTACACCAGATAGCGTCCCCAATCCGGATAATTGATGCGGAACTTGAAGGAGGCTTTTCCTCCTGTGGTCTGCAGGTTACCACTGGCAACGGGAGTGATGGAACTGTTGTTGATGTAGGTTCCGAAAGACTCTTCACCGTTTTCCCACCACCAGCTCCAGCTGATCCGGTAGATTTTATATTCCAGATTGGAACGGTTCACCGGCTGTCCCTGATCGTTGACCGTCACGATGTCAAACACATGATCTTTGTCTGTTTCGATATACTTTCCTTTCGGCTGGTTCAGATTGATGCCCACATACGATGTGAACGGAGAGAAGGGAACAGTCTGCGAGTAAATGCTTGCATCTCCTCCCGGTTCGAAAACACGGGTGGTGAGCGTTGCATTCAGCATGCCCGGAGCACCCATTGCTACCGGAAGCTGTATATTGACGCCTGCTCTTCCTTCCGCATCCAGTACCCCGTTGAACACATCCGCCCGGACGGTCGTAAAGTCCGTTGCCGGATTGTTGAACAGGTATTGCCCGTAGTTCTTGAACTGCGTATTGACCTTTGATAAGGACATTTCGACCTTTGCTTTCAGCCGCGATGCGGTGGCTCCCGTCAGCCATGAAGAAGTAAGCGGGGCATATACGTCTTTGCTCGAAGCCTGAAGGATGGTTGGTAAAGCCAGTGTAATCTTCAGACGGTTCGGCTTGATGGTTTCGATGCGCAGCCCCTTGTGGAAGGCAGTTCCTCCTACTTTCACGTAGGCATTCCATAATCCGGTGGGATCGTCGGCTTGTGTGGGCACGGCAAATGTATAAAATCCGTTTGTACCCTGCGTAGAGATCATTTTGGTATAGAACTGTCCTCTTGGATTGTAAATCTCCAATGCTACCGGATGTTTGTCCGGAATGCGTTTCTCCCGGTCTTCCAGCATGAAGGAAATATGCAGTGTATCTCCCGGACGCCATACGCCTCTCTCGCCATAGATAAATCCTTTCAGACCTTTCTGAATGTCTTTTCCTCCCACATCGAACCGGCTGACCGACTGCTCTTCGCCATCGACCACGCGTACATATGCCTTTTGCTTGTCCGCTTCGGCTACCGCTATGAAAGGAACTCCCTTCGGAGTGATTTCTACCAGCCCTTCACCGTTCGTCTCTCCCTTTCCAATCGGCTGGAGCTGGAAGTTGTAAATTGTTACCTGTGCTTTCGCTACTGGCTTCGTATCCAGAATGTTATTTACCGCAATCCACAACTTATTCAGTGAATTACGTTTCACAATCATTCCCAGATTGGAGGCAAAGATATTGCAGGCAGCTATCCGGTCGGAATTCATATAGTAGGACGGATGGCAGGGATTATCCCGTTCTGTCCATCGGTACTGGCTCCAGTCCATCGGCACGCTGCCGTTATAATAATAGTATGTTTCCGGAGTGTCCCATACCGCTTCATCGTCTTCCGACAATGTCTCTCCGCTAACTTTGGTCAGGTTGTCGGAAGACTTGTTGTCCGCGAACTGCATTTCCTTGTTTTCACTTCCCCCGCAAGGATAAGCGGAGTATTCCTGGCGGAACGAGAGGATGACACGGTAAATGGCTCCCGGCTCCTGATGAATCAATCCGGCAAGGTCTATCGAATAGTCTTCCCAGCGGTGCACATCTTTGGAAGAATCTTTCGCCAGCCACAATGTCTTCTTATAAACCAGTCGTCCCGAACGTCGCAATTCATTGGCTGAGGAGAGCGAGTTGTTCTGCATGAACATCAATACGTTGTTTTCGAAAATACGGATCACGCTCAAATCCACCGCATATAGATTGACGGCACGGAAGGGGATGATCAGACTTTTCGAATCGGGCAGGATAGCGGCGGAAGTAGCCATTTCTACCTGCGGTTTCAGGTTCAGTTCGCTGAATGAGATGGAGTGGGAAGTGCCCAGCGGTTTGTCCTGGCTGTTTCTTATTCCTTCATGGATATTCAGCGTCAGTTTGTTTAGTTTGCCGGTTTCGAAGTAAACGAATACTTTATTTTCTTTGATCTGGAAAATAGAGGAAGAAACTTCCGGAACGTCGATGAGCCCTTTCAAGTCCTGTGTGTTGGATACAGGGTCGGAGAATATGATTTCAATTCCGTTTTCCGGTTGGTCGATGCGTACGGCGGACAGGAAGCGGAAACTGTTCTTTGCCGGGATCAGAATACTTTCGTTTTGGGTACGGTCGATGCCTGCCGGATTGCCTTTGGCGGTAATTTCCAGTTGGTAATCTTCCGCTTCTTTGATTATCTGACTGATGCTGAATGCGTATCGGGTCGGGTGATCTGTCTGGGTGATTTCAATCGGATAGCTTTTGTTCTTTTCGCTTCCGGCTGTGAGCATTTTCTCTACTTCCTCTTTTTTCACTACATCGCTGAAACGTATTTCACCCGTAACGGTCACTTGGTCCGGCTGGGTGGCTGTGACGGTTATCGGATCGGTATGAATGCTAAAGTTTCGTTCTTGCACACGGAAGGAGAAGTTGAATTCTTCCAGCTTTTTGTCTACATCGACGAAATCTCCCAGTCGGAAGGTTCCTTCGTAAAAGGCGCCTGGTTTCAGTGCCCCTTCTTCGGGGACAAATTCAATGGTATTGTTGCTGACCCAATACGTTTTTCCTTTCAATGAAGGAGAGAAACTGAACGGATTGTCTTTCAGTTCCTGATTCAGGTCTACCATCGGCTGGTCCTGTGTCAGCTCTATGCGTATCGTTGAGTTTTGCGAAATCACTCCTCCCGTATAAGCATTGACGTATGGAGCGTATTCGGCAGAAGGAATAATGTCTTTCTGATTACTTTTACAGGACGAAAATCCCGCAATTACTGTCAAAAGAATCAAGAATAGTCCGGCAGCAGCGCTGCATCTGGTTTTAATTTGTCCCATAGCGATGAGTTTTTATGATTCAACAAACAAATATACAGTTTTTATGGAAGATTTCTCTTAAATCTGCTTACTTTTGTACATTCAAATCATGTATTTATGGGAAGAAAGCAAGAATATAAAGAGACGAATTTGGAGTTCTTGAAAGAATTGTCATCGCAGGAAGGTGTTTATGCATTGCCTTGCGGCATCTATTATAAGGTTTTGGAGACCGGTACGGGGACTGTTTTTCCTAATGTGCGGAGTATTGTTACCGTTCATTATAAAGGGAGTCTGATTAACGGTCGGGTGTTCGATAATTCTTATGAACGTAATTGTCCGGAAGCTTTCCGCCTCTGCGATGTAATAGATGGTTGGCAACTGGCGCTCCAACGGATGCGTGCGGGAGATAAATGGATCATCTATATACCTTACACGATGGGATACGGAACCCGTGCATCCGGTCCGATTCCGGCTTTTTCGACATTGGTATTTGAGGTAGAGCTTTTGGGAGTTGCATAACTAACGAAGAAAGATATGAAAGTGGAAATAAGAAGCAAAGTGGTGATATTGCTATGTATCGTTCTGGCAGTTTTTTCTTCCTGTATCACGGACGATGATGATGACAGGGGAGACTTTGCTCTTGTTGCCGGTGACGCCCTTCCTCAGTTTTCGGTAGAGATGAGTGATGGGGGAATGTTGAATACGCAGTCATTTAGCGGGAAGGTTGGAGTGATTGTCTTTTTTCATACGGATTGTCAGAAAGAACTTCCGGTTATTCAGAAAGTTTATGATACATATAAAGAGAATCCGGGTGTATTATTGTCTTGTATCAGCCGTTCGGAATCGGGTTCCGAAGTACAGGCTTATTGGGAAAAACATTCGTTTACCTTGCCTTTTTCCGCTCAGAATGATGATGCTGTCTTTTCGCTTTTTGCTTCCCATACCATTCCCCGTATATTGATTACAGACAAGGAGGGGATTATTCGTGTTGTATATACAGATGATCCTTTGGCGACCTATCAAGAATTGGCAAAAGATATCGATGCTGTCTTAATCGATAAGTTGTCCGGGAATGAACGATAGCTCATTTGTTGCAAATCAACAGGTGGTTTAATCTGGCTTTTTCTATTTTTAATGGTGCAAATAGTATACATCTGTGTGAGTGCGAAAGAACAGATATACGGCACTGTCCACAATTTTGTGTAACTAATCTCATGTCTTTAGTAATGTTATGACTTCATTTCTAAGCTTTGGCAGATGATTAATAACCATGCTCCAAAGTATATCTACAGATAGACTATCATAGCCATGTATGATATAATTTCTGGCATCTACTATTTTACGAGAATTGGTTATAGCTATATCCTTATCAACTTTTAGTATTCTATTCATAGCTTCACCAATAATTTCTATGTTTCTTTCAACGGCTCGTCTAAGGCATAGGTTACTATAGAAGTCATCATAAACTTTAGGAGCATTGCCGAAGAAACTTTCTACTTCTTCAATGGCAGTTAGAATATCTTGCAAGTGTTTCTTTATTAATTCATCCATAGATTAAAGTTTTAGTTGCATCCACATTCTTCTTCAGATATGGATTCTTAATCGTTTGTTCTTCCAGTAAATCAACTTCTCTGCCAAACAGATTCTCTAAAGCATATTTGAAATCAAAGTAATTATCAAAGTAATCACTTACTTCTGCTTTATTGAAATCTACTACTAAATCAATATCACTGTTGTCGTTAAAGCGATTTGTAAGGATAGAACCAAACACAAATAGCTTATGTACCTTATGTTTCTTGCATAAGTCTATAATCTTCTGGATATTGTTCTCTATTAGTTTCATGTGGCTGTCTCCTTTCAATGCAAAGATAATGAATTAGTTTCTAATTAACAATCTTGTTTATGGGGAAGTTGTCAGATTCAACCTTTTTACATTAACACTAACATGAGTTCAAATAGAGAAGCATGGACCAGTAGGCTATTTGGCGGATGAGATAAAGGAGACTGTAGTAACAGAGTATGTATATCATCCTGTAGATGTCACCCTATTCAATATACTATTACCGTTTCTTCCGAATCTTAAATGTAGCAAGATTCCCTTTATGGTCGCTGGGCCAAATACAAGAAGGCGTCAGAATCTTATCCTTAGAATCGTTTTCTGTTATTTTTCCCCGGACAACTGTTTCGGAGGGACCTACCAACTTGCTATCCTTCATGGAAAGCATCGACTCCAATGGATAATAATAAATGAAATCAATCCGGTCACGTTCGTCTGCCTCAGGCGCCCAAGCTAACTTTTCCAGTTTAGCCTCTTCTGCGAGTTTGTTTCCGGCAGGGAATGTAAAACCGGGATATCGAACTGTATTGGGAAATTTTTCACGATAAGCATCTTTGAATCCTGCTTTGCTCAGCATCATTGAGCAGTCCCAATGAATGATAGCCCCATTATGATCCCACAAATCCTTTGTATCTGCCTGCCAGTCTAAATGAGAGGGCTCATTAAAATCTCCTCCCATGATTATCGGGCGGCCTTGTTGAATGTCAGATTGTACTTCCTGAATAAAAGCACGGATGGTTTCATCCCGAAAAGACTGTCTGTTTGCTTTCAAGACTTCTTCTTCATCCGTTATCGGCATCTCCATCTTCTTCCAGGTAGTACCATTATATCCGCGTGGCATATAGCACTGATAATGCCGGTAATCCAGATGACAAGAGTAGAAAGATACGGGTTGGCCTTCGATTGTTGCAACCATTTTCACCATAGCACGACCTTCGTCACCGGGTACGATGCAGCATTTAGTCATGCTATCCGGCTTGAATTTACTCAAAACACCGATTGCGAGATCAAATGTTTCTCCATAATAGTGTTTTCCTCTCTTCTCCAGTTCTTCGATCACATGAGGGATAAACTGTTTTCCGTCTCTGATTTCGCACAGAAAAACGACATCCGCATCCATCTCATCCAGTACATCAATAATGCCTTGATCTCCGTTGGGTACTTTAGTACATCCATGCCACAGGTTTAATTGGAAAACGGTAAAAGTGTCTTTCGCTTTTGCATGGCAAACATTGACCAGACAAAACAAGCAAAGTAATAATAGTAAGTTCTTTTTCATATCGTGTCTTTTATATTCTTCTTAATCTGATTTGCGTATCAATGAAATAGAGATCATTATCTATCCCATATAATACATTATTGGGTACTGCATCGAATATCTCATACTCTTTATTATGGAATTCATCCTGATAATCTGTTTCAAAACCAATGGCATTCATGTATTCAGCGATTTCATCTTCTGTAGCTTCTCGTTTGGCAATAATATAAGGTTGCGTAATTACTGCACAGAACTCATGCTGACTGTTATATGCAAAGCCGATCATTTCATAAGGAACATTGCTGAAGTAATGATTGTGTGCAAAGATACGGATAAAGAAATTCTCTAAATCTTCTCCTGCATATTCAAAATTATTTAATTTGATGACCAAATTCCCATCATCGGCATATACCTCATTTTCTCCACCTTTACTTAGAAAATCTATATTTAGCAGAGAAAGGTTAATCCACAGATTGTATGAATCTGCAAATTCTGTCAGCTTTTTGATTTGGCCTCTCTTATAGCTTTCTGTTTGTTCAGCATTTCCTGTTGTTTCTTTTTCTTTTCTAACGATACAGGCTGCTTGCTCCAAGAGGCTATTGACTGGCGGGTACGCTCTATCCATGCTTTGTGAAATTCGTTGATGTATTCCATAACTTTAAATTACGAGTTTATGCAAAAGTAATACATTTCTTTTTTATTCCAATCTATTCAGATGCTTTTTGAATTTTCATCTTCCGCCAATTCTTTTATCTCTTTATTCAGAAAGACAGAGAGTATCGTCCTGACTACAACTACTCCGCCTAAGATGGCCAATTCATCCAAACTCGGATCTACCACTGTCTTTAGTATGTCTGAAGCAATTAGAAACTCCAATCCCAGTAAGAGGTAACTGCCGAAGTCAGCCCTTAGTTGCCGGATATTGTTGACTGTGTATGTTCCATTAAACCGCTTGATTTCGTTACGTAGAAAAGCTATGAATCCAACAAATACTCCGTAAGCTACAATTAGCAAACTGATAACGCTGATGATAGTAGCTATTATATTTAAAAAGGTGTGTAGCATCGTCTTTTGATGTTTGGTTATATTGTATTAACAAACAATGCTGTATAATAGTTTTGTTTTAGTATGTGGTAAGCAAACAATTTGCTAATTGCTGTATTGTTTTCAGTATTTGCAGATAGAACTTATGTTTATGATAATGTTCTTAGGTATAAATTCTCTCTACCATATTTCCGTAGAATGAATCCGCATTAGCAAAGCAGCTTTGCTAATATGGATTTTCAAATGGCACAGGATTATCATACACTGTATTTGATGGGTCAAATACTGATTTATTTATGCTATAAGTTCTTTTAATACAAATTCTGGCAGCTTCTGCTGTTCCTATTCGCTTCTGTTCCGGAGTTTTATGATTATTATTGTATTCAACAATGCGGTTGGTATTGAGAAAAGTGTATTCTTTACCTATTTTTCTTATGTGAGCTATTTCTTTATCCGTTACATTGCGTAATAGTGAACCATCAGGACTAAGAACTTTCCATTGTTTATTGTCTTTTACTAACAACCGGATGCTGTTAACTCCATATTCTGTTAGTTCGATTATGGCATTATAGTGGGCAGGTATATTTCCTTTATCGTGCGATCCTTTGTTTGTTCGAATCATGTTTTGATATCCCCATTTCCCGTTTTCCTTGTACATGAAACCACGACTTCCTGGTTGTATATCTTCATAAGGACCGATAGTCTGCTCCGGATGCGATGCAGAGTAAAAGTAAGTTCCTCTTTTACCTTTTATCTTCCAACAAAAGTCCTTGCGAAAGCACTCTCCATAATAAAGATTATAACCTAATTCCTCATGTGAAATGTATGTGTCCGGAGCTAATAAGTCACGTCCTTTTGAATTGAAAGCATAACGTATTCCATCTTTCTCGGCTATGAATCCGAGGAAGGCAAAATCAAGACTCATTTTATTGTAAATCACAGGAATCACTGAGTGATGGTTTACTCCCCAAACAACACCGTAGAGCCATTCTGTATCTTTTTCATGTTTTTGACTAACAATGCTATTGCCGTAACCGGCATCTTCATATCTAGTTTGTAGTTCATTACAACTTGTAAAGATGAAAAGCAAACTCAAGCATACTACTATAAAAGAGAAGGAAGACAAAAGAGGTTTCATAGTATTCAAATTTTTAGTTTGATTTTATCACTGCTTTTGGAAATAAAAAACCGGGAGCTTTTAGTTATTGTCCATTCATATTGTCTGTATTTTGCTTGTTTACTATAATTTCGGTTCCTGTCATTCTGGCAATCAATACTTTCTCTGCACTATTTACTAATTGGGGATTGTAGTCTTCCTTTTGCCTGATGATTTCTTTTAGTTCATCATCACTTTTAGATAGTGCTTTCCCCAGATACTCGTCATTGATGGAATTTTCATTTTCGTCATTTGTAAGGTCTATTGTCTGAGATGAATTTTGTCCTGACGTTTCTGTATCTTCTTGTTGCCCTTTTCCTACACAAAGGAGAATAAGACCAATGAATGCTACTACTCCGCCTCCGAACATCATAACTACAACATTTCCTGCACCGGAACCAAATGCTTTTGCGAATTGATAATTCACGCTATTTTGAACGTTGATTCCGTAGATAATAACTCCTATACCTAATATTAATAAAATTAGACCTGTGATTTGGCTTGATTTCATAGCTTTAATTTGTTTATAGATTTATATTATTACTTTAAATTCAGGATGTGTGACCAATGTGGAGAGAGTTTGGCGGTAGATTGATTAATTGTGGCTTTTAGGTTTATTGAATCCAATAAATTTATACCATCCGTAAAAAATGATAAATGGACCGGAGAGGCTAGATATGTAGCATATTATAATCGATGGTGTGAACCCTATATATTCTGAAAGCGAATGGAAAGGGTTTAACTCTTGGATAAAAGAATTAATGACTGAAAAATATGATAGAACTGTTCCTATGCAAATAAGTGATAATCCCATAGTACTCATATTTGTATGTTTATTCAGATATTTCCATGAAATCACTCCTGCTATTACCAAAAAAATGTAGATGGATAAGAGAGCGATATTTAATAGATAAATAGATGGTGAATAGGTGGCTCCCCAAAATAAATGGATGAGAAAGATAATATAAGAGGAAGTGGATATTACTGTACTGATTAATAGTAATATCTGTCCAATATTAGTCTTTTCTTTCGATTCCTTTCTCATTTTAAAGAACCCTTTCAAACTAATTTTTATTCCTGCCAAACTAAGAAATACACAAAGAATGTATAATAGTTTTATGTTAAGAAATGAATGGTAATTGCTATCTGAAAGTATATAAATTGGTAATGGAAGAAATATACCTATCATGAACAGCACTTTTCCGGTGTTCGATTCTGTGTTTTCTTGTTTCTTTTTCCCCATTAAAAGTAGAGCGAAACCAATTAATGCAACTAATACACTACCGGATATTATCACTACTCCTATACCTAATATTAATAAGGTCAGACCTAAAATTTGTTTTGTTGTCATAGCATTCTTTTATTTGTGGATTTATATTAAAATTACTGCTGCAAATTTAGGTAATGCAAAAAGAATGGAAAAATTAAACTATGGCATAGAATGCGAATGGAATAGTATATATTGCCACTAATCGTTTTCCTTGAATATAATTTTAATGTCGGATGTAGCTGATAAATTGCTGTCCATAAATAAGCACGAATGATTCACGTCCGATGGACGTAAACCTTCAGTAACTTATTTTCATAGCCCCCGGGAGGGAGGGGATTAAGAAAATTTTGATAACGCAAAGGTTACTCTCGTGGAAGGTAGAAACCTAAAACTTTGGATTCAGGTTTAAAGTCGTATTTGGTTAAGTTTACAGAATTGTTTTCCATTGTGAGCGTACGAATCTTTTTCATACCGCTGTTCGTCAATTCTCCTTTTCCCCAATAATAACTATTCAGTTCGATGTCTGCAAAGTAAACGCTTATTATAGCATCTAGTTCGGTGTCTCCTATCTCATCATATAGGGCAGAGGCTGTTACTCCTTCTTTATCTAATACATCTCTTATTGACATGCCAATTTTTACACCGTTTGATAATGATACGTAAGGAGAAGTTATTATCACGTTTTGAATTGGAGAAGTTGGCGTTTCTTGCAAAAAATTAGCAACCTCAGTATCATCTAAATATAATGTGTATGAATCGAATGTTATTCCGCTTGGCTCATCATAGAATGATGCTTTCTTAACCTTATTATATAAAGCATCATTGTTTTGGGACATATCAGTGAAAGGCTTGTTATTTCTCAAACTTCCTACGCCATCTTTCGTCACTATAAAACTTTCTTTGGTATCATTAGTTGTTAGTGAATCTTTATTCACTATATTGTCTTTTGACTGTGGTTTGCTATTTCCACAAGCGCATAGCATTAATGCTGATATGCACCATAAAATTGATAGTTGCTTTTTCATGGGTCTATATTAATATGGATAGATATTTTTGAATACTAAAATTCCTGTCACTTCCCCTTCTGCTCCACTAGAGTGTATATCTACTTTTCCTGTAGTTGCAGTGTTATCGAAAGATATCATATTCTGATTCGGTTTTGAATGAGTAATCCACTGGTTTCCTTCTACATTATGCGTGTATTCATATTTGCCCAAATATAGATCTACTTGTTCGGTGTGGACTTCATTGCGCGTGCCAAATACACCTGCATAACAAGCTATAGATTCGGAAGAGCCCAATTTTAGAACTTTCAAATTTCTACATCCTTCAAAAGCATATCCGCCTATGACTCTTAAATTAGGAAAATCAAGACTTTCTATGTTATTTTGGTCACCATTGAAAGCATGATTCATTAATTCACTAGCATTAGGAAGCTCTACATTTTTAATTTCACTACTGCCGTTAAACATTTCCCATCCGATTATCGTTACACCTTTTGCAATTAATGTTTCCAAGTGTGGTATTTGACCATGGCATGCTCCTCCCATTAATGTACCTGTGAAACTTTTGGCTATTTCCAATTTCTTTAAACTTCTGAAGCCTTGTAATGTTTCTGTGAGATTTAGTTCTCCATCCCCCTTGATATCAGTTATTTTTAATTCTTGAATTACTGATCGTTCAGACGGAGATAATTTGTCAATTTCGCCTAATGTCATCCCACCTCCACTGCATGAAGTTAATAGTCCGCAGGCTGTTATTAAAATAAATGGGATAACTCTGATAACTTGTTTTGTTTCCATAGTTCTTTGTATTTTTTACAAAAGAACGGATATAAATAGAACTAAAGAAATTTTCATGTGGCATAAAATGCGACAAGGAGTGCGGATATTTCCATTAATCACTTTCTTTGAATAGAATTTCAATTTCATCGTGTGTAGATAAAAGATCTTTGAGTAGAGTTGTTTTGGCTTTTATTACTACAAGTTCTGTCTTTTCATGTGGAATACAACTACTTTCATGTTGGCAATATTCTCTAAAGAAGTTATGATTTAATATTTGGGATATACGATATAATAACTCGGTATCAATATGGGATTTACGCAATATTTTATACATTGTATATTATTTAATCGTTATATTTTTGCATAAAGTTTCAACATCAGAGTGT
>OGPM01001135.1_pt1 | contig 23513 bp, 17 predicted proteins | sample 1552961 | NCBI WGS metagenome assembly OGPM01 (sample SAMEA2580304, study PRJEB22360) | human gut metagenome | biome: human gut; feature: human-associated habitat; material: faeces | place: Denmark | collected 2008/2010
CGCATCTTAAACACGCTCCGAAGCCGCATCTGGGATAGGGCATTATTTCTTTTTTTCTGTGTTTTGGCTCCACATGGAATGAATGAAATAGCCTTTGGGGAGAGAAGGAGAGGGTGGGAGCAGAAGACTACTGTATTCATTGCAGTGATATCAAAGCACTCCAAATAGTAAATAGTAATTTCATCCCCAATAAAAAACAGCTCCCAAAGAAAGAAGAACCCCCTATATTTGTGGCCTTAGAGCGAGGATTGAATGCGAGCGCGTAAGCGAACATTCAACCCACAGCGATAGAGTCACAAATATAGGGGTTCTTCTTTCTTTGGGAGCGTATCCCTTGTCTATAGAAAATTCCTATTTAATTATTCAGCTTTTCCGATAGAACCGAAGATTTCCATCTTTTCTTTTACAGTAGCTTTGATTGCTTCTGCACCAGGAGCTAATAACTTACGAGGGTCAAATCCTTTTCCTTCTAAGTCTTTACCTGCTTCGATATATTTACGTGTAGCTTCTGCGAAAGAAATCTGACACTCTGTGTTTACATTGATCTTAGAAACACCAAGAGAAATTGCTTTTTTGATCATGTCTTCAGGAATTCCTGTACCACCATGTAATACGAGAGGCATTTCTCCTGTTAACTTCTGAATGTCATCTAATACGTCAAACTGTAATCCAGCCCAGTTTGCAGGGTACTTACCATGGATGTTACCGATACCTGCTGCTAACATTGTTACACCAAGATCAGCGATGGCTTTACATTCCTGAGGATCTGCACATTCGCCCATTCCTACAACACCATCTTCTTCTCCACCGATAGAACCAACTTCTGCTTCGAGAGACATTCCTTTTTCGTTACAGATTGCTACTAATTCTTTTGTCTTCTCTACATTCTCTTCAAATGGAAGATGAGAACCGTCAAACATGATACTGGAGAATCCAGCTTCAATACACTTCTTAGCTCCTTCATATGAACCATGATCAAGATGAAGTGCTACAGGTACTGTAATGTTTAACTCTTCTAACATTCCGTTTACCATACCTACAACAGTTTTGTATCCTGCCATGTATTTGCCCGCACCTTCGGATACACCTAAAATAACTGGGGATTTACATTCTTCTGCTGTTAACAGGATTGCCTTTGTCCACTCAAGGTTATTGATATTGAACTGTCCTACTGCATAATGTCCTGCTTTTGCTTTCTGAAGCATCTCTTTTGCTGATACTAATGCCATAATTATTAACCTCCATAAATATAAATATCTGCTTACGCAGTTGTCGATGTATGGTCGCATCGCCCTAAGTTATACGAACTTATTATAACCCTAACATCATTTGAATTCAAGACCGTATTTTTCAATCATTGCCTGGCGTACTTCCATATACTTTTTGTTCTGTGCCTCTGTTGTAAGCTGCTGCATAATCTGTGGGTAAACTTCTGCAAATTCAGACTGTTCTCCACCTGTCAGCTCATCTACACAGATTAAATGATAACCGAAGTCCGTCTTTACTGGTCCGATAATCTTACCAACTTCTGCAGTAAATACCGCTTCATCAAACTCTTTTACCATCTGTCCGCGTCCAAATGTTCCAAGACTTCCACCCTGTGCTTTTGATGGGCATTTGGAATATTCCTTCGCAGCATCTTCAAATGTCTTAGCACCACTTTCGATCTCTTCTAATACTTTCTTACTTTCTTCTTCTGTTTCTGTAAGAATGTGCTTTGCCGTAGCCTTTGCTTCTTTTACGAACATTGCTTTATGCTCGTTATAATATGCCTCACACTCTTCCTGTGTTGCCTGGATATCTTTGATCTCCTGAGTTAAAGCATACTGACCTAAAAGTTCTCTCTTCACTGCTTCCATTGTAGCAATAAAAGCTTCGTCCTGATCATACTTCTTGTCATATCCAAGCTTCTCAAATAAGAAGTAGTTTGCATACTGAGTTAATGCCTGCTTTCTTCCTTCTTCTGTTGCTACATAAGCCTGCTGCTGTTCTGGAAGCTTGCTTAAAAATTCGTTAAATTCTGTTTCTGTGATTTCTCTTCCTGCGGAAACTGCAATAATTTTTTCTGCCATAGTTAATCTGCCTTCTATAATTACATGATGTCAGGGTCAAAAGGTCAAAACGCCGTTCGTGCTTGTACGATAAGGTGTTTGACTTTGGGACCCGCGGAACATGAGAAAGTAGCGATTTACGTAGTAAATCAGCGGATTTCGAATGTTTCAGAATTACGGGAGCTGCATTAGCTGCGGAGTAATTCGTGACATCAAGTTAGGGGCAAAATACCTTTTGACCCTAACATCATTACATAGGATAAATTCAAGAATGCCTCGACATTCTTCTATATATTATTTATGTCTATATTAATGTCTGTCTTTATGTCTCTCTTCTTCGCTTATCTTATCAGCTTGTAGAATTCTATCCTATAAATTTAAATTAAGAAGGCTTCTCCCTTTCTTTTCTTAATTATGACTCCTGTGATACCACAAATGCCACGTATTTTATATAATACCACAGAAATACTTATCTTTGTGAACTATTTTTTAATTTTAATGGTAATTAAAATAAGAGATGTATTTTCTCTTTCTTACCTGTCATGTTTCGTTTTCTTTTCCAAAAGTATACATAATTTCGTCTTGATAAATAGTACCTGTTATGGTAAAATCAGATACATAAAATAAGCTTTTATAAAGCACTAACATTTAACATTGGAAGGAGTTACAACATGTATTTAGACGAGTACAAACGCTGGCTTGCTGCTGACCTTGAAGATAGTGATCTTCATCCTGAGCTTGCCGGTATCGAGGGAAATGATGACGAGATTAAAGACCGTTTTGCAGTTGCACTAAAGTTTGGAACTGCCGGCCTTCGAGGTGTTCTTGGAGCCGGAACTAACCGTATGAACATCTATGTAGTACGTCAGGCTACACAGGGTCTCGCCAACTGGGTAAAGACACAGGGTGGTAACCAGACAGTTGCCATCAGCTACGACAGCCGTATTAAAAGTGATGTTTTTGCCAAAACTGCTGCTGCCGTTCTCGCTGCTAATGGAATTAAGGTTCGTATCTATGATGCACTGATGCCAGTTCCTGCACTTTCTTTTGCTACACGCTATTATGAGTGTAATGCAGGTATCATGGTTACTGCATCTCATAACCCGGCTAAGTATAACGGTTATAAGGCTTATGGTCCTGACGGATGCCAGATGACTGATGATGCGGCTGCTATCGTATATGAAGAGATTCAGAAGACTGATGTTCTTAACGGGGCAAAATACATTTCTTTTGCAGAAGGTGTTGAGCAGGGACTCATCCGCTTTGTAGGAGATGATTGTAAGAACGCATTCTATGAAGCTATCGAAGCACGTCAGGTTCGTCCGGGTCTTTGTAAGACTGCCGGTCTTAAGCTGGTATACAGCCCACTGAACGGTTCCGGTCTTGTTCCTGTAACAAGAGTTTTAAATGACATTGGTATCACCGATATCACTATCGTTCCTGAACAGGAATATCCTAACGGATATTTTACAACATGCAGCTATCCTAATCCGGAGATTTTTGAAGCCTTAAAACTCGGTCTTGAACTTGCGAAGGAATCCGGTGCAGACCTGATGCTCGCTACCGATCCTGATGCTGATCGTGTCGGCATTGCTATGAAGTGTCCGGACGGCTCTTATGAACTTGTATCAGGTAATGAGATGGGTGTTCTGCTTCTTGATTACATATGTGCAGGACGTAAAGAATTAGGTACACTCCCTGAAAAGGCTGTTGCAGTGAAGTCAATCGTTTCCACACCACTTGCAGAAGCCGTTGCTTCTCATTATGGCGTAGAGATGAGAAATGTACTTACAGGATTTAAGTGGATCGGTGACCAGATCGCTTCCTTAGAAGCTGCCGGAGAAGTAGACCGATTCATCTTTGGATTTGAAGAGAGTTATGGTTACTTAGCAGGACCTTACGTTCGTGATAAAGATGCTGTAATCAGCTCCATGCTCATCTGCGAGATGGCTGCTTACTACAGAAGTATCGGAAGCTCTTTAAAACAGAGACTGGAAGAGATTTATACGGAATACGGCCGTTACTTAAATGTTGTAGATAGCTTCGAATTCCCTGGACTTACAGGTATGGATAAGATGGCTGGCATCATGCAGGAACTTCGTGATAACCCACCTGCAACAATCGGAGAAAGAAAGGTTGTCAGTGTAACAGATTACAAGAACACTGAAGCTACCGGTCTTCCATCTGCTAACGTACTGACATATGGACTCGATAATGGCGCAACTGTTGTTGTTCGTCCATCTGGTACAGAACCTAAGATCAAGACCTACTTCACCACCCTTGGAAAGGATCTTGCAGAAGCGCAGGCAATCAAAGATGAATTAGCTGCTGCATTAGCTCCACTGTTTAAATAATTTAATGGATTAAAGAAACGAAAGAAACGAAAACCAGAAACTTTATATAGAGTTTCTGGTTTTCTGTTCTTTGGCGCCAGATGAAAATTAATATTTAATCCCCCATTCTCACCAATTGTGGATTTAGATAGTCAGAAAAAAGAAAAAATACCATATCCCAGATGCGGCTTCGGAGCGTGTTTAAGATGCGGACGAGCATTTTAAACACAGCGACTACAGAGCAGATGGGATATGGTATTTTTTCTTTTTTCGTCTACACCAAATCTACAATCAAATTTTCATTAATATCAGGCTCCATATTGGAGTTGTGAGCAGTGAAGCAGCTGTGGAAAACACAACGAGTTTTACAGAAAATTCTTCTTCACAGTCATATTTAGAAGCAAGTATCGTTGTTGTCGCTCCAGCCGGCATTGCTGCAAGAAGTACACTGACACCTTTAACAAGACTGTCTATATGAAACATCAAGCATGGAATAAATACACAGAACGGAATAATGATCAAACGAATCACACTATAAAAAAGCACATCTTTATCCACCAGAGTTCTTGGATCGGCATCAGCAAGTATCATTCCGATTACAAGCATGGACATTGCCGTATTACAGTTACTTATCGAAGTAATCGTTTCCTGTAAGAAATGTGGCGGCCGCCATCCGGTCAACATTAAAACTCCCCCGATCTCGCAGGCAATGATACATGGATGACTAAATATCTTTTTTAACATTTCCTTTTTCGTCGGTGCTTCCGTAAATACAGAAACACCTTCTGACCACATCATGATTCTCTGCGGAATCAGATAAATGGAAGCCAGTGTAAGACCCATCATTCCGTATACACCCTGTGCGATCGGATTGCCAAGAAAACCTGCATTCGAGCAAATGGTTGCATAGCGCAGACATTTCTTTCTTTTTACAGAACATTTATTATATAATACACTGCCTAAGATAACACAAAATACTTGAATTAATATAGAAATGATCAGAATTACCATAAAGTCCTGTGCAATTTTCGATGAAAACTTTATCATAAAAGAAAAGATAATATTACATGGCAAAATAAGGTCAATAACAAGATTCGTCATGCTTTTCTGTCCTTCCTTGCCAATCACTTTGGTCTTTTTCAAAATCAACCCAATAATAATCAGGGCAAACATCATCAACTGTAAATTTACTAATTCTTTCACTCTTGTGTATCTCCGTTTCTCTGTTTAGAAAAAATACTTTCTGCGCCATTTCCACCAATAATTGTAACAAAATCGCCATCATCGAGATGAAGATTCACTCCATTTAACGCCTTCTTTTCATGAATTGTTCCCAGATTAAATATTCTATTCCTTTTCCTTCCAAAATGCAAGTGAAAAATGAATTTTTTTATTTTTTTCTTGCATTTTTAAGTGACCCACAAGTAAACTTATGTTATGATATTTTTTGGAATTATTACTATAAAAGTTTTCAGTTATTTTACATGTATTCTCGGAATCTTTTTGTGCTTGATTTTGTGAGAACGACTTCGAGAGTACATTTACATCGAATGGAGGTTATTTTTTTGGATAATGTACATTGGAGGAACATTATGACAGAAAAACTAGAGAAACTAAAACAGGGTTACACAAACTTAAGCGAATGGTTAGAACATATCATGGCCGCGATCGTTCTCATCGCCATCGTAATCGCTATTGCTTCCTTATGGGAACCATTTAAAGAATTCCTGCATACCCGTACGGAATCCGGTTCCTTCCTTGAATACATGGCAAGCGTATTCGATATCGTTATCGGCATCGAATTTTTCAAACTCTTATGCAAACCACGAAAAGATACAATGTTAGAAGTTCTCATGTTCGTAATCGCACGACATATGATCATCGAGCATACTACTGCAGTCGAGAACCTTCTCTCCATCATTGCCATCTCTATTCTGATTATCGTAGACCGCTACTTTCTAAAATCAAAAACATTAAATTAAATACTAATTTGTAGATTTCGTGTAGACGAAAAAAGAAATAATACCCTATCCCACCTGCTCTGTAGTCGCTGTGTTTAAAATGCTCGTTCGCATCTTAAACATGCTCCGAAGCCGCATCTGGGATAGGGTATTTTTTCTTTTTTCTGACTATCCAAATCTACAGTTGGTGAGAATGGGGATTGCCCAGAAGGCTATGGTTTTTATTAGAATGAATATCTCTAGAAGAAGATACTTTCTTACTCGATTGTATAAAAATTATATTTACCTACTCCTACCTCATGGAGAATTTTTTCTCTGGTTAACTCTCATAATCTTCTGGAGAATCCCCTTCTCTTTCCAACAGAAATCACTAATTTGCTATTTGTTATCAAAACCAGACAGCCGCTGAAACAAAACTTTATGCGGAATTGTAAGAAAAACTATGGTAAAGAAAAAAGAATTGTTATAAGTATTGCATTTTGTGACTTTGCGCTGTGGAATTTTGACTCTGAAAACTTCGGACTCATTTTTCCGAAGTTTTCGTTTTTTGAGGCAAAATGGAGCGTTTAGCGCGATGGAACAAAATCAAACTTATAAAAATTCGCTTTTTGTCAGAAGATTAAATACAATTCAGTCACATAATCTTCTTTCAGCGGCGTCTGTCTCAACACCTATAGATCAGGAGGAGTTATCGGAAGAGTGAAAGTAATTCGTTGATATCTTTTCCTTCGCTATTTTGTGCGAGTGTCATGAGCTGTTTTAATTTTTCATTCTGTTTGCCTTCAGAACCATTCATAAGTGAATTTAAGAGGAAGAAGAGAGAAGGATCGGAGAATGGATTTTGCTCTGTAGAAGGTGGCGTATCTGCTGATGATGTGGCAGGTGCGGATGATTGCACAAGTTCAGGATGTTCAGAGAGTATTTGATTATATTTTTCATAGAATCTTGAAAAGTTCAGAATTTGCAGGATGTTATCAATTTGATGGGCTTTTTCTTCGGAGACGGAATTACGGACAGAACGAAGTATAGATGCAATATCCTGAGCGTTATTTTCAAAGCCGCATGCGCTTAGTCGTTCGCTGTCATCAAATCCTTCCATGATTTTCTGCATTTCAGATATTTTGAGACAGAGAGCTAAAAATTTTCCAAGATTGGCATTACAGTGAGGAATGATATTTTCTAAAATAGTAAGATTATCATCGTTAATGAGACGGGAAAGTGGGGATGGGGAATCATTTAAATTTTGCATGGAAACCTCCTTCAAATAGAAAGATTCAGATAGAAAGATTTTGAGAATATATAGGAAAACTACCTGAAACATTTTCATATAATATAATGATGTCAGGGTCAAAAGGTCAAAACACCGTTCGTGCTTGCACGATAAGGTGTTTGACTTTGGGACCCGCGAAATATGAGAAAGTAGCGATTTACGTAGTAAATCAGCGGATTTCGAATGTTTCAGAATTACAGGAGTAGCGTTAGCTACGGAGTAATTCGTGACATCAAGTAAGGGGCAAAATACCTTTTGACCCTTACATCATTATATGCAGGTAGATTTATCTGTAATTATTTCATCTTATGAGGGGAGAGATAGGATTATGAATGAAAATCTTATTGTAGAAGATAATACGATTTATGAGATAGATCCGGAATGTCTTAAGAGAAAACGAGAGCGGGAGGCAAGAAAAAAGAGTGAAGAAAAATTAAAGAATGATGCAGAATACCGGAAGAATCAGCGATAAAATAAGTAATAGAGAAAGATAAGAAATAGGGATAAAAAATAAGAAATAAAAAAGGCATTCTACCGGCAAAAACAGTGCAGGTACAATGCCTTTTCTGTTAGTTACAGTTTAGTAAATTAGTAAAGAATCAGCAGCCGCAGCCACATCCACAGCCGTTGCCGGAAGTACCGATACCACAGCCATTGCCACAGCAGCAGAGAATGAGAATGAGCCAGATTAAATTATCATTACCACATCCGCAGCCACAGTCGTTGCCGTTATTACAGCATAAAAGGATTAAAAGAAGCCAGAAGCAGTTATTAAAACCACCATCGTTACCACAGCCACATCCACATCCGGAAGAACAGGAATTCTGGCAGTTTGTAGCAGCTAAATCACTCATGGGATTTCCCCCTGTTTTTTGATTACAGTTTATAGTATGCATGATAAAAGGAATGTTGCTTTCCAGTTGGAAAAATTTCCGTAAACAGAAAAAATACAGGAGAATTTTTAGGAAAGGTAAAAGAACAGAAGGATTGGTATGTAAATATTTCATAAAAAATGGAATTAAAAAACGTTTTTCTTGTTTTTTTTGAAAAAAATGAAAAAATGGCTTGTTTTTTATTCAAAAATAGCATACAATTACCACTGGTATAAAAAAGAAGTAAAGAAAAGCAGTTAAAATCTTGTTTTTAATTGCTTTGGAAATATATTAGTGTTTACACTAGATAAATTTTGGGAGGTAAAGAAGTGAAACCATACAGAGAATTAAGCAAAGAAGAATTACTGGCATTACAGGAAGAATTACAGGCAGAATATGATGCAGAAAAAGCGAAAGGTCTGAATCTGGATATTTCAAGAGGTAAACCAGGAAAAGAACAGCTTGATTTATCTATGCCGATGATGGATGTTTTAAACGGAGAGACGGTTCTTAATGCAGAGAATGGAACGGATGTAAGAAATTATGGCGTGTTAGACGGTATTCCGGAAGCAAAAGAACTTATGGCAGGAATGGTAGGAGCGAAACCTTCTCAGATGATCGTACTTGGGAACTCCAGTCTTAACATTATGTATGACTGTGTGGCTCGTGCAGAACTTTTCGGAATTATGGGAAGTACTCCTTGGTCACAGCTTGATAAAGTAAAGTTTTTATGTCCGGTACCAGGATATGACAGACATTTCGGTGTGACAGAGCAGTTTGGTATTGAGATGATCAATGTACCTATGACAGAAGATGGTCCGGAGATGGATGTCGTTGAGGATTATGTGAATAATGATCCTTCTGTGAAGGGAATCTGGTGTGTGCCAATGTTCTCTAATCCGGGTGGCGTTGTTTATTCTGATGAGACAGTAAAAAGATTTGCGAATTTAAAACCAGCCGCAAAGGATTTCCGTATTTTCTGGGATAATGCATATGGTATTCATTATCTGTATGACAGACCAGAAAGTGAGCAGCCACATATTTTGAATATTTTAGAAGAATGTGAGAAGGCTGGCAATCCGGACATGGTATATGAATTCTGCTCAACATCAAAGATTACTTTCCCGGGAGCAGGTGTGGCAGCAATGGCCTCTTCCGAAGCGAATGTCGCTGATATCAAAGCAAAATTACAATGGCAGACAATCGGACCAGATAAGATTAATCAGTTACGTCATGTAAGATATTTTAAAGATATTAACGGAATGAAAGAATATATGAAGAAACATGCCGAGATCATTCGTCCAAAGTTTGAGGCAGTATTAGAGACATTAGAAAAAGAACTTGGTGAGTTAGGAATCGCATCCTGGAGCAAACCGGTTGGCGGATATTTCATTTCCTTTAACGCCCAGAAGGGATGTGCAAAGGCAATCGTAGCTAAATGTAAAGAGGCAGGTCTTGTACTTACAGGTGCGGGTGCAGCATATCCATATGGTAATGATCCGGAAGATTCTAATATCCGAATCGCTCCTACCTTACCTTCTACAGAAGAGTTATCAATCGCGACAGCATTATTTGTAACATGTACAAAGCTTGTAACGGTAGAGAAGCTTCTTGCAGAGATGTAATGTCGGATGAATTCAAGAATACCCCGGTATCCAGTTCTCAGTCTGCTTTTGATTTGCACGACTTGAATTTAGCAGAATGATTATGACAAAATAATAACAGATATATTAAAAAGAGAGAAAATTCACCAGTCGGCATCAAAACTGGGAACTTCCTCTCTTTTTTTGTCATTAAAAAAAGAGAAGATTTTTGTACAAAATGAAAAACATAGCAAAAAAGTTGTACAAAATTGGATACATATATTCTCATAAGCTATTGTTTGTGATATAGTTAACACAATAAATTTAAGGGTAATTATGACTTTAACAAACTAGGGAGGTATCTATGAGAGGAGTAGAAACAAGAATTCAGGAAATCAGACATGCTGTATTTACTGAAGTAGCTAAAATGGCTTATGAAGAGGGACCTGTTGATAAAAAGATTGAGGCGCTGCCTTATAAAATCATACCTGGTGAAACCGGTAATTTCAGAAATGACGTTTTCCTTGAAAGGGCAATCGTAGGAGAACGACTCCGAATGGCAATGGGTCTGCCATACAGAGGAGCAGCAGAACCAGCACCGGTATCTGATGGAATTATGGAGGCAGATAAGCCAGAAGGCTACTATACTCCACCACTTATTAACGTAATTAAGTTCGCATGTAATGCATGTGAGGAAAAGAAAGTACATGTAACAGATGGATGTCAGGGATGTCTGGCACATCCTTGTATGGAAGTATGTCCAAAGAAGGCAATCTCTCTTGATCGCGTAACCGGTAAGTCCATCATCGATCAGGATGCCTGTATCAAATGTGGACGTTGTGCTACTGTATGTTCCTATAATGCGATTATTGTTCAGGAACGCCCATGTGCAAAAGCATGTGGTATGAATGCTATCACATCTGATGAGAACGGAAAAGCAACGATTGATTATGATAAATGTGTATCCTGCGGAATGTGCCTTGTAAACTGTCCATTTGGTGCAATTTCTGATAAGTCCCAGATTTATCAGGTAATCAAGGCAATCCAGTCCGGTGAAAAGGTATATGCTGCAGTAGCACCTGCATTCGTAGGACAGTTTGGACCAAAGGTAACACCGGAAAAGCTTCGTGCAGCCATGAAAGAACTCGGATTTGCCGATGTACTTGAGGTAGCGATCGGAGCGGACTTATGTGCGAAACAGGAAGCAGAAGACTTCTTAAAAGAAGTACCGGAAGAACTTCCATTTATGGCAACATCCTGTTGTCCGGCATGGTCCGTAATGGCTAAGAAGCTCTTCCCAGAGTATGCAAACTGCGTATCCATGGCATTAACACCAATGACATTAACCGCAAGATTAATTAAGAATCACACACCAGATGCCAAAGTTGTATTTATTGGACCTTGTGCAGCGAAGAAGCTTGAAGCGATGAGAAGAACCGTTCGAAGTGAAGTAGACTTCGTACTTACCTTCGAGGAAATGAGTGGAATTTTCGCAGCAAAAGACTTAGATCTTGAAGCAATGCATGAAGACGTAGACGGTGTCAACGATGTATCCGCAGACGGAAGAAACTTTGCCGTATCTGGTGGAGTAGCACAGGCTGTAGTTGATGTAATCAAGAAAGAATATCCAGATAAAGAAATCAAGGTAGCTAACGCAGAAGGTTTAGAGGAATGTCGTAAGCTTATGATGATGGCATCCAAAGGCAAATATAATGGCTATCTGTTAGAAGGTATGGCATGTCCAGGTGGTTGTGTAGCCGGAGCTGGAACAATGCAGCCAATTAAGAAGTCTCAGGGAGCTGTAAAGATTTATGCTACAAAAGCAAATCATAAAGTAGCTACTGAAACAGAATATGTAAAAGAATTAGATAAATTAGTAGATTAAACCTGATTAGTAGATTTCGTGTAGACGAAAAAAGAAAAATACCATATCCCATCTGCTCTGTAGTCGCTGTGTTTAAGATGCTCATCCGCATCTTAAACATGCTCCGAAGCCGCATCTGGGATATGGTATTTTTTCTTTTTTCTGACTATTCTAAATCCACAGTTGGCAAAAATGGAAATTCTACAGGATTTTATCTGAATGAAAATCGTAGACTTTTGGATAATTTTCTCTTTCCCTTAGAATAAAATCCTGATTTTGGCTCAAGCCTAAAAAAGAAGTTATTTTATGGAATATTGTTGCACAATATGTAAATGTCTGGTATTCTATAACTAGCATATTTTGCAGATGGAAGGAGAAAAAAATTATGGAAAGAATCAGACAGATGACAGACACACGAAGATGTGCTCTCCTGTGGGCGGCGACGATATTGCTGACGGCAGCATTGTTGTTTTTGTGTGGGGGAAAAGTACATGCGTGGGAAGGGGATGATGATTGGATGCGTGATACATTCAGTCGTTATACAATGGCGGCGATGCTTAGCGGTCAGGAAGAGAACTATTTTAACGATTCCGAGAAACCAGATGCGCTGACAGTGCTTAATTATACTGCATATAAGATGTATCAGGCTGGCGATACAGGTACAATCTCATTTGATACGTTCTATGAGGACTATGTTTGTGCGAACTTTTCAGCAGTTGTAAACAAAGAGGATTTAAAAAATGCGGCTGAGGCGGCTGAGTTAGATAATAGAAAATCCAAATTTTTTGATTATGATAAGGGCACAGGTAAGATAAGAATACTTGATGTGTTAGCAGGTGGCGATTCTAAACAATGTGTGTATATAGGATGGCAGGATAAGGATAATAATAATGATCAAACAGTTCTTTATGGTATGTGGAAAGACCCGGCTCCAGCAGGGGAATGGAAAGATTATTATGTGATATTAACAATTGATGGATATGGAGACGATGCTAAGATTGTTAGTTATCAAAAAATAGAATCTAATGATGTAAAGTTTTCCAGCGAATTTTTCATTAATAATTATGATGACAACGGTGAGTGGGTTGATGAAACAAACTGTACGAGAGAGCTTAATGGAGAAACAAGGGTTATATTGCCATATAATGAAGATGTCCATTCTCGTGCGACTATGACTTATAAAGGTGAAGAAGTAGAGACTACCGGCCTTGCGGGAGTTAAGGTGACAAGTTCAGATAAGGATATTGTTTCTGTATATGATAATAATGAAAACTATGAGGAAATATCTTCTGTTTCGGGGGATAAAGTAGGAACGGTTAAGCTTACGTGTGAATTCCAGTCTAGGACAGGGGAGATTGTTTACACAGAAATTTTGCCATGTGATGTAGCTAAGTTTGAAGCAGGCAGAGACAATGCCAGATATGATAGCTATGGTATGTGTGTTCTTCATAATACAGATGTAGAGATTTTTGCAAAAACAGAAGGATTAGATGAATATAAGAAACAAAACAAATTTTCTTATGTATGGAAATCTGCTGAAATCCCTGAGATAGATGGAGAAACAACAGAATCTGTTACGTATACAGCTCCAAATGATGAGAAAGAAGCAGAAATTTCTGTTGATATTTATATTGCTGGCAAGAAGATTACAACACAATCTGTTTACTTAAAGGTGAAGAATGGTGTTTTAGATTACAAGGTTTATGAAATGCCGGGTACAGCAATGAAAGAGCAGGATACAACTGCCCCATTACTTCTTAATAAACGCTATTTCATTGATTTAACAGGAGGAGACTTTGGCTGGGATTATGGTAATGATGCAGATCAGTGTTTCTCTTCATGGGAATTTACTATGGATGGTAAGACATTTACTATAACAGATAAAGAAGCCGAAGATTATAATACACCAATTCAACAGCCAGATTTTATGACTTATTACAAAGGTTTCGCTGGTGGGGCAACACCGAATTGTTTGTTTACTGTGAAGAAAGCAGGACAGCTTACTGTAACAGGTACTATCTATCAGAATAATAAAGTATTCAGAACAATATCAAAGACTTTTACTGTAAAAAGTGAGAATACGAATGGAACAACACCAAAACCACAACCACAGCAGCCAGCACAGCCTGCTTCCTTACAGAAAGGAACTAAAGTAACAGATAAGAAATCCAAAGCAGTATATAAAGTAAATGGTAATAAGACAGTTGAATATAATAAAGAGGATAAAAAAGCGAAGAAAGCAACAGTTCCATCAACGATTACTGTAAATGGAGTGAAGTATCAGGTAACATCCATTGCAGCTAAAGCATTTGCCAACAACAAAAAGTTAACAAAGGTTGTCATCCCGGCAAGTGTGAGAAGCATTGGAAAACAGGCATTTAGCGGATGTAAGAATCTTAAGAGTATTACGATTAAGACGACGTATCTTACAAAGAAATCCGTAGGTGCGAAAGCATTTAAAGGAATTCATGCAAAAGCAACGATTAAAGTACCAAAGAAACAGAAGAAAGCATATCAGAAGTTCTTAAAGACAAAAGGAATTGGAAAAGGTGTGAAAATTAAATAAATGATGCAGATTAGTGGAAAGTGTAAGAATGCCCCGGCATTCCTGCTGATCTGCAGGATTTAGAGTACAAAGGAAAACGATATATCCAGGATGCTCCTTCAAAGAGTGTTAAAAATGCAGGTGAGTATTTTTAACACAGAAAGGAAAGAGCAGATGGGATATAGCGTTTTCCTTTTTTCGTTTATACTAATTTTTGTTTATGCTAAAGGGTTATAGCTTAAAATTCATTCTTAATAATTATTAAGTAGCCAGAGAATGTTTTTGTTATGTATAATGAAAATGTGAACATTCTTTTAATTTATGATAATGTTTGATGATTTTTCAAAGTAATTGTGATATCATATAAAAAGTTTCAAGTGACTATCTTAAAGCTTTGCCAGGCTTTTTATAAAGGATGTGTTCTCAGAGTTCTTAGTACATTTGCTTTTATGGATGATTTTTTACTAACGTATGTATTGCGTATACCTCAAAATTTGAGGCAGGTCTGATAAGAATCTTCCCTCAGATCAAGTACAAAAGATTCCGAGAGTATGTAAGAGTATTTAGGAGGTAAGTATGTTTCGGAAGAAGAATGGGCAGGAGTTCATGGATGAGCGGAACGTGGATTCATCTGTGAATGATAAAGAAGAGAAAAAGGGATTTTTTCACAGGAGGAAGAAGAAAGAGATTAATCTATATGAAGATGATATGGGCTATATCGAGGAGGACGGTGATTTTTCAGAAGAAGAATATGATAAAGAATTAGATGAGTTACAGGAAGATGAGAAACCGGAAAAGAGAAAGAGAAGATTTTGGCATCGGAAGAAAGAAGATACATCGGAAGAAGCTCAGACAGAAGATTTAGCAGAGGAACATCATGATGAAGATGGTTTTCTCAGTGATGAGGATGCGATTATTCTGCAGGAGCCGGAAAAGAAGAAGTTTTCTAAGAAGAAGCTGGCACTCATCTGTGGTACGGCAGCAGTCATAGTGATAGCTGTTGTTTTTTTTGTTATTCGGAATATGGGTGGTACAAGCGAAGGAAAGGCGTATGTAGAATCTGTTCGTGAGATTACAGGACTTGGAACGGCTGCCGGGGCGAATAACCGTTATACAGGAACGGTTGATGCGGAAAGTTCATGGAAGATTAATTTACAGTCGGATATGTCTGTAGAGAAGCGTTATGTGAATGTTGGCGATCAGGTGAAAAAGGGAGATAAGCTGTTTAAATATAATACACAGGAGCTGAAGCTTTCAAAAGAAAAGAAAGAGCTGGAACAGGAGACTTTACAGAATGAGATTAATCAGTTGACAAAAGACATCAGTTCCTATCAGTCTGATTTGAAGTCTGCAAGTGCTACGGAGAAGATTCAGCTTCAGACGCAGATTTTAACAGCACAGACTACGATTAAGAAAGATCAGTATACGATTAAGACAAATAAAGAGACGATCAAGACATTAGAGAAGAATATTAAAGATGCTACAGTAAAGAGTAAGATGAATGGTCTTGTAAAGAAGATAAACAGTTCTCTGGAAAGCAGTTCTTCCTCAGGTGATGACAGTTCAGATGATGGTTCAGATTCCGGAGATGGAAGTTCAGATGATTCTACATATATGACAATTCTTGCAGTAGGTAACTACCGTATTAAAGGAAAGGTCAGTGAAACGAATGTTAACAGCCTAAATGAAGGGGATCCGGTTATTGTACGTTCAAGAGTAGATGATTCCCAGACCTGGAAAGGAACGATCAGCAGTATCAAGACAGATGCTACTGCAGATGATTCTACCGAGAGCAGCGATGAGATGGCTTACGATGATTCTTCGGATGGTAGTACAGGAGAGACTGCATCAAAATATAATTTCTATGTGAAGCTCGATGATGATAATGGCTTAATGATGGGACAGCATGTTCTTGTTGAACCGGATAACGGCCAGGATGAGAAGAAGGATGGTATGTGGCTGCCGGCTGCCTATATTAAGAAGAGTAACGGTAAGTATTATGTATGGCTGGATTCTCATAATAAGCTGAAGCTTCAGGAGATTAAAGTTGGTGAGTATGATGAGAATCTTGATGAGTACGAAGTGAAGAGTGGACTCAAGACAACAGATTACATTGCCTGTGATGACAGTACATTAAAAGAAGGTATGCGGGTTACAAGAGTTGCTCCGGAAGATAGTACTTCTGACTATGGAGAAGAACAGACAAGCGATGATGCCGAAACATTTGGAGCGGATGATTATGATTCCTATGAAGAAGATACTTCTGATTATGGAGAAGATACGTATGACAGTGGTTATGATGAAAGTATAGATGACGGCATAGATGCAGGGGATGATAGTTTCGATACAGAAAGTGACAGTTCAGATGCTGTTGATGATGGAACAAGTGACAGTGATATAGCAGACTTTGGAGAATAGAGATTCTCGATCAGAAAGGACATACAGCATATGCTTTTGGAACTAAAACATATTTATAAAAATTATTTGCAGGATAAGATTGTCATACCAGTTCTTAAAGATGTGAATATCTCTATTGATGAGGGAGAATATGTGGCAATCATGGGACCTTCTGGCTCAGGAAAGACAACGTTGATGAATATTATAGGGTGTCTGGATTGTCCGACGAAGGGAGAATTTCTTTTAGAAGGGGAGTCTATTGTAGATTATAATGAAAATCGCCTCTCGGATCTTCGATTAAATACTTTGGGATTTGTATTCCAGAGTTTTAATCTTCTGCCGAAGCAGACCGCTCTTGATAACGTAGCACTTCCTTTAAGTTATGCAGGCATACCGGTGAAGAAAAGAAAAGAGATTGCTTTTCAGGCATTGAAAAGAGTTGGGCTGGCGGATAGAGTACATTTCCGTCCAAGTCAGCTTTCCGGTGGACAGCAGCAGCGTGTGGCGATAGCCAGAGCACTTGTGAATAATCCTAAGATTATTCTTGCCGATGAACCTACCGGAGCTTTAGACAGCCGTTCCGGTATTCAGGTAATGAATCTGTTTCAGCAGTTAAATGAAGAAGGTGTTACGATTATTATGATTACGCATGATGCGAATATTGCCAATCATGCGAAAAAAGTACTTCATATTTTTGATGGAGAGATTGTAGAAGATAAAGCAAGAAAAGAGAAAGAAAAACAACAGTCCGAAGTGCAGAGTGAGGCAGCAGAAAGTGTTTCATCAGAATTAGAAAAAGATTTCGGAGTGAATGCATGGGAAGGAGAGATCTGATTTGAAGGGAAAGAAGAAGATACTGCTTGCTGTAGTTTTAGTTCTCGTTATGGCAGTGGGAATCACTTCCATTGTTGTTATAAGAAAGAGAAATAAAATTGTAGTAAAAGTATTCCCGGTAAGTAGTCTGAACAGTTCTGACTGGTTTGATACAGATACTTCTCTTACGGGAACGCTTACTTCAGATTTTATACAGGAAGTTCATGTTTCCGGTGGACAAAAAGTAAAGAAGATTTATGTCAAAAAAGGTGATAAAGTTAAAAAAGGCGATGTTCTTTTGAAATATAATGTTGCGGAAAAAGAACTGGATTTAAAACTTCAAAAGCTTCAGATTCAATCGTCCAAGTTGGAAATTGCTGAGATGGAGAAGGAATTAAAGAAGCTTAAAAACACAAAGACAGTTGGTTCGATCAATACAGGAAACAGCAGTGTGATGGATGCATCTGTTAATCTTTCCGATATAAAGGGAACAAGTCTTCGCTACCTTATGGCAGAGGCGGAAAGTGATGGAACTACCGCAGTGAGCAATTCGAAAGCTGCGAATGAGGCAGATGGAAACAGTGGTTCCGAAAGTGGTTCAGGAAGTGGAAGCAGCCCCGGCTCCGAGAGTGGTTCCGGAAGTGGAGGCAGCTCCGGCTCCGAGAGTGGTTCCGGAAGTGGAAGCGGCTCCGGCTCCGAAAGTGGTTCAGGAAGTGGAAGTGGCTCCGGCTCCGAAAGTGGTTCAGGAAGCGGAAGCGGCTCCGGCTCCGAAAGCGGTTCTGGAAGTGGAGGCAGCTCCGGCTCCGAAGGTGGTTCTGGAGAGGAATCAGGAAAGGATGATGCGAAACTTTCCTTAAAATCCAGTGTGAATGATATTTCAGATAAAGCATCTGGTAGTGGCACAGAAAAAGATCCGTATATATTTAATTTAACAATGGATGGTAAAGTAAAAGGTTCTTTTATTAAGAAGCTGATTACTGATGGAAGTTATGCGGAATTTCGTGCTTATAAATCAGAGGAAGCAAAAAAAACATCGGCTACTTTTGAACTTGATCCAAGTACGAAAGTGAATGTTTATGCAGAAGATGGCTATACGGTCAATCAGTTAAATGAAGGTGGAGATACAAAAACTCTTCATAATTCTATTGATCTGGTCAGTGAAAAAGATGCATCTAGTGGAAATGGAAGTTCCGCCGGAAATGCCTATATTTATTATTTAAATGTAAATGGATTGGTAAAAGGATCTGTAATTTCTAGTCTTCATAAAGAGAATAAATATGCTACATTTATCGAATTTGATGAGAACGGAAAAGAAAAAGATCGATATGAATATAATCCTTCTAAAGCTTTTAAAGATCTCGATGAAGATGCATATTATACTGTTTCCAAAGGAAAAGAAAAAAGTCTTCATGATCTGAATGAACGGGCGACATACAAAGATTTAAAGGCAGAAAGTCTGGAAGATGGACAGCAGGGTGCAGATGGAAAGTATACATTCTATTTGCCTAAAGATGGGAAAATTAGCGGCGCACTGATTAATGATTTGATCAAGAAGGGGTTAACAGCGGAATTTATAGAATATGCTTCCGAGACAGATTATGATAATGAGAATACAGCAAATGCAAATAAATTAGAGATTACACCTGACAGTAAGTTTACAGTAGAACTTGCAGATGGAACAGGGTATACGATTTCTTATTTAAAGAGTAAAGTAAAGAAAGATGATCCACCGGCTACAACAACCGAGAATAAAGGAAATACTGTTCCAACAACAAATAAGACACCAACGCCGGCGGCAGATAAGGAGATCAAGTTTAAACAGAATCGAAAGAAAGTAAAAGCGGGTAATGGCTATCTCTTTTCTGTAGTGTCTAAAGATGGAAGCTGGGGAAATGGAGAGGATGACCAGAGTAAGGTTACATGGACTTTATCAAATAATATTTCAAAGTATACAAGTATTGAGAAGACGAAGTCTGGTGTCTGGTTATATGTAGATGAAGGAGAACCGTCTTCTTCTATTACACTTACTGCGCAGGTTAAGAATGTAAAAGGTATTTCTAAAACTAAGATATCAAGAACGTTGGTTGTGAAAGAAGCGGACACCAGCGGTGGAGATAATACTGGCGGAGACGGCGGTGATGATGGAGATGGCGGTTCTGGCATTGACGATGGCAGTGGAGATAATGGCGGTGATGATGGCAATAATTATACTGCAGCAGAGTTAAGGGAAGCAATTGCCGAAAAAGAAGATGAAATTTCTGAAGCCAAACAAGATCTTCATGAAGCGCAGATTAACTACAATGAAGCAAAAGCAGAAGTAGATAAAGCGACAGTTAAGGCAAAGATTGCTGGTACGGTTACTACTTCATGCGATAAAGGAACGGTTCCTACAGATGGTTCGGCGGCTATCGTAGTTAAGGCAGCAGATGGAATGTATGTTAAGACTTCGATTAGCGAGATGGAACTTAGCAATATAAAGGTTGGTGGAACGATCAAATGTGTATCTAGTGATACAGGAGATGAGTATACCGCAGAAGTAAAGGAAATTTCGGATTTCCCTACCGGAGACAGTAGTAATGATGGAGGAAGTTCCAATCCAAATAGTTCTTATTATCCGGTCATTGGCTTTATTAAAGATGCAGATGGTTTGAGTCCGGGTGGTTCTGTCGAAGTTTCTTATAGTTCAAAGTCTATGGGAACAGCGAATGATAATGCAATCTACATTCAGAAAGCATATATCCGCACAGAAGACAAAAAGAATTATGTTTATATTCGTGATAAAAAGACAAAGCGTCTGAAGAAGCAGTATGTCAAAGTTGGAAAGACTATGAATGGCCAGTATATGGAAATTATATCTGGACTGACAGATGAAGATAACATTGCCTTCCCTTATGGAAAGAACTTAAGAGAAGGAGTTAAAACGAAGATTTCCGAAGATGACAGCGAAATGATTTATTAAGGAGGAGAACGATGCTTGAAAATATAAGATTATCTTTTCAGGGTGTATGGAGTCATAGACTGCGTTCTTTCCTGACGATGCTGGGCATCATTATCGGTATTGCGGCAATTATTGCCATTGTATCAACAATTAAGGGAACGAATGAACAGATTAAAAAGAATCTGATCGGTTCTGGTACCAATACAACAACAGTACAGTTAACAGAAAGTGGAAACTATCCAGCAGAAATGGAATATGGAATTCCGAAGGGAATTCCTGTTCTTGATGATGCCATGCGTGAACAGTTAGTTGAGCTTTCCCATGTAAAAGATGCTTCCCTTTATATGTCACGTACACAGGTAGATTACATTTACTATAATTCAACAGTGCTTTCCGGTGGGCAGTTGATCGGGGCAGATTCTCATTATCTTGGAACCTGTGGTTATGTAATGAAAAGAGGAAGAGGCTTTACGGAGAGTGATTATGAGAAGTATCGTAAAGTAGCAGTAGTAGACAGTGTAGCAGCCGACTCTCTTTTTGGAAACGAGAATCCGGTAGGAAAGACCATTGATATAAAAGGAGAGCCATTTATTGTTGTTGGTGTCATTGAAGAGTCTACCGCCTTCAGCCCGGTAATTAATTCTGTAGAGGATTATTATACTTATGTATATAACGACGGAAGTGCGAGTGGTATTGTTGTAATTCCTGATGTGGACTGGAATATTGTTCAGCAGTATGATGAGCCACAGAATGCAAAGCTGCTGGCAGATTCTACAGATAATATGACATCTGTTGGAAAAGCCGCACAAACATTATTAAACGAAACGGTAACGAATAAAGATATCAAATATCGTGCGGCAAATATGAATGAGACCGCAGAAGAAAGTCAGCAGGTAAGCGCAACGACAAATAAACAGTTAATATGGATCGCAAGTATTTCATTATTAGTTGGTGGTATCGGTGTTATGAATATCATGCTTGTATCTGTAACAGAGCGTACAAGAGAAATCGGTTTGAAAAAGGCGATCGGTGCGAGAAAAAATCGAATACTGGCACAGTTCTTAACAGAAGCAGCAGTACTGACCAGTCTTGGCGGTATCATTGGTACGATTACCGGTATTGCATTAGCAGAAGTTATCGGAAAGATATCAAATGTTCCAATTGCAATCAGTATACCGGCAGTTATTCTGGCAATTGCATTTTCTACAATAATCGGAGTAGTATTTGGATTGCTTCCGGCAGTAAAAGCAGCTAATTTAGATCCAATCGTTGCATTACGTCATGAATAGTGTTATCATACATAAGTTAAAATATGCAAATGAAACTATGAAAATATGTAGAACGCGCATATCTCAGCAAGAATGCTGGGGCATTCTTGAATCTTGGATATATTAAAAAAATACAGGAATAAGATGTAAAAAGAACAATAAGTAATAGCTGATAGGAGAAGAGAATGGGTAAGTATTTTGGAACAGATGGTTTCCGCGGAGAAGCAAATGTAAATTTAACAGTAGAGCACGCATATCAGGTAGGTCGTTTTCTTGGCTGGTATTATGGTAAAGATAAAGAAGAGAAATGCAAAGTTGTAATTGGTAAAGATACACGTCGTTCAAGCTATATGTTTGAATATTCTTTAGTAGCAGGACTTACAGCTTCAGGGGCAGATGTATATTTACTGCACGTAACAACAACACCTAGCGTTTCTTATGTAGTAAGAACAGAAGATTTTGACTGTGGTATCATGATTTCTGCAAGCCATAATCCATACTATGATAATGGAATTAAACTCATTAATTCTAAAGGCGAGAAGATGGATGAGGAAACGATTCTTAAAGTGGAAGATTATATTGATGGTAAGTTAGAAATTCCGATGGCAGTACGTGATCAGATTGGATGTACAGTTGATTATTCTGCAGGAAGAAATCGTTACATCGGTTATTTGATCTCTCTTGCAACACGTTCCTATAAGAATATGAAGGTAGGATTGGACTGTGCTAATGGAAGTTCCTGGATGATCGCAAGGAGTGTTTTTGACGCATTAGGAGCAAAGACCTATGTAATTAATGCACAGCCAGACGGACTGAATATTAATATGAATGCCGGTTCTACACATATCGAAGTGCTTCAGAAGTTTGTAAAAGAGAATCAGCTTGATGTGGGATTCGCCTTCGATGGGGATGCAGACCGTTGTATCGCTGTTGATGAGAATGGAAGCGTTGTAGATGGAGACCTCATTCTGTATGTTTACGGCAGATATCTTAAAGAAAAAGGTGAACTTCGTAATAATACAGTCGTAACAACAATTATGTCAAACTTTGGATTGTATAAAGCATTTGACGAACTTGGTGTTGATTATGAAAAGACACAGGTTGGAGATAAATATGTTTACGAAAATATGGTACAGAATGGACATCGTATTGGCGGTGAACAGTCAGGACATATTATTTTCAGTAAATATGCAACAACCGGAGACGGAATCCTTACGGCCATTAAGATGATGGAAGTAATGTTAGAGAAGAAGCAGTCTTTAGCAACGTTGACATCACCGGTTCGTATTTATCCGCAGGTACTTAAGAATGTACGTGTAAAGAGTAAACCGGAAGCACAGAATGATGCTGACGTACAGGCAGCAGTAAAGCAGGTTGCAGAAACACTCGGAGCAACAGGAAGAATCCTTGTTCGTGAAAGTGGTACAGAGCCAGTGATACGAGTTATGGTAGAAGCGGAAACAAAGGAAGAATGTGAGAAGTATGTTGATTCGGTAATCGAAGTTATCGAGAAAAAAGGTCATTGTGCATAAAGTTTTTACTTAAATAGCTATTTTGCCAAAAACTAAATTCAAGTCGAGCAGCCGCGAGACTTGGCGCGTGATTCTGGTCAGCGTAA
>OGPM01001150.1_pt1 | contig 23329 bp, 16 predicted proteins | sample 1552961 | NCBI WGS metagenome assembly OGPM01 (sample SAMEA2580304, study PRJEB22360) | human gut metagenome | biome: human gut; feature: human-associated habitat; material: faeces | place: Denmark | collected 2008/2010
CCAGGTCTAAGTCGATCTCTATCGTGTCATCTGGTTTTTGTTGGGACAAAAGAACAACCGTCTCGACGTGCACGGTCTCGCAGAACTGATCCACCGCCGTCATCTTCTCCACGCGATATCCTGCCAGCTGCATCATCTCCAAATCTCTTGCCAGGCTTGTCATCTTACAGGAAATATATACAATCTTATCCACCCCATAATTCAAGATCTTCGGGAGTGCCTTCGGGTGAATTCCGTCTCTCGGCGGATCCAGTACGATCACATCCGGCTTCTCTTCAATCTCATCAAGTACCTTAAACACATCTCCGGCAATAAATCTGCAGTTGGAAAGTCCGTTTCGGACAGCGTTTTCTTTTGCTGCCTCGACTGCTTCTTCAATAATCTCGACACCGATCACTTTCTTCGCAACCGGAGCAAGCACCTGACCGATTGTTCCTGTTCCGCTGAACAGATCGAATACAACCTGATTATCAATATCTCCAATGTATTCTCTTACAGTCTCGTACAGCACTTCTGCACCTTTTGAGTTTGGCTGGAAGAAGGAAAATGGTGTAATCTTGAATTCCAGTCCGAGAAGCTTCTCATAAAAGAAGTCCTGTCCATAAAGAATTCTTGTCTCATCACTCTTCACGACATCAGACAGGGAGTCATTCAATATATGAAGGATTCCAACAATCTTTCCTTCTAATTCTAATGCCAAAAGTTCTTCTACTAATGGAGTTAAGTCATATTCTTCCTGCGTTGTCGTTACAAGATTCACAAGAATCTCGCCTGTTGTATCGCCTCGTCTTAAAAGAAGATGGCGAAGATAACCGACATGCTGCATTTTCTTGTAATAACTTACATTTCTTTCTTTGAAATAATTCAGCACACAAAGGAGAATCTTATCCATATCTTCATGGACAAGCTGACAGTCTCCTGCTGTCAGTACATCATAAGTACTTCCTTTTTTATGAAGACCGAGAGATAACGGACCGTCTTTGAATTCATCTCCAAAAGAAAATTCCATCTTGTTACGGTAATGGAATTCCTTCGGACTGTGCTTCACACCTTCAAAAACATATTCACCTTTTACTACCGGATCCATGATTCTGCGGATCTGTCCTTCTTTCATCTTCACCTGTTCTTCGTATGGCATTGTCTGATACTACAGACCGGCTCTCTTGTCTCTAATGGAGATTTCTCCAACACTTCAAGAAGTCTTCCTTCTGCATTTCCTCTTTTAAATTTATTTATCATAAAACGGATCTTCTGTCCCGGAATCCCATTTTTCACAGTAACATACTGTTCTTCCTCCGGAACAAATACAATCCCCTTGTTTGGGAAATCTACACGTTCAATAATACCCTCGTAGATCTGACCTTTTTTCATCCTAATCTCCTATCAATTCTAATCTATTTTAACAGAAAAACAGACAGGATGGTTTCTTCTCTCACCCTGTCTGCACTTTTGCAATTCACTCAAGAATTATACCTGATCATCCTCGCTGAAGTAATCATCAAAATCGTCATCAAAATCATCTTCAAAATCATCAAGATAATCCGGTGATACGAAACGATATACTGCATAAGCGATTGCAGCTACTGCTGCTACTGCTCCGATGATAGCCAGTGCCCAGATTACTGTATTCTTCTGCTTCTCAGCCTCATTCTTATGAAGAATCTCGTTCAATCTTGTTTCTGCAATGATGTCTTCTATTCTCTTGTTCATATTAACACGTCCTTTCTTCACCTTTTGTGGTGACAGATAATCTGTGTTTATTATAACACCTGACGATTCATATTACTACTGATTTATCATTTTTTTATAACTTTCTCATACCTTTACAAGCTTGGCGAATTTGGCAAACATCTTGCGTGTTCCGACACTGTCAAATTCAATCGTAACCTCGTGATCTCGTCCACCTTCTTTGATATCCGTTACTGTTCCTTCCCCAAACTTCACATGACGTACCCGGTCTCCGACCTCATAACCAAGTGGACCATTCCCACCTGCTGCCAGCTGACTTCCCTTCTGCAGGGATGCCAGTGCCTGACTTCCTGTAAGCGGCTTACCCACCCCCTGATTCTTTACAGGTGTCATTCCGCCAAGTGCTCCTGCGAATGCCTGTGCCCGAAATGCTTCTCTGGCACGTGCATATGTATTCTGCTGTGCTGGCATCTCCGTCTCCTGGGTAAACTTCTTATTTCCTGTATCAAGCAGTTCCCTCGGGATCTCTTTCACAAATCTTGACATCGGATTGTACTGTGTCTCACCGTGCACCATTCTTCTGCGCGCACTTGTCAAAGTCAGTTCCTGCTCTGCCCTTGTGATTCCAACATAACAAAGTCTCCGCTCTTCTTCCAGTTCTTCTCTGTCTCCTGCATTAATACTCATATATCCCGGGAAAAGCCCATCTTCCATCCCTGCAAGATAAACACGTGGAAATTCAAGTCCCTTTGCACTATGTAAAGTCATCAGAACAACATATTCCTGGTCTTCATCCAGACTGTCAATATCCGCAACCAAAGCAACTTCTTCAAGGAATCCGCTCAATGTTGCCTTTTCATCTTTATCCTGACAACTTTCCTCATAAGTTGCCGCTTTACTGATCAGCTCGTCTATATTCTCTTTTCTTGTTTTCGCCTCTTCTTTATCTTCATTTTCAAGGCTTTCTATATATCCTGTCTTCTCAATCACTTCCTGTAAAAGATCTGTGATGTTCATCTCTTCTGCCAACGTCTTAAAATACTCGATCAATGCCGCAAAAGAGTCCAGTTTTGTTGCACTTCTTCCCACTCCTGCGATCAGCCCCGGTGCCAGTAATGCCTCATAAAACCCAATTCCACGTTCTGTTGCAGACTCCTGAATCCGGTTAATTGTTGTAAGACCGATTCCTCTCTTTGGGACATTAATGATTCTTCTAACCGCAACATCATCACGTCCATTATCGATTGTCTTGAGATAAGCAAGAAGATCCTTAATCTCTCTTCTCGCATAGAAATTTACACCGCCGACAATCTTATAAGGAATATTCATAGCAATAAATTTCTCTTCCAGCAGACGGGATTGTGCATTCGTACGATAAAGAACTGCACTGTCATTATAGGAACCTCCCTGTCTGACAGCACTTTTGATATCTTCGCCTATGAAATCCGCCTCATCAAATGCAGTATCAAACTGACGCAGACGGATCAGTTCGCCTTCTCCGTTCTCCGTCCAAAGTGATTTCTCCTTTCTTCCGCGGTTATTCGCGATCACACTGTTCGCTGCATTCAGAATATTCCCTGTAGATCTGTAGTTCTGCTCCAGTTTGATCACCTTTGCATCCGGAAATTCATGCTCAAAGTCAAGAATATTCCGGATATTCGCTCCACGGAACTTGTAGATTGACTGGTCATCATCTCCAACGACACAAAGATTCTTATATTTTCCTGCAAGAAGGCTTACCAGCTGAAACTGGACTGTATTTGTATCCTGATATTCATCTACCATAATATAGCGGAATCTTTCCTGATAACTCTCAAGCACATCCGGCTGTGTCTGCAAAAGCTGCACTGTCTTTACAAGCAGATCATCAAAATCCAGTGCATTATTCGCTCTCATCTGCGCCTCATACTCGCGGTAAACCTTAGCAATCTTCATCTTTGCAAAGTCTCCTCCGGCATTCAGTTCAAATTCATCCGGAAGGATCATCTCATTCTTGGCAGATGAAATTGCTGAAAGCAGACTTCTTTCTTTAAACACTTTCGTATCCACATCTACTTTCCGACAGACTTCCTTAATTAATGTCTTCTGATCATCTGTATCATATATAGTAAAATGATTCTCATAACCTAATCTGTCAATAAATCTTCTCAAAATACGCACGCACGCAGAATGAAATGTGCTCACCCATACACTTTCTGCTCCAAAACCGACAAGCTTATCCACACGTTGGCGCATCTCTTCTGCCGCTTTGTTCGTAAATGTGATTGCAAGAATATTCCATGGGTTCACGCCACGTTCTCCGATCAGATATGCGATCCTGTGCGTCAGAACTCTTGTTTTTCCTGAACCGGCTCCGGCAAGGATCAGAAGAGGGCCGTCCGTGTGGTAAACAGCCTCTCTCTGCGGTTCATTTAATTTATCATAAATGCTCATCTTTCCACTCCTTTAAAGTTATAAAGATATCTGTAAATGTATTCCCATTATCAAACACACGTTCCTGTTTGTCAACTACATTTTCCGGCCTTCTTATCTTTTGCTTGCTATCTAGTTTTAAATACTATATAATAAATGTATTGAGGTGATAACATGAATATAGACACAAGTAATCTGTTAAACAGCATTTTAGAAGAACTTTCTTCTTTAAGTTATGTGCATCCCGGTGATGTTCCGAATATTAATCTTTACATGGATCAAGTAACTACTTTTATGGATGAACAGCTGGCTTCGACCAAACGTTACCCTGATGATAAGATCCTGACAAAGACCATGATCAATAATTATACGAAGAACAATCTTCTTCCACCCCCGGTGAAGAAGAAGTATTCCAGAGAGCACCTGCTCCTTCTGGTCTTCATTTATTATTTTAAAAATATCCTTTCAATCAAAGATATTGAGACAGTTCTTGCACCGCTCACAGAGAAATATTTTCCGGATGGAAGCTCTTTTGAATTAGCGGATATTTACAAAGAAGTCTGCAAGATTGAAAAAGAACAGCTGGATTCCATCAAAGAGAATGTAACTGCTACTTATGAGAAATCTGCTGAGACTTTCACTCATCTTGCTGATGGCGAAGATAAGGAGATCTTACAGCAGTTTGCATTTATATGCAGCTTGAGTTTTGATGTATATATCAAGAAAATGATCATTGAACGGATCATTGATGACCTCTCTTCCAAGTCTTCAAAAAACGAAGAGAAAAAGAAAGGGAAATAAACATTTCTGTTTAAAACGAGATACAGCCTGCGAAAGACTTTATCAGGATCTTCCGCAAGCTGTATCTTTTGATTGATAAAAGGTATTTTATTGTAAGCTTAATTCTTAAGTGTTATTCTTCCGTTCCATTCTCTTCCTCAGCAAGCCCTACACGTTTGAAAACCATATCATATCCGTCATTCCCATAATTAAGAGAACGGTTCACACGACTGATTGTCGCAGTGGATGCTCCTGTCTTCTCCGCGATCTCCAGATATGTCTTCTGTTCACGGAGCATTCTTGCCACTTCAAATCTCTGTGACAATGAAAGCAGCTCATTGATCGTACAGATGTCTTCAAAAAATGTATAACACTCTTCTTTATTCTCAAGGCTTAAGATTGCCTGAAACAAATAATCTACTGCCTCGGTTCTGATCTTCTTACTCATACGAAACAATCTCCTTCTCAACCGGCTAATTATATGATGGCCTACGGCATACCATAAACCATAACAATACCTTTTGCCTTCTCAGGCCACTTTTTGATTTTAACACATTAAATTTTTAAAGTCCACCATTTCTTATGAATTTAAACTAAATTCTTGCACAATTTTGATTTTTTTCTAAAACATTTTATGTAAAACACACTTTTTTCGTTGTTCTTCCTCTTTTAAGATGCTATAATAAATCTGTTATAAATATTTTGATACAAAAGAGAGGAGTACATGATTAATATGAAGTGCCCAATATGTGGAAAAGACCTGGATTTGCAGAATAAGCAGATTGGCACCAGCGAAAACGGGGATCCAATCTTTAATGAATATGCAATCTGCCATAGCTGTAAAAAGCAATGGAACCTTGATAAACAACGTGCAAAGAAGATCGCTGCCAAGAAAGCCGCAGAAGAGAAAGCAAAAGCTGAGGCTGAGGCTCGTGCCGCCGAAGAGAAAGCAAAAGCTGAAGCTGCCGCCCGTGCTGCTGAAGAAAAAGCGAAAGCTGATGCTGCCGCCCGCGCTGCTGAAGAAAAAGCGAAAGCTGATGCCGCCGCCCGTGCCGCTGAAGAGAAACGAGCTGCCCGCAGAGAAGCAAAAGCCCGCGCCCGCAAAGAAGCGATTGCCCGCCTTGCTGCTGACAAAGGGATTTCAGAAGAAGAAGCTGAACGTATTCTTAAGGAGAGAGCCAGAGCCCGCAAAGCCGCTGCACAGAAAGCTGCCACTGATGCCACTGCCACTGATAATTCCGAAGAGCAGAAATATGGGAACATTCCAGCGGAAGAAATCCGTGATAAGCGTGAAAAAGCAGTTCGCAAGGGATACGAAGATATGCTTGCAACTGACCCTGACAGTAAAGCTGCCAAGAAGAAAAAGAAAGAGGAAGCCGAAACTGCGAAAGCAAAAGAAGATGTAAAATCCAGAAAAATGGATGACTATGATGATGAGAAATCCTCTGATGATGAAGATGATGATGAATATGAATACGTAGACGAATATCCACGTTTCAGACCTGGACGCATCATCCTTGGAATCATTTCCCTGCTTGCATTTGGTTTCTGTATTTATAAAGGTTTCGTAACAGGACTCAGCACATCAGGAGCTGACGTAACTTCTGCTCCTGGCATGAATTATGTCATTGTTGCTCTTTGTATGCTTGTCACTGCACTGTTATACTTCATCATGAATAACCGTGATACACTTTTTGCATTCCTTATCCCGATGATTGTCTATATCGGTAGTGCTGTTTTTGCTTTCCTGAAACATGGAGATGAATTCGAGCTTCTGATTTTAGCCGGTGTAAGTGGTGTACTTGCTGTTATTTCACTGATTCTCGCAATTGCTTCCCGCGGTGGAGATGATTACGATGATGAAGATGATTACGACGATCCATTTGAAGAAGAACACGATAATTAAAATCGCGTTGTAAATCTTTTTGGTTTCTAAGAACAATTTATATAAGATAATTACAAGGGAGTATCATTTTGCGGTACTTCCCTTTTTTTGTCCTGGTATGCATTTTTCATATCATATATCTAAATTTTTTTTAGGTGTCAAAAACTTTTTTAGAATAGTTATTGCTTTTTGTTGAATATGTGATAAAATATAACCATAGGTATCTTTATATAATTAAAAATACACAACAAACATATACTCCTCAAAGATTTTTCTTTGGGGATTTTGTCACAAAGAAAGGAGTAACTGACATGGCATCATTTATAGTAAATGGTCAGGAAGTCTCACCTTCAAAGAATCAGAAACTGTTACGGTTCCTGCGTGATGAACTGCACATTACCTCTGCAAAGGATGGTTGCAGCGAAGGCGCTTGTGGAGCCTGTACTGTTATCATTGATGGACAGACTTGCAAATCCTGCGTACCTGACACAGATTCATTGGCCGGAAAGAATGTCATCACAGTCGAGGGGCTTTCTGATTGGGAACAGAAAGTTTACACTTATGCTTACGGGAAGGCAGGCGCTGTACAGTGCGGATTCTGTATTCCTGGTATGGTTATGTGCACAAAAGCACTTTTGGATGTAAATCCGGAACCAACCGATGATGAGATTCGCTATGCGCTGCGCAACAACTATTGCCGCTGTACAGGATATGTTAAGATCATGGACGCGGTACGTCTGGCAGCTAAGATTCTGAAAGAAGGAGTTTTACCAGATGACGGAGATCCTAGCTGGACTCTTGGTTCCCGTGTTTCTCGTATAGATGTTGAAGAAAAAGTGCTTGGAACAGGTAAATATCCGGATGACTATTATCCGGAAGGAATGCTCTATGGCGCTGCTCTTCGTAGTAAATATCCACGAGCTCGCGTACTTTCTATTGATACCTCTGCTGCCGAGGCTCTGCCTGGCGTAGAAGCGGTTGTAACAGCCGATGATATTCCTGGGGAGAATAAGATCGGACACTTAAAACATGATCAGTATTCACTGATTCCGGTTGGTGGACTGACACATTATCTCGGAGATGCAATTGCCCTTGTAGCTGCAACTGACATGGCAACTGTAGAAAAAGCAAAGAAACTTATTAAAGTTGAATATGAAGTACTTCCTCATGTGCATACAGTGGAAGAAGCTGCTGCTCCGGATGCACCTCTTGTTTATGATGAAGAAGAGACTAACGTATGTGCTTATAAGCACATCAGCCGCGGAAATGCGGAAGAAGCAATCAAGAATTCCAAGTACGTGATCTCACATCACTTTGAGACACCTTGGACTGAGCATGCTTTCCTTGAACCGGAATGTGCTGTTTCTTTCTATGATGAAGACGGTGACATTTTCGTATATTCAACAGACCAGTCCGCTCACCAGACATTGCACGAAGTTACACTTATGCTTGGAACAGATAAAGTAAAAGTTCAGAACGCATTAGTCGGCGGTGGTTTCGGTGGTAAAGAGGACATGACTGTTCAGCATTTAAGCGCATTGCTTACTTACGTAACAAAGAAACCGATCAAGATGAAATTATCCAGAGCGGAATCCTTGCTTGTTCATCCGAAACGTCACCCATTCTACATGGATATGACAATGGGATGCGATGAGAATGGAGTGATCCAGGGTGTAAAAGCGATTGTTAAATCTGATACAGGTGCATTCGCTTCTCTTGGTGGCCCGGTTCTTGAACGTGCATGTACACATGCAGCAGGACCTTATCATTATGAAAACTTTGAAATTGAAGGAACTGCTTACTATACAAATAACCCACCTGCCGGAGCATTCCGCGGATTTGGTGTTACACAGACTTGTTTCGCAACAGAGACACTTCTGAACATGATGGCTGACAAGGTAGGCATTACGCCTTGGGAGATTCATTACCGCAATGCGATCCGCCCAGGCGAAGTACTTCCGAACGGACAGATTGTAGATAACTCTACAGGTCTTGTAGAAACACTGGAAGCTGTCAAAGAAGAGTATGATGCTGCACTTGCGGCCGGTAAGGCTGTTGGCCTTGGTTGTGCTATGAAAAATGCCGGTGTCGGTGTTGGTATCCCGGATACAGGACGTGTAAAATTAATTGTTGAAGAAGATGAAAAACTTCACATCTTCACTGGTGCTTCCTGTATCGGTCAGGGACTTGGTACTGTACTTGTACAGATGATCGTTACAAATACAGATCTTTCCCATGATGATATCGTCTATGAGCGAAGCAACACATGGATTTCACCTGATTCCGGTACAACTTCCGGTTCTCGTCAGACACTTGTAACTGGTGAAGCGTGCCGCAGAGCATGTGAAAAATTCATGGAAGCGAAAAACAGCGGTAAGTCCATGAAAGATATGATTGGAGAAACTTTCTACGGAGAGTATCTCGCTAAGACTCATCCACTTGGTGCAGATGTGCCTAATCCGATATCTCACGTTGCTTATGGATATGCAACTCAGGTCTGCATCCTTGATCCTAAGACAGGTAAGATTGAGAAAATGATTGCCGCACACGATGTTGGTAAAGCTGTCAACCCACTTTCCTGCGAAGGTCAGATTGAAGGCGGTGTTGTAATGTCTATGGGATTCGCACTCAGAGAGCAGTATCCAATCGATGAAAATTGTAAACCAATTGACAAATATGGTTCCTTAGGACTTTTCCGTTCTCACGAAGTTCCTGAGATTGAAGCAATCGTTATTGATAAACCTGGTCTGGATGTTGCCTGTGGAGCAATCGGTATCGGAGAGATCACATCCATCCCTACTGCTCCTGCAATCGCGGATGCATATTGCAGATTTGACGGAGAAAGACGCTACAGCCTTCCTCTTTCTAACACACCATACGAAAGGAAGAAATAATCATGGCAATTAAAAAGAGATTTCCTTACCGGGCAGCTCTGGTTGCCTGTAACGGTGGCTGCCGCGCAGCCGGCTCTGAAGACGGTGGATGCAAAGATGGCTGCATCGGATGTGGAGCCTGTATAGAAAAATGTAAATTTGGCGCAATTTCCATGAATGAATATGGCGTTGCCGAAGTAGACGAAGAAAAATGTATTGCCTGTGGACAGTGTGCAAAAGTCTGTCCACAGAACCTGATCAAGATTCACGAATGTGCAAACTACATTGTAGTAAAATGCTCTAACAAAGAAAAAGGAGCTGTTGCACGTAAACAGTGTGAAGTCAGTTGTATTGGATGCGGTATTTGTGAAAAAACATGTACTGCAGGTGCAATTCATGTAGAAGATAATTGCGCAGTAATCCAGGAAGACATCTGCTTAAGCTGTGGAATGTGCTCTGTAAAATGTCCAAGACATGTAATCCATGATCTCCGCGGAGTATTTACAGCAGTAAGATAATACAAAAGCTATCGACTACGATAACAACACAGATATGTGTTAAGTTATTGTAATCGATAGCTTTTTTATCTACTCATCTTCATCCAGAAACTCGATATCATCATCGTCATCAAGATAATCTAAATCATCCAGATTTTCCAGATCATTCAAGTCATCTAAGTCATCCGGATCTTCATCAAAATCATAATCCTCTGTCGCATCTGCCTCATCAGCAGTTACTTCAATTTCGACGTCTTCCTCCCAATCTTCCTCGTCTACATCAAACTTCTCTTCTTTAAAGTTCTCCACTTCATCCTCTTCCAGATCATCTTCAAGATCATCAAATTCATCCATGCTGACAACTGTTGTGCCCTTGTCTTCTTTCAGGACATTTTCCGGAAGACTCTCTATAATCTCATCCAGCTCATCAAAATCATCCAGATTCTCAACCAGTGCCCTTGCCTTCTCGACTTCATTTTCTGTAGAATGTTCTTCACGGATCTCTGCGGCTTTAAGTAAATTCTTTTTCTTACGTTTTCCGGATTCCAAAAGAAGCTGGATCCAGATACTAAGTGCACCAATTGCAGCACAAAGTGCCACATGGATCATTCCGTTTTTATATGGCTGCAGATAAAAGATACTGCTGCCCGCTGCCATTGCTCCAAACACAGAAGAAGAAGCAATCAGCATAAAGTTATGAAACTTAATAGAAAGCAATGCACACACAAGACCAATACCCGCACAGATTCCATAGATAATAAAATCCTGTGGTTTCATCAAATGTACACTGACAACAAAGACGAGTACCGCTACTGTCACAAATCCACCAATCTGCTTCTTCCATGCACCAAGCACCGCCAATACAAGTCCCACACCTGCTCCTGCCGCCAATGCGATTGTCTGATCCAGATCTGCAATCGCTCCGACCGCAATTCCGGCTGCGCATCCTGCTGACAATCCTGCGATCACAGACCAGAAACGTACCAGTTTCAGCCCCGTCAGACATAACAGTACCGCTCCGGCCATTATAACGATCAGAGAAATAAATTCCATCTGACTCAAATGATGACTGCTTTCATTAAGTCCAGCCAGAACAACATCCAGGTCAAAATTCAGAATTGTATCAATCATATCATTTACATTCATTATTTACACCTTCGTCCCTTACTATTTATTACTCACTACTGCTCATTTTAGCAATTTTTTTTACTGATTACAAGTGTTCATTTCACCTTTCCATTGACTTCTTATTCTTCTCCACTTAAAATAGAAGAGAAATGCTATTGCTGACCGCATAATACTGTGAACAGCAATAAAATGCTAACATAAAGGAGTTTATTATGGAACAGTTAAGAATACCTGCTGGCTATCATTCCCCTCTTACAATTCGTGAGACAGAAGTAGCCATCAAAGAAGTGAAAGACCACTTCGAGCGTGCTCTTGCAAAGAATCTCCACCTGACACGAGTGTCAGCACCACTGTTTGTCCGTCCGGAATCCGGTCTGAATGATAACTTAAACGGTGTTGAACGTCCGGTTTCCTTTGACATCAAAGAACAGGATGGTTCTGTTGCAGAGATCGTTCATTCTCTTGCAAAATGGAAGAGATATGCATTGAAGAATTATAATTTCCATTCCGGCGAAGGGCTTTACACAGATATGAGTGCGATACGTCGTGATGAAGATACAGACAACATCCATTCTCTGTATGTTGACCAGTGGGACTGGGAAAAAGTAATTTCTAAGGAAGAACGTAACACAGAGACACTTCAGTACACTGTCCGCAAAGTCTACCGGGCTCTGAAAGATACAGAAGAATACATTTCCAGACGTTACAACTATATCGATCCTCTTCTTCCTGATGATATCTTTTTCATCACTACACAGGAGCTGGAAGACCTTTATCCGGATCTTACTACCAAAGAACGTGAAAAAGCGATTGCGAAGGAAAAAGGCGCAGTGTTTATCTCCAAGATTGGTGGCGTACTTGCTTCCGGCGAAAGACATGACGGTCGTGCTCCGGACTATGATGACTGGGAGCTGAACGGTGACATTATCGTTTACTATCCGGTTCTTGACATCGGTCTTGAACTCTCTTCTATGGGAATCCGTGTTGACGAAGACTCATTAAAGGCACAGCTAAAAGAAGCCGGATGTGAAGATCGTGCAGAACTTCCATTCCAGAAGGCACTGCTGAACGGCGAGCTTCCATATACAGTCGGCGGCGGTATTGGACAGTCCCGTATCTGTATGTATTACTTAAGAAAGGCTCATATCGGTGAAGTACAGTCTTCCCTCTGGCCTGAAAATGTAGTTGAAGCTGCTGCTGATGCCGGCATCCACCTTCTCTAAACACAAGACAGACCAGCCAATTATATGATAAAAAGCAGACTCGAATTCTACTGGAGCATCTCTCCTTTGAATTCGAATCTGCTTTTTCATTCTCCTCTTATTCTACAATCAGCAACTGTTCTTTCTCTTCCTCAGACACCCTGTTCCAAAAAACATTAAAATCATCAAATTCCGGCAAATAGATATCTGCCGTATTCCAGATCTGCGCCAGATTCTTGTCATTTGCCTTATCATAAACTGCTACTGTCTTAAATCCCGCATGCTTTGCCGTTCTCAAAGCCTGGTAAGTATCTTCAAACACCCAGGTCTGTTCCGGCTCCGTATCCAGCTGCAAAAGTGCTGCAAAATAAATATCCGGCTGATCCTTACCGCTTCCGATCTCAGATGCTGTAAAAACTCCTTGAAAATAAGGTAATACCTTCAATCTGCTCAGAGCTGCTTCTGCATTCTTCCGGTCACCGGTTGTTGCGATCACCATAGGAATCTTCCGCTCTCTGAATTCCTCCAGATACTGACGAACCCCTTCTTTCAATGGAACTCGTTTTGCATAATAGTCTTCCACTTCTTTATTCAGTCCCTGTACAACCTCTTCCACTGTCTTCTCCAGGTTATAATGTGAGATCAGATAATCTGCCGCCTCCTCCAGGCTCATCTCAAATAATGTCTCCCCCAGGTTCTTCTCGGCCTCAATTCCCAAATGATCCAGATACAATTCTCCAAGATTCTCCCAGACAGGCATGGAATTGAGAAGGACACCATCTACGTCAAATATTACACCTTTTATCATGTCATTCCTCTTTTCTGCTATCACTACATTATAATCTCCCTGGAAACGCATGTCAACCGTTACTGTTCACACGATGTGCGACCAGCAACGCATCTCGCCATTTTAAATCGCCTTTGGCGATGGGGCGAGATGCATTCAAGTCAAAACACGCATCCTCCGTGTCAATCAGCGGAGTGATTGACACGGGAGTGAACAGTAACTGTCAACCATCAGAAAAAGACCTTCTGCCGGCAGATCAACCACTTGCAAAAGGTCTTTATAAAATGCTGTTATTTATTTTGTCTCAAGGATCTTATCAACACTTGCCAGTTTTACACTCAATACAAATACTTCAGCGGCAACTGCAAGTTCTTCCGGTGTTGGATAAGACGGTGCGATACGGATATTGCTGTCATGTGGATCTTTTCCATAAGGGAATGTTGCTCCCGCTCCTGTCATAGCAACGCCAGCTTCTTTCGCCTTCGCAACAATCGCTTTCGCACATCCATCCAGCGCATCAAAGGAGATGAAATATCCTCCGCGTGGCGCGATCCATGATCCAATCTCAAGTCCGCCAAGTTCTCTTTCAAGAACTTCAAGAACAGTCTCAAACTTCGGACGCAGGATATCTGCATGTTTCTTCATATGTTCTACAATTCCGTGAATATCTCCGAAGAATCTTACATGACGCAGCTGATTTACCTTATCATGTCCGATCGTCTGCACACGCATTGTGCTTCTGATATCCTCCAGGTTCGCATCAGATGCTGCCATTGCTGCAATTCCTGATCCCGGGAAACTGATCTTGGATGTAGAAGAAAACTTGTAAACCATATCCGGGTTACCTGCCTTCTTACACTCCATCAGAATCTCAATCAGATAATCCTGCTTATCTTCATATAAATGATGTACACAGTAAGCATTATCCCAGAAGATACGGAAATCTTCTGCTGCCGGCTTCAGGTTCGCAAAACGGAACACTGTCTCGTCTGAATATGTGATTCCCTGTGGGTTAGAGTACTTCGGTACACACCAGATTCCTTTGATTGCCGGATCACTGCTTACAAGTTTCTCAACCATATCCATATCCGGTCCTGTTGATGTCATCGGTACATTGATCATCTCAATTCCGAAATGCTCTGTAATCGCGAAATGTCTGTCATATCCTGGAACCGGACATAAGAATTTTACCTTATCAAGCTTACACCATGGAGTACTTCCCATGATACCATGTGTCATTGCACGTGCTACCGTATCATACATCACATTCAGACTTGAGTTTCCGAAAATGATCACGTTATCTTTCGGAACTTCCATCATATCTGCAAGAAGCTGTTTTGCTTCATCAATTCCATCAAGTCCGCCATAGTTACGGCAGTCAACACCATCTTCACAAGTCAGATCAACACCACTTGTCAGTGTATCCATCATCCCCATTGACAGATTCAGCTGGTCTGCTGACGGTTTTCCTCTGGACATATCCAGTTTCAGACCTTTTGCCTTCACTTCTTCAAACTGCGCCTCCAGGCCACTCTTTAATTCCAATAACTCTTCTTTACTCAAATCTTTATATGCAGTCATTGCAGGAATCCTCCACTTTCTTTATTTTTTCACTTTTGTTATTGTATATAATTTTTGACGTTTCGTCAATGGGTTCTTGCATTCTTTTTTATTTTTTTGTTTTTTTCAGCTTTTTTTTCACATGTTTTGCATTTCAAAAATGTTTTTCATTCATTTTTTACTATGTTCTGTGTTATCACTCTATCCCATCAGGTTTTATCTATGCATTATTGATTTTTCCTCTCCTCCTGTGATATCCTTAGAAAGTAGATTCCAGTCATCATTCCACTTGACTGTGAATAAAAACCTTATGATTCTATGGAGGTACTAAAATGAATTTTACGTTTGCACACAATAACCTGAATGTATATGATCTTGAAAAATCACTGGATTTTTACCAGAAAGCTCTGAATTTAAAAGTAGAACGTGAAAAACTTGCCGATGACGAAAGTTTTAAGCTTGTATATCTCACAGACGGTGTGACCCCGCATCTTTTAGAGCTCACCTGGCTGCGTGATATGGAGCGACCATATGAACTGGGAGATAATGAGATCCATCTCGCATTTGCTGTCGATGATTTCGATGCTGCTTACAAAAAACATAAAGAGATGGGATGTATCTGCTTCGAAAATCCATCTATGGGAATTTATTTTATTGAAGATCCTGACGGATACTGGCTGGAAATTGTACCGGGCAAATAAAAAAAGTTTTAAAAAAAGGAATCAGCATCACTGATTCCTTTTTTGGTTCTAATATCTTACATAATATGTAACACGTACAGAACTTACCTTAACCGGTACTCCTGTCTGCTGTGCTTCGATCATCTGTCCGCCGCCAATGTAAATCGCTACATGTCCCGGTGTCCAGCAGATATCTCCCGGCTGTGGATCATTTACGATTGTTCCTGCTGCAAGAATATCTCCACTTGTTCTTGGAATTGAAATTCCTGCCTGTCTGTAGCAATACTGTACAAGTCCTGAACAGTCAAGTCCAACTCCCGGTGTAGATCCGCCCCATACATACGGAACTCCGATCTGTGAATAAGCTGCATTTACAATAATGCTTCCCTTATCTGCACTATAGCTTGGGCTTGGTGAGGAAGAACTTGAGCTGCTTGAGCTTGAACTACTGGAAGAACTATTACTTGAGTTATTTCTATTAGAAGAACTACTGCTTGAGTTATTCTTCTTAGCTGCTTCCTCGGCAGCTTTCTTTGCTGCTGCTTCTGCTGCCTTTCTCTTAGCTTCTTCTTCCGCTGCTTTCTTTACAGCTTTATCAATCTTAACATCGAGATTTGCAATCTCACTACTCTTCTCTGTGATTGTAGTATTCAGTTCATCCTTCTGCGCATCATACTCTGTCTGTGTCTCCTGCAGATCAGCCATCTTTGTCTCAAGTGTTGTCTTAAGATCTTCTACTTTCTGAACTGTCGCAACATACTCTTCGAGCTTGTCTCTGTCATAAGAATGTACCTGTTGGGAATATTCTGCCTGTGTCAGTACACTGGAAATATCTCCGGATGTCAGTACCTTCTCCACTGTAGCAGTGCCTGTTCCTTCTTCATACATGTACTTAATACGAAGCTTCATAGCTGCATACTGCTGTTCCTGTTCCTCCTGCGCTGTCTTCAGATCTTCCTCTGTCTGAGAGATTTCCTCACCTGTTTCGATCAGATCATTCTCAAGATCAGAGATCTTGGTCATAAGTGAATTCAGCTGTGTCTGAAGATTACTTACCTGATTCTGTGTCTCCTGCTTCTTCTGCTTCAGATCACTGACCTCGTCAGCAAGTACCGGTGTAACAGTCATTGTACATGCAAGTGTTACTGCAAGAATCATACTGCTTACTTTTTTTAACTTCATCTTTCCACCTATCCTTATTTTTATCTAGTCCCCCATGTGATGCATTATAATTTTTCGTATCACAATTCATTGTAAATAGTTACATTATAATTCCACATACTCATATGTTATAATACAACATCTATTGTGTTTTTTCAACATATTTCTCGTAACAAGAGGGTATTTTATTTACATTCTACGTTCAATATTATAGCGTATTTATGTAATATTTTCAATAGTTTCCCTTACTTTTTTCATTTTTTCGTAACATTTTTGTAACAAAAAATCTGGAAAGTTCTCTTTATTCTTAAATAAACTTTCCAGATTCCTGTTTCACTGTATGATCTTTTATTTTCTACTGAATATATAAGTTTGTATATCCCATCAGGCTTTCATCTACTTCTCTTGCCACTTCACGACCTTCACGGATAGCCCATACAACAAGAGACTGTCCTCTGTGCATATCCCCGGCTGTGAATACATCCTTCACATTTGTAGAATATTTTCCTGCCTCTGTCTTTACATTTGTGCGTTCATTCACTTCTACACCGAATGCTTTTGTTACATAATCCTGACTTCCAAGGAATCCTGCTGCGATCAGAACAAGATCTGCATCTACGGTATACTCGCTTCCTTCTACCGGAACCATCATTTTCCGTCCGGTCTTCTCATCGGTCTTACTCTCAAGCTTGATAAGAACTGCCTTACAGAGATTTCCTTTCTTGTCTTTTACGAATTCTTTCACTGTCGTTGTGTAAACGCGAGGATCAGAACCAAACACAGCGATTGCTTCCTGCTGGCCATAATCTGTCTTGCAGACTCTTGGCCACTCCGGCCATGGGTTCAGCGGTGTCCTATCGTCCGGTGCTTTCGGCATCATCTCCAGCTGGAGAACGCTCTTTGCTCCATGACGGATAGATGTTCCGACACAGTCATTTCCTGTATCTCCGCCTCCGATTACAATTACATTTTTTCCTTTTGCAGAAATGTAGCTTCCTGTTTTAAGCTTCATGTCATTTGCCCATAGTGCTTTCGTTGTTGATTTCAGGAAATCTACTGCAAAATAAATTCCCTGTGCATCTCTTCCCGGTGCTTTGATATCTCTTGGATTTGATGCTCCACATGCAAGGATCACGCGGTCATATTCTTTCAGGATATCTGCCGCCTTCACGTCTTTTCCGACATTACATCCAGTCTGGAAGATAATTCCCTCTTCTTCCATAATCGCAATCTTACGGTCGATAATCTGTTTCTCCAGCTTCATATTCGGAATTCCGTAGCGGAGCAATCCGCCCGGTTTGTCCTCACGTTCAAAAACAGTTACCTGATGACCTCTTCTGTTCAGAAGATCTGCTGCCGCAAGTCCGGACGGACCGGAACCGATCACTGCGACTTTCTTTCCTGTACGCACTTTCGGTGGATTTGCCTTTGCATATCCCATCTCATATGCATTTTCAATAATTGCATATTCATTACTTTTTGATGCAACTGCTTCCTGATTCAGTCCACAGGTACATGCATTTTCACACAGTGCCGGACATACACGGGAAGTAAATTCCGGAAAATTGTTTGTCTTTTTCAGACGTAAATAAGCTTCCTTCCAATTTCCATTGTAGATCAAGTCATTCCACTCTGGCACAAGGTTGTGCAGTGGACATCCACTGGCCATTCCTGCAAGCGGCTTTCCAGACTGACAGAACGGAACTCCGCACGCCATACAGCGTGCGCCCTGAAGTTCCTGTTCTTCTTTGCTAAGAGGCGTATGGAACTCATTGAAATGTTTGATGCGTTCCAATGGGCTCTCTGCCGGTTTATCCTGTCTTTCATAATCCATAAATCCTGTCGGTTTTCCCATCTCTATGCCTCCTATCTTCCGTTCTTGATCATATTAAATGCTTCGATTTTTGCTTTTTCTCTACTAAGTCCTTTTTCTTCCATCTGGATGATCGTGGACATCATTCTCTCATAGTCTTCCGGAATGATCTTCTTGAATTTTGGCAGATATTCTTTGAAATTATCAAGAATCTTCTTACCTACCTCAGAGTTTGTATAAGCAACATGCTCCTGGATCATTCCTTTTAATTCCTGTACATCATACTTATCTGTGACACGTTCAATGTTGACCATTGCTTTATTTACTTTACGATACAGGCTGTTATCGAGATCGATCACATAGGCAATACCGCCGCTCATTCCGGCTGCAAAGTTCTTTCCAACCTGTCCAAGTACAACAACACATCCACCTGTCATATATTCACATCCGTGATCTCCGACACCTTCTACAACTGCACGTGCCCCAGAGTTTCTTACCGCAAAACGTTCTCCGGCAACACCTCCTACAAATACTTTACCACTTGTAGCTCCGTAAAGAGCAACATTTCCGATGATAATATTCTCATCTGATTTGAATTTCACACCTTTCGGCTGGCAAACAACCAGTTTTCCACCGGAAAGTCCTTTTCCAAAATAGTCATTACTGTCTCCTGTCAGTTCCAGTGTCAGTCCTCTTGGGATAAATGCTCCAAAACTCTGACCGCCGGCACCTTTACACTGGATCACATAGCTGTCTTCTTCCAGTCCTTCCGGATATCTTCTTGTAATCTCAGATCCGAAAATTGTTCCGAAAGTACGGTTTGTATTTGTAACATCTACTTCAAGTCCTCTCTTTTCTCCTCTTTCAAGGGCTGGGAGAAGCTGTTTCAATAGTACTTTTTCATCCAACGTCTTGTTAAGTTCAAAATCATAGACTTTCTTTGGATTAAAGATAACACCTTTCTTCTCTTTCGCATATGGATTGTACAGAATCTGTGACAGATCCAGTGTTGCGGCACGCTCTGATGTCGGAACGTCTTTTACTTTCAGAAGATCTGTACGTCCTACCAGTTCATCCACTGTGCGGACACCAAGTTTTGCCATATATTCTCTTAATTCTTCTGCAATAAAACGCATAAAGTTAACAACATATTCCGGTTTTCCGCTGAAACGTTTTCTAAGCTCCGGATTCTGAGTTGCAACACCAACAGGACAAGTATCCAGGTTGCAGACGCGCATCATAACACATCCCATTGTTACAAGCGGAGCTGTTGCAAATCCAAACTCTTCTGCTCCAAGGATTGCTGCAATCGCAACATCACGGCCACTCATGAGCTTACCATCTGTCTCAATACGGACACGCTCACGCAGACCATTCTGAATCAATGTCTGATGAGTTTCTGCAAGTCCAAGCTCCCACGGAAGTCCTGCATTCTGAATCGAGCTTCTCGGTGCTGCTCCTGTTCCTCCGTCATATCCTGAGATCAAGATAACTCCGGCTCCGGCTTTTGCAACACCTGCAGCAACTGTTCCAACACCTGCTTCTGATACCAGTTTCACAGAAATTCTTGCATTTTTATTTGCATTTTTACAGTCATAGATCAACTGTGCAAGATCCTCGATTGAATAAATATCATGATGCGGCGGTGGTGAGATCAGACTTACACCTGGTGTTGAGTGACGTGTCTTCGCGATCCATGGATATACCTTTCCACCCGGAAGATGTCCTCCTTCTCCTGGTTTTGCTCCCTGCGCCATCTTGATCTGGATTTCCTGTGCACTGACTAGATATCTGGATGTAACTCCGAATCGGCCGGAAGCAACCTGCTTGATTGCAGAACATCTGTTTGTATCAAGACGCTCAATATCCTCTCCACCTTCACCGGAGTTTGATTTACCATGAAGCATATTCATGGCGATCGCCATTGTCTCATGTGCTTCTTTTGAAATAGATCCATAGGACATCGCACCTGTCTTAAATCTTGTTACGATTGAATCTACGCTTTCTACTTCATCAAGCGGTACACTCTTCTTCGGGAAATTGAAATCAAGCTGACCTCTCAGATTGATCTTCTTGCCTTCCTCATCAACCATCTCTGTATACTGCTTGAACATTTCATAATCACCACGTCTTGTGGACTGCTGAAGCATATGGATTGTCTGTGGATTATAGAGATGTTCTTCTCCGCCACTTTTATATTTATGTTTTCCAACACTGTCCAGTGTCGTATCAACCTGCAGTCCAAGCGGATCAAATGCTTCTGTATGGAATGCTGTGTAATCTTCTGCAATTTCTTCAATACCGATACCACCAACACGGCTGACTGTATCTGTAAAATAGCGGTTAATAAAATCTGTCTTGAGACCAATTGCCTCGAAGATCTTTGCTCCCTGATAGGACTGGATCGTTGAAATTCCCATCTTGGATGCAATCTTAATAATTCCATGAATTACTGCTGAGTTATAATCATCTACTGCTGCATAATAATCTTTGTGAAGCAGATTAGACTCAATCAGCTGACGGATCGACTCATGCGCAAGATATGGATTAATCGCACATGCTCCATATCCAAGCAGTGTTGCAAAATGATGAACCTCTCTAGGCTCTCCACTTTCCAGAATCATCGCGACTGAGGTTCTCTTCTTTGTACGTACCAGATGCTGCTGCAGTCCGGATACTGCCAGAAGTGACGGGATTGCAACGTGATATTCGTCTACCTCACGGTCTGTCAGAATCAAAATATTAGCACCCTCACGGATCACACGGTCAACTTCAATAAACAGATACTCGATTGCCTTCTCAAGACTTGTGTTTTTATAATAAGTGATCGGAATCTCTGCAACTTTGAATCCATCCACTTTCATATTTTTAATTTTCAGAAGATCTGTATTGGTCAGGATCGGGTTATTGACTCTGAGCATCTTACAGTTCTCTTCCTTCTGCTCCAGAAGGTTACCGTCTGTTCCGACATAAATTGTTGTAGATGTTACAACTTCCTCACGGATTGCATCGATCGGTGGGTTTGTTACCTGTGCAAACAACTGTTTAAAATATCCGAACAGTGGCTGACGTTTCTGCGAAAGGACTGAAATCGGTGCATCCATTCCCATCGCTGCAGTTCCTTCGGCACCGTTCTTTGCCATTGTCAGAATAGAAGTTTTCACGTCTTCATAAGAATAGCCAAATGCTTTCTGAAGCTGTGTACACTCTTCGGCAGTATACTTTGGCACATCCTTATTCGGGATTTTCAAATCCTTCAGCTGAATCAAATTACTGTCCAGCCATTCTCCATATGGGAACTGATTTGCATATTTTTCTTTTAATTCCTCATCATCGATCACGCGTCCTGCAACAGTATCAACAAGAAGCATTTTGCCTGGATGAAGTCTTTCTTTCATCACGATCTTGGATGGATCAATATCCAGAACTCCAACCTCTGAAGAAAGAATCAGATTGTCATCATCTGTAATGTAATATCTGGAAGGGCGAAGTCCGTTACGGTCAAGTACGGCTCCCATAACATCTCCATCTGAGAACAAGATTGACGCCGGTCCATCCCATGGCTCCATCATTGTTGCATAATACTGATAGAAATCTTTCTTGTTCTGGGACATCTCTTTATTGTTGATCCATGGTTCCGGAATACAGATCATAACTGCAAGCGGAAGATCCATTCCACTCATCACCATGAATTCTAATGCGTTGTCAAGCATTGCGGAGTCAGAACCTGAAGTATTGATTGCTGGAAGTACTTTGTGAAGTTCGCCTTTCAGACATCCTGCCTCCATCGTTTCCTCACGGGCACGCATCTTATCTGCATTACCACGGATCGTATTGATCTCTCCGTTGTGGACCATAAAGCGGTTCGGATGCGCTCTCTGCCAGCTCGGTGCTGTGTTCGTACTGAATCTTGAATGTACCATTGCAATTGCAGAAATAAATTCTTCATCCTGCAGATCTTCAAAGAAAAGTCTCAGCTGTCCTACAAGGAACATTCCTTTGTAAACGATTGTTCTGCTGGAAAGTGAAACAACATAAGTATCATCACTGCTCTGTTCGAAGATTCTTCTGACTACATACAGTCGACGGTCAAAGTCGATTCCTTTCTCGTATTTTGCAGGACGTTCAATAAATGCCTGCATAATACATGGCATGCAATCTACTGCTGTCTTTCCAAGAATGTCCGGATGAATCGGAACTTCTCTCCAGCCCAAGAACTTCAATCCTTCTTTTTTTACAATAACCTCGAAAATCTTTTTCGCCTGATTGCGTTTTAATTCATCCTGCGGAAGAAAGAACATACCTACACCGTAATCTCTTTCATCTTTCAGCTTGATCCCAAGTGGCTGACAGACTTTTTTGAAAAATCCATGAGGAATCTGTGTCAGAATACCCACGCCATCTCCTGTCTTTCCTTCTGCATCTTTTCCGGCTCTGTGCTCAAGTTGTTCTACAATACTCAAGGCTCCTGCCACTGTACTATGTGTCTTTTTGCCTTTGATATTGACAATTGCACCAATACCACAGTTATCATGTTCAAAACTTTCGCGGTAAAGACCACGATTCTGACTTTCCATTTCTTTCCTCATAGTCGCTATCCTTTCTTCCTGTAATCTAAAGTTTACTTTAAAATCTTCTTTGTCCGGCGCATTCAATCATTTCTTTCTCACGTCGTGTAAAACTTTTTCTAGAATATACACCCTTTTACCTAGGCTGTAAATAGGGAAACTCTTGTAAATTGTCTGATTATTTGATTTTTTATTATTTTTCTTTTAATAGTCAGATTATTTTGATTTTCTTATAAAAATAATATTAATTATTAAGATTTCTGTTTTTCTTTGATTTTATTTAATAAAATACTG
>OGPM01001152.1_pt1 | contig 23299 bp, 18 predicted proteins | sample 1552961 | NCBI WGS metagenome assembly OGPM01 (sample SAMEA2580304, study PRJEB22360) | human gut metagenome | biome: human gut; feature: human-associated habitat; material: faeces | place: Denmark | collected 2008/2010
GCTACGCCAGCTGAGTTACAGTCAGCCCCATTTGGCCACTCTGGTAACTGCCCTTAATTGTAAAAGAACTCTCTCTTTTTGCGGGTACAAATGTATGCTTTTTTTCTGTTAACTGCAAAATTTTTGACTTTAAAAATGCGAATAATAAATGAGATTTTTTTTTTGAAAGATACTATAATTCTGAGTGTCAGGTTACAAATCGTCTTATTTTTATTTTGTGGTAGGATCGTTTGATTCTTTGCCTGCTTTTATCGTAGGGTAAACCTCCTGGCTTTTTCTCGACAAGCAGTATTTCTACTCAGATGAATTTTTAGAAGAGGCTAATATTGTCAATCTGATTTTCAGACTTTGATAGATAAAAGAAAATCCCCAAAGTTCAATGACCGATCTTTGGGGATTTTCCGATTACTTGTAAGTCAGTTCGATGCTGCGCGTTGTATTGGCCGAATCGTTATATTTGACGATCATTTTTATCGGTTTTTCATAGCCTTCGGTGAGCTTCTGTATGGGGAAAGAAACTGTACCGAAATAGAGTTTATCCCGGGAATCTCCGAAATCATTGTGCCGGAATTCGAAGATGAGGCGGTCGTCTTCGGTGGGGCATTGTAATAAATTTACCATATGTGTTTTGCCTGTACTGGGATTCAGATGGGCAGCAAACATAAACTCAAAGTTCAGGAATCCATGAGCGAACCAGGAATTGACGATCTTTACCGGAGCGTTTCCGACACTGTCCAAAATCGTTTCGTCGTACGGAAGAATGGATTTGGTCAGAATTGTGTCGGCATAGACAATCCGGGCATATAAATTCGTATCCTGTTCTTCCAGAATGTTGAATCGTATCCGTAGACGGGTACTGTCGTTCAGTTTTTCAGGATTGAAGTAATATTCCCGGGGATAGAGCAGATAACCATCGTCTAGCTTGACGGTAAACTTTTCGTCGCCTGATTTACTGACCAGGCCATAACCTTCATAATAGGTTTCATAATCATCCTTGCAACCGGTGAAGGAAAAAACAAGGGGGATCAGGATAAGAACGATCCCCGAAGTTAGATTGAAATGTTTATTTTTCATGTTTTTATTTTTAGTTGTTTTCTGTTATAAAGATGAAAACTAACTAAAAAGGTTGCGTGGCCTGAAAGTTAAAATAATTTTTTTCTCAAAGAAAAAATGAACTCTAATCCACCGTCTTTCCGGTTCTTAGCCGTGATTTGGCCTTTGTGAAACAATACGGCATTTTTTACGATGGAGAGGCCCAGACCCGATCCGCCCGTTTTCCGGCTTCTGCCTTGATTCACCCGGTAGAAACGGTCGAAAATACGTTCCAGGTGTTCTTCTTCGATTCCCCGGCCGGTATCGTAGAATGAAAAATAGTAAAATTCGCTGTCTTCCATATAATTGTCGATACCGATCGTGATATTTTCTCCGGCATAGTTGATCGCATTGTCGATCAGGTTCCTGAAAATGGAATAAAGTAGGGTATGGTTACCTTCGATTTCAACTTTCGGGCCGATATGATTGTGAACGACGATGTGATTGTGTTGTAAGGATACTTCCAGGTCGGTGGTCACTTCGTCGATGGTCGTTCGGATATTGATCGTTTCTTTCTCGAATAGGTCGGAGGCTTCTTCGGTCTTGGTGATCAAAGCCACGTCGCGAATTAATTCGGATAAGCGAAGAATTTGAATATAAGCCCTCTCCAGGAAAAATTTCTGCTTGACAGGTTCCAGGTGTTCCTGTTCGAGAATAGTTTCGATGTAGCCGCGGATACTGCTGACCGGAGTTTTTAATTCGTGTGCGATATTATTGGTCATCTCTTGTTTCAGCAGCCTGTTTTTTTCTGCCGAGGTGACGTTGTTCAACGTGATTTCGTAACTGTTGTCGTAGAAAATAAGTAATCTCACAGCGAAATGTTTCCCGTTTTTGGCAATTTTTCCTTGCCAGATCGGAATCGATTTGGCCTGAGGATTGACCGGTGTGTTCTTTTGCAGGAAAAATTCGGCTTCTTTGAATTCAGGTGCCTGGAAAATATGATCTACATCAAAGGTAGGTTCGTCTAAAATAGTGTTTACATATTGGATGAAATGGGTGTTGGCATATATCTTTTTGTGATCTGCCGAGAAAATACAAATACCTTCATCGGAATGGTGAAAGTGGCGTAACAGTTTTTCCCTTTCCTGATTGAGCTGATCTTTGCTCTTTTTCAGCATCTTGTAGTTGTCGACGATCTTATGACCGATTTCTCCCAGTTCGGTATCGGGGAAATCGATTTTGTCGTAATCCGGTTGGCTGTGTTCGGCCGTGATGATAAATTCGTTCAGGCCGGATACGGCTTTCCCGAAACGATCTGCCAGATATAACAAAGAAATCAGGGTAGTAAAAAACAAGAGCAGAATGAAATAAGTGAAGATTTCGTCAGCTTTCAGGATATTCTGTACCTGATCGGTATAAGGTAGAGCTACCCGTACGAAATAGTTGTTGAAAAGGCGGGCATCGTAATAATAATCGATACCGGTAGTCTCCGATTTACGAATATTCGTACCGTTGCTTTGGGTTAATGCTTGTGCTATTTCCGGTCGGGACAAGTGATTTTCTACCGTTTCTTCCTCGTCGATATCGTTGTCGTAAAGCACTTTTCCCTGGCGGTCGATAATGCTTACCCGTAATCCTCGGGGGAGTAAGGGAAGCAAATTATTTAACGAATCCAGCCGTTTATCTGCGATCAGACGGTGACTATCGACATAGTTGGCGATGATTTCTGCATAAGCATTGAGACTGGCTTTGAAGTTCTCTGACTTATACATTTTCTCCCTGTTCTGTTGCACTGCAACGATGATGACTGTAAATATGGTAAATACAATCAGAAAATACAGGAAAATCTTCTTTTTATAAGTAAAGTGCATAAAAAAGTAAAAAGTAAAAGGTTAAAGGTAAAAAGCTAAAAAAAAGCTATAAGCTAAAGGCTGAAAGCTGAAAATTGTGGACCAGGAGTTGAAGGCTTTTAGCTTAAAGCCTTTAGCCTTTTCAGCATTCCAGGCAGTAACCGTACCCCGAACGGTTGGCGATATGTTTACCGAAAGCTCCGAGTTTTTTTCTGAGCCGGGTGATGTGGACGTCTACCGTTCTCTCCAATACATAGCCGTCTTCTTGCCAGGCTTTGCCCAGAATATCTTCCCGTGAAAAGACCCGGTTGGGAGCTTTGGCCATCATACTGAGTATTTCGAATTCTTTTTTGGTTAAAAGGATCTGCTGCTCATTGAGGTATACGGTCTTGCTGTTGAGGTCCAGAGTGAGTTCTCCGATTTCGATCGTTTTCTTTTTTTCCGGTAGTGCGATATTACCGGCCCTTTTCAATACTGCTTTTACCCGGGCGGCAACTTCTTTGATCGAGAAGGGTTTGGCGATATAATCGTCTCCGCCGATACTGAATCCGGTCAACATATCGTTTTCGGTATCCTTAGCGGTCAGGAAGATGATCGGGGTATTCATATGCATTTCTTTGCGGACTTTTTCGGCCATTTTGAATCCGGACATACCTTCCATCATGACATCCAGTAGAATTAGTTCATGTTCATCGGTCAGCAGTTTTAAGGCTTCTTCGGCTGAATTTGCGATGTCTACTGCAAAACCTTCACTTTCCAGATTGAATTGAAGGATTTCACATAAATCTTCTTCATCGTCGACTACTAATATTTTATTCCGTTCCATATATTTTGTCATTCAAAATCGTTCATTATTCTTTTCTCATTTTTTAACCTTCACTTCCTGCCAGTAGCAGGTCTTCGTCCGGTTTCGGCCAATGTTTGATATTCTTTCCTTCGATCAGGTAAATAGCGGCTTCTGCAATATTGGTCGCATTATCTCCGATCCGCTCGATGTTATAGGCCATGCTGTTGATGCATAGGGCATCCGTTACTTCTTGTTGCGATAATATCTTATCGAAACATTGTGTCGGGAGATGCTGGCCGATAAAATGATGCAGTTCGTCGACCTGGTCATCCGTCTCGATCGTTTCTTTCGCTAACTGGATATCCTCACATGTAAAAGCAAATATAGCATTTTGTGTCATACTTTCAGTGAGTGAGAGCATCTTTAGTAAATCCTTTTTATAGGTTGTGAACAGACAGTCGTCGACTGCTATTTTTTTCATGAAATGGGAAACATTCAGAATCAGATCTCCGATCCGTTCGAGATAAGCGGTCATATCGTAGTAAGAGATGATCATCCTCAGATTCGTGGCCCGCGGACTGTAAAGCACGATCATATTGATCACTTCGTTGCGGATTTTGACCTCTATACTGTCGATGATCCGTTCGTTATTGTTGATCTCTGTATATATCTCCTCTTTGTGGTTGTCGTCCATTAATTGCTTGGTCAGATTCAGCTGGCGGATGACAATCTTTGCTAATACCTGAAAATCTTCGGTTATCCGGCTGAATACTTTTTCTTTTAAAGTTGGCATAATAGGAATTATTTTTTTTGTTTTTTACATCGGTTTATCCGAATTGTCCGGTCAGATATTCTTCGGTCCGTTTATCCCGGGGATTGGTAAACATAATCCGGGTTTTGTCGTATTCGATCAGTTCGCCGAGATACATAAACATCGAATAGTCTGAAATACGGGCAGCTTGCGACATGTTGTGGGTGACGATGATAATGGTAAATTCTTTTTTCAGCTCGAGTAACAATTCTTCGATCCGGTTGGTGGCGATAGGATCGAGGGCGGAGGTCGGCTCGTCCATCAGTAATACTTCCGGTTTTAAGGCCAGGGCCCGTGCAATGCATAGCCGCTGTTGCTGACCTCCTGATAAGAAAGTGCCTTTCTTGAACAGAGCGTCTTTCACTTCATTCCACAGCCCGACGTTGGTCAGACAAGTCTCTACAATTTCTTCTTTTTCTTTTTTCTTCAGGCGGATGCCATTGAGTTTGTAACCGGCGATCACATTATCGAAAATACTCATAGTGGGAAAAGGATTAGGGCGCTGAAATACCATGCCCGCCATACGCCTGACCTCCATGGGATTCATCTTTAAAATGTTGCGGTTGTCCATCAGAATTTCTCCGCTGATCCTGATGTCCGGATATAATTCGTGCATGCGGTTGATGGCACGCAATAAGGTACTTTTGCCACATCCCGAGGGCCCCATAATGGCTGTGATCCGATTCTTTTTAATATCGGCATTGACATGATTGACGGCATTTTTCCCGGGAGTATAGGAAATACTGACATTTTTAAATTGTAATATCGGATGATCTATTTGCATGATGTAGTAGGACTGTTATAAATTAAATTTTCCATTTCCGGGCGACATTTTTAGCGATGATGTTCATCACCAGAATCAATAGTAATAGAAATAAAGAACAACTCCAGATCATATCGGCCAGGTTCGGGTCGTTATAAAATTCCCAGATGAGCAAGGGGACTGCACTGGTCGGATCCAGAATATCCCAGTTGATCGCTGTACTACCGAGGGCAGTTAGCATCAGGGGGGCTGTTTCGCCCATCACTCTCGACACGGCTAGTAAAGTACCGGTGAACAGTCCGCCGAAAGCTGAGGGAACCAGGACTTTCAGGATAACACTCGTATAGGAGGCTCCTAGCGCAAGACCGGCTTCTTTGAGGCTTGTCGGGAGAAGTTTCAGGGTCTCTTCTGTCGAGCGTATGATTAAGGGTAACATCATAATAGCCAGAGCGACACTACCTGCCAAAGCGGAATAACTACTCAAAGGAACGACAACCCAGGCATAAGCGATGATACCGATGACGATCGACGGCGTGCCTTGCAGGAGGTCGGTCAGAAAACGGATCACATGAGAAAATAAGGTTTTGGGTTTTTCCGATAAGTAAATTCCACCCATAATACCGGTCGGGATAGCGATAACGGAGGCCAGTACCACCATAAGTAATGTGCCTGTGATTCCATTGGCGATTCCTCCGGGAATGATTTCTCCGTTGATTTTCGCTAACATGGCATCCAGGGTACTGGGGGCTGTCTCGGTGAAGAAATTCAGGTTGATCTGTTTGTATCCTTTCCGGACCACTTCCCAGATGATGACTACTAATGGGACGGCCGTTAAAGCAGAGAACAGGCAAACCAGCCAGAAAAATATCCTGTCCTTGGCTTTGCGCCAGCCTGAATGATAAGATGTAATAGGGCGTTGTATCATGTCAGCTTAATTTTTTCATGATCATCTTACCGATGAAATTGATGATAGCGGTGATGAGGAATAGCAATAGACCGATAGCGATCAGGGAACTGAGTTTCAGGCCGTCGGCTTCTCCGAACTGGTTGGCGATGACACTGGCCATCGTGTTGCCGGTAGAAGTGAAAGACGTAGGCAGGATATTGGTATTGCCGATCAGCATCGTGACTGCCATCGTCTCTCCCAATGCTCTTCCTAAGGCCAGGATATAACTGGCGAATATTCCGGAACCTGCGACCGGGAAAATCACCCGCCGGATCACATCCAGACGTGTACCTCCCAGGCTGTAGGCCCCTTCTTTCAATTCTTTGGGAACCATAGAGATAAACTCGGCACTCAGTGAAGAGGCATAAGGGATGATCATGACGGCTAATACGACCGCTGCGGTGAATATGCCGAACCCCTGTTCCGACAGCTGTAAATCGACCATGAAGGGTCGGAGGGTATAAAATCCCCACAAACCGTATACAATCGAAGGGATACCGGCCAGCAGGTCGATGACCGAACCGATGATCGTGGCTGCCCGGGTACCCCGGAAATATTCGCCGGTGAATAAAGCCACAGGTAAAGAAAACGGAATACAAAATACCAGGGCTAAAAATGAGGTCATAATGGTTCCCGTGATGAATGCCAAGGCGCCATATTGCTCATTACCGGGCCGGGGATCCCATTCTACGGAAGAAATGAAATGAAAGAATCCGAATTTTTCAAAGGCCGGTACTGCCCCGCTTACGAGGGAATAGACCATTCCCCCACAAATCAGCAGAACCAATAAAGAGCAGAGAAATAACAGCCGTTTGAAAATATAATCACGCATATTATTTTAGGATTGGTTGACCGTTATAAGTGATGGTTTTCAGGATTTGTTTGGCATTTTTCACTGTCGAAGCCGGCAGGGGAGAATAATGTACTTTTGTCGTTATATCCTGGGCTTCCGGATTCGTTAACCAATTCAGCAGCTCCACCGTAGCTTGGGCCAGGGGTTCAGGCCGGTTTTTATAAGCTTGTTCCTGATAAAGGAGAATCCAGGTAAAGCAGCTGATCGGATAGGCATCGGCTACCGGCGAGTCGGTGATCATGGTGCGGGTATCGGCCGGCATTTCGATATCTGCGGCAGCAGAGATGCTTTCGGTTGTGGGGGCTACAAAATTTCCGGCCTTGTTTTGCAGTTTGGCTACCGGTATTTTCAAGGCAAAAGCGTATTCCGAACCGATATAACCGATCGCCCCCGGAGTTTGACTGATTGTCCCGGCTACGCCTGGATTTCCCTTGGCGGCAATACCTACCGGCCATTTCAATGCTTTTCCGGTTCCGATATTTTCTGCCCACGGAGCACTGATCTTTGTCAGGTAATCACTGAAGACATAGGTGGTACCACTACCGTCGGAGCGATATACCGGGCTGACCGCTTTGTCGGGAAGGGTAACTCCCGGATTTACTTGTTGAATACGGGGATCGTTCCAACGGGTGATTTTGCCTAGGAAGATGTCGGCGATCATGTCACCTGTCAATTGCAGCTCTTTTACTTCGGGTAGGTTGTAAGCCATGACGACAGCACCCATACAAGTCGGGATATGTACAACCGGGGCCGGCATTTCCGCCATTTCTGCTTCAGAAAGATAAGCATCGCTGCCTGCAAAATCTACGATCCGGTCTTTCAGGCTGCGTATACCTCCACCGCTGCCGATTCCGCCGTAGGTCACCGATACCCCGGTAGAATCTTTATAGGTTTTAAAAGCCAGATTGTAATAGGGGAGCGGGAAAGTGGCTCCTGCTGCTGTCAGATCTATATTACTTTTGTGGTCCGAGGTCTTCTTCTTTGAATGGCCACAAGCTGCCAGGCTGAGTGCTAATGCGATAATGATTAACTTGTTCATGTCTTTGACGATTAGTTTTTTACAATGCAATATTAATAAGTGGTTGCTACACCAGTGTTACAATATTATTACGATTTTGTTACAGTATTTCGGATAAAATTCCACTTAACCGGATTGTAATCCGGAACGATGGAAGAGCTTACTGTAAATGTACGGATGACTATTGCCGGGGAGCGAAATTTCTTTTTACTTTGTGGCGATATGTTTTTATTGGTAAGTGAACGAAATGGAAGACAAGAAGAAAGAAAAATTGTTTATGCGGGATTTTTTCCGGAAGGCGGGAAAAGCCATTTATGATTATGAGCTGATCGAACCGGGTGATAGAATATTGGTCGGAGTCTCCGGAGGAAAGGATTCTTTGGCTTTATTGGAAGTATTGGCATTGCGGGCCCGTGATCCGAAACAAAATTATACGGTTGTGGCTGCTCATATTGCTGTGGAAAATGTCGCTTACGAAGTCGACGGTGAGTATGTAAGGCAATTTTGTGAACAGCTGGGAGTAGAGTTTATACATCGTACGATTGCTACTGCCGTAAAAGAAGATTCCGGTAAACCGGTCTGTTTTGTGTGTTCGTGGAATCGCCGGAAGACCTTGTTCGGGATTGCGAAAGAATACGGATGTAATAAATTGGCCTTGGGACACCACCGGGACGATGCCATCGAGAGTCTGCTGATGAGTATGATGTTTAACGGTACGATTGCCAGTATGCCACCGAAGTTGGCTATGTTCGATCGTACGTTTACCCTGATCCGTCCTTTTATCTATCTTACCGATGAAGAAACTACCCGGTATGCTGCCTACCGGAATTTTAAAAAGCAGAAAAAGAATTGTCCTCATGAACGAGCGACGAACCGTCATGCCGTAGCTGAAATTATCCGACAGATGGAAGCTTTATCTCCCCACGTAAAAGGCAACCTCTTTGCGGCGATGAAAAATATCCAATCCGAATACTTACCCTAAGAAAGGTAAAAAGTAAAAGGTAAAATGGAGAGAAATCCATCTTTTACCTTATACTTTATACCTTTTACCTTTCCTCCTTTTATTCGATGACCTGTAGTTTGTCTCCGGCCTTTTCGATGATGGTGCGGAGGTACCATTCGGGTAGTTGCGGTTGTTCTACTTTAGGATTTTTTTCGCCCGGGACCGCAGTTTTGATATTACCATCCATATAGCGGCAGAAAAGATAACCGTAGAAATCTCTCCAGGTGTCTACCAGGTGGTTACCGGTATTGCAGGAGAAATCGGTCAGGAATTCTATTGCTGCTGCACGATCTTTGTCGAATAGTGCTTTAGCTCCGGAGTCTATTCCTTCGACAAACGTTTTGTATTGGGATTCCAAAGCCTTTTGTTTTTCCCGGATTTCCGGATGAATAGCATTATAACGGGTATAAGCGAAATTAGTCACCTGATTGAAAACCCAGAAAGCTGCCTGATCGGTGAATTCCATCATGCTGCCGTTGCCGACTGCATAAGCGTGAGGAACACGGGTGGAGCAGGAATACATGGGGAAATACACGGTACTGGCAGCGTCGTCAACACCGAACCAAAGGATACCGCCTACTGCATCCGGCAACCAACTGCGGCTTTGTGATACAAAGGTAAAACCGGTTTGTTGGGTGGCTGTGGCCCGTTCGTGAACATATTCTTTACCATCGACTTCGAAACTCATCGGCCGCCATCTGTAAGGGCATTCGTAGGGACCGGCTCCCGGATCTTTACTCATATCCAGTTCGGTGCCTTCGAGGTGATCACGCATAAAATCCATGACTTCCAGTACATCCACTTTCCGGTTCGGTTTAACCCACAGGGGCATCCGGTTTGTCGCATAGCCTTTACCGTCACGTTCGATTTTCCCTTTGGCATAGTTCCAGTACTGAGCCATATCGGGATTTACAGCATTGAAGAACGCCCATACCCGGATTTCACAGGCACGGGCACCACTGAAATCTACCGGAGCATAAGTATCGGAAAAACTGAAATCGGCATTTTTCCCGTCCTGGGGATAAAGGCCTTTTTGTTTGGCAAAAGAAATCACATCTTTTGCATATACCGTTGTAATTTCTTTATCATAGATTTTTTTCATCTGGTCGGATGAAATGGAAGTTTTTCCTTCCAGGGGGAAGGTGGTGATCCGTGCCTGGTTGGCATGTGCACAAACATAACCGTCGGGGACCATCCGGGCCACCCATACCGCTCCTTTTTCGCCTTCGCCTTTACCGATCATTTCGAGAATCCATACTTCATCAGGATCACTGATGGAGAAAGATTCGCCTGAACTGGCATAACCGTATCGCTCTACCAGATCGGTCATCACGACAATGGCTTCCCGGGCATTTTTAGCGCGTTGCAGGGTGATATAGATCAGACTTCCGTAGTCGATAATAGCTCCCGGCTGACTTTCCAGTTCTTTACGTCCGCCGTATGTCGTTTCACCGATAGCCAATTGATATTCGTTCATATTACCGATTACGTTGTAAGTCTGGGCAGCCTGCGGGATTTTACCCATATATTTACCGGTATCCCATTCATAGATATCCATCATCGTTCCGGCAGGCCAGGTACCGGCAGGCCAATGATAAAGTTCCCCATACAATACGTGAGAGTCGGCCGAATAGGTGATCATCGTCGATCCGTCCTGAGTGGCTCCCCGGGTGAGTAAGAAATTAGTACAAGCAGAAACTTTGATAAAAGTTATCGCTATAAGAAATAAACTAGCACAACAAATTTTGAACATACGATTTAGATTAAGGAAATGTTATAGTTTACGATTTAGATTTTCCGTTTTCCAATGGCCACTACAGCTGTTATGGGCTGTAGCGGTATCGTTTACCGAATCCGGTCGAACGATTTCAATAAGGTGATATCTTTCACAATTCCCCGGATAGCCAGCCACGTGAAGATCACACCGATCAGTGGAAAGATAAAACTGATATCGGCAAACCATTCGGCATTGAGTTCGTTGCTACGTTGACGCACTTGTAGCCACATCAGGACGATTAACCCCAATTGAAGCACGATATTGACAATACAAAGACGCAATTGCAGAAATAGAGTCGGTTTCACCGTCTTGGATTTTTTGTGATGAATGAAAATAGTGACTACTGCCAATGTGGTAATAAGGGCATTCAGGATCAATGACATCCAGTTCCAGGTGATGAATACACACGGACTTCCGGCCTGTACCACTTTTGTCGTATAAAACGCATAGGTAAAATTATTCGGCACTACAATGGAAGCAACCGGCATAAAAAATAACAGCCCGGTCACAATTGCTGTACAAAGCAAAAAAAGAGATTGAATACGTTGAATCATAATATAAAGTAAAAAATAAAATGCTAAATACTAAAAGCAAAAGGCTTATAGCCTATAGCTTTTAGCTTAATTTTTCCAGGGTATAGCGGATCAGTTTATTCATATAGCTGTGGTAATCGGCGGAGGCATCTCCGTTTATCCGGTTGGCGATGATCAGGCAGATGGTGGCGGCCCGATGCCCCAAAAGGTTACAAAGGCCTGTGATAGCTGCACTTTCCATTTCATAGTTGGTCACTTTGTAGCCTTCGTAGCGGAAAGCGGTGATCCGGTCGTTGATTCCCGGCATGGCTAGCGGCAGACGCAGGACACGTCCTTGCGGGCCGTAAAATCCGACTGCTGTCAGGGTAACTCCTTTGATGGTGTGTTCTTCGTCATACAGGCGGTCTGCTAATCCGGGATCGGCATTGACTACATAAGGGCGGGCTGCAGAGGGGGTCCATCGGCAATGCCGGATAAAAGCTTCTTCGAACGGATGGTCGCAAACCGATTCGTTGTTTGCATAAAACCTCAATACCCCGTCGCAGCCGATGCTTTTTTCCGAGATGACAAAAGAATCTACCGGAATGTCGGCTTGTACCGAACCGGAAGTACCGATACGGACGATATTCAGGGTACGGCCGATCGCTTTTATTTCTTTGGTTTTCAAATCGATATGGGCCAGAGCATCCAATTCGTTGATAACGATATCGATATTATCCGGACCGATACCGGTGGAAATCACGGAAAGCCGGTGACCCCGGTAACTGCCGGTGATGGTGTAAAATTCGCGGTTACTTTTTTTCAACTCGATTTGTTGAAAATGGGAGGCGATGGTTTCCACCCGTCCCGGGTCACCGACCAGAATGATATCGTCGGCAAGGTCCTCCGGAAGTAAATGCAGATGGAAAATACTGCCGTCCTCATTGGTAATCAGTTCTGAAGATTTTATAGAGGCCATATTGTTTTTCTTTATGCTTTAAACGCAGTCAAATTTAACGATGTTTGGTTTATTAACCAAATAATCCGGTTCTTTATTCTCCTTGCAGCTTATAGTACCCCCCGTGTTTGTTCTCGATGCATATCGGTAAGAGAAATTTCTCGGAACTTCTTGATTCGAAATTTTAATTTTTTCTTAGCTTTGTTGCAATAATAATTCCGAATAATGCACTCTTTTGAAGATTCCGATACGCTAATCGCATCTCTTCGAGCCGGAGAGGAAAGGACATTCGTATACATTTTCGAGCGTTATTATGACAGATTATTGAATTACGCAGGACGTATCGTGAAAGAGACGGAGTTGGCTCATGATCTTGTGCAGGAGACATTTTGTAAATTTTACGAGGAGCATGCGAAACTGAAGGTTTGTTTGTCTATAGAATCTTATCTTTATAAGTCGGTTTATCACAGTTGCCTGAATAAGATCAAACATCTGAAAATCGTTCGTAATTATGCGGACAAAGAGGTGTTGGATTTTTATTTTTCCGAGATTGTACAGACTCCGGAAGCGGAATTGGCTTTGCAGAATGAAGATATCCGGAAAGCGCTTGAAGAAGCGATAAACAAGTTGCCGGAACGGTGTCGGGAGGTATTTGTGCTGAGTAAAGTGGAAGAATTATCTAACAAGGAGATTGCCGAAAAACTGAATATTTCCGTGAAAACCGTTGAAGTCCAGATGACGAAAGCATTGTCCCGGCTCCGGGAAGAATTAGAATGGCTGTTGTGTATCATTTTTTTTGTTAATTTTTAAAATCAGCGTAGGGGTTCTTCTTTTTTGAGTTGTCATATTATTGTAAAGGCACAAATAGTATGACAAACGAAATAGATGAATTGATTCGGAGAATACTGGACGGTAATGCCCCGGAAGAAGAGGTACGTATGCTGATGCGGTGGATGAAAGAGGATGAAAGTCACCGGGAATATTTCAACATGCTGAAGAAAGTATGGAATATGACGAATGGACCGAAATTGTCACCGGAACGGAAGTCTGCAGAAATGGAACGTTTTGTCGGGTATATGCATCATTCATCTTTGAAGAAGAAAAAACACCTGGAATTTAAAATCGGTCGTTTGTGGTATCGGTATGCCGCCGTTTGGTTGATTCCATTATCACTCCTGGGTATTTATTTCTGGTTGGGACAGGCAAGTGGCCCGGTGCGGGTAAATATGGGGACCGATATTAATTTTGGTAAACCCGTACTGATGATGGCGGATGGGCGGGAGGTGATTCTGGAACAAAGAAATGGAATGATTGAAGGGAGCAGTGAGACGGGTATTCAAAACGACTCTTTATCCGGTTTGAATTATACGGGTGCAAAATTACAAGAGAATGTTGCTATGGACGAAGAGGTGTACAATACGTTGAGTATTCCGGTGGGCGGTTTTTATCAGTTGTCTTTATCCGACGGAACGAAAGTATGGTTGAATTCTATGACAGAACTTCGTTTCCCCGTTACTTTTACGGGAGAAGAAAAAAAGGTGTATTTGACTGGAGAGGCTTATTTTGAGGTGGTTCATGATTCGGAACATCCGTTTATCGTGGCAACGGAAAAAGGGATTGAGGTAAAAGTCTATGGGACGGAATTCAATATGAATACCTATCAGGAAGGGGGGGTACAAACCGTTTTGGTGCAAGGTAAAGTGGGTATTCGGGCAAATGTTACGGGACAAGAGTGCATGTTGGCTCCCAAGCAGCTGGCAGAATATACGAAAGAGACAGGCATGATTCGGGTGAAAGAGGTGGATCCGTATAAATACATTGCATGGAAAGACGGGAAATTTGTTTTTGAAGGGGAGACGATAGAGGAGATTATGGAACGATTGAGAAGGTGGTATGACGTGGAGGTTTTTTATGAAAATGAATTGTTGAAACAAAAACGTTTTACCGGGGTAATCAGCCGATATGAGAATATAGAGCAAGTGTTGCACCTGATCGGGGGACTGGCAACGTTGCATTTCGAGGTAAAGGGGAATGTTGTGACCGTGAAGAAGAATAAATAATAATACGAATAAAGCGTGATAATAAGTAAAAAACCGTAAAGTGCGTCAACACATTTACGGTTTATCACAGGATGTTTGCGCATCCGTGTTTAGTTCTAATAGTTAAATTACAAATTTATGAAAAAAACAAGACAAGTTTTGTTTTTCCCCGATTTTTTTAAACGGAGGAATCTAAATTTTTGTGTTTTTTTATGTCGTCGTTGGTTATTGGCGATGGTGCTGTGTTTGGACTTTTCTGTCGGGGTTCTTGCGCAACAACAGAAAGTGTCGGTTAACGTGAAAAACGCGGACATATCGGTTATCCTCCGGCAGATTAATGAACAGACGAAATTGAATTTCGTGTACGATCCGGATCAACTGGCTTCCATGTCTAAAATCACATTAGACGTGAAAAATGAGGTATTGGAGACGGTGTTGGCAAATTTATTTGCAAATACTCCTTTTGAGTATCGTTTCGAGATGGAAACGGTTTTAATTCGGCTTAAAGAAAAAGGAGTACATGAGAGTGCGGTAAGAGAAATTACTTTGACTGGAGTGGTGAAAGACGCGCAAGGAAATCTGTTGCCGGGAGTGACGGTTATTCTAAAGGGAACAAGTATCGGGACAGCTACGGATCCCGATGGGAATTTCAAGTTGAACTTACCGAGTGGGAATGACATGGTACTGGTATTCTCTTTTATCGGGATGGAGACACAAGAGGTAAGATACGTAGGGCAAAAAAACATGGAAGTGGTAATGAAAGAAGACGCGAAAGAGATGGAAGAGGTGGTGGTGACCGGTATTTTTCAGAGGTCGAAGTCTTCATATACAGGTTCCGTAACCACGGTAACTGCAGAAGAATTGAAACAATTCGGGAATCGGAATCTGTTGACTTCGTTGCGTAATATTGATCCGTCGTTCAATATTATCGAGAGTAATGTAGACGGTTCGAATCCCAATCGCAAATATGAGATTCAAATCCGCGGTAATTCGAGTGTGCCGAACGTGGATGAGTTGAAAGACGAGACCCGGGTGAATATGAATACCCCCTTGGTGATATTGGATGGATTTGAGTCAACGATTGAGCGGATGCTTGATATGAATGAGAATGAAGTGGAATCCATCACCTTGTTAAAAGATGCCTCGGCCACGTCGATTTACGGTTCCCGGGGAGCAAACGGGGTGATTGTCATTACAACAAAAATGCCGACCATGGGAAAATTGAGGGTGACCTACCGGGGGGATTTGAATATAGAAGTTCCGGATCTCTCCTCTTACGACCTTTTGAATGCCCGGGAAAAGTTGGATTTGGAAAGAAAAGTCGGTTTATGGAAAGAGAATAGTGTAAATATAATGAGTAATTATTACTCATTGTTGAACGATGTGAATGCAGGAGTCAATACATACTGGTTGTCAAAACCTTTACGTGTAGGTGTGGGCCAACGGCATAATTTGCGGATCGACGGAGGTGATGCTACCTTCAGGTATTCAGCTTCCATTCAGTATAATGATGTGCAGGGAGTCATGAAGGAGTCTTGGCGTAAAACCGGAAACGGGACATTGACGTTGAGTTATTATCATAAAAGCTTGAAGTTTACAAATAATTTGGTGGTAGGATTGAACAAGAGTTCCGAATCGCCATATGGCTCTTTTGCCGACTATGTCAAAATGAACCCCTACTACCGGGTGCATGATGATGACGGTAATTTGATTAAAAAATATAAAAAACAACATAACGGTTATATTCGTACAATCGGGAATCCCTTGTACAATGCAGAGTTAAATGTTTTCGACACGGATGAATATACGCAATTGACCAATAATTTCTCTATCGAGTGGAGGATTATTCCTGATTTGCTATTAAGAGGAAAAATTGGGGTAACCAAGAAGTTTACTGAAGGAGATGTATTTAAACCTGCAGAACATACAGATTTCTCGGATTATAAGGATGAGGATTTGTTCAGAAAGGGTACTTATAGTTATAATACGGGGAAATCGCTTAATTACGATGCCAGTCTTAATTTGAGTTACACAAAAACATGGAAAGATGTACATACCGTATACGTGGGTTTGGATTATAACATGCGTCAATCAGAAGCGATAAGTTATAGCATTAAGGCTGAAGGGTTTTCCAATCAGGACTTCGACTTTCTTGGAATGGGGCTGCAATATGCCAATGGCACCAAACCTTCCGGTACGGAATCCAAGAGCCGTGCGGTGGGTTTCACGGGCAGTATGAACTATACGTACGACAATCGTTATTACATTGACTTGTCGGGACGTGTGGACGGTTCTTCGCAATTCGGTTCGGAAAAGCGTTTTGCTCCTTTTTGGTCCATCGGCTTGGGATGGAATATTCATCGGGAGAAATTCTTGAAAGATAATGTAGTAATCAGTTTTCTGAAATTGAGAGGATCAACGGGTATCACCGGTTCGCAGAATTTCTCCTCTTATCAGGCACTTTCCACATACAAGTACGTGATCGACAAACGCTATTATAATTGGATGGGAGCGTTGATGATGGGACTGGGTAATGAGGATTTGAGTTGGCAGCAGAAGATGAATTATAACCTCGGTGCGGAGATTAAATTGTTTAATAATCGTTTTTCGCTTACTGCGGACTGGTATATTGAGACAACGAAAGATTTGGTTTCTTCGGTCAATCTCCCATTGGCCAACGGATTCTCGTCTTATATTGAGAATGTGGGAGAGATGGAAAACCGAGGATTTGAGTTGAAAGCATCTGCGTTTCTGATCCGGGATATGGAACGTGATTTGTCATGGACAGTAACGGGAAGTATGGTACATAACAAAAATAAAATCGTCAGTGTTTCACAAGCTTTGTTGGATGCTCAAAAAGAGCTAGAAGAAAATAGCGGAGCCAATCCGAACTTGTTGTACAAGCCGGGGTATTCAACGAACACGATTTGGGTGGTGAAATCATTAGGTATAGATCCCAGTACCGGACGGGAGATTTACGAAGACCGGTTCGGACAGCCGACTTTGACATGGGATGCCCGCGACTTGCAGGCAGCCGGATTAAGCGAACCGAAGTATTTCGGAAACTTCAGTACGATGGTGCGTTACAAAGGATTGTCGTTGAATCTTTCTTTCTCGTATCGTTTCGGAGGACAGTTGTATAATTCGACCCTAATCAACAAGGTGGAAAATGCCGATTACGGTTACAATGTGGATGCCCGGGTGTATAATGCCCGTTGGGAAAAGCCCGGAGATGTTGTTGGGTTTAAAGGCTTGAATGTGAAAGAAGCGACTTCGAAAAGTTCGCGTTTTGTTGAAGATGAGAAGACATTGCGTTGCCAGAGCTTGAATCTGGCCTATACATTGGAGAAATCTGATTTGAAAGGATTTATCGGGTTGGAAAACCTCACGTTTAATTTCAGCACATCCGATTTATTTTATTGGTCCACAGTGAAACAGGAACGGGGAACAAGTTATCCTTTTTCCCGACAGTTTTCATGCTCCGTGAGTGCCACTTTCTAAAGTTGAATTGAAAAATAGAATGGTGATGAGAAAATTAATAATACTATTTGTTTTAGGATTCACAAGCATGGCTTGTAGTGATTGGTTGGAAATATCCCCGAAGACGGAGCGACCGGAAAAAGAGATGTTTACCACGGTGTCCGGTTTTAAAGATGCCTTGACCGGAGTGTATTTGGAGTTAATCAATGATCAGGCTTACGGAGAATATTTGATATTAAGCAAAGTAGATAACTTGGTCAACTTTTGGACGGTTACAGCCAATACCCGGGAGGAAGCATTTTCCTTTCATAATTATGCGGATGCGAAAGCCGAAGCCTTGATACAGAATATGTATGGCCAGTTGTATAAAATCATATTGGCCGCAAATGCCATTTTGGAAAACGTGGACCAGAAAAAGGAGCTTTTTGCCCCCGGGGAGTATGAAGCGGTAAAAGGCGAGTGTCTGGCCATTCGCGGGATGTGCCATTTCGATTTGTTGCGTCTTTTCGGTCCGGTGCCTTCTTTGGCGGATGGAACGCCCGTTTTGTCCTACGTAACGAGGGTGTCATCAGAATTGAATCCGCTACTCTCTTTTGCAAAATACAAGGAGTTGTTGTATGCGGATATGAAAGAGGCGGAAACGTTGTTGAAAACTCATTTAGACGAGGGGGCGAACGATGATTATTTTGCCTATCGGAATATCCGGATGAATTGGTATGCGGTGAGGGCTTTGTGGGCGAGGATCCACCTCTATTTCGGCGAGATGGACGAAGCGTATCAAGCAGCTATGGAGGTTATCGGCATGACCAAAGAGGATGGCGACAAACTTTTTCGTTTGGGGACTTCTGAAGATGTGACGAATGGGGATTATGCTTTTAGTTGCGAAGATATTTTGGCTCTTTACCGATTTGATATGGATAAGAAATACACGAATCTTTTCACCGGAAACAGTTTGTACAAAGGGCAAAATGAGAAAACGGTAAAAAACGATTTGTTCGGGAACACGGGTACCGATATTCGTGAGATGTACCAATGGGAACTGACCAAAATTTCGAATGGAGGTTCTTATTATGTTTTGAAAAAATACAAGACGAGAGAAAAGAAATCGTCTGCAGATCCCGATATTCAGAATATTCCGTTGATTCGCCTGAGCGAGCTCTATATGATTGCCATTGAAACGGGAGCGAAAAGTGAGGTGGCGGCTTTGTGGGATGAATTTTTGATGAAACGGAATGTCAATTTCGTGGAGTTGCCGGAAAGCCAGGAGGACAGGCTGCCGTTGTTGATTTCCGAATACCAAAAGGAGTTTTATGCTGAGGGGCAGGTGTTCTACTTGTATAAACGGTTGAATTTGTCGAAAGACAGCAAGAGTTGGTTGTGGGCTCCCGGAAAGATGGAACTGAATTATGTGTTGCCTTTGCCCAAAACGGAAATTGTTAACAATTAAGCGTAAAAGATGATGAGAACTATAATATTAGGAATGTTGTTGATTTTGGCCGTAGCCTGCCAAAAAAACGACTTGAAAATGTACAGCGGGAGAAATACCATACAGATGGCGGATGTGAGTGATTCGTTGACTCGCTATTCTTTTTACTTTCAGGAGGAGAATGTAAAAGAGGATACGATTTGGATACAATTTCGCACTACGGGATATACCTCCTCTTCACCGCGGGAAATAACCCTTCGGCAAGTGGAATTGGAAGGGGTGACAAATGCAATGGAGGGAACGCATTACTCGTTGGTGCAAGAAAGGTTGAACATGCCTGCAAATGCGGTGTATACGGATATCCCTATTGTGTTGTATAAAGAAAACTTAGCGGAAAAGGCTTCTTATTTTATTGCCTTGGAATTGGTTGAAAACAATGATTTCAAACTGGGCGAACTCGATAAACTGAGCTTTAAAATTGAATTTTCGAGTGATATATTAAGACCGAGTCTATGGAGTTATGCCAATTATGAGCAATATTATTGGGGCACATGGAGTTATAACAAACATTTGTGGATGATCACTCAAACCAAACACATGTGGGATGATGAATTTTTTACGGAAGTATATGCGGAACCTGGATTAGCTAAATTTTGGAGAGAGAAATTAAATGAACTTTTAGCCAAATATAATGCGAATGGTGGTGTATTGGTGGATGATGCTGGAATAGTTATTAATGGTTTTCCGAATTAAACATGATGTTATGAAGACGAAATTAATATTACTTTTTTTGTGTATATCTTTATTCTTTTCCTGCTATGAAGATAAAGGGAATTATTCTTACGGAGAATTGGAAACGATTAAAATCAGTAACGTAGAAAGTGAATATACGAAGATTTATCTTGACGAGCGTCTGCAAATCGACCCGCAAGTGGAGACTTCCGATCCGCATGCCGATTTGAAATACAAATGGACTTTCTTGGGAGATACGATAGCTCTCTCTTCACAATTGGCGTTGGATACGTTTATGAGCTGGAAACCGGCTTCGTATAATTTGGTGTTGCAGGTAACCAATAGCAATACGGGATATACGGTTTATAAGCAGACTAAAGTTACGGTCAATACGGAATTTTCTATCGGTTGGTATGTGTTGAAAGATGATGGTTCAGTTGCCGATTTGGATTTATATACGGATACCAAGTTGATTCCGAATGTTATTCAACGGGTAAATGGTACTCCTCTTCAGGGACGTGGAGAAAAAATATCTTTTTTTGCTGATCATGATGTTTTTGATGCGGATAACAACAAATATTCGGGTAAAGCCATACTTTTTTGTCTGACGGATAAAGATATTAATGGAATTGATGCCGTCACGGCACATCGTTGGCGTGAGTTTGAAGACCTTTTTTTCGAACAGCCGGAAAAAAGGGAGCCTGGTTGCATGGCAGAGGGTATCGTTGGGGCTTTTATGATTAATAATGGTAAGGTATACCCATTGGAATTATCTTCGGCATCAAATGGAAAATTCGGAACAAAAAGGCATCTGAATGGAGATTATAATAATTATTATTTATCAAAATATGCTTATTGTGATGGTTTTAAATATGACCTGCTGGTTTATGATACGGTAAGTTGTTCTTTCTGTACAGCTTCTGCACGTCAGGATTATATGTCTGTTCCGAAAGATGGAGAGGCTTCGGAGATGAGCGGACAAAATACCAATAAAGAGTTATTATATTTAGGAAGTAGAACGTTTATGATGGGAACTCATGCTTATGCCGTGTTGCAGGATAAGTCGGATCCGGATTTAAAGATGATTTCTAAGATTAAAATAATCGTACGGGCAAATTTCTTTATTAGTGGATTGGAATTCTCAAACGATACGTTGGAAGTGAATTCTCCTGCCTGGAAGGCCGAGCGTTATACGATGAGTCATTCGGAAGAGGTGATGTATTTTGTAGCGGATGGAAAATTGTATTCACAAAATGTGGCCGGCAAGAAAGGGCAACCTACTGTTGAGTTTGAAATTCCTGCCGGAGAGAAGGCCACGTTTATCAAGTCACAATATTTAAATAAAAAGAATTTTCTGTATAATAGCAATTACGTGATTTTGGGAACCGAAATAAACGGGACCTATAAGATACGTTGTTTCGGAAAAACGACAGCCGGACATCTGAATCCGGTTCCTGAACTGGAATTGCCTCGGGAAGGAGAAGTGGCAGAAGGGCGGGCCGCTGATGCGATTTTTATACATACGACATTAAGGGGAATGACCTATATCCAGAGTTATTAACAAATGGTAAACATGTAACTTATAGTTTCTTTAAATATACGCCGGTTTCTGTTTAACGGAGACCGGTGTAATAAAGTATGTTGTATAAATTAGGAGGTAATGAAACAAATTATATTATTTATATTGTTTGCGGCATGTGTATGGCCGGTAAAGGCTCAGCGGCTGAGGCGTGAGCGTAAAACGCAAATTGTGGAAATACAGAAGGCAGGGGGAGAAACGCTTACCCGGTTTAAAGCGGAGTTGTATGCCAAATTAAAGGGACGGGATGAGAGTGTTTATTTGGATGTGGCCGAATCTTTCGCTTGTTTGGGCATGGAGACAACGAAGGATTCGATACAGAAAGTGGTGATGAAAAAATTCCCGCGGGGAATATTAATGAGAGATAAAAGTCTTAAGGAGATAGCGAATGAGAAAGATCCTGTGAAACAGGAAGCACTTTATAAGACATGGGTGAGAAAGTACTCTGCTCTGAAAACAGCAGAGGATACGAGTAACGATTACGTGTTTATGATTATCGGGAATAACTATGCTCAGCGTGGCAATTCGTCCAAAGCGATGGAGTTTGCCAATTTGATAAAAGATGACTTGTGGATGGGGGAAGGTTATTGTTATATCGCGAGAACTTTGATGGAGAAAGGGGACTTTGAGAATACGGCAATACTAAGCAAGCGGGTCATTGATCATTGCGAACGCTTGGCAGAAAAGGAGGATTTAAGCAAATCTAGGACAGGGAACAGGTATCGTTCTGCATTATCGCTTTACGCAGAATCGTGTCATCACTTGGGGCGAGATGCCGAAGCACTGGAAGCATTGGAAAAATTACCGCGTAATAGCCGGAACGGTCGGGTAAATGCGGTCGTATTGGATAAAATGGGGCGCTCTTTGGAAGCGTTTTTGTGTTTGGATGAAATGGTGAGAGTGGGAAAGGCGGATGCGGAAATCTTAGAAATGATGCGTCCGATTTACGTAAAATTGAACGGTAGCGAAAAAGGGTTTGACGAGCATATCGGCGAGTTGCGTGCTAGGCGTGAGGAGCAACAGCGGAAAAAGGTCGCGGGAAGTATGATATCTATGCCGGCACCGGATTTCACGCTTACCGACACGGAGGGGCGTGAGGTAACGTTAAGTAAATTGCGGGGAAAAGTGGTGGTGTTGGATTTCTGGGCCACGTGGTGCGGACCGTGCAAACAATCGTTTCCTGCTATGCAAAAGGCGATAGATAAGTTCCGGAATGATCCGAATGTAGAGTTCCTTTTTATCCACACCTGGGAAAGGGAAAAGAATGCCACGGAAGCCGCTGTCAAACATTTGAAGGATAACGGATATACGTTCCACTTGTTGATGGATTTGAAAGACAAGGAAATCCGTTCGAATAAGGTGGTGAAAAGTTACGGCGTAACCGGGATTCCCACGAAAATCGTGATTGATCCGCAAGGGAACATTCGTTTCAAAGTGACCGGTTCTTCTTCTCGCGTAGAAGAAGTGGTGAACGAAATCTCCCTGATGATTGAAATGGCACGGAAAGGGACTTCCGGTTTGTAGAATAAGCTATAGTAACGAAATGGACCGGAAGCGTTTTTTTCAAATGTTTTTGTGCAGTATATAAATGAGAATGTCCTTTTCCAAGACAAATAAAAAAATATTTATTACCTTTTCCAATAAGCACTTTTTGTGTCGATAAACACTTCATTTATGGAGGGATATTCAGTAAATGTCCCTAAAAAGTAAGATGGCATATAAAGTTGATAGAG
>OGPM01001171.1_pt1 | contig 22988 bp, 18 predicted proteins | sample 1552961 | NCBI WGS metagenome assembly OGPM01 (sample SAMEA2580304, study PRJEB22360) | human gut metagenome | biome: human gut; feature: human-associated habitat; material: faeces | place: Denmark | collected 2008/2010
CGCGGCAGATGGAACGCGAAAATGAGATGATCGTTATTTCACATCGCCTTTTTTTATTGCAAGGACTTTGCACAGTATGGTGAACAACCACTGCCGAACAACAGGAAATGTTTTTTGGGGGCAGTTGAGCAGCTATATAGAGAGACATCTTTTATCTCTTAGCAGGACGAAAAATGAGGGAAAGGGTATTTTCAAAAATGGAATCCATGATATAATAAGGGAAACGCTGATTAAATCGAATTCTGCGATTCAATCAGTGTGTCCTTAATACAAGAACCATTCAAAAATCGTTGGTATGAAACGGAGGAGCATGGATATGAAAGAAAAAATGAAGCTGTGCTGCCACGTTGCAATGATGAAACAAGAGATAAAATCGGGGGGGTAAACAAACGTTCCACCCTCTGCTTTTCGAGACCGCATGATAGAAAGTCTATCTTTCTGGCATGCGGTCTTTTTGCATTTGGAAGAAATGGAAAATTCACTTCCCTATCCCAAAGAATGTCCAAGGCCCTGAGTATAGTAAGAGCAGGCGGTGATCTGAACCCGTCTGAACCTGAACCTAATCCTAGCCACTCTCAAATTCCAGACAAAGGAGAGATACATGAACGAAAACGAAAATGAAAACAAAGGCGCGCGCCTGCTCGATATGTACGATAGGCTGAGCCATGGAGAAATCCTCTCGAAGAAAGCGCTTGCTGAGGCTTACGGAGTCACGACGAAAACGATCCAGCGTGACATCGATGAGCTCCGCGCGCATCTGTCCGAGACCGCCCTTCGTGGCGGACGCGGGGAGATCCAGTACGACATGGGAGCGCGGGGATATCGACTGGTACATTCTTCCTATGAGCACCTGAATCACAAGGAGATCCTAGCATTGGCGAAGATTCTCCTCGAAAGCCGCGCCCTGGAGCCAGTTGAACTTCACGGCATCCTAGACAAACTCATCGCCGAGTGTCCGCCCGAAGAGCGGAGCATCATCGAAGGCATCATCAAAAGCGAGACTTTCTACTACGTCCCTCTGAAGCACGGAAAGAAACTCTTGAATCGACTCTGGGATCTCTCGCTGGCCATTCGCGGACAGGAGATCCTTCACATCCGCTACACCCGCATGGACGGCATCCATCGGGAACACCTTGTGAAGCCCGTCGCTATCCTCTTCTCCGAGTACTACTTTTACCTCGTTTCATTCAAAGAAGAAGAAAGCGAATACCCCACCATCTTCCGCGTCGACCGCATCGAAGAGATGGAGAAGACCGGAAAGACCTTCCAGATCCCCTATGCCGACCGATTCAAAGATGGTGAATTTCGGAGGCGCGTCCAGTTCATGTACCCTGGACCGCTCCGCCGTGTGACCTTCACCTACAGCGGTCCCTCTGTCGAAGCCGTTCTCGACCGCCTGCCTACAGCAAAGGTCCTGGAAGAGAAGGAGGGGATCTATACCATCACCGCAGAGGCCTTCGGTATCGGCATCGACATGTGGCTCGGAAGCCAGGGGGATAGGGTGAAAGTTATTCAGTAAGCTGTCGGCAGTTAGCTGCCTGTGTATGGCACAAAGGAGAGTATTACAAATGAGTAAAGGAAAATTTTATGCCGGCGATTTCCGCCTTGGATATTGTGCTTTTTGTAAACATTGGTATGATCCGACCAATTCGGCCATCAAGCCACTGCCCGGAAATTGGTGGGAGTTCGATAGAGAAAAAGAGGCTCGCTGTATGAAGTCTGTGGGGTTGAAGACCAAGGGGCGTCATACTTGTAATAAGTTTGAACTGAAGATATAGAGATACTTACTAATGTTGAGGTTCTGATTTTGTGAATGGTAATGAAAATATGAGCCATATGGCCGTGAATTTTTGAGCCACTGTGATTGCAAATTATTGAAAGAGAGGAGTCATTACAATGAAATCGTATATTGTGGAATTTCAGGTGGAGAAGCAGGGTTCTACTAAACAGCGGACTACGGTACAAGCAGCTAATCGTATGGATGCTAGAGCCAAAGTGTTAAGTCGTCATTCGTTCCATAAAATTAGAATCATTGCAGTTATGGAACGTTGATTGTTTTTATAAGCAGGATGACAAAATTCCATAGAAATATTAGATATAAGCTGTGGAGCTTTCGCCCAAATGATGATTCAAGGGCAATATGTACAGAAAAAAGAGGATACCAATGAATAAACAAATTGCAAAAGACAAATTTCTTGCTATGAAGCAGATGATGGAGAAATATGGACTGCAAACCGCGGGGATTTCTTCTTACATTGATGGTATCGATAGTTTTCATGTAACTAGTCCTTTGGTAGGCCGTTTTAGCACCGGGAAAAGTGCTCTGCTAAATTCCCTTTTGGGAAAGAAATATCTATCAGAAGATACCCAGCCAGAAACCGCGATTCCTACAGAAATCATATATGGAGATATTGAAAAGGTGACTTTGGTAAAAAAAGACCGAGATACCAAGAAAGTTCTGCTAGAAAAGCATATTTCCATGGAAGATTTCATAGGTCATGATTTCAATATTAAAGATTGGTCCACCGTGAAGCTGCGGATTCCCAGTGATTTTTTGAAGACCGTGCCTGATGTGCGAGTGGTAGATATGCCTGGCTTTGGGACAAACATTGAATTGCATAATAAAGCCATCAATGAATATCTGCCAGAAAGCAAAGCTTATATTCTGACCTTTCAGGCGAGAAATTCCACCATTGAAGAAGATACACTGGAATTTTTAAAAGAATTAAAATTCCATGATATGCCAGTATATGTGGTAGTTACAAAATCCGGTAGTGTGCTGGAAGAGCAGCGAGAACAGTGCGTGGAGAATTTAAAGCAACAGCTTCACCAGGACGTGGGATTGGATAATGTACCCATTTGCTGTACTAATGCCAAAGGAAGACATGTTGATATAGAAGGGCTTAAACAAATTTTGACAGAACTGGAAAAACAGAGTGCTTCCATTTTTGAAAAAGAAACGAAACAGAAAACGGTGCAGTTTGGGACCCTTTTGCAGCAATATCTTCGCACAGCTTTGCATAAAATCCATTGTTCCGTATCAGAATTGGAAACGGAGAAGGAAAAACGGGAGAAGCATATTGCACTCTTGAAAGAAAAACTGGCAAGCGAAAAAGCCGATTTTCAGAGTCAGATTCCTGGTTGTATGGATAGCATTGCCAGCGATGTAGCAATTGCACTGGAAGATTTTGCAGGAGAATTTGCAGATCTGGCAATGGCAGGGCGCAATGAAACCGCAAAAGAACGAGTTAATTCCATTGTCCGTACCAAAGTGGAAGAAGGCATGAAACGCACTTTTGAACCCAAAGTGGAAAAATATTTACAAAGCGTATCGAATGCCGTTAAAGTCGACGTACCAGAGATGAATCTGCAAATGTCCAGTGCAGCTACTACAGGATTGACAGGACTGATTACAGCCGAACTGGTCAAGAAAGGTCTGGTTTCTTTACTGGCTGCTATTGGCATGAAAATCCCAATGCCCATTATTCAGATTGTATCAGCAGCTGTTGCTATAGTTGCCAGCATCTGGGGAAACTCAAACAAGAAAGAGGAACAACGGCAGAAAGCCATCCAACAATTCCGCACCGAATTTGTACCACAAGTGTCTGCTAAAGTGAAAACCATTGTAGAAGATTTGGTTAGAAGTCAGGCGGATCAGATTAGTCAGACCATTGATACCGAAGTGGATGCCCAGGTCCAGGCGGAAGAAAAAGCACTGAATGACCTGATTGAACAGGTGAAAAAGGAACAGGAAGAAAAAGAAAAGAAAGAACAAGAATTGCAGCAGGATTGGAAACAAGTAGAAACATGGATGGGCACGGCAACCTTATAAATGACCTAAGGGCAATGTAGCATAAAAACCAATCCTTGATTTCATACGAGGTGAAATATATGGAACATACGAATAGTAGTGAGTTAGAAAAACAATTTACCTTAGTGAAAAAATTGATCGCTGTGAAAACAGAAAAGAATGAACTGCTGGACGAAGCACACAAAATCGAGGAAATCATCAAAACCGATTTACCAAAGGAGCTGGAAATGGAAGCACCGCCTGATTTACCGGCTCTGTGCTTTGATTTGCAGGAAGTGTATGAACAATTTGAAGACTTTCTGGTGTTTCAAGATATGATTGGAAAGAAAATTGTAGCCTTAGGGGGTGGATTCAGTACAGGGAAATCTTCCTTTTTAAATAATCTTATGGGGAAAACGGCGGAAGGCCAGGTGCGACTTCCGACAGACACAGCGGCCTCTACCTCCGTACCGACCTATCTGATGCATGCCGATGGAGAAGAAAGTATCCGAGCTATCAATTTATTCGACAGCCGTATTACCGATTTGACGACTGATGATGTGGGGATCCTAGCCCATGGATTTGAAGAAAAGAGCAATTTGGGGGTATCTTTGGGGCAGCTCATACAGCGGATGTTCATTTCCACACCACGGCAGCCCTATGCGCACATCGCCTTTCTGGATACGCCTGGCTACTCTAAACCAGATAACAAAGATTATTCTGCCCGCACGGATGAACAGATTGCCAAAGAGCAACTGAACCATAGCGATTTCATTCTTTGGTTTGTCAATGGCTCCGTATTGCCCCAGACCGATATCGACTTTTTGAAACAACTGGACACTCATATTCCTAAAGCCATTATTTTAAACAAAGCCGATAAAGTATTATCCCATAGTATGGATGAGTATCACAAAACCATTGAAAGTATCCAAAAAGATACGGCTCGGAATGGCATCGCAATTCGAGGCGTATGGGGATTTACCCGTGCTCCTCGGTGGCAAAAGAAAATTGCTTCCGATATCCAAGCCATTCATGATTTGTTGAAAACATTGGATGTACCTCAGGAACAATCGCGCTTCGGTCATGATTTCATGAAACTCTTTGTAGAATGTGAGAAATATTACCGCAAAGAGATGAAGGAAGAAACCGCTCGTTTAGATCGTGTCAATAAAGTGATGTTTCTTTCTGACAATGAGCAAATACGGAGCAGTTTGGATGATTCAAAACTTATCTTGACCAATCGCATCCAAAAATTGAAACAAGCCCAGGCGAATTTGGAAACCCAGAAAAACATCTTCTTTGATACGGTACGAAAAGTAGCACAGAAAGTCCAAATCAACATTCCTACCCCAAGTGAATTGGAACTGGCCGAAGAAAATGCCGGCGATCCTTCCTTACTCTTAGCCCACATGCTGCAAAAGAGTGGTAAAAAAGAAGATCCTGTCATGGTACTCAAATTGAGGAACGCCATGAATGGCATGAAAGGCCAGAGAAAATCTTTGCCTGGTTCTAGTGATTATAAAGATCAGCTGCTCCAGGTACTAAAGAATCAATTGGGGAAATGAAAGTAATACGTGGAAAATGAGAATTAAGATTGGTTGTTGCCTGTTTGTATTAGATAACCAACAACCAATAACTAACAACTAAGAAGGAGACACCATCATGAACGTACAATTTCAAGCAACTCAGCAGCAGGAAGAACGGATTCAGCAGTTGGCTCAAAAAGTAGACAACATGAAACAGGGCCTTGCCTCTTATATGGATGAAAAGGACAAGGAGAAAATGGATCAGCTTACCCAGAGCATCCAAAAGAAATTGGAAAAATTCAGAACCGAAGACCGCAAGCTGACATTGGCTGTGGTGGGCCGTGTCAAAGCGGGGAAATCTTCCTTCCTGAATGAACTCATTTTCCAGGGAAAAGATATTTTACCCCATGCATTCCGGCCAAAGACTGCTACTTTGACAAAAATCGAATATGACGAACATCCCCATCTGGTAATTAGCTACTACCGACCAGCGGAATGGAAACAGTTGGAAAAATTAGCAAAGCAAGAAGACAGCGTCAGAGAAGATGTAAAAACGGCCAAGGAACTGGTACAGGATGTGAAAAACAGTGGCCTCGATGTAGGACCTTACCTGGAAAAAGGAGCGGAAACCATTCCTATGCCCGATGAAAGCCAGATGGAATCGGTGCTGGATACCTATGTGGGCGCCAATGGGAAAGTGACACCTATCGTAAAGAGTGTCACTCTCTGCATCAATCGCCCCGAACTGGAAGGTCTGTCTATCGTAGATACCCCAGGGACCAATGATCCTATCGTATCTCGTACTCAAACCACCAAGGATTTTCTGGCAGAATGTGACGTGGTCTTTTTCTTGACCGTTGCATCCCAGGCCCTAGATCGACAGGATATTGACCTGCTCCAGACTCAGCTTCCGGGACAAGGCGTAGGAGACATCCGCCTCATTGCCAGCAAATTTGATGATGTTGTACTGGACGCATCGTATGACTATGGCAGCTTGGAAGAAGCTATCCTTGCAGAAAAAGAAAAATTCCAGCGTAGAGCAGAAGGCGATTTTACTCGGTATGCGGAGGAATATACCCAAAGCGGGCGACCTGAATTGGGGAAACTTATGAATTCCTGTACCCATCCTTTCTTCCTGTCATCCCTTATGCATCGTATGGTCCAGAAAACAAGAGAACAGTATACCCCACTAGAAGAAAACACATTTGAAAATTTGAACGATGCCAATGGGGATATGTCGCCTGAATTGGTCGCAAAATTAGGGGATATGACAGCCATTGAAAAAGAATTTCAAGACATCGCAGCTCATAAAGATGAAAAATTGGCTGCTAGTCTCCAACAGATGCTTCCTACCATGCAGGGAAATATCCAGACCGTGCTGACAGAACTGCTGCATAGAGCCAGACAGAATAGACAGACCTTGGAAAGTCACGACCAGAAAGAAATATTAGTTCAAAAGCAAGCCATGGCGGATCAGATATTGAAGATGAAGAGCCATGTGGGAGACCAATTCAATCAAGTGATGTGTGATATGGAAAGTGCCAAAGTGGCTCTGGTGGGGGAACTTCATAGCCTAGCTTCCAATCGAGATATGCTAGTCGAACGAAGTGGTACCGAAACCCACACGAAGACCCGCAGGGTCAGTGATAGCCATTGGTATAATCCGTTCTCTTGGGGAAAATCCCACAAGGTACAATATACCTATGATACCCATTACAAATACATCGCTACCAGCGATGCGCTAGAAAACTTGCGCAGCTATGGACATCAGATTCAGCAGACCACCGATCAGCGTATGGCAGATAGCATTGACTTGAAGGGGCTGAAAGGCCATTTGCTTCAGGTCATTGTGAACAACATGGATACGAGCTCCACTGACTTCAATCCAGACCAGCTTCGTCTCATTGTACAGGATACACTGAATCAAATCGAACTGCCGGTATTCCAAGTATCATTGGATGACTATCTCACGGACATCACAGACCACTTTTCTGGCGAAGTACGAGATGCTAATGATCGGGAAGCACTGAAACAAATCGTATCTAAGAATGCTAGCGATTTAATTACCGTTTTGAGTCAGCAGATTGTGGCGGAAGTGAAATCCTTCAAAGTAAAATTGGGGCAGCTGCAGGAACAGTTTGTGGATGTCCTTTTGAAAGATATCAATGCCGAATTTGAAGGATTGGCAAAACAGGCTGCTGAAAAAGAAAAGAGTATCCAGCAGCTGAAAGAGTATGAGGATCTGCTCACAAACTATGCCAAAGAATAGGAGAATAAATATGGGATTTTTGAATGAATCATTTAATCGGCTTAGAAATGGGCCATCTGCTATAACACCATTGACAAAAGAAGAAAAAATAGAAAATCATTTCATGAAAGGGAATGGGGCACATACTTCTTATATCCAATTGTTACAGTTTGTTCTTCTTTTATTAAAACCTTATGCCAAGAATTATGAAGCAGGGAATCAATTTATTGAGTGTATTCATCGAAGTGTAGAAGAAGGAAATGACTTGGATGTACTGATGACTAAAGTTTTACAATGCGAAGAAGCAGATATGACACATTGGGCAAAGGAAGTACAGGCCTATGGTGGGAATGGTATTTTAGCTTTGGATGTACTCATGCTATGCCAGAGAATGAAAGCAGGAGATGAAGGACTTGAAGCAGTCATCAATTTCTTTTCATTCCTGGATATGAAACAGGAAATCATCGAAGAAGCGGCAGAAGCGGTAAAACTCATTACTGAAAAAGATGAAGGCGGTGTTTTGCGGAGGAATTGGCAAATCTTGACGCCAAATGTCATCAAAGGGTATTTTTCTGACTGGAATCCAGATGAACAGATGCAGCTGGATGCAGCAGTGTCGCTTTTCATTCATGACCAAGTGACGGATGCCTATCCCCTGTTTAAGAAATTAGCGACACGAGGAAATCGTCGAGCCATGTATTTCATGGGAGAATATTATCGCTTTGGTTGGGCGGGACTTCCAGTCAATGAAAAATTGGGCTTTCATTATCATCATCTAGGGGCAGAAAAAGGAGAACTGCTCTGTCAATTAAATTTGGCTTATGAAGATGGAGCCAATCGAGAAAAAATATTGAAAAAGATTGTTCCCAAGATAGTATCATTGGCTCAAGCGGGAGATATAGCAGCGGAAGATGAATTGGGGGGTGCGTTAAAGAATTTGGGGGATGCGTTAGAAGCTGAATTTTGGTTGAAAAAGGCTATCAAAAATGGATATTGGAGAGCTGCTTTTACATCTTCTAAATATAAAGATGATGCTCAAAAGCAATCACAAATCATAGATCATTTAGAAAACGTTTATCGAATGCATAGAGAGCATGCAGGAGAAGCCGCTAATCGAATTGGGAATATTTATTCTAAGCAAAAAAAATATGTAAAGAAAGTTGTAAAGAAAGTTGAGTGGTATAAGAAAAGTGCCGAAGAAGGATACGATTGGGGCATGTATAATTTGGCTGATTGCTATCTTGATGGAGAGGGAGTACAGGAAGATCAGGAACAAGCGATAGCTTGGTACCAAAAGGCCTATGAGCTTCATGGAGATGCTGCTGGAGATGCAGCTAATGGAATTGGACTGATTTATGATGAGCAGAAAAACTACGTAAAGGAAGTTGAATGGTTTAAGAAAAGTGCCGAAGAAGGATACGATTGGGGCATGTATAATTTGGCTTGTTGCTATCGTGATGGAGAGGGAGTACAGGAAGATCAGGAACAAGCGATAGCTTGGTTCCAAAAGGCCTATGAGCTTCATGGAGAGGCAGAAAAGTATGCAAGAAAATGTTTGAATAACCTTACTTAATGTGCGCTCATTGGAGGTACTATCATGTCTAAATTACAAGATATACAAAAAGAACTGCAGCAGATGGGAGATCATTTCCAACGGTTGCAGGATAGCGTGGCGCAGCTTGCCCAGGAGCAGGCACAGATGAAAGAAGCTCAGGCTGGAGAAAATAAGGAAGCCATTTTTACCAGTGCAGAGAGAAAGGGGGCGGCCTATCCTTTGGAAGGACATGTGATGGGACAGGTTGACCCGAAGGCCAAAGACGCCTATTTGTCCCTCTTACTTTTCACTTGGTCTTTGTTGCAACCAGAGGCGAAAGAAGCAGATGCGGGCCTGGTGACAGTGGCACGGATTCGGGAGTCGCTCCATGTGGATACTCCGTTATACAACCTCTTCTGCCATATGAAAGAAACATCCAGTACCGACTTAGAAACTTGGTTTCAAAAGGTGGATCAGTCCGGCGGAAAGAGTGCCTACTTGCTGGATACGCTCATCCTATGTCAGGAAATGAAAGCGGAAAGCGATGCTTCTTATGGGAAACTAAGCCAGCTATACTTGTTTATGGGCTGCAAAGAATCTATATTGAAAGAAGCAGCCGAAGCGGTCCAATTGATTCAGGAGAGAAATCGGTATAAATATCTATTATGCGAGAATCACAAATGGAAATCCTTTGAAGGGAGAACCGGGGAATGTTACTTGAACTTGGTAGGCGATTTGAATACACCAGGACAGGTAGCACCTGCTAGCTATTATGCCCTATGGCCGGAACGACTGGAAAATGCAACTGGTATTTCTAAGTATGCACCAAAAGTGATGCTGAAAATCGAAGTAGCAGAAGGGGCCAGAGTGGAGAAAGGGCAGACACTCTTCACTATATATGGAGCAAAGAAAGATACATATAGAGGCTTTTTATCTGGGACACATACGGTTACATATAGTGGGATTTCGGATTGGGGATATATTCTTCTGTGGAAGCATAATAGGCATATTCCTGGCGACTTTCGGGGGATGCTTGCGTTTGTGGGAAGAATGTGGGCTGATGATGCCAACATAAGGGAAGAACAAGAACGGTTAGAAAAATGCATACTGAATCGCTATGAGCCTTTTTCTGTGAAAGCGGACCGGGATGGCATCGTGCATTGGCAATCTTGTGTAAACAAAAGGCCATTTTGGTGTATTGAACAGATTGATTATGGTGGGTTAGAGTGGCAATCAGCCTATTGGAATGACGCACAAAACCCGGTTATTGGACGGTATAGAGGTTGGAAGGATGATATGAGAAAGGAAGGAATAACCGCCATAAATCTACAGCCGGGAGATGTGTTTGTTTCTTCTGACTCTATGACACCTGCCACAATAGGAAAGATGCCCATTTGCACAGTGGAGAAAATGTAAGTACTAAGCGAGTTTATAGCCCAATGATAGATTTATCGGGCAGCTCTCCTTTGTCTGATGTCGTTTGCGCAAGATGACTCTATAGGGGAGGTCGGAATTTTGTGAATTGTAATAAAAATGTTGTTGAGTATTCAGCTTAGGACAGGTACTCAGCAACATTTTTTTATGACTTCATATAATTTCAAGAAATATTTCCCATACCCATTCCTTGTCTAATCTGCTACCATATACTGAAAGTTGATATACAGATAGCTGAAAAATTATTTTTTAGAGGGAAGAAAAGCTTTGACAAAATAGAGAAAATAGAATATTCTATACATAGAGAACTGGCAACAGAGTGTGTCAGTATGGGTGTTGATGCTGAGAAGCGTGTCAGGAAGCGGGACTCAGCGTAGCCTTGTGTAGGGTTTAGCTATTTATACCTCAACCTGACTTATGCATGTCATGTGCAGACATAAAAAATAGCGAATTGCAAAATGGACGCTATTTTCTCAGTAGCGTCCATTTTGTTTCAGTGAGGTTATTTTATGGAAGCTGATATTTTGCAATTAGCGGCTAGGGCGTATCAAAAATTAATGACCGTTGAATATCAGGTGGTTTTAGGGAGAAAAGGGAAAGCCCATACCATTGAAATTGCTTTTAGGGCAGATAATTTTTATCATCTGGCTGGGTTACATAAATTGAAACAACGATATCCGTTTCAGCAGCAGACCAGTAAGTGGGTATTAGACCATATTCTGCGTGGAACAATTTCTATGTCGTCTTTTTCTAAGGATCAGAATTTTTATAAAGTTGAAGAGCGGTTGCATGCTTTGTGCATTTTTGAAAAAGTATTGGATAGTAACCAAACGCAATTCTTTTTGTATGATAGAAGAAAGGTATCTTTTGCCACTAAAATTATGGCAAATTATTTGGCAAAGGGACACATAGAGAATGAGTTAATTCTATTTTCTTTTTTCGTACAAAATCATACTAGGTATTATGTCAATTCTATCTTTCCTGAAGGTACATATGATTATAGTCAGAAGCAGATGCAATTTACGGTTTTGGCAAAAACTAAAATTTGGAATGAGAGGAGTGGCATCAAAAAAATAGAGCTATATAGGCAAAAAAAATATGATGCTTTATCATAAAATTTTATGGGGAAATATTTAATCACTATGGGTTATAACAGAAAATGTTGTTGAATGTTTGGTGTGTGCCGGATGTTTAGCAACATTTTTTATTTCATCAAAATTTTTCAAAGAAATATGTCTCATACCCATTTCTTGTCCAACCTCTTGGATATACTAGAAGAAAAGCTGATGATCAGGCAGCTAAAAAGTATTTCATAAGGAGGAAATAGGATGAGTGACAATGGAAACAATTTTCCTGAGATTCCATTTGGAAACAGGGATGACGCGAATGGTATGGCGAGTAAAGCATTACAACAGTGGGCAGAGCGGTATTATGCCAAGATGGTGGAAGAGAAACAGGCAGAGGAAGAGCCATCCATGTTGGATCAATTATTAGACAAGGTGGGAGAGTATGTGGATCAGGAAATAGAGAATCTGCCAGTAGAGGAGCAGGAAGCTGCTGTGATGAAATTGGCGGAAACGGCAGATACCTTGGTGGATACCATAGATAAAGCGTATACGGTCACGGAAAAGGCTTGTGATTCTATCATTGATTCCTTGGATGAACTGGAAAAATGGATCGATAAGTGGTAATTGGTTATTAGTTGTCGGTTGTTTGGCCTAACAACTAACAACCAACAACAATCGGTAATCCAGATTTTTGCTATTGAAAATTGAATTATCGAGGTAGTCATTTTATGGGAAGGAGAACCATATGGCACTACCATTTATTGTAGGTGCGATGATGATTGCGGCTGGCATGACCAGTTATATGAAGGGAACTAAGGCGGAGGATACCAATCAAGAGGCCAAGGAGATGGTGAATGAAGCACGGCATAACTACTGCGTAGCCAGAAATCGATTGCAAAAGGCGAAAACGAGGGCATGTGATAGTTTGGTGGGGTTAGGACAGGCTAAGGTCCGTGTTTTAGTGAAGGATATGATTTCTTTTGTGCATTTGGCAAAGATGTTAAAGGCAGATGGCAGAGCTGGCGATCTATTAGCAGATGAACCGCTAGAAGAAATTTGCAAGGAAGTCAAGTACATGAGTCGTTTATCGGCAGATTGGAGGAAAAGAGAAAAGGAAGAGGCCACGGTTAGAGAGAAAATGGCATTTGGGGCATGTAGTATGATTCCTATGGAGGGAAATACAAAACCATTTGGTGGAGTAGCTGCTTTAATGGCACGGAAGCGAGACGTCATGGCTGGGAAGGATATGAGGCAGGTAGATGGAATGGTTGATTTTGATGAAGATATTTCAGATCTGACGTTTCTTCTGAATGGATTTGAGCTGGCAAAGAAGGCCGATGAAAATTTAGAGAAGGCCAAGCATTACTATGTAGAAGTAAAAGAGGCAAATCAGAAAATGAATTTGGTGAGCGATGCCTTTCAGGAGGCTAGTGGTCGTGCGAATTTACTGATTGATTTAATAGGGAAAGTCCATGAGAAATTTCATGAGGCGATGAGCCAGCTGCCAAATGTCATGGAAGACAAGGTGGAGGCGGATATATATGACAAAGTGAATTTGGATGCTTGGGCCAAAGCGTGGCAGTTGGTGATGATGATGCAAAAGATACTGCATACACTGCTTATTGATGAAAATGGTTCTGTGACACAGGACTCTTATCTGACTTATCATGAAATAAAGAATGTTATCGGGAAGATGGCTACACATTAGCTTAGTGGCTGGTTATTCATTCAGCTTTTTACCGGTGTAAAACAAAATATGCGATGATCTCTTCTTCACCAAAGGTTCTCAAGGTTCTAAGGGGACTAAAGGTTCTAAAGAGCCCCGAATGAGATGATAGCATTAGCGTTTATCAGCTCATTCAGGAACCCTGAGAACACTTTGTATCTTTAGAACCCTGTACTCCCTAGCGGTCTCATAACTACTACTGCAAATCTTTAATCTAACAGCATTATGTTACGAGGGAGAGGCAAACAACTAACAGCCGACAACATGAGTTAATGGAGGGAATATCATATGAAGCAAATGCCAAGAATCAAAATGATGGGTATCGGTCATGGTGGAAATCATATGCTCGATTACGTGATGAATCAATCGATACGAAATGTGGAGTATATTACAGTGGCAGATGAAGAGACCTTGCTGCAGTCGGGGGCAGAAAGGAGCATACAGTTAGATGCAGAAGTCATGAAATGTTTTTACATGGATGGGCATTTGAATGTAAAGAAAATAAAGCCATGGATTACCATGGAGCTGGATAAGGTGCTAATTGGTGCAGAAGTCCTCTTTATTATGGCGGGTATGGGTGGACAGGTAGGCTCTGACATCGCACCGATTGTAGCACAGCGAGCGAAAGAGCTTGGGATTGTCACCATGGCTTTGGCCACGAGACCATTTTCTTTTGAAGGAAAGACGCGGGGTGAAAAGGCGGACCATGGGATTGAAGAACTTCAACGGTATGCTGATGAGATCCTTGTCGTTCCCAATGATGTACTGGTATCTTTTATGGATAAGAAAATGGAATTAAAAGCGGGTTTCCAGAAAATCAATCAATTTTTCTATCAGAAAATCCATGAGAAATGCCAGTTGCTGAATGCAGTAGAGAATCCATCTTTGTCTCGTGATGAAGTGAGAGTGATTCTGCAAGACCAGGGGGAATCGTTTGAGGATTTCTTTTTGAAAAATTAACAGGAATGGGTAGGTTGTTGGCTGTCAGATTTAGTATTAAAACCATACAACCGGCCTTACGGCCGCAGGGAATACACCCCTTCTGGTGCCTTCGGCACCACCTTTCCCCCAAAGGGAGCACTGTCCTACGGACCTATCATCTGTATTTAATAACAACCAACAACAATCTACGCATCAGTGTATACTGAATGCTAGTGATGTCTAATCGGAGGTGGTGATTTCTTTGAAAAAACGATGGCTTGCTGACGGTATACTGGCGAGCTCTGTGGTTCTTACTTTAGGGGCAGCTCCGTTTCAGGGGGAGAGCCCGTGGCTCGCAGGGTTGTTTCATATGTCTTTTGCGGCGGCGGTAGGAGGTTTTGCGGACTGGTTCGGCGTGACGTCTTTATTTCGGAGGCCTCTTGGGATTTCCTGGCATACCGATTTGATTGCTCGAAATCGGGAAATGATCGTATCCATCGCGAAGGATATGGTGGTGAATGAGCTTCTGACCAGGGGACGGCTGTCGGAGATCCTGCGCCAGCATGTGCCTTCTGATGTGGTGGCGCACTGGCTGACAGTCCATAGGGATCTGACGGAGAAGCTGGCAGCGGATGTGATTCACATGGTGCTGACTGTATTTCCTGCGGAATCGTTATGGACGATGTCCAGTGAGGCGATCGAGAGAAAAGCGGCAGATATAGACTGGGCGGGGCATATGGCCAAGGTGATGGCGGCATTCCGCGATTATCCGAAGAAGGAGCTTTTGACGGAGGCCCTGGCGGCCGAGGTGAAGGGCTTTCTGCAGGCTGAGGTGACGCAGGAGGAAATCCGGAAGGTCTATCTTCTGGCTTGGCGGAAATATAATGATAAGGGCTGGCTTCATTCCCTCTTCCGGGATGCGGTAGAGGATCGGGATGCAGAGATGGTAAAAAAGGTGCAGGAAAAGATGTTGTCCTTGTCAGAGGCTTTGACGGATCCGGAAAGTGAGCTTCGCCAAAAGATGGGAGAGGCCTATGAGGAAGTGATCGTCCAGCTAGAGACCAATGAGGTTTGGAAGCGGCAGGTCAATGGTGCTGCGCAGAAGTTGATTCGTCGCTTATTGTCTGGTAAAGGGCGGAATTGGTTCATTTCCTTATGGCAGGAAAAGAAAGAGCCACTGGCGCATCGGTTGGCAGAGGCTTTACTTTCTTTGATAGACGGACAGCTTTCTGCTCAGGAGAAGCGGCGGGATTTCGATGCCTTCTTCTTACGTCTGGTGCGGCCGCATGTGGGATGGATGCATCGCATGGCGGCGTCGGTGGTGGAGAAGGCTTTGGCTGGTTATGATGGCCGGACGATGGCGTCCTTGGCAGAAAAATCTGTATCTGAAGATGTGGCGGCCATTCGTATCAATGGTTCTCTGTGGGGAGCTTTCTTGGGCGCGGCCTTTTTTGCTGTATCACTCCTATGGGAAACACTGATGCAATAGTTGTCAGATTTTACTCTTGGATTTTTGGAAACACTGATTAAATCGTTGTCAGATTTCATTCTTGGATTTTTATACAGAGCAAGGAATCATCTGACGCGAATAGCGAGCTATTTAAGGAAGATGATGACGAAGCTATGTATAAAAATCCATATGAAATCCGGCTCTGCGATTTAATCAGCGTTTCCGTTTATGCATACTGACAACCATCAATCATCAACCGTCATATAAGGAGGCGTAGAAATGAAACGATATAAAACGGCCAATGGGATTTGTTTCTTTTCACTGCTTTTTCTGCTATTTTCTCTTTGGCTCAAAGAGGGAAGTCCCTGGCAGGGCACGTATTGGGCAGACCTGGTTTATTTCATGGCCCAGTCCTGCTGTATCGGATGCGCAGCAGATTTCATTGCCGTAGAGGCACTCTTTCGGAAACATTTTCTTCCTATCAAGCCGCTCGTTCCTGCCAACCGGGATCGGATTATTCAAAAAGTGGTAGAAATGAATCAGAGCCTTTTGAGCCCGAAGAATTTGCTGGCAAAGATATCCCGTCTTTCCTTGATGGATTTATGTCTTCCATGGCTTACCAGTCACAGAGAATCTATTTCTCAAACATTGGCAGTGAAGGGAGCCACCTATGCAGTGGAATTTCTGTCTAGCCATAGAGAAGAAATAGCCACTTGGGGACGGAGTGAATCGCAGAAATGGCTGCCTGTTTTTATTTCTTTCGCGCAAGGGCGGTTACAGCAGGAGATGAATCGGGAAAAATGGCTTCTTCGTCTTTTGGAGGAGGGAAAACGGAAAATAGAGGATCCATCCCTTCGACGCAAACTGGCAGAGCAGCTGAGAAAGGCAGGCGACCGGGAAGAGAAAGGCTTCTTGGGATCTATCGGCTATACGCTCGGGAAATGGTTTGGCGCGATCGATTATGACCAGTTGGCTGAGGCGGCATTGGATGCTTTAGCCGAAGAAATGGAAGCATGGAAAAGGGAGGACAATCCGTTTCATCAGGAGCTTTTGTCACAGTGGGATATTCTGATTGCTCGTTTCCTGCAAGAACCGGCTACGTTGGAGGCGCTGCAGGAATTTGGGCGGGGTCTCTTCGCTTCCTTCCCTTTGGAAAAACGGATCGACGAGGGGATTTCTGATTTTCAGCACCATTGGGGTGTGCCAGCTTTGGCAGAAAAATTGAAACCAGCTATAGAGCAAAGTATTTCTTTTACCGAAGACTCAGAATTTAGACAGAAGCTGGACACTATCGGAAGAGATTTGATCGCAGAGATCATCACCTATGAGCATGGTTTCTTATCATGGTCCATGATAGAAGTGCTTGAAAGCTTTCGGGAAGAGGAACTGAATGAATTCATCGAGTCGAAAGTGCATCATGAACTGGAAGGTATTCGTATCAACGGGGCTATCGTGGGATTGGCGGCCGGACTGCTTTTCTATGGCTTCCTGACATGGGCATGGATCCCGCTTGTGGGAAGCTTGTTTTCTTAAACGGTCCCATTGCCATTTCCTTCCAATCGCGGTATGATAGATGCATAAAAATAAAAGGAAGCACCGAGGCTTCAAAGTATCAGGCATCGCCCTGATGCTTTTGGCGCGGTGCTTTTCATTTCTGCCGACGGCAGAAAAGAATGGGAGGAATACAAATGCCGGTTTCTTACATGGAAATCAATCTGAATGCGCTTCGTCACAATCTCAAGGTCATCCGCGCGCATCTGCCGAAGGAAGTGAATGTGCTCGCTGTCGTGAAGGCGAATGCCTATGGACATGGCGCGAAGGAAACGCTGCGCATCGCCCTCGAGGAAGGCTACGTCGCGGCTGCTGTCGCCCGTGTGGAAGAAGGCGCGGAGCTGCGCGACGCCGGATTCACTTGCCCGATCTATGTACTGGGACTGCCGCTGCCGGAGGATATGCCTATCGGTGTGAACAAAGACCTCATCATGCCGATCGATGATACCGTCGATCTTGACGCCCTAGAAGCCATCGCGGCTGTTTCGAAGAAAACGATCGAAGTCATGCTGCCGATCGATACGGGCATGAACCGCATCGGAACTCATCCGGAGGATGTACCTGCGCTCCTCAAAAAGCTCGAAGCCTATCCGCACATCCATGCACATGGCACTTTCACCCATATGGCGACAGCGGACCACAAGGAGAAGGATGCTGCACTGAAGCAGCTCGACCGCTTCGATGAAGCGATCTCTTACATGCCGGTCGATGAAAACTTCGTGATCTCCTCCGCTAATAGTGCCGGTGTCATTGATATCCCGAGAAGCTGGCACAACCTTGCCCGTCCGGGCATTATCATCTATGGGCCGCAGCCATCGGACGTCATGACGAACAAGCTTGACCTCAAGTATGCGATGAGCGTCGTGAGCCATGTCACCCATGTCCAGACCCTGCATAAGGGCGAAGCCATCGGCTACGGCGGTACCTATGTCGCCAAAGAGGATATGAAGACTGCGACCGTCCCGATCGGTTATGCAGACGGCTGGCACAGAAGCCTTTCCAATAAGGGCGTCGTCCTCATCAATGGCAAGCGTTGCTCGATCGTCGGCCGCATCTGCATGGATCAGTTCATGGTCGCTTGCGATGATGAAGTCCGTCCCGGCGATGAAGTCATCCTCATGGGCAAGCAGGGAGAGGAAGAAATCACTGTCGATGAAGTGTCTGCTACGGCTGAGACTATCCCGCATGAAATCATGTGCGACCTGAAGCGCATCCCGAGAGTATTTGTAGAAAAATAGTTTTGGAGGATCCGGCACTGGAGGAGAGCGGGATCTGGTTCGTATCGTCCTGTCGGGCAAAAGCGAGACATCTTTTCCCCTTCCTTATTTTCTCTCCATATGCTATAATAACGCTTGTTAAGCGTCTATAGCTCAGTGGATAGAGCACTGGTCTCCGGAACCAGGTGTCGAGAGTTCGAATCCCTCTAGACGCACCAGAATTTCTCCGATCATATCGGATAAAATATAATTCGTCCAGTTACACCCATGAAGGTGGGGTAATACATGGGGGAAATCGACCTTTGAGGAGGTCAGAAAGCCGAGGCGGTATGCCCCGGCTTTTTATCATGCCTTTTTCTTTGTCTTAGCAGTAAATCTCTGATCACAGTCCGATGGCTCGTCGTCGTATATTTCCTTGGATGTGGTGGTTCCAAACCGTCTCTTTCTACTGTATTCTCCATGGTAAACATGCTATAATAATAAGACGTTTCATTTGAATACATCGGACAGAGACAGGGGCTGCGCTTCAGGATGTGCCGCGGATTTTCGCTGTATCTCACAGGTCTTTGACCGTGGGGAGCTCTGTACCGGCCTTTATATATCGTGAGGGTTTACCATGAAAATGTTTCGAGGACTATCGAACTGGATCGGTATGGACATGGGCTCGTCCCAAGTCCGTATCTACCGGGAAAATAAAGTGATCCTTGCTGAAGCGAGTACGGTCGCGGTGGATAACATCGACGGACATGTACTGGGCTTTGGCACGGAGGCGCTCATTCATTACCACAAGGCGCCGGAGAATATTTCTCTGGAGTGGCCGGTACAGAATGGCGTCATCGCTGATTATGATATGACGAAGGCGATGCTTCGTTTTTTTATCCGCAAATCGCTTCATCATGCGGTGTCGCGTCCGACGGTGATGATCTCCATTCCGGGCGAGACGAGCTCGGTCACGCGGCATGCGCTGGTGGATGCTTTGATCCACGCCGGCGCGCAGCATGTGTACCTTCTTCCTTCGCCGGCGGCTGCGGCTATCGGGGCAGGGAAGGATATGCTGGCACCGTCTGTGATCTTTTCTCTTGTCATCGGGCGTGATGTCGCTGATGCGGGGCTTTACAGCTGCGGAGGGATCGTCACGCAGGAGGGGATCCCTTTCGGCGGGCATCATATCGATAAGGGGATCTGCCAGTATCTGCAGGAAAAGTATCGGATCATGATCGGGCTGGATCAGGCGGAGAAGCTGAAGAGTGAAGTGATCTCTCTCAAAGCGGCGGATGAGCAGGCGACATTCACTATCCGCGGGCGCAGGATCCGTGATGGCGTGGAAGTGGTGGTGGAGCTTTCCACGGAGGAATTAAGACCGGTGATGCAGCGTATCCTGCAGCCTGTTCTGAAGCTCATCCGCCGTGTCCTTCGCGAGGCGAAACCGGAGATGGCGGGCGATCTTCTGAAGAATGGTCTGCTTCTTTCCGGCGGCAGTGCGCTTTTAGACGGGCTGAAGGACTGGCTCGCCGGAGAGCTTCATATGCCGGTCTTCGTACCGGCTCTGCCGGGGGAGGTATTGGCTATGGGCTGCTATCAGGCTCTTGGCATGTATAAGGATCTGCCGTTTCTCATCGAGAACGGTGAAAAATATTACGGAGGCGCTTGATCGTGATTTTCTTTGGCAGAAAAAAGATGGCCGCCGCGGTCGCCCTCTTTGTTTTCATGGGCGCATGCGGCTGGTTCTGGCGGCATAGGGAGTATATCCCTTTCATTTCGCAGCCGCTCTCTATCGGTGCAGCTCCTTTCAACTATACCGCGAGCAGGACGGCGCTTTCTTTCACACAGGGGCTTGACTTACTTTCTGGCGTGTGGGAGAACTGGAACGAGCTGGATGCGCTCCGGAAGGAAAATGAAAGTCTTCGCGCGGAGCAGGCTCAGTACAGCGAGATCCTTGCGGAGAATATCCGACTGAAGAGTCTCCTTTCGTTCAAGCAGGGCTATAAACAGTACCACCTGACGGGGGCTTCTGTCATCACCCGCGACTACGGGGGATGGACACAGACGCTGGTCGTCGACCGCGGCAGTGACAGCGGCATCAAGAAGTATATGCCTGTCATCGTCCCGACGGGGCTTGTGGGCTTTGTGAGTGAAGTGTATGAGAATTCCGCACGTGTGCAGCTCCTTCTGGATCCGCGTACATCGGTGGGCGGTATCGTTGCGCGTCCGGCCTCGCGCGTGGTGGCGATGGTTTCCGGAAACAGCAGTGAGCCGGGCAAGCTCTCTTTCGTGAATCTGCCGCGTGAGGCTGATGTCATCAAGGGGGATACCATCGTGGCATCCGGCTATGGCGGGGTGTATCCGAAGGGGATGGTCATCGGTACCGTCGAGCAGGTGGATGTCGACTCCATCGGCGGCACGCAGGTGGCACGCATTGTTCCGGCGGCTGATTTCTCTCATCTGGAAGAGGTCTTCATCATCACGGACCATATCCAGAGGGCGACGCCAGAGAGTATCCTGGTGAAGCCGCCGAAGAAGGAACCGCCGATGAATCCCAATAAACATCAGGCAGGTGAGAAGGAATGAGCGGCTATGCACTGGCTTTTTTGAGCTTTCTCGTTTTTCTTGTGCAGTCCTCGGTGATGCCATTCTTTTTCTCGGGCCTGCATCAGCCGGATCTGTGGCTGGTCGTCATCGTCCTTGCGACATTGATCTTTGACAACAAGACGGCGATGACGCTTGCGCTCGTGGGCGGGCTCCTTACGGATCTTGTGACGGGAAATCTTTTCGGACTGCACCTCCTGCCATACCTGGCAATCGCAGCGCTGTATCTCGCTTTGGGGAGGAAGCGCTATAATCGTCACTGGTATATTTCACTTTTTGCGATGACGCTGGCCTCGCTCCTTTATGCACTGCTGTCATGGCTGGTGCTTTTGGCAGCCGGCAGCCATGTCTTCTCGATTTCTTATATCCTGTACTTTGTGATGAGCACCACCTTCATGAATGGAGCAGCCGTGCTCTTTCTTCACAGGCCGCTATGGGCCATGAAACGGGAGGGAGAACCGAAGTGGTGAATAAGCATGTGCCCTCGATTCTCAGTGGGCTTTTGAAAAATACGGAGGAGTCCCGCTATGCACGTATGATCTATGCGGCGATCTTCCTCCTGCTCGTCCTAGGGTTGCGTCTTTTCTATATGCAGGTCATTCAGGGCGGGTACTATAAAGAAGAAGCAGATGGGAACCGCATTCGCTATCTTCCCATGCAGGCAATGCGTGGTGTCATGTATGATAGAAATGGCTTGATCCTTGCGGGCTCGCGCTCGGCATACAGCGTCGTCATGCCGGTCGATCGCAAGGGGAATACGCTGTCGGATGAGGCACTCAGCCGCCTGTCGCAGCTTCTTCATGTGTCGACTGCCGATATCAAGAAAAAGATCGAAGACAATAAGCTGGCCTTCGGAGCGATCTATCTGGCAAACGATGTCGGCATCGATGTCGCAACGCAGATCGAAGAGAAGAAGGATGAATTCCCGGGCATCGAAATCGAAGTGAATCCGCTGCGCGTATATCCGCTGGGCAATGCGGGGGCGCAGGTTCTTGGCTATGTCGGCGAAGCGGGGCCGGATGACAGGGATGCGGAAGGAAATCCGTACACGACCACGACACTGATCGGTCGTGCGGGCCTTGAGAGCCGCTATAACAATTATCTCGAAGGCAAGAATGGCACAAAGACGGTCGAGGTCAATGCATCGGGTCAGCCTGTCCGCTATGTGGGCGGTACGCCGTCTGTCACGGGGAACAGTGTGCGTTTGACGCTGGATGCGAATCTGCAGAAAGCGGCAGAGGACGCAATGGAAGCACAGGTGAAGACGCTCGTCCATGGCGGTGTCATGCCGACGGGGGCTTCCGCGGTGGCTGTCGATCCGAATAGCGGAGCGATCCTCGCAATGGCTAGCTGGCCGAGCTATGATCCGAACCGCTTCAGCAAGGGGATCTCTTCGAAAGACTGGAATGAGATCGTCAATAATAAGAATCATCCGATGCAGAACCGCACGATCCAGTCGATGTATCCGCCCGGATCGCTCTTCAAAGTCATCACGGGCGCGGCAGCACTCGAAGCGAAGGTGACGACACCGGAGGAACGCATTTTTGATAACGGCAAGCACTGGCTCGTCGATAAGAGAAACTCTGAGGGCGAAGCCTTCGGATGGATCAATTTCTATGAAGCGATCGAAAAGTCGGACAATGTCTATTTCTATGAAATGGGACGCCGTGCAGGCATCGACCGCATCTCCCGTATGGCGGAGGAATTCGGTCTTGGGAAAACGACAGGCATCGACCTTGCCGGTGAATCGGACGGCAATGTCGCAAGTGAAGCCTACAAGATGAAGGTCTTCAAGCAGGACTGGTACCTCGGGGAGACGATGGATGCCGCGATCGGACAGAGCTTCACACTGACGACGCCGCTGCAGATGGCGATGGTATACTCGGCGATCGCCAATGGCGGGTTTCCCCAACCAACCAACCCTTTGGGAAAGGCGCA
>OGPM01001177.1_pt1 | contig 22936 bp, 17 predicted proteins | sample 1552961 | NCBI WGS metagenome assembly OGPM01 (sample SAMEA2580304, study PRJEB22360) | human gut metagenome | biome: human gut; feature: human-associated habitat; material: faeces | place: Denmark | collected 2008/2010
TTGCCACCAACATGGCAGGCCGTGGTACCGATATCATGCTGGGCGGCAACGCCGAATTCATGGCCAAGGCCCAGATGCGCAGGGAACACTTCTGTGAGAACCTGCTCGACCCCGAAAAGCCGCAGGATGCTGACCCGAATGCGGTGGAGCTCCTGTTGACTGAGGCCGACGGCCACGGCGACACCAACGATGAAAAGATCCTGGCGGTGCGGAAACGGTTTGAGGAGCTGTATGCCCAGTACAAACCGGCCATCAGCGCCGAGGCAGAGGAAGTGCGCAAGGCCGGTGGTCTGTTCATCATCGGTACGGAGCGGCACGAGAGCCGCCGCATCGATAACCAGCTGCGCGGCCGTGCAGGCCGTCAGGGCGACCCCGGCGCGTCCCGCTTCTACCTGAGCCTGGAAGATGACCTGATGCGCCTGTTCGGCGGTGACCGCGTTTCCAACCTGATGGATACCCTCAAGCTGGACGAGGACACCCCCATCGAGAACAGGATGATCACCAGCACGCTGGAGAGCGCCCAGAAAAAGCTGGAGGGCCGCAACTTTGAGATCCGTAAGAACGTGCTGAAGTACGACGACGTGATGAACCAGCAGCGCGAGATCATCTATGGCCAGCGCCGCAAGGTGCTGGACGGTGAGGATATCAGCACCGAGATGCACAACATGCTGCGGGAGAACATTGATTCCAGCTGCAAGCAGTTCCTGGCCGGAGATGTGAAGGACGAGTGGGACTTTGGTGCCCTGCGCCGCCACTATCAGGGCTGGCTGACCACCGATGCCGACTTCCACTACACTGTGGCCGATTACGACAGCCTCTCCCAGAAGGGAATCGCCGATCTGCTCTACGACCGCGGAATGCAGATCCTGCAGGCCAAAGAAGTGCGGTACGGCGCACCGGTCATGCGTGAGCTGGAGCGCATCTGCCTGCTCAAGTGCGTGGACCGGATGTGGATGGATCACATCGACAACATGGACCAGCTGCGTCAGGGCATTTCCCTGCGCGGCTACGGCCAGAAGGATCCCGTGGTGGAGTACCGCATCGAGGGCTTTGACATGTTCGATCAGATGGTGGATTCCATCCGGGAGTCCAGCATCAAGATGCTGCTGACCATCGAGGTGCGGAAAGCCGGTGCCGCTCCCAAGCGGGAGCAGGTGGCCAAGCCTACCGGAGAGGGCTTTGTGCCCGGCAACGGTGCTCCCGGTGCCAAGGGTGCCCCCAAGGGCCAGCCGGTGCGGGTCATCAAGATCGGCCGGAACGACCCCTGCCCCTGCGGCAGCGGCCTCAAATGGAAAAAGTGCACCTGTGCACAGTACCATCCGGACGGAGCTGGTAACACGCAGGAGTAACATAAGATCATCCGCCCTCTCAGCTGCCTGAGAGGGCGTTTTGCAAAGGAGCGATGTTTGGATGATGAAGCCGAATGAATTGCTGGATGAAGCGAAGACCCTGCAGCCTCAGCTGCAGAAATGGCGGCGGACGATCCACCGCAACCCGGAGGTGGGCTTTGACCTGCCCAAGACCAAGGCGCTGGTCAAGCAGGCCCTGACCGAGATGGGCTATGCGCCGCAGGACTGCGGCAGGGCGGGTGTCCTCGCGCTGGCCGGGGGAAAGCGCCCGGGAAAGACCATCCTGCTCCGGGGCGATATGGACGCCCTGCCCATCTTTGAGGAGTCCGGAGAGGTGTTTGCCTCCGAGGTGCCGGGCAAGATGCACGGCTGCGGCCACGATATGCACACGGCCATGATGCTGGGTGCGGCAAAGCTGCTGAAAGAGCACGAGGAGGAGATCGAAGGCACCGTCAAGCTGGAATTCCAGCCGGCCGAAGAGATTTTCCAGGGCTCCCCGGATATGATCTCCAACGGCCTGCTGGAAAACCCGAAAGTGGACGCGGCGGTCATGTTCCATGTGCTGGCCGGGATGCCTCTGCCTCTGGGCGAGGTGCTGGTGCCGGGCGGCGGCATCACCATGGCAAGCTGTGAGCAATACCACATTGTGGTGCACGGCAAAGGCGGCCATGGTTCCATGCCGGAAAACTGCATCGACCCCATTACGGCCGCGGCCCATATCCACATTGCATTGCAGGAGATCAACGCCCGGGAACTCTCCCAGAATGATTTTGGCGTGCTGACCACCGGGCGGTTTGCGGCGGGAGCTGCTTCCAATGTCATCCCGGACACCGCCGAGATGTGGGGCACCATCCGCACCACCGACCCCGACAACAAGACCGGGGCGCTCATCCGGCAGCGGATGACGGAGATTTCCGAGGGCGTGGCAAAGGCGTTCCGCTGCACAGCGGAGGTGGAGTTCTCGGACTACTGCCCCTGCATGATGGTGGACAAGGCCCTGGCACAGGATGCCATGACCTATATGACCGACCTGCTGGGGAAGGGTGCCATGGATATGGCCCCGCTCACGGGTGGAAAACCTGGCGGCGGCAGTGAGGACTTTGCATTCGTGAGCCATGAGGTGCCCACGGTGAGCATGTTTTTGGCCTGCGGCAGCCCGGAGCGGGGCTACCGCTACGGCCAGCACCACCCCAAAGTCCGGTTTGATGACAGCGTCCTCTGGGAGGGCAGCGCGGCGTACAGCTACTTTGCGCTACGCTGGCTGGAGGGACACCGGTAAGCCGAAAAACAGGAAGTGTGAAAAGGAGGAGCAACCGTGCTGAAGATCGCCGTGGTGGAAGACCAGACCGAGGTGCGGGAGAGCCTGTGCCAGTTCATCCGGCAGTACGCCGGGGAGCAGGGCCTGCAGGCGGAAGTGGAACCCTTTGCGGACGGGGCCGTCATTGCTGAGGGGTACCTGCCCGGGTATGACATCATTTTTCTGGATGTGGAAATGCCCCGGCTGGGCGGCTTCGGGGCGGCGGAGCGCATCCGTGCGGTGGACCCGGATGTGGTGCTGGTGTTCGTGACCAACATGGCCCAGTACGCCATCAAGGGGTACGAGGTGGACGCGCTGGATTATGTGCTCAAGCCGGTCAGCTATGGGGCGTTCTGCACCAAGATCTCCCGGGCCATCCAGCGGGTGCAGCGCCGCAAGGGTGGGCAGGTGGCCCTGCAGCTTTCGGGCGGCGGGATGCAGTTGTTGGACACCGGCGATCTCCTGTATCTGGAGACCCGCAACCGGATGCTCTACTACCACACCGCCACCCAGGAGTACGCGGTGCGGGGGAGCCTGGCCGGGGCTGAAAAGCAGTTGGCTGCCTACCACTTTGCCCGGTGCAACCAGTGCTATCTGGTCAACTTGCAGTACGTCCGGGGCGTGGAAAATGATTTTGTGCAGGTGGGGGACGCCCGCCTGGAAATCAGCCGTCGCCAGAAAGCCGCCTTTATGACGGCGGTGGCCTCCTATCTGGGAGGTGTGCTGTGATCGTTGTCGGCAGGCATGTGTTTTTTCGGGCGGTGCTGCGGTGGGGCGCGGCGCTGGCGTTCTGCTACCCGCTCAAGCACCGGGAACGGTTCTGGCTCCGGGCCGTGGAGCTGCTGCTGTCCCTGATGGCCCTGACCTGGCTGCTGGACCCCATGGCCCAGAGCAACTCGCTGGTGCAGCTGCAGATCTCCCTGCTGGGAATGTACGTCGGCTTTTTTATCCTGCTGGGTGCCATGATCTATGCCTGTGTGGAGATCGACAAAAAGAGTGCCCTCTACTGCGCGGTGTGGAGCCTGCTGACGGCCCAGACGGCTTACGAGGGCTGGAACCTCTTTGAGCTGCTCTGCGCGGTGAAAAGCCATCCGCTGAATATGAACAGTGTCCCGGTCAAGCTGCTGCAGGTGCTGACGGGTGTGGTGTTCTACGGAGTCATCTGCGGGACACTGGCCCGGAAGATCCCGGACAAAGGCGTGTACCACATCGGGCCCCGGCAACTGGCCAGCGCGTTTTTTATGGGGATTATGTTCATGCTGCAGGCGGCGCTTTTAAGCAGTGCCCAGGCGCTGGACTGGCCCATGAGTGTTGTGGGCACCACCCTCATCGGGCAGCTTTACTTTTTGACGCTGCTCTATCTGCAGACGGAACTGTTCAAAAAATCCGACCTCCAAAAGGAGATGGAAACACTGAATCTGCTCTACGAGCGGCAGCGCCAGCAGTATCAGGTGGCGCGGCAGAACGTGAACATCATCAACAAGCGCTGCCACGAGCTGCGGGTGCAGATCGCGGCCCTGCGCAAGCTGGCCCCGGACGCGGTGCCGCGGGAGACGCTGGAGGAGGCGGAGAACGCCGCCCGCCTCTACGACGCCGGGGCGAACTCCGGCAACGAGGTGCTGGACGTGGTGCTCACCGAGAAGACCCTGCTCTGCCAGTCCCGGCGGGTGCAGCTCAATGCAGTGGCCAACGGCAGCTGCCTGCAGGGCTTTGAGCCCGGCGACCTGTACGCCCTGTTTGCCAACGCGCTGGACTACGCCATAGAGGGAGCCGTGCGGACGCCCGACCCGGCCCGGCGGAACATCGACCTGCTGGTCTGCGTGCGGCAGAGCTTTATCGTCATCAACGTCATCAGCCCGGCTCGGGAGCCGGAGGCTGCCGCGACCCGTACCGAGGCCTACGAGCTGAAAGTGCTCCGCCGCATCGTGCAGAAATACAGCGGCACCCTGACCACGGAAACGCAGAACGGCTTTTTTGCCATCAAGATCATTTTCCCGCTGAAGCAGGGAGAATAAAACAAAAATAATGAAAACACAGCGATATGCGGACTCTGACAAAGAGAATGCGTATCGCTGTATTTTTATTGTTTGGAAGCGTCCTTGCCCTCTCAGGCGCTTGCGCGCCAGCTCTCCCAAAGGGAGAGCCTCTGGCGATTCGCAACGTTTGTTGGATACAACTGATTGTGAAAGTTGCACAATGATTTTGCTTTGGATTTGGAAGCAAAAAACCGAATATCCTCTCAAAACGACCACTTTTCGCAACCATCTTGCAAAAAATATTTGCTTTGATAAAATACTGACGAACGAAAACGAACGGAATGAATCCCGTGAAAATACGACCAAGTTTAAGGAGACGGCTTATGCGCAAAATTGTCCGACTGATGAAAAACTGGCAGTTCATCGGCCCGGAGGGGAACACCACTGCCGTGGACCTGCCCCACACCTGGAACGCCATCGACGGCCAGGACGGCGGCAACGATTACTGGCGGGGCACCTGCGTCTACCGCACCCGTTTTGCGGCTCCGGCCTTTGAGGAGGCCAGCCAGCAGGTGTGGCTCCAGTTCGAGGGCGTGAACGCCAGCGCAAAGGTCATTCTGAACGGCACCGAGGTCTGCGTGCACGACGGCGGCTATTCCACGTTCCGCGCCAACATCACCACCCTGCTGCGAGAGGAGAACATCCTGACCGTGGAGGTGGACAACCGTGTCAACGACCATGTTTACCCCCAGAAAGCCGACTTCACGTTCTACGGCGGCATCTACCGTGACGTGAGCCTGCTGGTGGTCCATAAAGATCACATTGCACTGGGCCATTACGGCGACACCGGCGTGAAAGTGACGCCCACTCTGTGCAAGGATCACACCGCCGACATCCGGGTGGAGACCCGCCTCGAGGGCGAGGGCACCGTCCGCGTCACCCTGAATGACGCCGAGGGCAACACCGTGGCCGCCGCCGAGGGCAAAGACGTTACCATGACGCTGGCACACCCCCACCTGTGGGACGGCGTGAAAGACCCCTACCTCTACACCTGCGTGGTGGAGCTCGAGCAGGGCGGGGAAGTGGTGGACACCGTTTCCACCCGCGTGGGCGTCCGGAGCTTCCGGGTAGACCCCAAGAAAGGCTTCTTCCTCAATGGCCGCTCTTACCCGCTCCACGGCGTCTCCCGCCATCAGGACCGCAAGGGTCTGGGCAATGCCATCAGCCGGGAGATGCACGATGAGGATATGACTCTCATCCGGGAGCTGGGTGCCAACACCATCCGGCTGGCCCATTACCAGCACGACCAGTACTTCTACGACCTGTGCGATGAGTACGGCATGGTGGTCTGGGCTGAGATCCCCTATATCTCCGAGCACCTGCCCAATGGCCGCCAGAACACCATCGACCAGATGGAAGAGCTGATCTACCAGAACTACAACCATCCCTGCATCGTCTGTTGGGGCGTCTCCAATGAGATCACCATTTCCACCAAGGATAAGGCCGACATGCTGGACAACCACCACATGCTCAACGACCTGTGCCACAAGATGGACCCCACCCGCCTGACCACGCTGGCCTGCTACGCCATGTGCGGCCCGTTCAACCCGGTGGCCCACATCACCGATCTGGTGAGCTGGAACCTCTACCTGGGCTGGTATGTGCCGGGGCTGTTCCTCAACGACCTGTGGCTCAACTTCTTCCATCTGGTGTATCCCAACCGGGCGCTGGGCTTCTCGGAGTACGGCGCGGAGGGAATGCCCAACCTCCACAGTGAGCACCCCCGCCGGGGCGACCACACCGAGGAGTATCAGGCAAAATACCACGAGTACATGCTCCGCTGCTTCGACCGTCACCCCTGGATGTGGTCCACCCACGTCTGGAACATGTTCGATTTTGCAGCCGACGCCCGTGACCAGGGCGGCGAGCCGGGCATGAACCATAAAGGTCTGGTCACGTTTGACCGGAAGACCAAGAAAGACAGCTTCTACCTCTATAAGGCATGGTGGAGCGATGAGGCGTTCGTCCACATCTGCTCCAAGCGGTTTACGGACCGTACCGCCAGCGAGATCGAAGTCAAGGTCTACTCCAACCAGAAGACCGTTGCCCTGTTTGCGGACGGCCAGAAGATCGCGGAGCAGACCGGCGAGCATGTTTTTCCGTTCAAAGTGCCGCTGAACGGCGAGGTCAAGCTGCAGGCTGTGGCAGGGGAGTGCATCGACACGGCATCGTTCCGTAAGGTGGACACCCCCAACCCCGGCTACAAGCTGGTCAAGACCAAGTCCAAGAGCGCCAACTGGGTGTAAGCCCGGGCGGATTCCCCAAGGCAAGCGCCGCCTTTCCCACAAAGCCGGCTATTGTATAAATAAAAAGGAGGAGAACCCATGAAGAACAAGAAATCCAAGGTGGGTTTATGGTCTGCTCTGACTGCCATCACCGCGGTCCTGACGATCGCGGCCATCGTTGGCAATATCATTGCAAACCAGTACGCCACCACCATCAACGTTGCTCTGAATGCATCGACCTATCAGATCATTCACGACAGCAGCAACACCGAGGATACGGAGTATTTCAAAAAAGGCTTTGCTTCCGATGAGGAGCGTGAGGCTTATGAGGCTGAGCTGTGCGCTCAGGTCGAGGCCGAGGGCGCAGCCCTGCTGAAGAACCAGAACGCTGCCCTGCCTCTGGCACAGGGCGCCAAGGTCAGCCTGTTCGGCCACGGTTCCGTGGACCTGATGTACGGCGGTACCGGTTCCGGCTCTGTCGATACCAGCAAGGCTCCCAACTTCAAGCAGGCTCTGGAGTCCCAGGGCATCTCCGTCAACGAGACCCTGTGGAACCTGTACAGCTCTGACTCCATGATGAGCAAGTACAGCCGCATGACCCCTGCTTCCATCTCCGATACCCTGGAGGCGAACACCCAGTATGCGGTCAACGAGGCTCCCTGGAGCGCTCTGTCCAGCGCTGAGAGCAGCTTTGCCGAGTACGGCGATGCCGCCATCGTGGTCCTCTCCCGTTCCGGCGGCGAGGGTGCTGACCTGCCCAGCGGTGAGAATGGCACCAACGACAGCTGGATCTCCGGCCAGGAGGGCGACGGCAACTATCTGGCTCTCTCCGCGGAGGAGCTGGAGCTGCTGCAGAACCTCAAGGCTCTGAAAGACAACGGCACCTTTAAGTCCATCATCGTCCTGCTCAACAGTTCCAACGCCATCGAGCTGGACTTCCTCAACCCCGAGATCTGCGGTGAGGATTACGGCATCGACGCTGCCATGTGGATCGGCGATGTGGGCCAGACCGGCATCAACGGTGTGGCACAGCTGCTGTCCGGCGCGGTGACCCCCTCCGGCTCTCTGGTTGATACCTACCTGTACGACAACATGGCAAACCCCGCCATGTACAACTTCTACACCCAGGCTTACCCCAACGCGGCAGAGTACAACCTGCTGACCGAGGGTGCCGACGTGCAGGGCATGTACAGCGTCTACCAGGAGGGCATCTACCTGGGCTACCGTTACTTTGAGACCCGTTACGAGGACGTGGTCATGGGCACTGCGAACGCGGGCGACTATGACTGGGCCAAGACGGTTGCTTATCCGTTCGGCTACGGCGACAGCTACACCGATTTCACCTACAGCAACTTCAATGTCACCGAGTCTGACGATGCCTTTGACATCAGCCTGACCGTGACCAACTCCGGCAAGACCTATTCCGGCAAGGAGACCGTGCAGGTCTACTTCCAGTCTCCCTACACCGATTACGACAAGGCCAACGGCATTGAAAAGGCTGCAGTCGAGCTGGCTGGCTTCGCAAAGACCGATGTCCTGGCTCCCGGCGCTTCTGAGACCGTGAACATCACCGTCAACAAGAGCGAGCTGCGCACCTACGATGCCAACAAGGCCAAGACCTACATCGTGGACGCTGGCGACTACTACTTCACCGTGGGCACCGACTCCCACAACGCCCTGAACAACATCCTGGCTGCCAAGGGCTACACCGTGGAGAACACCAACGGCCGCATGACCGCCGATGGCGATGCTTCTCTGGTTTACACCTGGAACAACCCTGCTCTGGATACCACCACTTACGCTGTCAGCGCCAACGGCACTGCCATCACCAACCTGTTTGATGAGTCCGACCCCAACAAGAGCAGCGACGCTCCCGGCTCCGTGACCTGGATGAGCCGCTCTGACTGGACCGGCACCATCCCCACCGCTCCCGCACAGCTCACTGCCAACGAGACTCTGGCTGCTGACCTGGCATTCACCCAGTACGACGGCAGCCTGGCCGACAGCGTCGAGATGCCCACTCTGGGTGCCAAGAACGGTCTGACCCTGGCTTCCATGATCGGCAGGGACTTTGATGATCCCGAGTGGAATACCCTGCTGGATCAGCTGACCTACGACGAGATGGTCAACACCATCACCCTGGGCTTCCACAACACGGCCGCTGCCGCCTCCATCGGCAAGACGGCTACCAAGGACGAGAACGGTCCCCAGGGCCTGACTGCTGCCCTGACCGGCGGCGCGTCCGCCATGTGCTACACCTCTGAGGATGTCATGGCTGCTACTTTCAATGTGGACCTCATCAACGATGTGGGCCGCTGCATTGGCGAGGACTGCCTGGCCATGGGTTACTCCGGCCTGTATGGCCCCGGCATCAACATGCACCGCACCGCTTACTCCGGCCGTAACTTCGAGTATTACGCTGAGGATCCGTTCATTGCTGGCACCATCTGCGCTGCCGAGGTGCAGGGCATCCAGTCCAAGGGCGTGTACGTCTACCTGAAGCACGTTGCCCTGAACGACTCCGAGACCAGCCGCCGCGGCGTGAACACCTGGCTGAACGAGCAGACCGCCCGTGAGATCTATCTGGAAGTGGCCGATAAGGCCATTACCGATGGCGGCGCGTGGGATGTCATGACCGGCTTCAACCGCTGGGGCGCTACCTGGTGCGGCGCAAACCAGAACCTGCTGACCGGCTTCCTGCGTGAGGAGCTGGGGATGCGCGGCATGTGCATCACCGACTTCTCCGGTTCCAGCCAGTACATGGACCTGGTGGACGGCCTCATCGCCGGCTCCGACATCTGGGACAGCCCGATGCCCAAGATCCACACCACCAAGGCTGCAAACTATGAGAACGATGCTTACATCGTCACCCAGATGCGCAATGCGATGCACCACATCCTCTACACCGTGGTCAACTCCAACGCCATGAACGGCTGGGCTTCCACCGATACCCTGAAGACCATCACCCCGTGGTGGCAGACCGCCATCTATGCGCTCATCGCAGTGCTGGCCGTCCTGACCATCCTGTGCGCATGGCAGCTGAGCAAGGCCCTCAAGCGCAAGAAGGAGCTGGCAGACACCGCTCCTGCTGTTGACCAGAAGTAATTCCGGTCTGCACGATCCCTGACCCCATGTTACGGCAGCCTGCCCCGAAGGCGGGGCGGGCTGCCGCTTTTTATCAAAGACAAAAGGAGAGACCGCAATGGGCGAACAAAAAACAACGGCGTCGAGTGTGAACCGCGCCAAAACCTACCAGCTGGTGCTGTTTCCGCTGAACAACGGCGCGACCAACGTGTACTATGTGCTGGTGCTTTCCTACATCGCGACCTTCGGCAGCAAAGTGCTGGCCCTGAGCATGCTGTTTGCTTCGGTGATGGTCACCGGCATGCGCCTGTTCGATGCCGTCACCGACCCCATCATTGGTGCCCTCATGGACCGCACCAACGGCAGGTTCGGCAAGTTCCGGCCCTTCATGGTCATTGGCAACCTCATCATGGCAGCAAGCATTCTGGTGCTGTACTGCCTCACCCCGCTCATCCCCGCCAGTGCCATGGGGCTGCGCTACGCTGCGTTCGTTGCCCTGTATGCCGTGTGGGTCATCGGCTACACCTTCCAGACCAGCTGCACCCGCTCCGGCCAGACCGTGCTGACCAATGACCCCAAGCAGCGCCCCCTGTTTACCATCTTCAACACGGTGGGCAGCCTGCTGGGCATGGGTGCCATGCAGTTCTTTGCCCCCATCCTGGCCAAGAACTATGAGGGCGGCTACGCTTCCGCCGGGTTCTTCCGCACCCTGGCTCCTGTGGGCATCGTCATCTCCATTCTGCTCACCCTGCTGGCCGTTATCGGCATCTGGGAGAAAGATCAGCCCAAGTACTTCGGCATCGGCGGCGAGAAGACCGAGAAAGTCAAAGTCTCCGAGTATATCCAGATCATCAAGAACAATAACCCCATGCAGCGGCTGATGGTGGCCGGTGCTGGCTGCAAGCTGGCACTTTCCATCGCCACCAACACCACCGTGCTCTGTATGCTGTACGGCTGCATGATGGGCAATTACGACGGCCTCTACCTGCCCATGATGGTGCTGGGCTATGTGTTCAGCGTGCCTTTCTTCCTGCTCACCGTCCGCACCAGCCAGAAGCAGGGCCAGAAGGCCAGCCTGATGAAGTATGTCTCCGTGGCGTTCCTCTGCTACATCGGCGTGCTGGTGCTGCTGCTGCTCTGGGGCAAGAGCGATGCGTTCACCCTGTCCATCATGGGCGAGAACGGCCTGTCCATCAATCTGTACACCATCCTGTTCATCGCGTTCTTCGGCATCGGCTATGGCGCTTACTACGCAACGGCTGATATGCCCATCCCCATGGTGGCCGACTGCTCCGACTACGAGACCTACCGCTCCGGCAACTACATCCCGGGCATCATGGGCACCCTGTTCAGCCTGGTGGACAAGCTGGTCTCCAGCCTGTCCGCTACCGTTGTGGGTGTTGCAGTCAGCTTCATCGGCCTCGAAAGCCTGCCCACCCAGTACGACCCCTACACCCCCGGCATGAACCGGGTGGTCATCGTGCTGTTCTGCATCATCCCCATGGTGGCATGGGCTGCCACCCTCATCGCCATGAAAGGCTACAGCCTGACCGGCGAGAAGATGAAAGAGATCCAGGCTGTCAACGCCTGCCGCCGCGACGCCGTGGCCAACGGTATGAAGCTGGAGGACGCCATGACCAAGTGGCAGACCCTCGACCAGCTGCCAGCCGAGTACCGCGGCTGAGGGCTGACCCCTTGATCCCATAAAACCAGAAAGGTACCGCGCTCTGCTTCCCGGAAACGGGGAGGGGCGCGGTGCTTTTTGGTTCAGCTTGCACTTTGCCCGCAAAAACACTATACTAAAGAAAATGCGAAACGGACAAAACAGCGGGGGAGGGGAGAAGATGGCAGAGCAACGGGTGCGGGGATTTTCGCTGCGGCGGAAAGTGACCGGCTGGCTGGGGGCGATTCTGGCCGTGACGCTGGTGTCCATCGGGATGGCTACTGCTGTGGGGCGGTGGACCAGCACCGCCTTTGACGCGATGCTGGCCGATAACAGCGCCTGTTACACCGTGCAGGATGCGCTGGCGGCGGAGACCAAGGCGTTCTCCCGGATGGTGCGGGAGCCCTCGCGGGAGAACACGGAGGAGTATCAGACGGCCTGCGAGATCACCGAAGCCAGCCTGGCGGAGCTGCCCTTTGATTATGAAAAGATCGGCGAGGACCGCTACGCCCGCACCTGGAACCTGCTGCAGGGCTATGCGGGCTACCAGAAGTACCGGGACGCCTTTTTGCAGATGACCCCGGCGGCGGATACCTATGTGGAGCAGATGTACCGGGTGATGGAATTGCAGGATTACCTCTCCGAGTACGCCCTCCGGCTGACGCAGGCCACGTTGGAGCAGGAGAACGCCGCTTACAGTGCACAGGCCGACCAGCTGGAGCAGCTGCCCTGGGTGTATCTGGGGCTGTTCCTTATGGCGCTGGCATTGATGCTGGTGCTGCTGGATATGCTGTCCCGGGCCGTGGTGCGGCCCCTGCTGGCGCTGGCGCGGGCTTCCCGCAGCATTGCGGACAACGATTTTTCCGGGCAGGATCTGCCGGTCCACAGCCAGGATGAGGTGGGGCGGCTGACCGGGACGTTCAACCAGATGAAGCACGCCATGCAGGAGCATCTGGCTACCCTGAACGCCCTCCACCGGGAGGAAGTGCGGAATCTGGCCCTGGAAAAAGACCTGGATCACACCCGAATGGAGATGCTCAAGAGCCAGGTGAACCCGCATTTCCTCTTCAATACCCTGAACATGATCTCCTGCATGGCCCGGCTGGAAGACGCCGAGACCACCGACAAGATGATCGTCAGCCTGGGCAACCTGTTCCGGCACAACCTGCGCACCAAGCAGCAGGAGGTGACGCTGGAAGAGGAGCTGGACGGGCTGGAAGATTACATCTACCTCCAGCAGATGCGGTTTGATGGACGCATTACCGTGGAAAAGCAGATCTTGGTAGACTCGGCGCGGGCGCGGCTGCCGTCGTTTACATTGCAGCCCGTCATTGAGAACGCGTTCTCCCACGGGCTGAAAGCCTGTGAGGAGGGCGGGCGCATCCTGCTGCGGGTCTGGCGGCAGGGGAGAATGCTGTACGTTACCGTGGCCGACAACGGCAAAGGAATGACGGAAGAGGAACTTGCCGCTCTGAGCGAAAAAATGCGGCAGAGCGAACAGACCGGAAAGAGCATCGGACTGGGAAATATCTTCCGACGGGTGTCCATGCTCTACCCGGATACCGGAAAAATGCAGGTGTTCAGCCGGGCGGGGCATGGCACCGTCATCCGGTTTGAGATCCCTCAGGGAGAAGAGGAGGAACGGGCATGAAGTGCAAGCTGCTGGTGGCGGAGGATGAGCTGATCGAGCGGAAAGTCCTCTGCAAGACGCTGCAAAAGTATCTGGGCGACCTGATTGTCCTGTACGAGGCCCGCAACGGGCGGGAGGCGCTGGAGCTGTTTGCCCGGGAGGCCCCGCAGGTGGTCATCCTGGACATTGAGATGCCCGGCTACACCGGGCTGGAAGTGGCCCGCAAGATCCGGGAGACGGACAAGAACTGCGGCATCCTCTTCCTGACCGGATATGATAAATTTGCTTACGCCAAGCAGGCCATTGCGGTGCGGGCGCTGGACTACCTGCTTAAGCCCTACAAGGAGCAGGAGCTGGTGTTTGCGGTAGAGGACGCCATCCGGCAGGTGTCGGCCCGGAGCACGCCGCTGCCGCCCCGGGCACAGCCTACGGCCCCGGCTGCCCCGCTCCACACCGAGGAAGAGGACGAGGATGTCCGCACCTCCATTATCCGGGCGGAGATGCTCTCGTTTATTGAAGCCCACTACCGGGAGGATATCTCGATGCAGGACGCGGCAACAGCCCTGCGCTACTCGGATGCCTATTTCTGCAAGAGGTTCAAGCAGTGCTTCAAGGTCAACTTTTCGGCCTACCTCAACGAGTACCGGGTGGGAAAAGCACGGCAGCTGGTGCTGGACCCCCGCCTCAGCCTGAAAGACGTGAGCACCGCCTGCGGCTATGCCGATGCCAACTATTTTACCCGGGTGTTCAAGCGGATCACCGGCAAGACCCCCTCGGAATACCGGCTAGAAAATTTAAACAACTAAAGTGTGGCAAAGAACCGGAAGTGCGTCTGATTTGGACGTGCTTCCGGTTCTTTTTTGCCAGTTTCTTTCTCCTCGGAGACGAAAAAATTGTACTTGGATACAAGAATGACAAAATAGTCCTGCGGTTCACAAAAAATTCCCGTTTCGCGGCAAAGAACCCTTTGTTACAATAAATTTACAAACCGTGAATCGAAAAAGGGAGGATACAACGCATGAAGAGAAGAAGATTCCTGTCGCTGATGGGCACGGCCGCATTGGCAAGCGGCCTGCTGCTGACCGGATGCGGCGGGGGAGAGGCTGCGGATGACCGCCGGATCATCCGCATTGGCCATGTGCAGTCGGCCAACCACCCCGACCACCTGGGCCTGACCGCGTTTGCGGATTTTATCAATGAGAAACTGGGGGACAAGTACCGCGTGGAGGTTTACCCCAGCGAGCTGCTGGGCAGCCAGACCGAGATGGTGCAGCTGACCCAGACGGGCGCCATCGACTTTGTGGTGGCCTCCAACGCGATCATGGAGACGTTCAGCTCCCAGTACCAGATCTTCAACCTGCCGTATCTGTTCTCCAGCGAGGAGGCTTACCACGCCGCCATGGAGGACAATGAGGTCACCGACCCGATCTTCCTGACCACCCAGAAAGCTGGTCTGGAGACCGTTACCTGGCTGGACGCGGGCACCCGCAACTTCTACACCGTCAAGACCCCCGTCAACCAGCCCTCTGACCTGAAAGGCCTCAAAATTCGCGTCCAGCAGTCCCCCACCAATGTGGAGATGATGCGTTTGCTGGGCGGTACCGCCACCCCCATGGGCTTCGGTGATGTGTACACCGCCCTGCAGGCCGGCATTCTGGACGGCGCGGAGAACAACGAGCTGGCCCTGACCGACAACGGCCACGGCGATATCTGCAAGTATTACTCCTACGACATGCACCAGATGGTCCCCGACCTGCTGGTGGCGAACTACGAGTTCCTCTCCAACCTCTCGCCCGACGAGCGGGCCATCTTTGAGGAGGGCTTCCAGCTCATCAATCAGGTGGAGCGGGATGCCTGGGCCGCTGCCGTGGAAGAGGCGAAGAACAAGGCCGAGAACGAGCAGCACGTCAACTTCCTCTACCCGGACACGGCTCCGTTCCAGGAGGCCATGGCACCCCTGCACACCTCGGTGCTGGCTGCCAACCCCGAGCTGCAGTCGATCTATGACCGCATTCAGGAATACAACGCCGAATACGCGTCTGCAAACTAAGGAGAGGCCAATATGGAAAAATTTCGTACCGCGCTGAACAAGGCGCTTGAGCTTCTGGCTGGCCTGAGCATGGCGGTCATGGTCATCCTGACCACCTATCAGGTCATTGCCCGTTATATCTTCAACTCTCCCTCCACCTGGTCGGAGGAGCTGGTCGGCTATCTGTTTGGCTGGAGCACCCTGTTTGGTGCCACCATCGTTTCCGGTGAGCGCGGCCACATGAACATCCCCATTCTGGTGGACCGGATGAACCCCGGGATGCGCAAGGCGTTCCACATCCTGTGGGAGGTCGTGGCGTTCCTCTTCTCCGCCACAATCCTCGTCTTCGGCGGCTTCCAGGTCTCCAAACTGGCCATGGGCCAGCAGACCTCCTCGCTGGGCGTGGCTGTGGGTACGTTCTACTGGGTCATGCCCATCTGCGGCGTGGTCATCCTGCTGTATTCCATCCTGAACATCATCGGCATTGCCAACGGCACCATCTCGCTGGAGGTCGCCGATGAGGCTTCCGAGGCCATCGCTAAGGTCGAGGCCGAGAAAGCCGCTGCAAACGAAAAGAAGGAGGGCTAAACCGTGGCAATTCAAGCATTGTTGGTCATTCTGGCAGTCCTGCTGGTGCTGCTGTTCCTGGGCGTGCCCATCTCGTACGCCATCGCCGTTTCTTCTCTGACGGCCATCCTCTCGTCCATTGACCTGAACGTTGCCGTGCTGACGGCTGCCCAGCGCACGTTCGTGGGCATGAGCAAGTTCAGCCTGACGGCCATTCCGTTCTTCATCCTGGCGGGCAACATCATGAACCAGGGCGGCATTGCCAAGCGCCTGGTGGATTTCGTCATGTCCATCCTGGGCAAGCTGCCCGGCGCGCTGCTCATCACCAACATTGGCACCAACGCGCTGTTCGGTGCCATCTCCGGTTCCGCTTCCGCCGCCGCTGCTGCCGTTGGCTCCATGATCCGCGACGGTGCCGAGGAGCAGGGCTATGACCCGGCTGTCACCGCTGCTACCAACGCGGCATCCTCCTGCTCCGGCCTGCTGATCCCTCCCTCCAACGCCCTGATCACTTACTCGCTGGCTTCCGGCGGTACCTCCGTGGCTGCCCTGTTCATGGCCGGTTATGTCCCCGGCATCATCTGGGCTCTGGCCTGCGCCGTGGTCGGTGTCATCCTGGCCAAAAAGCTGGGCTATAAGGGCACCCCCGGCAAGTTCGATTGGAAGAACCTCGGCGTCTGCACCCTGCGCGCTCTGCCCTCCCTCTCCCTGATCATCGTGGTCATCGGCGGCATCGTGGGCGGCGTCTTCTCCGCCACCGAGGGTTCTGCCATCGCCGTGGTCTACGCTCTCATCCTGGCATTCTGCTACCGCTCCATCAACCTCAAGAGCCTGTGGAAGATCATTGTGGATTCTGCCAAGATGTCCGGCATGGTTGTCTTCCTGGTTGGCGTGTCCAACATTCTGGGCTGGGTCATGGCGTTCCTGCAGATCCCCGATGCCGTGGCTACTCTGCTGCTGGGCCTGACCAACAACAAGTACATCATCCTCCTGATCATGAACGTCATCCTGCTGGTGTCCGGCACTTTCATGGATGTTACCCCGGCGATCCTGATCTTCACCCCGCTGTTCCTGCCCATCTGCCAGAGCTTTGGCATGAGCACCATCCACTTTGGTATGATCCTCGTGTACAACCTCTGCATCGGCAACATCACGCCCCCTGTCGGAAACGCGCTGTTCGTCGGCATCAAGGTGGGCCGTACCAGCCTGGAAAAGATCCTGCCTTATATGCTCATGTACTATGTCGCCATCATCGGCGGCCTGCTGCTGGTCACTTACATCCCGGCAGTGTCCATGGCCCTGCCTCAGCTGACGGGCCTGGTGTAATGAGCGCATAACAGAACCATCTACTTTCTTCTCCTGAAAAGGCGGCACTTCTGCAATCAAGTGCTGCCTTTTCCTTTTGTGTGTCGGAAAAATTTTTGCCTGCCGGCCCGGGAAGCTGCAATTTTTCAGTATGATGAACCGTATTTAAGAAAAAGAAACCAATTTTCAGTTGAAAGAAATGCGGTCCATTGCGAATAAGGAGGCTGCCGATATGAAACTAGCTGCTGATTACCGTGCTCTTGCCCGGGATGCCCTGCGTGGAAGATGGAAAACAGCGGTGCTGGCCGGGTTGCTCGCCAGTGCGCTGGGTGCCAATATTGTAAACGCAACTGAGAACATTACATCCAACGCGAACCGTGCCAACCAGAATTCCAACATCACGCCCGGCGGTTCCCTTGAGCTGTTTTCACAGGCCAACGGCGGCAGGCTGCTGGCAGTGCTGGTGGTCTGCATTGTGGTCTGGACCCTCTTCACCCTCGTGGTGGGCGGTGCCGTGCGGCTGGGATATGCCCGGTTCAACTTGAATCTGGCGGACGGAAAAGCGGCCGCTGTTTCGGACCTGTTTTCCCAGAAAGGCCGCCTGTGGGATGGCTTCTGCCTGAAATTTTTGCAGGGGCTGTATGTGGCACTGTGGTCATTGCTGCTGGTGATCCCCGGCATTGTAAAATCCTACAGCTATGCAATGGCTCCGTACATCATGGCGGAACACCCTGCCCTGACGGCCAATGAAGCCATTACGGAATCGCGGCGGATCATGGACGGCAACAAATGGCGGCTGTTCTGTCTGGATTTCAGCTTCATCGGCTGGGAACTGCTCTGTGTCCTCCCGATGCTGGCCGGGTTTTCGTGGGTCGTAGCGGCTTTCTCCGATGCAGCGGCCATGGGGATCGTCCTGGTGACGCTGCTGGCAGTTCCGTTGAGCGCAGGCTTTTTTGTAGTGCGCCCCTATGAGGAAGCCGCATGGGCGGTTTTCTACCGGGACATCACAGCGGCCGAGGCAGAAACCGAATGATCCGAACCGGAAAGCAAAAGGAGTACGAAAGACGGAATGAGAAACACTGCAATCTATCATCTCCCGGGGCTGTTTGAGTTTTACGAGCTGTACCGCCGGTTCCTGCCGCTGTTCCGGACACACCGGGAGTATTTTTACGATGGGTGCGAGATCGGTTCCATCTACGGTGCCCCGGAAAACTGCCTCTGGGGCGGGGGACGCTTTTCCTGCGGGGAGTGTGATCCCCAGGCGATGATGGCCCTGCTGCGGGAATACGGCATCTCGGCCCGGCTGACATTCAGCAACTCGCTGCTGCGGGAGGAGCATCTGGCGGACGAGCGCTGCAACGCGCTTTGCAGGCTGCTGGCAGAAAGCGGCGGCCCACGGAACGGCGTCATCGTCCATTCCGACCTGCTGGCGGGCTACCTGAAAGAGCACTACCCGCAGCTTTATCTCGTCTCTTCCACCACCAAAGTCCTCACGGAGTTTGAAGCGTTCCGGCAGGAGACGGCCCGGGAGGATTTTGCCTATGTGGTGCCGGATTTCCGGCTCAATAAGGCCTTTGCCCAGCTGGAAACGCTTGCCCGGGCGGAAAAAGACAAGGTGGAATTCCTCTGCAACGAGTGCTGCTGGACGGGCTGCAGGGACCGCAGGCGCTGTTATGAGGTGGTCAGCCGCCAGAACCTTGGGGAAGACTGCCCGGATCACCGCTGTGCCGCACCCGACGCGGCGCAGGGGTACCGCTTTTCCAAAGCCATGCGGAGCCCGGCGTTCATCGGGGTGGAGGATATCAAGGAAACCTATCTGCCCATGGGCTTTTCCAATTTCAAAATCGAGGGGCGGGGCCTGGGCAGCGCGCTGGTGCTGGAATTTTTGCTCTACTATCTGGTCAAGCCGGAGCACCAGCTGGAAGTCCGGGAAGAAATTTATCTCGACAACATGCTGGACTTGTTTTGACCGCCTGCGTGCAGGGTTGAAGCCTGGAGCCGGTTTGCGTATAATGAATATGGAACCGGGGACGGCTGTCCCCCAAAGGAGAACATCAGGAGGGAAATCAAGATGGAATTTACACAGGTCGTGGAAAACCGCTATTCCTGCAAAAACTTCAGTGGCCGTAAGGTGGAGGCGGAAAAGCTGCAGGTCATTCTGGAAGCAGGCCGGGTGGCCCCCACTGCGAAAAATTTACAGGAGCAGCGGGTCTATGTCGTCCAGTCCGAAGAGGGGCTGAAAAAGATCGACGCTGTAACGCCCTGCCGCTATGGCGCTCCCACCTGCCTGGTGGTGGCCTTTGATAAAAACCATGTGTTTACTTACCCCGGCGAGAAGCGGGATTCCGGCGTGGAGGATGCCTCTATTGTAGCCACGCACATGATGCTGGCCGCCGCCAACGCAGGAGTGGACAGCTGCTGGCTGAACTTCTTTGACCCGGACAAGGCAGCCAAAGAGCTGGGCCTGCCGGAAAATGAGGAAGTGCTGATGATCCTGGACCTGGGCTATGCAGCCGAGGGCGTTGGCCCACTGCCCAACCACGCCTCCCGCAAGCCTCTGGAGGAAACGGTGGTCTACTGCTGAGGAAGACTGCCCGGAACAAACCGACCGGTCTGATTTGAAATTCAGCATTTTGTATCTGGAATCACGGCCTTTATCGTGCTATGATAGAGGCCGTGATTTTTATTTTAAGATGAGGTGGAAAGAACCCATGAACTCAAAATCTCTGCCGCTGTTCCGCGGCGAACTGGCACTGTGCATTGCCGTGCTGATGAACAGCTTTGGCGTGGTGCTGATGCTCTATTCCGGGGCGGGCATTTCGGCTATTTCCAGTGTGCCCTTTGCCTTTTCCGAGGTGTGGCCCGTGCTCACGCTGGGCACCTGGACCTACCTGTTCCAGGGGTGCCTGGTGCTCAGCCTGATGCTGCTGCGCAAAAAGTTTGTGCCCAGCTACCTGTTCAGCTTTGTGGTGGGCTTTGTATTCGGCAAGCTGCTGGATGTGCATGAGGCCTGGATCAACGTCCTGCCCTACAACATTCCCATGCGGGTGGTGTATTTTGTGGTGAGCTACTGTCTGATCAGCCTGGGCATTGCGCTCTCCAACCGCTGCAAGCTGCCCATCGTCCCCACGGACCTGTTTCCCCGGGAGCTGGCCGATATTACGAGCATTCCGTACCCCAAAATCAAAATTGGCTTCGATGTCATCTGTCTGGCAGTGACGGCAGGCCTGACGCTGGGTTTCCTCCACCATCTGGAGGGCCTGGGCATCGGCACCATTGCGGCGGCGTTTACCATGGGCAAGGCCATTGGCTTCGCGGGGGATGTGCTGGATAAGCACTTCCGCTTTGGAACGTACAAGACGCTGAAAAAAGAAAGCTGCTGATCCAGCCCAACGCCAGCCTGACGAAGATCGGTCTGGCGGCCCCCATCTCCACGGCGGTGGGCGTGGTGCTGAACATCGGCTTCTTCCTCTATCTCAACAAGAAGCTCCAGAACAAACCGGAACAGTAAAATAAAAAGCAAAAAGTCAGGCTCTCCATTTTACCGGAGAGCCTGACCGTTTCTGTTACACAGGGGAATGCGGGATATCTTGAGGAGAAAAGAATCTTCTGGATAAAATCAGGTCTTGAACTTGAAAACCGCCGAGATGGCGATGTAAGTCTGGCCGTTATCCGTCCGGACTACCACACCGACATCGCTCCAGTTGTCCACATGGTTGCTGTTGATGCTGGTGTTGGTTTTGATAAGTTTTGCGAGGTCTGTATTTTTGTAATCACACTTGGCAATGAATGTGCCACCGAATTTGCCATTTTTTAAATCAGTATGGTCTACGTATCTAAAAGAAGAACTGAGATTCCCAAACTTGATAGCAGCATCCAGGTCCCGTCTAGCCGTTTCGCGGAGCTCGCTGCTGTTTTGCAGTTTGTCATTGACGGGACGGTTCTGATTGATGGCGGCCATCACGGCAGCTTCCGCCTGTGCATCTGCGGAGGTAGAGCCACCGCCGCCGCCGCAGGCTGTCAGCAGGGACAAGGCGAGAACGCCCACTAGAAGAAGAGCGGCCAGTTTTTTCAGGTGTTTCATCGTAAATGCCTCCTGTTGTTTTCAGAATTTTTGTTGTCATTTTTGGGGTGCAGGAATGATCATCGGCACATCCAGATCATGTGCTGTTCTGGCTTTATTGTATCGGACCGCATGGCATTCTGTCAATTGCGAAATTGTATGAAAATCAAAAAGAAATTTCGTTAAAATCAATGAAGATACGATCATTCTATGAACAATTTGTGAAGAATAGACCGGGCTTCGCAAAGGATCTTTGCTTGGAATAAACGAGACCTCCGGCAAGCTCGCCGGAGGTCTTTCATCGCATCATAAAAATTTACAGTGCGGTCTGTGCGGTCTTGACAAGGTATTCCATGGCCTGCACGGGGTACTGCCCGGCGGCGGTCTCGCCCGTCAGCATCAGGCTTGCGGCCCCGTCCAGTACGGCATTGTAGATGTCGCTGACCTCGGCGCGGGTGGGGACCGCCCGGGTCTGCATACTGTCCAGCATCTGGGTCACGACCATAAAAGGCACGCCCGCGGCCCGGCAGAGGGAGGCCAGCTGCTTCTGGCAGCGGGGCAGCTCCCACAGGGGCATGGCGTTGCCCAGATCGCCCCGGGCGATAACGACCTGATCCACCAGCGGCAGAAACTCCGGCAGGGCATGGACACCGGCAAGGTTCTCAATTTTGGCAAAGATCTGGATCTGCCCGGCGTGGGCATCTTCCAGCGCGGCCCGCAGGGTGCGGATGTCTTCGGCGCTCCGCACAAAGGGGAGCATGACACCTGTGACACCGCAGTCGGCGGCGACGCGCAGGTTCTGCAGGTCTTCATCGGTCAGGGTAGGGGAGGAAACCTCCACGCCCGGCACCGCGATGCTCTTCCGGCTCTGGAGCAGGCCGCCCCGCAGTACGGTGCAGTGGAGAGCAGTGTCCACAGCGTTCACCCGCAAAAGCAGCTTGCCGTCGTCCAGCAGCAGCTTCTGCCCCGGGGTTATGGCGTCCAAAAGGCAGGCCGGGCAGGGAATGCCGCCCGTACCCAGAAACACCTGCTGCCCCTCGGAGAGCGTCAGCGGGGACGCCAGCCGCCCGATGCGCAGCTCCGGGCCCTGTAAGTCGATCAGGAGGGTGCGGACGCCTGCTTTCCGGATGAGCTCCAGCCAGTCGGCGTGCTCGGCCAGTGAGCCGTGAGAAAGGTTCATCCGGAGGCCGGTCATTCCGGCGCGGACCATCTGCTGTAACGTGGAAAGCTCCGCACAGGCCGGGCCGATGGTTCCGTAAAAATCCATAATAATTCTCTTCTTTCTGTGTTATTTTGCGGGGTTGTGCCCCGTGAGCAGGGCATGCAGCTTGCGGCTGAGATCGGCCAGGCACCAGGCAATGGCCATGCCGCCTGCAATGCCGAATGCGGCTAAAAAGGTCTGCTCGCCATAGTGCTCCGCGGCCAGCAGATTGCTGGAGACCACTGCGTTCATGCAGTAATACAGGGTGCTTCCGGGGATGAGGGGGACTGCCGCCGTGATGAAAAACGGGGTAGAGGGGGCATTGTACCACCGGGCCATAAACTCGGCGTAGAGGGCCGCGCAGACACCGCCCACAAGGTTGGCCAGGAACGTGCCGTGTACCGCGGGCGCGGCCAGCAGATAGGCCAGCCAGGCCAGCAGCCCGCCCCCGCCTGCCGCAGGCAGGGGACCGCGGGGATCGGCGTCA
>OGPM01001187.1_pt1 | contig 22791 bp, 22 predicted proteins | sample 1552961 | NCBI WGS metagenome assembly OGPM01 (sample SAMEA2580304, study PRJEB22360) | human gut metagenome | biome: human gut; feature: human-associated habitat; material: faeces | place: Denmark | collected 2008/2010
CTGTATTTCAACAATTTCAAAGGCCCATTAACCAACTTTTATTGGACAGTAGTGACCGTAAATAATGTATTGACATCTTTATCATTTAATCGGAAGATATCCAATAAAAATACGGTATCAACGACAAAAACAGTATTTTCCAAATGTCGGTAAATGTCCGTTTGATTCAAAGGATAATATCCGGGAAAATGCTTTTTCATAGAATTATAATACAAGATTGTTTTTTACCCATTCGTTGGGAGCTAAAACCTTAGTCCAGGCAGCCGATCTTCCACTTAAAATTACAATAAGCCGGTCGTTGTTATCTATGTATTTCATGAGAAAATCCCTGATTTCTGCATGAGTCTTGTCTGTAACAATGGCCCAGGTTGATTCTGTAAGTCTTCCCCAAACGGGAAATGATTTTAGTGCAGCATATAAATCCTGATAATTTCGATTGGGCTGACATAAATCGTAGCTTACAATGTAACAATGTTTTTCTGACATTTTATGATATGATTTAGAATTTCTCTTTTGCGATGTTGATCAGGAACAGCATGTTTCCGATGATGTACCGTTTCCACATCCGTCGCGGTTCCCTGATCAGCCGGTACAGCCATTCCAGACTGTGTTCCTGCCACCATTTCGGGGCACGCTCCACGGTTCCCGCAAAGAAGTCGAATACCGCTCCGATGGCACCGCAGTGGCAGTGGATGTCCAGTTCCTTCCAGTGCGTGTAGACCCATTTCTCCTGTTTCGGCGCCGTCATGCCGATCCAGAGCAGATCCGGGTTAGCCTTGTTGATCGCTTCGATGATCTGCCGGTTCTCCTCGTCGCTGAATTCCGGCTTGTAGGGTGGGGAATACGTCTCTACCGTGATGTTCGGATACACCTCCGCAGCTTTGGCCTTGACCAGTCCCAGCACCCGTTCACTGCTTCCCATGAAGAAACATTTGCCTCCCCGCCGGTTCAGCTGTTCCATTTCATGTTCAAACAGGTCCCATCCCGCAATCCGTTCCTTCGGCTGCGATTTGGCCTTCAGCCATCTGCAGGCCATTACGATGCTGGCCCCGTCCGGCACCAGTGCATCCCCCTTCTGGAGCGCCTCTGCAAAGAGCGGATCCTTCTGTGCCGTGTTATACGAATGCGCATTGATGGTGTTGATCAGCACCTTGCCTTCAGGCAACAACGATAACTCCCTTCTGCTTTCCAGAAGCGATAAATCCTTTAATTTTAGCATGTAGAGTTTGAATTTATAAGTATGAAATTCTATTTCCGTATGTTGGTTGAGTCTCAGAATTTTCTCAGTTCCAGCCGTGCGTAGTCCGATTCCAGCGTCATCGTCTTGCCGTTGCAGTTCACGATGTCAAACACGGTTTCCTCCTGGCTGTTGATGCCGAAATGGCGTAAGTCCTCCACGGGTGCATCCTGCTTGTTGTCACTGGTGATGCTCCGTATTTTGAAATCCTTCAGCACCAGTTGTGTTTCATTCTTGCGGTATTCCGTCCTTCCGATATAAGCCCCGTAGTTCTGCCATCCCAGGTATTCTCCGTTGGTATAGTAATTGTCCCTTCCGCTCATCTGCAGATCCGGGAATGATCCCGCAATGCCGTCATACAGGATCGGTCCCGTCTGGTCGGTGGTGTTCAGTCCTTCCCACACCACGCTGCTCACCCAGCGGTTACGGGGAAGCGACACCTCCAGTCCGATGTGTCCGTCCTTCCAGCGTCCGTACTGCCAGAACATCTGCGAATGATCCTTAAAATAATGCTCCAGATACGCCCGCAGCCTCCAGTCGCCCACGTAATAGTTCAGACCGAAGTTCCAGCTTCCGCAGTGGTTTCCCTGCACGTTCTGCAGCGTACTCTGCTGCTTGGGGAAGAAAATCTTCCAGAAATCCTTCAGACCTTCCGGCATGTCATAGAGCAGGCTCACGCTTCCGTCTGCATTCTTTTTCATCTTCTCGCCTCCGAACTGTGCTGCCGTCAGCAGACCGAATTCAAACTCCACCGGCAGCTTCTCCCGGTTTCCCAGGCGGATCATCAGCGACTTGCTGTGGTACAGTACCTTCCGGGTAAATTCATTTCCCGGAGCCACGAAATCCTCCTGCCAGTTTCCGTCCGTGAAGTATCCGTAACACAGATGCCCCTTGAAGGCCACCCAGTCCCGTGTTCCCGGTATGGCCAGATACTCCTTGATTTCCCCTCTGATCTGGGGAATGGGTCTCATGTTCGTACCTTCCACCATCCATCCGCTGGTCAGTCTCTCGTTCTTCTCCAAGGGAAATCCGGCACGTTCCTTGCTTCCGATGCTCAGCGTCAGCATTTTCCACGAAATGTCCGCGTATGCCTGCTGCAGCCATACCTTCGAAGCCAGGTTCTTGCCTCCGGCCAGATCCAGTCCCAGGCCGATGCGCCAGTTCTTTTTCATCTCCTTTTGCCAGGCTGCTCCCGCCCGGAGATACGTACTCCTGACGGCATTGCTTCCCATGCCGTAGCGGTTGGCTGTCAGCCAGAGTGGAGCGTCGTCGCCGTTGGAGGCCACAACTGCCGTTTCCATCCGGAAAGAAAGCGAGTCTGTCCGTTCCTGTGCCAGGATCGGAGAAAAGGAGAGGAGGGGAGTAAGTGATAAAAAAGGGAGAATCTTCATAGAAAAGATTATTCTGCTTCAAGACATTTTTCTAAACACTTCTTGAAATTGTTCTCAAAGCATTGTAGCGTATATTTATTTTCAAATTTTTCTTTACCAGCTTTGCCCATTTGTTGGCGTAAAGTTTCATTGTTCAGTAAAAGGCCGATACGTTCTGCTAGAGGCTGTACTTCTTTACAAGGGACTAAAAAACCGGTTTTTCCCTCATCTACAATTTCAGGTGTCCCACCTACTGCACTTGATATGCATGGTCGGCTCTGTTCCATTGCTTCTAATAATACAAGAGGAAAGCACTCATTGAATGTAGGTAAAACAAAAATGTCAGCTTGCTGGAAGAATGTTAATTTATCTTTTCCATATTTCCTGCCATGATAAGTTACACAGTCTGCTATTCCACGCTGCTTACATTCTTGTTTGAAACGTTCCGCATCCATATCTGCTGTTTCCCCCCCTACGAAGTCACACTGAAACACATATCCCTGTTCCTTTAACAGTTTACAAGCATCCAATAATGTAAGGACTCCTTTGTCAATTAATAAGTTTGATAAAAAGAAAATATGGGACAGACCATTTTTGGGGGGCTTTTGGTTAGTAGGAGAAGATTCCGGAATTCCATTTGGACAGAATAACACTTGTTCCCGTTTCACAAATTGCTGCATATCTGCATAAAGTGATTCAGCCAGTAAAATCACTTGAATTCCCTTAAAGAAGCAATGATACAACCATTTGTCCGGTATGCAATTTTGTCGGGTAGCCACCCCTTTATTATGGTAATGGGCTACCACTTTACATCCCATCACTTTCAATAATTGTACTACTATAAAATCTTTGTAGAAAGCTCCTCCACAAGCATTGGGGGTCACATACACAAGTTGTGGCTTCAATTTTTTCACTTCCTTGTAAATTCGGCTTAGCAGTTGTGCAAACTGAATCAGTTTTCGTAGTCCTACTTTGCCAATATCTGCCAGGTTCTTAGCGGTGGTTAGATTTATGTAATGGCAGTCAAAAGCCTCATTCACTACTCTGCTATCATGAATATATTTCCCCATCATTGAAGCTCCGTGTACTGGTGGCGGCATGTGAAGAATGAATAAAATTGTAGGTCTCATTTTAATTTAACTTCCGATGAAATTCTCGATATTTCAAAAAAAATGCGAGTATCCACCAAGTAAGTGGTGTATATTTAGCCAGATTCATCAGTTTTCCGATAGGGTCTTTTATAAAATATTTCCCATAAAGTAATGCTTCATGACGGCTTAAGCTTAATCTGTCAGAGAGTAGTTGGCAGTACGTTAAGTTACGGCTTACCCTTCCTCGCGCTTTCTGATAAGAAATTGTCTGCTTAGGTAATCGCTGTACGATACGTTTTTCCCATTCTGTAATACTTGGTGCGTTCTTCCAGCGACGTTCCATTTTACTTATCCAACCTTGCGATTGTGTTACATCTCCTCCGTCACTTACATATAGGACTTCAGGAATCAATCCCCATTTGCCGAATGTAGATAAATATAGCCAGAATTCATAATCTTCTGTTACACGTAAATCAGTTCGCATTCCTCCAGATTGTCGGACTAGTTCAGTCCGCATGGTAGTTGAACATGTTCCTACGTGGCAATAAGAGGCCCAATAAGACATAAAATCTTCTAAAACAAAGGGAGTTTCCTTTTTTGAATTGTTCATCCATGTTGGATTATAGGAAGCAGATTTAGCAAATGAGGCAATATTTTGGCAAGTTACAGAAACTGCTACACATTCATCGTGTGTTTTTAAAAAATCGATTGTTTTTTGAATATATCCTTGATTCCAGTAATCATCTGCATCTATAAAGGTTATGTATTTTCCTTTTGCTAATTCTATTCCCTTATTGCGGGCAACAGCTGGTCCAGCATTCTGTTGTTGAAATAATATTATATTAGGTTCTTTTCTCTCTTTTATTAGTTCGACAGTATTATCTGTACTTCCATCATCTATCAAAATTACTTCATATGAGTATTGAGATTTTTGACTAAAAATATTATTTAAGCAACGGTCTAATAGTAATGCCCCATTATAGATAGGAATAATTATGGATAAATCTACCATATACAAGATAATTATGCTTTGAGTTACATTAATTATTTAATATAGTTTATTGCTGTTTTTGGAAGTTCTGTTCAAATAAATCTAAAGCCGCTCCCATAGCAACATCCATGTTATAATATTCCCACTCTGCAAATCTTCCTAACAGATAAAAACCTTGTTCCTTTAGTCTCTTTTTCAAAGATTGAATCATATTACGAGTATCTTTATCCTGAATAGGATAAGTATACTTTTCAAAATGGTGAGTAAGATAATGGGGTGAATAAGGCATTTTCTTTAGATTCTTTTTTATGTCCTCTTCTGAAAAGAAATCTGTAAACTCTATACTAGCTGTCATTTTTCCAGGAACGTTATTTGAATTTGAAAAATTTCCTGTACAAATTATTCGATGAGATTCGTATGATTGGTTGGGCAAATAAATCCAACTATAATTATTTGCATCTATTTCACAGAAAACAGCAGTCGTTCCATGGTATTGCAGATTGTCAATCGATTTGTTGTAAGGTAATATATCGACGCTTTTATTTAATAGTTGAGGTATTTGTTTGATATTTCCACAATAAATGATTTTATCAAAATATCTACCATTTACAGACCAGATGGAATCTTTTCGCTCAACACTTTCTATATGCGTATTATAAATAATGTTTAGACCTTCTGCTAATCTATCAGCAACAAATTGTGATCCTCCATTTTTAGGATAATAGAAAGAACTATGTACAAAAGTTCTTTCTTCTATGTGATTGATATTATTATAAATGATTTCTTGTACTGAAGGCATTGGTAATTTTCCTTCTAACCACGTCAAAGGAACTCCAGTTAAACTTCTTCTCCAAATTTTATAATTATAAGGCTGGAAATATAACTCATACAAGGTTTCACCAAAACGTCCTTTTAAAAACTCCTCAAAGTTGGTAAATTCTGTTTCTCCTTTTTTATATATATTCAGCAGATCTATGATAATTTTATTTAATAGTTGATCCCCAAGCATATATGCATGGTTTTCTATAGGATAAGGTATTTCTAGTTTCTCATTTAAATGAACTGTGGAATATCGAAGGGCTTTTGTAAATTCTGTATCTTTGTTAAATTGTTTCCAAAACCAATTTAACACATCCTCTCTTTTAGAATTAAAGACATGTCCACCTGTACGGTGAAAAAGACTACCATTTATATTATCGCATTTTATTAATCCACCTGGTCTACTATTACTTTCATAAACTATAATCTCATTTTGGGGGGATAATAATTTGGCAATTGTCATTCCAGATATTCCAGCACCTATCACTGCTATTTTCATAATTCAATATTTTTTAGAATGTTAATTAACTGCTCTGCGCGAACTGAAGTATAATGTTTGGACATATACTGTTCGTAAAATTTACTATCAACAGAAACTTTTCTTGCTTTATCCATGGCTGCCTCAAAATCTTCATAAGTTTCAATATTTTTAGAGAACTTATTTAATTCATAAAAGTCAGTATCTGAATTTTTAGGGTAACGAGCTATTACATGACATCCATTAGCGACTAGCTCTAAAAATCTAGGTGTTACTTGATTATATCCGTTTGCGTCAGCTTTTCCATCTAGACCGGGTGTTGCATATAAGGCAATTTTTGCTCCTTTTATTATGCGCATATATTCATCTCTACTATCGGCATTTCCAATATAGGTTCCATCTGTTAAATAATATTTAAAATGTCCATTCTCATATTTCTTATGTGCGCAAATAAAATCTGGATGGTTTTTGATATAAATTTTTAGAAATGACTCCAAAAGTGGATTTTGTCTACCCATTAATGCTAAATCATATTTTTTTTCATTCAAGCAAGAGGTAGAAAATTTATACTTGTCAGGTAATGAAAGTGCCCAATGGGCTATAGGCAAAGGAGATTGATTCTCCTTTAAAAAATCATAAGCCTCTTTACTACTAATTAGAATTATTTTATGCTTACTGTATATCTTATTGAATACAGGGATATCTTTTTTAGAAACCCAGAAGTCAATGATACAAGGAATAACTGTTGGTATATTTTTATTCCTAAATCCTAATAAGGATTGTATACTTTTTAAACGAGTGGGAGCTATTTCTGCTGCTAATTGGAAATAAAGAGATTTTTTATTTCTTGTAAATACTCTATATAAGAATGGAAATCCTTTCATTATTTGATTACCTAAAAAGGCTGGCTCATTAACTATTGGTACTTGTAATTTTTGAGATAAGACATCCTCCCATTCATTTACAATATCCCAATATTGAAATTTTTCGTATCCTCTTCTTGATACTATCTGATTAATTTTCATGTTATAGTTATTATTTTACTTTGTTTATAATTATATATAATTTACTTATGAAGTTAACTCATGTTTAGATACGATTTTTGCATTTGATAATGACCTGATAAGTCCTTTGAGCGCAATGCTCTGTGTCAAAAGGCTTTTCAAATTCAATTGACTTTTCTCCCATTAGTTTCAAATCACGACCATGAAAGAAATTTAAGGCTTGAATGATAGACTCTTGGTTAAATGTGTCAAATGTAATACCATTTTCTCCTTTATGAATCAGTTCAGTATGACAACCATTATAAATTGAAGTTGCAACAGGCAAACCACAACTCATAGCTTCAGGGATAACCAAGCTCCAATTATCTTCTATTGTAGGAAGAATGAATACATCTGCAATTGCATAATATTTACAAACTTCCGAATATTCTTTTCGACCTTCTATAAAAACAGTAGGAATTGATCCAAATTCTGATTTTAATTTATTTTCTAGTATTCCACCTCCGACCATAAGTAGCGTATCGTTGGGATGGGTTAGGGTATATTTTTGCCAAGCTTCTAATAGAGGTTCTACTCCTTTTCTTTCTATTAAAGCTCCACAGAAGAGAAATACAATTCCATCTTTTCTTTTGTATTTGGTTAGCATAGCTTTTTTCTCATCAATAGTTAATGAAGCTATGCCATTGCGTAATCCCTGACTGTCAGCACTCATACCTCCTATATGAATTTTTGATTCTTTTATTCCAATAGATAAAAGATATTTCTTTGTTTCAGAACCATTGACTAAATATCCCCGAATAAACAAATCTGTAAATTTTCTGTGCCATTTTCTGATTTTGCCTGAGTTTCTCTCTGTATGTAATGTCCTTTCATATCCTATAAATACTGGAGTGCGGAATATAAGTCCATATAATACAACTAATGGAGTCCATTGAAAAAATCCTTCAGTGACTAATACATCGGGATGTACTTTATGTATTTTTCGTAGCAGTCCAAGAGGGATAGGTATTTGTTGGTATCCCTCAGAGAAATGGTTAAAAGACCGTGTATGTACATCAAACATTGGTTCATTCTCATACGGTAATGCATTCTTTCCTAGCACTGTTTTTATTTTATCTAATAACTTCTCTCTTCCACAATATCGTTTAGGAGAATATATTACATAAAATTCTCCTTTGAATAATTCATTTAAACGGTTATAAAACGGTAAACGATAATCCCAAAAACTAGGATTGCAATATAGAACTTTCATATTTATAGTTTTTTGTTAGTCTCTTCCTCCCGTAATAAATAAATATGATTTTGCGGCATACTTATGCCAATTTTTACCTAGAACAATTGTAATAAATATTACGATAATAGGTAGTATAAAGTAAGAACTTATAGCTATAGCTTCATTCCCATGAAAATATTTAGCAATTGAAATTTTTAATCCCTTTATTAAATAGAAGTGAGTTACATAAATAAAAAAGGAGTATGGGGCTAATTTTAATAACCACTTCTTCCATGTCTCTTTTAAATAATCTAAGGAGTTCCAAAAAATGAATAGTCCCAATAATGTATTGTATTTATGAATTGCCCACAAATGAGGATAAATAAAGCATGAAATCATCCACAATATGAATAGTAAGGAAAGTATTTTTAGAGGGCATTTATAATTTAATATTGTATTGCATTTTTGAATGATTCCACCTAAAAAGAAAAACAATAAGCCTTCAGAAGATGGCCATGATGTTGTGACAGGAATCCAATGATAAAATAGTAATACTATTATTATAAAGTATATCCAATTCTTTTTGAGCACAAAAATCCAGCCATATAATGGTACAAATAGCATATAAGTCATTAAATCCCTGACATACCATAATACCCCATTCCAATCACTATTGAGTAACATTAAAATATATTGGAATATATGGTTTTCAATTATAAATTGATGATTTATAAGTAAAGGAATAATTCCAGCTAGGTTCCAAAAGAGGAATGGAATGAATAATGTTCGACTTTTTTTTAAAATCATTTGTGTATATTCGCTTTTCTTATAATACGTACTTCTAAAAAAGAAAAAGCCGGAAAGTAAGAAAAAAAAAGGAACTGCTATTTCTGTTAATTTAGAAATCCCTGTTTCTATAGTTGTACTAATAAGTTTATATTCACCTTCTTCATAAAATGCTTGTAAATTTAATGAATGGCGATATACTACCATAACAGTACATAGTAAACTTGCTATTTTAAATTTATTGCTTAGCTGCTTGCTAATCATAAGTTCTAATTTTTGAATATATAAATGTTAGAATAACCATTGAGAAGTAAATTACAGTAATTGAGCAGGCTTTTCCTGATAAATATCCATAACTATACCCATTGATAGTTGCACAACATAAACCACATAATAGTCCTGTATATCCAATTTTCATCCTTTTGGTAAAGGTTGTCCATAGTGTAACTATTTGATGAATTATGAGAAAAAATAATCCTATCCATCCTAATCCTCCATAAACCCCTAAATAGTTATTATGGGAGTCACTGAGGGTCCAATTTAGATAATTACTAGCAACTCTTTCACCACAAGCATATCCCCAACCAATTAAAGGCCTTTGTGCGGCTACAGCTAATATTCCGTTCCATATAGTTTCTCGACCATTCCCAGATTCAATTATAGCTTCTGTCTTGCCAGGCATAACTAATAGCATTAAATGCATAATTAAATCTTGATTTAAATATAGAATAATTCCAATAATTAAAATTAAACATGCCCATATAATATTCCCAGAAAACAGGAGAGCAATGCAGCAACCCAAAATGGCTGCAATGTTTGCACCGCTACTTGTACTAGTTATAAGGATAATAATTGAGAGTATAAGAGTATTTCTGAGGGTGTTTTTTCGCTCTAAATCCATCTTTTTTTTTGCCATTAATTCACCAAAGCAATAAGAAATGCAGATTGCAGATGCTGACCCTCCTGGTAGAAAATGGATAAACACAGCTGGATTATTAATGATTCGTTCAACAACAACCTCGAAAATCATTATAGCAATAGCAAAATATAAAAAAGCCTTTTCGGTTGTTTTAAAACTTTTCATAAGACTAAATAGCCATATTAAAGTAAATATTAAAACAAGGTTCTGCAGTGAAAGGAAAAATGCAAATGTTGGAAGATAGGCCCACATTGTACTTAGCACAGCAAATGTGTAAAACCATATAATTGATTTTATAGGGAGGTTTGTATGGGTATATGATAAATTGATTATGCGTCGATTACGTTTATGTACGCAATAGAGAAGTCCTAAAATTGTAGTTACTTGTAGACCTTTTGCAAGTCCTCCGCCATCTGCTGGTATAAAGTCTACTCTGTATAGCCATAGAATAAAAAATATAACTAGCCACTTATAGGGACTCCTCAGAACCTTGTAGAGATATGTATATAGTTCTTTTAGATATGCAATCATAAAAGTTTCTGAATTTATAAAATACTACGTTTGTGTCCTTTTAATCTTAGAAATTTAAAGGCATAAGCATATATACGACTATATGCTCTAAATAAAAGTTCATTTTTTATAAATCTGAGGAATCGCTTGTCTATATAAGTATGAATTTCGGACAAATTATTTGTTTCGTCTATAATTTTTTTAATTTTCTTGTATTCATCTGAGTCCCAGGGAAGTTCTGGTATGAAAAAAGAACGAATATGTGAGGCAGTTCTATCTAATTCAATAATTTTAGGTATATTGGGGGGCGCATTTAATGCGATTTGTCTCATTAGAAATCCTATTTTATTTATATATTGATGCGACAAAACTGTACTTTGCATCATTGACCTTGGATTTATAAAATAAGCATAGACTACATCTGAAATTGCAATATATTTGTTTACTTTTTCCCAGATCGCTTGATTAGTAACCCAATCTTCACAAATTGATATTTCATTCATAAAACAATATATGCAGTTTTCAAAAAGTTCTCTTTTGTAAATCCCCCCCCAAATATATGGTTTAATTTCATAACGAATTAAGGCTTTTAGATAATTCTCCGGGCCTATAATATCTCTGTTACATAATATAGGTCTTTCGGTTTCACTAGTACTTTCATTAGTAAAACGATAGTTGCATCCTTTGACAATATCATAGTCTCCATCAATGGCTTTCTTATACAAAATAGATAAAGCATTTGGAAGTAAATAATCGTCAGAGTCTAGGTGGATAATATAACGTCCTTTTGAAAGCATAAATCCACTCTTCCTTGCTGCAGGAAGTCCTTCATTCTGTTTATGTATGACTTTAATACGATATTCCTTTCTTGCATTTTGGTCACAGATTTGAGGACAATTATCAGGGCTTCCGTCATCAACGAGTATCATTTCCCAGTTTTTAAAATCTTGTAATAACACGGAATTTATACAACGTTGCAAATATGCTTCTACTTTGTATACTGGTATGATGATAGATATAGCAGGATTTTCCATATAAAAGTATTTATTGGGCATGATTATTTGACTATTTCTTCATTGTGTTCTCTTATTAGATATGGAGGCCTTTGTTTAGTTTCGTTAAAAATTCGACCAATATACTCACCTAATATCCCAATGCATAACAGTTGAATTCCACCAAGAAATAAAACAACTACAATCAATGTCGTAAATCCTCGAACAGATTCACCAAAGATTATAGTTTTAAAGAAGTAAAATAATGCGGCAATAAAAGCTGTAAATGCTATAATGGAACCTATAATACTAGCAAAACGTAATGGAGCTGTTGTGAAAGAAGTAATGCCTTCAATGGCTAGATTGAATAAACTTCTAAAATTCCAATTGCTTACTCCGGCGATGCGATTTCCACGGTTGAATATGATTTCTTTTTTATTATATCCTATCCAGCAGAACATTCCTTTAGTATAGCGTTCACTTTCACGAATTTGTTTTAATGCATCTATACAACAACGATCAAGGAGTCTGAAATCACCAACGTTTTGTAGAACTTCAAAGCGGGTTGTTGTTTCCAGAATCTTATAGAAAAGCAATGAGAATTGTTTTCGTATCCATGATTCTTTCCCTCTATTTGCTCTTTTAGCATATACATCATCATAGCCTTGTTCCCAATATTCTAACATTTGTGGAATTAGTGATGGTGGATCTTGTAAATCTGCATCCATGATTACCATACAGTCTCCTGTAACATAATCGAATCCTGCTAGCATCGCTATTTCTTTACCAAAATTTCTAGATAAACTGATAAAATTTATACGTTTATCTGCAGCTCGTAATGCTTTTATCATGTTTAAACTATTGTCCTGACTACCATCATTTACAAACAATATTTCCCATTCATAGTTCTTTTCATAATCCATTAGTTTTTTTAATTCTGGGTACAAAAGCGGAAGCGTTTTTTCCTCATTATACGCCGGAATAAGAATTGATACTTTTTTCATATGATTTATTTTTTACTACAAGTCTAATCAATATAAATGTGGTTAAAACAGAAATCATTAAGGTTGGAACGTATGCTATATTTTCAGAAAGGTTACATTTCTGTGTGAAAAGCCACATAAGTCCCATTCTTATGATGAATAAATTAGATAGGTGAACTCCTAAGATTCCAATGAGATTTTTTGTTGATGGCTTTACTTTGAAAGTCCAATATGTTGTTAATATATAATTTATTAATAAACTGGTGATGTATGCTATAATCAGTGCTAGTTGATAATTCAATGTTGGCTTGGTAATGTAATATAGCAGAGCATCAATACCGGTGCATAGAATACCAACTATGCAGAAACGAACAAATTCCATTATTCGTACATTATGTAGTATTTTATTTAATATCTTTCTCATTATTGGTATATCCTGTATTTCGTTTTAATATAATATCTAGTGGTTGTACTTTAAATTGTGTACTATGGGATTTAACTAAGTGTTTAGTATATATTCTGTTATTTTGATAATTTGCTATCAAGTTGTATCCCATTCTTAGAACGGATTTTTCATAATGTTCTATTGGCTCTTTTCCGCTTAGGCAAATAAAATCAGCTTTAGCCTCATAAAGAGAGTGCTCTTGTTCAGATAACATTTCTTTTGTGCATCCCATTTGGGTAATCCAGTAGCGACAATAGGGGAGGGTATACCCCATTCCAAATCCTCGATCTTGTCCCATATTAATTATGGTTGGCTTTTTTATCTGAGAAATCATATAATTAATATTCTCAAATTCGGTTACGGATTGAGCTTTAGTAAAAAAGTTAGTAGAATAATGTATTTTCCCATATATGATATAAATTATTCCTAACATTAAAAGTACACAATAATATTGTATTTTGATTTTGTGTCTCTGTATATATGTCAAGATAGATATGATAGCAAAGATGGCGAAAGGACCAACGACCGAGATATAGTGTCCAAATAAATCGTGTCTAATACTTAATGCAAGAAAAAAGAATGCGGATAAAAATGGTAAAGATGTTATGAACCAGTTTTTTTTATTCCATAATGAAAGTAAAGGAAGAATATAGATAACATATATAACTCGTTTTGTCGTGAATAATTTAATCCATTCGTCAATATAAGATTGAATAGTTTCCTTGAGCGGAACACTCACGGAACTTAATGTATTAATAAAATATTCTTGAATCATAGCTTGCCAACTTTGTGTTATGGTGAAGTAAATAATAAAAGGGATTGAGGCAAATAGGATACCTATAAGTAGATTTAATATATAACTCTTTAAAATATGTACTTTAAAGGAATAAATTCCAATACTGATAAGTAAACCAAGCATCATGATTGCAATGCTCCATTTTATCATAAGAACACAAATTAATCCTATTCCAATAAGTAAGAAGTGTTTGTTGATTAATTGATATTTATATTTTTGCTTGACCATTAAAAATAATTGATATAGAGTATATGTTATGAATGGAATACAAAAATATTCAGCTTTTGTTTCTGTATAAAAATTCCAATACCACAGGGGGATTGCCATAGTTAATGAAGCAAGTATGGAGTATGACTGAGGCAACCATAAATATGCTATCTTATAATTTAGCCAAAAAGTCATCCAATAGAATAAACATAGTAACCAATAAACTCCTATATATGAATAATGATCGATAAGGTAAGCGATCCCATAAATAAACCATAGTAGTACACCTTTTGAATCTGCAAATTCTTCGTAAGGAATATATCCATTCATTAAAGCTTTACCACACATAAAAAATATAGCAGAATCATAATGATCGTTATTAGCATACAAATAAGAATCTATGGATAAAAATAATTGTAGTACTATAACATATCCTAAAAGAAAAATTGGAATAAAATATTTTTTATGAGTAAATTGTGTTATCATATAAAATTTAATAGCATAGTTTATGACTATAAATTATCTATCAGTTTAATCCATTGTGGAATAATTGTATCTATGCTGAATCTTTTGGAAGATTCGTACGCATTCTTTCCCATACGTATTCTTTCATCTTTATTTTTAATCATGTAGACTAGTTTTTCTGCTAAATCGTTCACATCTTCTGGTTTAGCTAACAAACCGTTCTCGTTGTTAATTATAATTTCATTTGGACCTACAGGGCAATCAAATGAAACACAAGGTACACTCATTGTCATTGCTTCAGTAAGGACAAGTCCAAAACCTTCAAATCTAGAAGATAATACAAAGATTGAAGATTCTTCGAATTTTCCTTTTACATTATTGGTCGGAGGGGAACATGTTATGTTTTTTATTCCCATAGAAAGGGCTTCCTCTTCAAGGGCATGATAATCTCCATAACCACACACAATTTCTAAATGCCAATCATTAGTTTTTTTCTCAACAATCTTCCATGCCTGGAGCAATAAATCGAACCCTTTTTGATATGAGATTCGTCCAATAGCTAAAACCTGTTTTTTATTACGCTCTTGATAAGATTCTGCTTCAAAGGATAATGGATTATAGATTTGGATTATTTTATTTTCAGGTATATTGGTTTCCTCTAGATATGTCTGTTTATCAGCTTTTGATAATAACACAAGTTTATTGGCATACATCTCAATAAGCTGTAATGCTTGCATCCTTTCAAAACTTTTAGTACAATAAGTGAAATTAAAGTGATCCCAAGATATCCATTTAATATTTGTATTTTTTATGGCTCTATAAGTCCATAGAGCATGTATTGTATCTACATCTATTACTAAATCCACTTTGTTCGCAAGTAAAAATCTTTTAAGTTTCCATGCGGCGTACCATTTAAATCGTCTTGTTCTCCGTTCTAGAATATTAGTAAGCATATTACTAATTTTAATTTTAGGATCAAAACGAAAAAAAGGAGCTTTCTTAGCATCATAGCTGATAATGGATATATTATATCCTCTATGGCATAACTCATTTGCTATAGTAGTACATACTCGTTCAGTGCCACCGCCACATTGTATATTATGTATTACAAAACAAATATTTTTCATGTTACTCAAAATATACCGTATTTGATCTTTCTATTTAAAGGAACCTCAAAATCATAGTCTTTTCTTATATTGATATAATTCAACCAGTATCTGAAATTGTAGTAGAAAGCAGATCGATTATAGACTTTCTTGCAAGAGACATATTTATAATCCTTCCATGGAGTCATTCTTAAGTATTTATCATATAAATTTTTATATGGATGCTTACATTCTTTAAACCAAGGTTTCACGGGATCGCAGAAATGAATGATTGCCGGGTTTCTCCGGACACTTTCTATTTGACAATAATATTTGGGAAATACTCTGATTAGCCTTTGAAAACAAAATGTGGTGGCATTCCATTTGATATCATTTATATATTTAATATGCCCCTTAAAGTATAATGCTATGGCATCTTGGTCGTTATTTATGATATCCATATTATTTCTAAGGAATTCTTCTATTGGATATTCTTTATCTAGTTCTCTCCATTTGACTAAATTAATCATCATCACACCTGAATTTATATAATGGTCGGTCGGGTAAAGATGTAAATTCTGTTTAATCCCCATTGAATTAATATTGTCTTCACAGCCGGCAATACAACAATCATCTAAATTAATATCGTATAATTCATTTAAAGGTGAATTTATAATCATGTCTACATCGAGGAAAAGGCATCTATCAATATCTTTAGGTAATACTCTATGTATAAATAGTTTTAGATACATTATAGTATGCCAAGAAGCTGTCTTTAGATTTTGTAAGTTGAACGATTCTTTATTAAACTGTTTTATATAAAGCTGGTTATTATATTTTTTTATTAAACGACATAATTCAGATTTATTATTTTCATCAATTTCTGTTATAAATAAATATATATTACAGTTTACTTTAGGATTTGTTTCAAATAAAGATGTTAACATAACAGCTGCATGTTGCGTGTATATATTGTTAGAAATACAAACAATATTGAATATATTATTTTTCATGTGTTTTTGTTATATCGGCTATAATTTGGTTGTTATATTGTTCATTTTGTATTTCACATACGATGTTACCTCCACTTACTTCATTTGTGTATTTACCTTGTATTGCGATTCTTTGTTTTACTCCTAATTTGAACCACTCATATTCAATATCAAGGTGTCCTAAATCTATGGCCCAGTAACCTTCTTTTGCTAAGTCGTATGCTAAGACTGTAGCTGTCATCCCATAGCATAAAAGTATTAAATCATCTTTATGTGCATATTTCTTTATAGTATTTAACATCGTGTCATACATGTCAAAGGCATTTTCTGATAGCCCTAAAATTCTTTTTAAAGATTTTGCGTTATCATATAAATCATTTCCAACTCCTGAACGAGTTTTTGTTCCTTCTACTAAAATAACATTCTGACCATCCCAAATTTTCTTTAGCAAGTTTAATTGCTCTTTGCATCCTGATTTATCTTTTTTTTCAAAATAAAATCTTGAGATTTGAGTGTCAATATATAGTTTGTTTTTTGCTACTAATCGTTTTATTTTAAAGAAATTGTAAGCTGTATATTTCCCCCAAAAAGAATTAGGATTATTTATGTATTTTGTAGACTTAATATTATACGGTATCCCTATAATATGATTGGGAAGATTAGATATGATAATCTCATATAATCTTTTTGATAGTGCTTGATTATATCCTTGAAAACCATTCCCTTTTCCAAAAATCATGTCTAGCTCACCGTCTCCAAACCGACTAACAGATAGATGATTTTTTATTATATAGTGAATGGATTCTATTGAGGTTAGTATGTTAAATTGTGATGTATATTTATAGACTAATGGTATTATAATATATGTGTATAATATTTGTTTAATGAATTGTTTAAACTTTATTATCATAGCTCCCATTGTTAATGTATTGTTAAATAAATAGAAGGATTTAATCAATATCTAACAATTCTAAAGATTCTAATTTGTTCTTTCTATGAATTGTATTAATATTATTCCAATTGATTAGATTCTGAATAAGTGAAAAACTGTAGTCTTCATACTTGTAGATAAATCGATCTTTAATATTAAACATTCTTATAAGAGAATCAAATCTGCTTAATCCCCTTTCTTTATTACCATATGCTACAAAGTCTTTATTAAAGATAATAGAAAAGACACATCCATGAAAAGAATCTGTGAAAATATATTTTGCTTTATTAAATGCTTGTAGCCAAAGTTCAATGGGCGGGACAATTTGTTTTTGTACATCATCAAACCAATTGTCACTAATACTTTTTACAGTAAAAGGTTTATAACCTAAATCTTTAGACATTTGATCCAATACTTTTTTCTTGTCTTCTGTCATATCAAGGATGTAATAAAATAGTTCACCATCTAGTTTATTTTTATAATCTGAAGATAAGTTAATATATTCTTCCTTGGTAAGTAGCATTGTTGGATCTAATGTTTGTATAGGTTTATATTTACATTCCCATTTATATTTATTATTTATTAAATCAAGAGCACTATCCTCCCTTACAGAAACTCTTTTAAAATCTTTTATAAGTTTACCACATTCTTTTATTTGTTCTTCTGAAAATTCAATGTCATCTGTACCAAAAGATGCAGAGTATGCTATTTTTGGGATATTCTTATTTTTTATGAAGTCTAGAAAGTATGTTTGTATGTCTGGATAGGTATATGGTATTCTCCATACTTGATCAGAACCAACTATAATGGAATTAAATCCCATGTGATTTATTTTTTGTAAGTCCCTTTTAAGATAAAAAGGTTCTGTTAGATGGATTTTATTATTAATGAATCTATTTATATATTTTTTTATGACCAGCTCATCTTTGTTTCTTTTCCTTTCTAAAAAAATAATACCATCTTTACGTCCTAGTATTTTTTTTATTAATCTTTTGGATATAATTAACGGGGCCTTAGCTAAATTTATTTTAGCTTTTGGCTTATTTAGATTGATTGTATAAACTTCATGTCCCATTTTTTCTAAGACAGTTTGTAGGGCATAATTTTGAATGATGCCACCATAATTGGTATGAAGAGGGAGAGTAAGTATAGCAATTTTCATTTGATAATTTTTTTGATTATTTGGACTCCGTTTTCTCCTACAACTTTGTGTAGTCCATTCTTTACTTTCTGTTTGATAAGGGCTTTCTTATCAATAACAGCATTTAGCGTTAATTGCAAGGCGTTGCTCTCATCGTCTTTTTCAGTAAAAACCTCAAATAGGATAGGTTTGTCATTCATTTCTGGAGATAAAAATTTATCTAAAGCGGAGATAAAATCGGTTTTATTAGCTGCGGATAGATATTCATATCCCAAATCTGTTGCATAATGTTTTACCAGTATAGGAGATTTGTTTCCATAATGGCCTGCTGCTGCTACATACTTGTCAGCTTCATCACCTAAGAAATAGCAGGGATGTCCATAATTTCGGAATTCGTTGCCTCGTCCGTTATTGATCAACAATATTCTGACATTATTTCTTATGTGCCGATTTCCAATTACATTGAGGTCATAGAAAAATGCCAAATCTCCAAATACGCCGATGAACAATTTCTGCGGATGTACAAGGGAAGCTCCCATCATGGTTGATACGCCTCCATCTATACCAAAACCTCCTACATTGGATTTGGCCTGAATACCCTCAGGTAATTTGAAAAAGTCCCAGGAGCGTAAACTATGGTAGATTCCTAAATGGAGTTCGCAACCTTGTGGCAGTTTGTGAACCATCTGTTGAGCCATCCAAATATTACTGAAAGGTAATTCAGGTATATTTTGCTTGACGTATTCAACTTCTGCGTTTAAGGTATCGTAGTATCCATGCTTATCTTCATTGTCTTTTGAATAGTTCTTGAAGAAGGTTTCTTCCTCCATCATAAAAACCCTGCGGAGAGTGCCGAAACTGTCTCTTAATGCACCATCAGGACTGACTCTCCATACATGTGCAGGATTGATTCTGTAAGGGTCGCCCGTCACTTCTCCAATATGAATACATAAATTCACTTTTCTGTGTGGAGAATACCATTGACGTTGTCCGCATACCAATTGATAATGTACTTCATATTTACCTCTATAGCCACTTGTATGATCACAGAACACAACAGCATCGTATGTTGCACAGAATTTATCAACCGCTTCAGTCAATTCTTTGGTAAAATTGGCATGTGAACCGATATAGATTGCTACGCTTCCTTCAGGAATTGGGGGAAGATGATTGTCATGAATGGTGTGACGATAGATAGTATTAACGGGAGGGATGGTTATTGTATTGAAATCTTGACTGTATTTTGTATATAGATTAATATGGGCAGGGCCTCCTCCATTTAGTTTTAATGCAAGTATCGCTTTATTGGCTTCTATTTCACAGAAACGCTCGTCTTCTTTGTCTTTTACCATTGGAATTGTCACACTTTCCATTGCAATGTCATTGGGAAGATTTCTTCTGTCAATTTGTTGGTCGATGAGATGACCTATTTTGTGATTTCCTCTGGTGGAGGTGATGGCTAATACGGAGAGTTTTCTGTAATATGCTTCGGTCAGTCCGGGCATATAGTTACGGGATGCAGTAGCACCTGTACAACTAATAACTACCGGTTCGCCTGTTTCGGCTGCCATGCCACAAGCAAGATAGGCGGCACTGCGTTCATCTACAGATGACCAGATTTGAAACCAAGGGTCATTTTCAATACTGACCACAAAGGTCATATTTGTCGTACCGGGTGATGCTATCACACGATGTATTCTATGAGCTTTTAATAAAGCGATGACTATTTGAACGTTACGTTCATCTGTGTAATGAAAACTATTACTCATATTATTTTATTTACTTCCAACGGGGATTAATCGTTTTTCCATTGTTGCACACGATGATCTGACCCGATATGCAACCGGATATATCTGATAAAAGGAAACAGGCGATTTCTGCCACTTCTTCAGGCAAATAAATACGTTTAGTCGCATTCCCTTGATAAAATAAATCGCCATCTGATTTGAAACCGGTCATATCAGAGGCAGTTATGCCAGGAGCTACTGCATTTACGCGTATGTTTTTATCTACAAATAGACAGGCTAATCCTTGCACTAAACTGTTGATGGCTGCTTTGGTAAATCCATAAGGACGAATATCTACAGTTTCTCCGGTTTCTGAGGAAATAAATAATACATTACCTTTTCGCTTTTCGCGTAAAAGCAGTTTAGTGAAACTCTGAGTTAGAAAAAAACCTCCTCGAAGATTCGTCGCGATTTGGGTATCGAATGTTTCTGGAGTTACATCAAAAAATGTGGATTCATGCAGCGAAACTCCTGCATTGTTCACCAAACTGTCAACGCCTCCTAATAGTTGGTCTGCTTCTGTGATAAAATTATCCAGTTTGGCTGTATCCTGTATGTCAAGTACGAGATATTTACATCCAATTTTGTTGGCCGTTTCTTTTAAAGCATTCTCATTACGTCCCGAAATTAGGACTGTGGCACCCTCTGCCACAAATTTAGCAGCCATGGCTGCACCCAAACCTTTTCCACCGCCTGTGACGATGATTTTTCGTCCTTTTAAGCGCTCGTGAGCTTGGGTATATGTAATGTTTGCCTGAATATGCTGTACAGGAGTTCCTTTTAAGATATATCTAACTCCTCGTTTTATGTATTGCTTCAATGACATAATGATTTATTTTTTAAATTCGTTTTAATTTTTTCGGTAATAAACTTCCGCTCATTTTTGTCTAATCCTAAATAATAAATTAGAATTACATTGGTGGCAACGCTTATGATACATGTAAATATGACTCTAATGAATGAAGACTCCATATATTGAATGAATATAAAGGGTATGGCAAATGAGGGAATTGACAGGATAAATATTTTAATTATAACTGTGCGTATAAAAACAATAGGAGAAAGATTGACTAATTTCTTTAGGTAGTATAATCTGATAAAGACCAATATAAAATAGATCAATATATAAATATAATATGTAGATGTAACGGGAAAATCTAATTTGTATAGAATCCATGTCAGAGGAAAAACCAAACAACCTGCAAGGGTAATAACTAATTGATAATTTTGGATTTTCCCAGTTGCCATTATGGCCGTATAAGCAGTATTGCCTAAAATCGTAGCGTATGAACTTATTAAAATCAGTCTTAAAAAGATAGTAGTGTATTCAGGTACGATACCGAGCCACATTTTAAGAATCGTATCTGCTTCGACAAAAACGGGGATAGTGAAGATGAGGAGTAAATAATAAGTGTATTTTGCACCTTGGCAGATTAGTTTATGCAATTGAGTAAAATCCCCTGTGGCATAAGATTTAGTGATTTGAGGATTAATCGCAGTAGTGAAATTGTTGACAAATTGTAAAATAGCATTTTGCACCTGAATGGCAACTCCTCGTGCGGCATTCAGGGTGACTCCAAAGAAAACATTAATCAGCATGTTGACTCCCTGCGTATTAAGCATATAAGCAGTATTCCCAAAAAAGTTCCATCCTGCAAAACTGGTCATTTCTTTTAAGAGATCTCTGTCAATCTTGAGTTCATATTGACATTCTTCAAAGTGCCTTTTACAATAGATGGTATAAATATACCTGATAAGGCAGGAAGAAGCTAAGAATAATATCGTATAGGTTATAAGTTTGTCGTAAGGAGAAATGTATATCATGTACACAATCACTAATTTTAACACAGTTTCCAGTATACTGATATAGGCAAAAGCATCCATTTTTTCATGTGCGATGATACACGAGTTATAGGGAACACTTATTAAACTTATTGCAAAGGAGAGAAGGGAACAGAAAAGAACCCAGTTGGCTGCATAGAGACGATCTGCGGGTATTGACATTTTATAGTTGAGAAAAAAATAGCCAACGATAGAGCCTACAATCAATACCAGTAACGCCATGCCTAATTGTATATTTACACTGGTGGCAAATATACTTTTCAGCTTATGCATATCCCCTTTTCCCAAGCCGAAAGTCATAAATCGGCTGATTGCAGAGCACAGGGAAGAAGACATGACGCTAAACATGGAAACCAATCCGCCTACTACGTTGTTGATACCATAGTCTTCTACTCCTAATGCATGCAGTATCACTCTACTGGTGTAAAGTGATAATAACATGATAAAGATGGTTCGGATATATAAAATAAGAGTGTTTTTGGCGATTCGTTTATTGTCTTCAGTGTGTTGTGACATAAATGTAATTTTGTTTCGTATGTCCTATTTTTATTGCACACAATTTAGGGCATACCCTTTTGTAAGGACACGTTTCAGTACTCCCCAATTAGATTTTGTTTATTAATTAGCGTAAACTTCCAATTTTAGGGTATCCCCTTTTAGACGGGCGCCAGTCGGCACCCGTCTAAAAAAGAATCCACAAATTTAAC
>OGPM01001200.1_pt1 | contig 22686 bp, 22 predicted proteins | sample 1552961 | NCBI WGS metagenome assembly OGPM01 (sample SAMEA2580304, study PRJEB22360) | human gut metagenome | biome: human gut; feature: human-associated habitat; material: faeces | place: Denmark | collected 2008/2010
GGTAGCCTTTGCCACGTCGCAACGTTCATCGACCGTAGGCGTTATCGTCAACCCGTACTGACGGGCCGTACCTTCCAACAATTGCCAAGTCCCCACTGCCCGTGCAGGCGATGAGACCCGTGGATCGAGATGGCTCTCGATCACCGCCAGATACTTGAAGTCGTCCGGAATGCCATTGGCTTTCAGGATCGGTTCGATTATCGGGAAATAGCGGTTTGCCCGCTTGATCAGCAACATGGTAGTAGAATGGAAATAGGTAAAGCTACTCAATTCCCGGTCAAAACCTTCATGCATATTATAACGCGTCAAATCGATATCTTTTCCGCAAAAAGAGACGGAAGAAGGAATATCAGGCGACATGGTCACCGATGAAACGACCGGACGTTGGTCTTTCACTTTTTCCGAATCACTCGAACCAATGGAGAGGCAGGCGGTCAGGCACACAGCACTACCCACCACAAAACCGACTATACTATTACTGTTCAATAATTTCATCATCAATCTTCTTGGGTCTAAGAATATTTATAGAACCTTTTTTATTATATTTAATTCGCAGCCTATAAAGAGATAGATAATAATTCTTCTCCTAATTTATGCAAGGCTGATTCTAGCTTTATAGCTTGTTCGGGACGCGGTTTTCGTCCTCCAGATGCATAGTGCCATAATTGCTTTTGATTAATACCTGTAATGCGTTCTAATCCCGCTTTGGAAAAAATACCTGAATAAAAGTCCAATAAAGACTTTACATCCATTTTAAATACTAGTTCATAATCACCTGTTAATACTTCGGGAACTTCACAACCAAATTCTTTGCACTCGTCAATTAAGGCATTAATAGCCTCATACATATTCATTTTAATTTCCTCAACAGATGATCCGGTTGCCACAATTCCATCAACTCCGTCTAAGTAAGCAGAATAATTATGTTCTGCTCGCTCAATAATCACCTTAATAGTTTTCATTTCACCTCCATTAGTTTGACATACTTTCCGATAACTACTTAAAAATTACATTAGTTTTTATTATAAAACAAGAGAGAATGGGACTATTTTTTTAGTCCCGCTTCTCTCAAAATGGAACCCAATGTTCCATCTTTTAAATCATCATTTAAATTTCCCGGTATCGGGATGGGCCGCCTCGCCCCTTTTTTATAATAAATTCGATGGTCACCTCGCATTCGCTTAAATTCCCATCCATCAGCTTCCAGGAGTTCAATTACCTCCCTTACTTTTTTCATCACATTTACCTCCTTTCCGGTTTAAAGAGTTAAACATGGTGCAAAGATAACTATTCTTCTACTATTAGCAAATTAAATGATAACTTTTTTTCTACTATTTGCTTTCTTATGAACATTTATAAATAGCATTTGGTTCAAGCAAATAGTGCTAACATTACAGATATAAATTTTGATCTAAGTTTATCTGTCACAGAAATAGATGGAAAAGAAGGTAAAACAGGCATCATGTCAAGTATCAGGTGAAATATTTTTGAGCTAAAATACAACATTATTTTAGTACATTCAATTTTATTACCCTTATCTTTGTCCCCTGTAACAAATTAAAACCACACAAATGGAAACAAAAAAATTAACTGCTACCGAAAGCACTCTGGCAGCGATGTCAAAAACAGTGCTAGTGTTAGGTTCCGTCGGATCAATCGCAGTCTTCTTCTCTTCATGTCTCGCATGGGAGATATCTGAATATTCTGGTGGGATATTAGGAGTAAATGGAATAAACTGGCTGGGCTTCCCTCCTCTCATTTATTGTATTATGGGAACAATAATCGGATGGGCCGTTCTTTCTATCCTCGTTGAGATCTCCGTCAACATCCGTACACAAAAGACTCAATCCAGTTGGAAAAAAGACTTTGCCGTGATGGTGGCTGCCGGACAAAAGGAAAAAGCCAAAGAAGTACTTTATCGTGGTATCATGGAATCTGAGGAGTTTAAGCGGGTATTAACCGGTGGGAATGAGAACTACCATAAAGAATGCATAGACGCTTTAAACAAGAAGTACAGTGATCATCTCAAAGCTATCGGTGAGGATACATTCGTAAACACCGATGATAGCGAAATTTATAAGGCTTTTAAATAATAAAATGATATGGGAGAATATATAATAAAAATCAGAGCAGCAGTAGATAATGTATATGTGCATGATATTAAATTCACTAATGACATCGAACAATGCGCTAAACTGCAAACATACGATGAAATCGAGAAGGACGTTAATTGTACTCATCCCGAATTATACAATGAAGGAGGGGAATATATAGCCTCTTTATTTAGGATTATTAATAATGAGGAGAAGGATATAGGAATGCCTGTAATCGCTTTCACTCTAAAAGAAGGAGTATGTCATTGGCTTACCAATAAAATAAAATTTGACAATAAAGATAAGTCATAGAAAAAAGTCACTTATAGTTTGGCACTCTCAAATATTATCCTCATATTTGTAGTGCCAAACTTTTTTATAAAATATATCTAATGAGTATCAAGCGGATGCTCAATACGAAATTGGGCTTTTTTTATGTCCATCAGTTTGCTTTTAGACATTAATGTTGCTAGCAAATTCATATACGAAATAGTAGAAGTTTATTTATTAAACGTATACGGCTGTCTTTTCCCACATTTTATTACTCATTGGGTAGTTTTATGGAAAGTTTGGCGACTCGGGAAACTGGCAGCCGTTCGTGTATCATTTCGATACACGAAAACTTGCCAGTAACAGCCAAACTTTCCATAAAATGAAAAAAGAGACTTTGGGCACAACCTTCGTGCCCTCATTCCGTACCAATAGTACGGATGTAAACACGCTCCAAGAACGTTACTTCAGCGAACTTAAGAAAGACTGTGCTATCAATTCCGCATCAGACGCCTACTACGTCTCTGCTATTGCCTGCTTTTGCCTTACCTTTATCTTCCCTCCTGCCGTGATCGGTGCAGCCATCTGTGTTTATCGGGCAAAACAATGTAAGAAAGGAGGTAAGAAATGATATTCATTTATGATGTAAAGACCTACCGAAAGGTTAATAATAAAGGGCAGGAAATGTGTGAATTTGCCCAGGCATACGACCGTATCCTAGTACAGGATAAATGCGCAATGGATTCACTGAAGTGTGAATTTGAAGAAGTCGTCAAAAGACTAAACGAAAAATACCCTAACCAAAAGACGCTCATATTTAGAAGTAGTCATGAAACTTCCTCCGGAGGGCAATGGAGCTTTAAACTAGGAGATGACGATAGCACCCCTGTGTGCTTTATTTCTTATAGCAAAGTTCGTGGTCATTATTCCTTTGGTGAAGGTTCTCACCTATTAGAGCAGAAAGGAGGCGAATAATGGCAGGATCCACAGAAGTTCTTGAGCATCAGTACAACATCAGATGTACCAAATTCCACATCAATGATTCCGGAAAAGGGATCAGCATCAATGTAGATTATACAAATGGCATATCATCAATTCCGGATTGCCGTTTTGCTACTGTTGCCTGTGAGGAGGATCTACAGCTATTGTCACAGACTCTGCAAGCCTACTTAAAACATCCACGGAAAAGATCAAAGCAAAAATCTAAAATCATCAAACATGATTTCCTTCTTCATAAGAAGTAGATTGCACCAATATACCACAAGCATTTATGTCCTTTATAGCCCGCCCGCAGCGGGCTATTTTTGTGCCCATAACCTAAACATTAAACGTTATGGAGTACGACCATTTTGCCTATGGGGAAGCTCTCGCTTCATCATTCAAAGACATTTCCCATACATCGGACAAAAGAAGATTCTTCACCGCATTCGGGCTGGAGGACCTAACGAATCTGGACGATCAACTATCTTCTGTCACGGGTACAATTCTTATCGCTGTAGATGGTTGCGAATCTGAATCAGAAGATAATGAAGCTGATGGTTTAAACGACAAACAAATATACTCATTCATTGTCGCTATGAATACTGTGTCCGGGAAGCCTGAGTCTACCAACCAGGCAGCAAAACATTGTAAGAAGATATGCAAACAGATTCGCAATGTGCTGCTGCAGGATCCTGATTTAAGAACGAACCTTGACCGAAACACCCAAATCAATGGCATCGGACCAATCGGGGATAACTTCTACGGTACAGTTCTAACCTTCTCCCTGAATCTTCCGGAAGAATTCTTTGTTGATCCTAACTACTTTTTGTGATGGGCTTTTATAAACGATTATCAGAGAATAAGGCTGAAATCAGGCGTTACAATGCGGCCAGGAGGAGAGCACAAAAGTTCTCTGATTCTCCATCCTCCCGCCTGATCAGAATGGAAACCATCTCAGAAATTGAAAGATTCAACCTTGCTCAGGACGCAGATAAACTCAGTGCATTCAATAAAGAAGTGGAGCGATGGCAAGACTCTGTAACCACACAACTCAAAGCTGCTATCGGATCACGCAGTTTACGAATAGCCCGCGAGTTAGAACCGAAAGCATATACTGATAACTACGGATTGATCAATCGGCTTGGCTTCTCCTTCCCGCGTCATGGTGTCTATATTCATAAAGGTGCCGGTCGTGGACAAGGTGGTTTCATCGGATCCAAATGGAGTTACCTAAAACGGGTCAATGGAATTGAAATCAATACCAGTATCATTAGGCACACTAATCCGGCATCACTAGGCAAGCAAGACGAAGGTAACCGACGTGCTTACAGATGGTTCGATCCTGTCATCAAGAACAGACTCCCTGAGCTCGCAGACATCTGCATGCGCTATTTCGACACAATGCTTATCGACGCAACAAAAATATATATTGAAAAGTAACATCTTATGAATGACCTAAACCGAAGTATTAAAATATTCATCGACGGAAGTGAAGCATCTGCCGGAGTTAAAAAGATAGAAGATGCCATTTTCCAGTTAGAGAACAAAATCTCTGCTCTTGATAAAACGGAAGCAGGGTACGCTAGTAAATCCAAGATCCTACAAAAAGAGCTTGAAACTAAATACAAAGCACTTAACACCTACAAGCAAAAAGTTGCTGAGACTGACAGGATCCTGAAGAATCTTTCCGGAGCGACCTATGATGAACTGTTAGCTGTTAGCCAAAAAGTTCGAAAGGAGCTCAGGGGCGCAGTTCCTGGTACTGAACAATACAATGCTGCTCTGGAACAAAATAGACGTGTGTCAGAAGCAGTAGCCCGTGCACAGAGAAATATGAAGGTAGAGATAGGTGCACAAGCTACTCCCATCAGGCGAAGCATCGACTCCTTCAAAAGATATATCGGTATTATAACTACTGTGATAGCTTCTGTCACCGGTCTGACTTTTATGTTAAATCAGTTACGGGAAAAACGTGATCAGCGTGAGGACACCAAAGCCGATGTTGAAGCATTAACCGGTTTATCTAAAGAAAACATCGACTGGCTGGAAGGAGAGGCCAAGCGCCTCTCCACTACAGTGACGGAGTCGGGCATTCGTATTCGCCAATCTGCAACGGATATCATGGATGCCTTCAAACTGGTCGGATCTGCCAAGCCTGAGCTTCTTTCCAATAAAGAAGCCTTGGCCGCAGTCACTGAACAAACATTGATCCTAGCTTCCGCTTCCGGAATGACTCTGAGAGATGCTGTTGATGCTGTTACTTTGTCACTTAATCAATACGGGGACGGAGCTGATCAGGCGGCCCGTTACGCCAATGTAATGGCCGCCGGATCTAAATATGGATCTGCTGCTGTCGAATCTGTAACGAAGTCTATCAAAAGTTCCGGAGTGGCAGCTGCATCTGCCAATATCCCCATTGAGCAGCTAGTCGGTACAATCGAAACTTTAGGTGAAAAGGGCATCAAGGATGAGATCGCAGGCACCGGCTTAAAGAGGTTCTTCCTCACCCTTCAGACAGGTGCTGACGATACCAATCCCAAAATTGTCGGTTTGGAAACGGCCCTGGACAATCTGCAGAAAAAACAGTTATCAGCAACGAAGATCAAAAAGATGTTCGGTGAGGAAGGTTATAACGTCGCATCTGTCCTGATCAATGAGGCGGAGAAGGTCAAATACTACACTCAGGCAGTCACAGGAACCAGTGTTGCTATGGAACAGGCAGCTACCAAATCGGACACAGCAGCCGCAAAATTAGCACAGGCTAAGAATAAGTTGAGCGAAATTGGGGTGGAGTTAGTTGAAAAACTGAATCCTACAATTGTCAATGCTGTCGATGGTACTGTCAAATGGGGACAAAAATTTGCGGACCTGATCGGATTCATGATAAAGCATTCCGGGACAATCATCACCTTAGCTACAACAATCACAACCTACTACCTCGCTGTGAAAGCCGCAGAATTCTATGAGACAAAGCTCAGGAACGCAAAACTCTTAAGTATTGCAACCGATAAGATCTCTGAGACTCTGAGTAAGATCCGGCTGGCATCTACCCTAGCCCTGTCTGCTGCAAAATATGCACTAGCCGGCAATACTGCGATGGCCACGGCCGCCATGCAGCGTCTCAATGCTACAATGAAAGGTAACATGTTGGGGATAATCATTTCATTATTGGCCACAGCAGCTGTTGCTATTTATCAATTTACCAAACGTTCCAATGAGGCAACTGAAGCACAGAAGCAATTCCAAGGGGAACTACTGAAAGAACAACGTTCACTCAACAACTTGTTCGAAGCATTAAAAAGAGCTGGGGAAGGAACTGAAGATCGCCGCAAACTCATTAAAGCAGTGAACGAAACTTATGGCCAGTATCTTCCTCACCTTCTGACAGAGAAGAGTTCTCTTGATGAAATCAACAATGCCTACAAACGAATTAACGGATCACTCCAAACGCAGATCGCCCTTAAAGTAAAGAATGAAGCTACAGACAAGATTGTTTCAAAAGAGATAAAGACTCAAGCAACAGCGCTGGAGAACATCAGTAGTAAGCTAACAAGCTCACTTGGGAACGGAAAACTCGTCAGTATGGTGATCGATGACCTGAAGCAAACCACTACCGAATTCCAAAAAGCCGGCATGGGATGGGAAAAGGCTTGGGGACAAGCCTACCATACCATTAGTGTAAAATACTTCAAGGGGAAATCACTAAGCAATGAAATGGGTGAGTATATGGAAGACTACATTAAGAGTGTATATAACATGGAAAAGAAAGTAGCTCAGACCGAAGCTAAGTTCAAACCATTCCTGGACCGTATCAACAATAACCTTCTTTCGGACACAGTTATCACTGGAACAAAGACTGAAGAAACAACACTCACCCCTGCTGACGAAACGGAAACAAAAAAGAAAATGAAGCAGCAGCTTGAGGAAGAGAAAAAGCTCTATGTTCAGAAACAGGCTTTCCTAAAAGAGATGTACCTGGAAGGAGGAGATGAAACTCTGCAGACCGAAAAACAACTTCAGAAAGAAATGGAATGCATTCAGTTGGAATACCTGGAACGTTCATTGAAAGTCACCGGTACAAAATCTAAAGAAGGCATTGAGATCCAAAATCAGATCAATGATCTGAAGCTGAAGATGCAAAAAGAACATACCCAAGAACTGATTGATCAAGAAAAAATAGACTATGAACGTCAGCAACAGGAATTAAAAGAGTTATATGCTTCCGGGAAGGATAAGAATCTTAATTCCGAGGCTGCATACAATGATGCGATGGAACAGCTCACCGTCATGCACCTGAAACGTATGCTTTCTCTTGCAGGATTAAATGCAGAACAACGGAAGCAAGTAGAGAAGCAGCTGCTGGACTTCAAAGTCAAATGTCTGAAAGAAGAACAAGCTGCACATGCTAAAGCAAAAGAAGCTGAGCAAAAGAAGACCGAAGCACAGACCAAGAAAGAACAGCAACAATACCAGGAACGTATCAACACATATAAGCAATATGGATCCGAGTTAGGATCTGCAGTGGGTAACCTGATCTCCGGACAAGAAAATGCCATGCAAGGCTTTGCCGATACCATGATCGATATCATATTCGATGTGCTGGGTCAACTCATTAATGCAGAAATCATTAAAGCTACAGCCACAGCTACCGGTGCAGTAGCAAGAGTGACAGCGGAAGCTGCAGCTATGCCCGACTCTGTAGCAACATTCGGTGCTACTGCTGCAGCTCGCGTCGCCATCCTCTCCGGATTGATCATGGCAGCACTTGCTACAGCCAAGTCCACTCTAAAAGGTTTGATAGGTGGAAAGCATTCATCCAGTTCTTCCGGTGACACTGACTCTTCCACCGACCCTACTAAACGAGCAACAGTCAGTGTATCACAATGGGCATCCGGACGTTATGATGTGATCGGAGAAGATGATGGTAAGAACTACCGTAATGTACCTTACATCGGATCCTCCCCTACCGGAATCGTCCGACGCACTTCCCTGATTTCCGAAAATGGTGCTGAATTAATTATTAACGCTGAAGATCTTGCCAGACTGCAGAAACACATTAACTATCCTTTGATAGTGGATGCCATCGAAGATGCCCGCAGCGGACATATTCCCCAGCGTGCCTCCGGAAATTATTCGGTTGTTGACAATTACAAAGAGAACAACAAGGAAGCTGGCAACGCAGCACTATCCGCTACCGAACTTGAAGGATTGCTCAAAGAGATAGGCCGCCTCATTAGTACGCTTAAAACCTTGAAAGCATACGTCACCCTACGCGATATCCATAAAGCAGAAGAGCTGGACGAAAAGACAAAGAAACCGTTTACCCGATCAACTAAATAAATCAGCCATGTCACTCAAAATATCTAACGCCTCCGGAACTTTCGACCTACAGAAAGATTTCAATACAGAAATAGAAGACAGTTCTCCTATCTATAATGAGCGTGGTTCCCAGTCCATCGCAGCCACCATACCGGGCACAAAGAAGAACCTTCGCCTAAACAAGCACATTGAGCGAACCGACATTGATACCGCTCCTGCCAAAGATGATCGTATCACGATTTCCGATGGCGTATATCACCGCGTCGGGAAGATGAATGTGGTAAGCGCATCCGAGGAAGAAGGTATTACCTTTAATGTTGGTTTTAGTGAGTCCGAATTATACAGCATTTGGAACGCAGTTTCCCTGCAATCTCTAGACATGCCGGTCTACAAACCGGAAGGAGGAGTATCTGCTCTCGTTTCCTATATTTTAGATAATAGATCAAAAGAAGACTCTCCGTTTTGCCTTTTTCCTATAGCCGTATCTTACAATCGTAAAGTAGATAAAGAGACCATAGACTACCTGGAATATCTAAACAACTATAACGGATCATTCGGAGCAGCCCGAACAGAAACTTTTTTCATAGATGACGGGCCGGTAGAAGTATCACTACCCGAAGGTTATGGAGTCACACCATTCCTAAAAGTAAGCTACATACTTGAAACCATCTTCGCAGCCTATGGCTACACCATCATCGAAAATCCATTCACTACACACCACCAGCTCAAACAGCTGGTAGTACTTAATAATGCTGCAGACTGCTGTGTCAAAGGTATCCTGAAATATTCCGAATTGATGCCGGATTGCACCATCAATGAATTCATGCAAGCACTTTGGTGCCGTTTCGGTCTGCTCTATTTTGTCGATGGAAACACCCGCAGCGTCCGGCTTAAATTTATACGAGATATCATCAACGCTCCTCACTCTTCAGACTGGACACTATTGAAAGCATCAAAACCGGTCATTAATTTTGAAGAGCCACAGCAACTTAAATTATCAGCTTCAACTAATGTGAAAGGCCCGACGGATGAATCTTCCGCTGCACCCGCCGCCGAATCACTGGACAAATTTCTCAAGCCATACAATTATATCGTAACGACTAAAGCTGGAGGATATCTAGTATATAAGCCTCAGTATGCAGCCTATTACAAAACAGACAATGTCACCCAACAAACTGAATTTGTATCCTCCGAATTCTTTTCTTGGGACAGAGGAGCAGATATGGCATACAAAGAGATCTCCTCTGTTGATGAATTCCTCCCGTCCAAGCTGGCTATGTTTAAAGTAAGCACAACCAAAATTATCTCCGTCCCGCTTTATCTTTTCAGCAAAGTACATCGCTATACTACTATTACAAGTTCAGACGTCGACATATCCGAGAATCTGGAATACCAGACTCCACTCGCTTTTTGCTTCTCGTTCTTTGACTCAAACAGCTATTTGGTCTACGGATCGCAAAACTGTTTAGATTCACAAGGTAAGCCGGCACTGGATAAGCAGTATGGTGAAGCCTGTCACATATCACTCACTTTTGTTGGCCAATACGGATTGTTCAGTCATTTTTGGCGTGATTACGATGCAATACTCCGGCATGCCAATCATGTGGTCGAGACTGATGTGCATCTGTCTGCACAACAATGTATGAATCCGAGCTTCCTGTCCCCTATCCTGCTGGATGGTCAACGTATGTTACCTGATTCAGTCCGATATACACTCCCATATCGATCCTCCGATCCGGCTAAAGTAAAGCTGCGAACTATCAAACTACTTAAGCCTTTTGATTTAGACAAAGAGCAAACTGTACCTATTGTTGAACAACTCTATACATGGAAACGATTCGATAATAGATCAGCCGCTGTCAACGCTGCGACCAAGAGCCAAGTAGATGAATGGAGAAGTAAATTGGGAAAAGACCAAACCATTTATGATCTGCAGTACAAGAACGCATCAACGGATGCTCCTAACGCAAAGATACCTTTGTCTGTACCGACTGAAGAGGACTTCAATAATAAACAAGAATACTTTATTTATAAGGCAACGCACAGTTTTGATCTATACTACCGGGTACGGACATATCTAGGTACATCAGGTGGTACCATGCATTACGACATCAGCGATCCTAAAGGAGGAGTGCATTACGATGTGCAATATGACCAGTTTGTGCGTGCCGAACTGTTTTAGTTGTCCTTTATCACTCATGTTATAATCTTCAATTTTGCAATTATGAATAATCAAGTGACCATTACAGCAGCTATACAATCCGCCGACATCGAACAAATGTTGCTTGCGTATAAATCGTATTCAGGGAATGCCTCTGCTACTTCTGATGAGTTCTTTGAGTTCCTCACCCTTCCGACTGCGGAGCGGGAGGCTTTCTTACAGCATCAATGTGCTTGTGATTATCAGGTACAGGGATCTATTGTTATACCTAACTACCAAGTAAAATGAGCCTACTATCAGTAAACATATATCCGGCCAGCATGGCTTTGACCGGGAACCCGATCAAGCTATCGATCAGTAGCAGCTCGCGTGCAACCTATACCGTTTCAGCTGATGGAAAAGAAATATTCACCGGCAGCGGAGAAGGCGACTTCTTTGTCTTTCTACAAGACATCCTTGCTGATGTCGTGCGACCGGCACAATTATATAATGAGTCTGAGAAGATCCTGCTCCAAGCAGATAGTTGTGCCAAAAGCATTACAATCAACGTTTCAAACGCAAATGGAGAAACAAAGGTTTTATATCTAAACGTGTTTATCGGAGGAGTCAGCAAGCGAATGCTCCGGCATCTGCATGAAGAAAACAAAAGCGTCTTTCTCTGGAAGTTAATGAATCCGGAAGTGAACTTCTTCCAGACTACACGAACGACCGGAAAACTTATCACGATCAGGGAAACGGAATTGCTGCCTATGCCTTTCATCTATCCTGAAGGAGGAGTTATGAAAATCCTCGCAAACGGAATAGAGACAACGATAGAAGGATCAGCCGGGCAACCGGTCGCTTTGAATATATATCGCCTCCGGAAGCAGTTGTTTGATACACATCATATCTTGGCTTCCGTATTTGATGTGTATGTAGGAGAGAAAAAATCTTGCACGATCGTCATTACGCCGGGCACAATCAGCCGCGAAAGATATCTCCTGCAGTTTCTCAATTCATACGGTTCCTATGAGTTAATCGAAATCACCGGTATCGGTACCATCAAGCGCGAAGTTGACGAAGAGAACGCATTCAATGTGTATGATGAAGTTATAGACGACTACGTAGAATCTTGGGAAAGATTATCCGGAAAAGAATCTATGACTGTAGAATCAGGATACCGGACGAATGATGAACTAATTTTTTTGATCGATATGCTATCCTCTGAAGACGTCCGTATCCTCGGCATGGACGGACGAAATATCAGAGTTAACGTCACAGCTGAGAACCTGACCAGAGCAGCTCGCGCAACTTCTCCGGAGAGTGTCAAGTTAACCTTGCATTTTAGTGATTCAGAGCAAAGAGTTACCGGATCATTCGGTGATGATGATTTCGGATCCGCACGCATACATACCGAACAATTCACTTCACAATTCAACTGACATGGCAGATAACCAGGAAGTCATAGATAAACTCATTGATTACATCGATCAAGCCATTCTGAAGAACAGTGTATCTAACCGGGATGTGGCAGCCGTATTATCTTTCCTGAATGAAAGATATAAGAATATGTCCGGATCCGGAGGGAGCCTGACAAAGGATATCCGCGTCACAGCTCCACAAACCGGATACATTAAACCGGGCGATGTTCTGAAACAAGGAACAACATACGAAAGTCTCTTTAGGACGATGCTCTCCCATGCAGAGTCAGCATCCCTGGTAGGACATCTGTCAACGTCCAATGACGTCGAGTACGGGACGGCTAAAGGACAGATCACTTATATAGCAAGCAGGTATGGTAACGGTGAAATGATCAAAGCATATTATGATTACAATGAAGCATTCAAAATGGAATTCTCAGCAGAGAGCAATGGCGAGCAAAGAGCTGTACGAGTCTTAGACGGATACTATACTCAGGGAGAAACCTATGCTGCCACAGTGGTTTATGCTGCAAGCGCAGATAATGCCATACCGCAGCAAACTTTAAATAATAAGATTAGCGTTAACGTCAAACGTAAATGGTTCGCAGGTGTATGCGATTCAGTTCCTACGACTTCAGCCGAGGTGCGGGCACTTTCAGGCAGTGGATTGTATAAGGGCTCCGGATCGTACAAGTTCACAATAGGCAATTATAAGACTTTCGTTATCTGTATTCCAAACGGTACCATCAAGGATGTTTCACTGGAGAGATACCAATATAATTTCATGGATTTGGATTCCGCTGCCACTACGCGAAAGATTAGTGTTGCAGGCGCTAATGGAAGTGCAGCTATAGAATACACGATGTACGTGTTCAGTACCGCTACGGTAAGTACCGAGACGGATAACTTCACCTTTAAAACGAATTGAGTATGGCACTAGATATAAAAGGGAGCAGTTTCGCCGGCAGGTACAAACGTGTCAATGGTTATTCTATTGATTCGACTGACGTGTGGGAAACCTTAGAAGAAGCCCGTGTCTATGCCCGTAATACAGATACGGAGCCTTATGTTCCCTATGCCGGACAAGTAGTTTCCGTCATTGAGAATGGAACTATTTATAAACTAGTAAAGGATGATACAGTACCTGAAACTGACGGCAAGAAACATTTCAAGCTTGCCATTATCGGCAGTAACAACGACAATGATGATCGGTATGTACGAAAAGACATAGCCGAAACAATCGAAAAGCTGATGACCTTCCTTGAAGGTATCAATGCGAAGGGGACATCCACGCTCGAACAGATAAAGCTTGTCGGTGACATCATTTCTAATAATTTCTCCACCGGCAGTACAGGATTCGGTATTTATAAAGATGAACAAGGTAATTATCATCTTGATATAGACTTCGTTGACATACGAAAAAAGTTAAGCATCAACGAGATACAAGTGCAACAGTCTACCTATATAGGAGGGAAACAGTACAACACTAATGGTGGAATCATCTGTAACAAGGTTGAGGACAGGGGAGACGTTTACAGATGCTATTTCAAAACGACCGATGCCGAAGGACGGATTGTCAGAAATACCTTTGAAGTCGGTGATTTTGCTATCAGTGAGACTTTTGCACTGAAGACCGGAACAACATTTTATTGGCGTTATGTGAGCGGATGTGGTGATGATTATATAGAACTCTCCAAAACGAATTGCGCATCCGGTAGTGATGTGCCTTCTGTGGGTGATAATATCGTCCAGCTTGGTAACGAAACAGATCCGGCACGTCAAGGCGCAATCGTCTGGGACAGTGTAACAGTCGGCGGTCCCTACATTCGTATATATAAAGGTATCAACTCCTATACAATGCCGGAACCACTTATCGACCTGAATACTGTACTGAGTGAGATATCCGCTAAGTTCATTAATCAGGCCACAGGGAAAGATATAGACGATACTATTAATGACCTTCAAACGGATATGGATCTTGTCAGGGAGCAAACGGATAAGGAATACACTCTGTGGTTCTTTGACTACGATCCCACGCTGGAGAACCTGCCGGCATCCGATTGGACTACTGACGAACTTAAAACCATGCATGAGCAGGACATGTTCTATAACCGTCTGACGGGACATGGATACAGATTCGAAAAGGATGGCAGTTCATGGAGCTGGAATGATATAACGGACCATCTGACGCTGAAAGCACTGGAAGACGCATCCAAGGCTCAGGATACCGCTGACGGGAAACGACGAGTATTTGTATCCCAGCCAAAGGATTCCGATGTTTATGATATCGGCGATATGTGGGCGAATGCGACCTATTCCGGCGAAGGCATCTCTTATAAGAATGACTCTCTCGTCTGCATCACTGCCAAGGCAAAAGGAACAACCTTCTCTATAAAACACTGGCAACCTAGCTCAACGGCTACCACTGCCTATCTTGAGAATTTAGGTGACCGGATACTCGCAGCCGTAACGGATTCGGAGGAAGGCATCGAAGCGGCAAAAAGACTAGCCAATCAAGGTATCAGCGATGCGTATGATGCTGCTCAGGACGCACTAAACGCTCTGGGAATTGCAAGAGATGCACAGGAAACGGCAGATAAAAATACGGCTGTTATACAGGTGACTAAGGATTCTATTGCCGCTCTTGTAGAAGGAATCCATTTTGATAATTCCGGTAATATCACAAACATTAATACGAGCGGATTGGTAACAACCGATGATTTCAATGTACTGTTATCTAAAAAGATAACCTTTGACGCAGAAGGTCATGTCAGCAATATCAGCACATCCGGTCTTGTTACTGAATCAGGTTTCACTCAGTTGTTTACTGAACAAGCCGAAGCTGACGGATACGTAAAGAGGGCTGAAATCAGTACATTCATCACGGAAGATGATGCAGGAAGATTGATTTCGAACGCGGTGATATCCGCAGATCAGATTAGGTTCAACGGCAACATTGTGGCTAATAATACATTTTTTGTCGATGAAGCCGGAAATCTGACTTTAAACAATATCACGGCTAAAGATGCAATACTAAATAACGTGACGGCAAATGATATTGTGCTAAACAATATGAGCGCTACCGGTGGCAAGATCGGTGGATTTGATATAAATTCCTATGGTTTGATAAATGACGGTACCCGGGGTTGCTATATAAAGATGCAAAAGCGGGAAGGAGCAACTTCCGGCAAATATGTCGAACGTTATGCGAGTCTGGGTAATGCCCTCCCTTTGTCAGCAGGGAGGAAGTCAGTATCCATGATGTCATATACCGGAGAAGAATATGACGAGCATACTGTTCTTTCCCTTACTTCTACCGGCAGTACGATGAAACGTAATCTCACGGGAGGATACGCTAATCTTTGTATACAAGCGATTGGAGGATGTGACTGGAATATGAATCCGGGAGACCATTGGTGCATGCCGGGGCTTCTCGGTATCATTCGTTACACATGTACATTCGCCAATAACACCTACACTCACGGCGCCCGCGTCGTGTGGGGAAATGGAATACCGGCTTCGATAACACACAGTATTAGTGAAGACGTAGATCATCCTGTGATACGTTTCAATATGGATATGGGGCATGAAGATTACTCTGTAATTGGACAACCTTTTGGTGTATCTGCCAGATACAACAGATGGAATATGGGAGTCAACACTGAAGGTCTTGACAGCGGTGGTTTTTCTATATCCTGTTGGTACATTGAGGCCAAAGTCATGCCAGGAAGGATAGATTTGTTCGTGTATGGAAGACCATGTAAATAATTTCACCATATAAAATCAGAAATAAACAATTATGAAAATCAATTTTAAGAGAATCGAGGCGCAGACTTCTTTCGAAGGCGGTAAACAGACCTTCGACACCGCTGAAACGGTTGGTAACGAAATGATGTACAACGGCAGCATCCTGCTCGACATCGGTTTTGAGGAACTGGCTAAGCAGATCTACTACTCAAGTGAAGCAGTAGAAGTTCCTGAACGGTATTGTAAGGCGATGGAACTGGTGGTGAAGAACTCACGTCTCATAGCTGCGGTGAAAAGAGAAATAATCAACCAGTTGAACAAGTAGTATGGGGTATATCAAGTTTGTTTTAAGTGTGCGCAAAACGGATGACAAGGGTAATACCACCCGTACCGTGATCAGCCGTGTTGAAAGCGACATGGCTGATACCGGTATGCTTGAAACAAACCTGATCATGCATGCGCTTTCAGCACGCGGAAAAATAGAAATCAAGGAGGAAGGCTTCCCGTATGCCTTCCCGTTAATATTTGGAGAATAGTTATGGCACTCGATATTGGGAAAAAAGAAGAAAATGAAGGCAAGAATTCCCGCGGACGTTTGTCGGCTGAGGAATTTAACCGGCTTGTAGACGCTGTGGTCGCCCTTGAAAAAATGACGCTTGGAGGATTGTCAAACGTATTAAAATCGGTTGACGACTCGAATACCGGTTCGTTGCTGGCAAAGGGAAACGCCGGATGGGATTCTGTTTCACCGTTATTGAGTGAATTAACGGATTACGAAAATATGCTCATGCCTGTATATCATAAAGTATTAGGCAAATGGGTCTTTATTTCTGTGTCTGCAATCTCCGGTGGTATTACTCCTCCAGTTTCAGAAATGATTTTGGGTACAGGTATGTTAGATGTAAATAAATTAGCTTAATATGGATAAATTAGAAAAAACATTTCAGACTGGCGAAGTTTTGAAAGCTATAGACTTGAACGCTATAAAAGATAAAGTTAATGAATTGGTTGAAGGTTCTAATGACAGAACAATAACAATTGATTCATCGCTTAGTGACAGTTCCTTAAATCCCGTTCAGAATAAAGTTATAACAGGGGAATTAAAGAAAAAAGCAGGTTCTGCAGATGTATACAAAAAGATTGAAATAGATAAGATACAACAAAATCTACAGGAAGAAATCAATAACATCTCCCTGGATTCTTATTCTCCTTATACAAGAGGGAGAATAAAGAAAATTCATGTAAAAATAGATGGAGTCGCAAATGGCACATACACTGTTAGCATTTGCCCTTTGAAATATAATACAACTAATGTGATATGCTTTACTACTGATGACGCTAGCGTGTCAACTTTATCCGTTATCTGGTCAGCTATCAATAAGAGAGGAATAAGTGTTAATAAAACAGCGGATACAACTCCTGAAGGAAGGACATATTGGTATCATGCGAATCAATATTTAGCTGGAGACGTCCCTGTAAATGTAATAATAAAAGCATTTGATGAATACCTTGCTTATAGTACTATATTTGGGTTTAAGGAGCGATTCAAGCAGGGGGTGGCAATATGGCCGTATATAGGCAGCAATGGAAATTTTTCTATGGATTATATTCCGGTTATTGATAAAACGGCTACAAATTTATATAGATTTATGAACCCAAGTCTCGTGTGGGGTGATTGCAATCTTATAAAAAGATATGGAGTAGATTTTTACTTTCATAATATTAGTACAGAAATGTTTGGAAGCGATAAAGACGTCTATAATGTCATTCAAGGACTAAATGCAGACTTATCCCGTACAAAAACAATGATAAACAGAACAATGAAAATTATAGCCAGGCCGGATGGTAATAATGTGTTTATAAATGCTATGAATGATATGCCTAAGATAGATATGTCAATAGCAGAAGGAACACCCTCTACAGGTTGCTATCCTTATATATTGGATAATTATTTTCATAAAGTGTTTGGCAGAGTGTTCAGTGATGATATTGAAGGAGAATTGAAAGCAACTCTGGCTGCTATAATAAATAATTCAGATTTAAATGCCAAGCAATGGTTTCATTTCGCATGTCATACAGCTACCAGTACCTGGGCTGACTTTCTGAAATATATAGCAGACACTTATGGAAATGCAACGGAATATTCTAAAAGAATTTGGTTTGCAACCGTTGGGGAGTTATATGAATATAACTATTTCAGAAATTATAGCCGATTCTCTGGTCTGAAAACAAATAGTACTTCTATTGAATTTGATCTTCTTCTCCCTTATAAAGACAACTTTAATTATAAGGACGTGACTATCGAGATGAAAGGTGTCATAAATACTTCTGCTGCAGGTATTACTATTGACGCTTATGATGCCAATACGGATGAAAAGATTAATGGTATGCACGTAACGGTAGACAACAATAATATTTATGCCCATCTGATTATAGAGGAATCCGTGATAGATAATATTGAGTATTTTGTTTCCAAATATGAAGAAACAGAAGACAATATATGGAAAGAAGATGCCGAATTTGATCTTCCTAAGTTAAGAGAGGATTTAAGAATTGCATATCAGGCAAGAATAGACGCAGTTCTGACTCCTGTTGTAATAAGTTCGCTTCAAAGCAGCATATCTGAATTAGCTTTGAAAAATTCAGCTTCCCAAAATGCTATATTAACTGTCCTCCCTGACGGTAATACTCAAATGAGTAAAATTAAATACGTGGTAAGCGAAGGACTTAACTTAAATATAACCCAATCCATTGATGGCAACATTGTAACTTATGCGATCAGAAATATTAGCAATATACCGGGAACAAGCAATGGAACAATACAGTTTTATGTTGACGGTTCGGATGTTGAAACCACTATTTCAGTAAATGTTACGGTAGATGAAATATCTTCAGATGTTGAAATTGAAAGCGTAAACATTGCAACTTCCGGAAGCATGGAAATAAATAAGCCTGTTCATGTCATCGCGACTTGTCTGCCATCTGATAATACCAGGATGGAAACGGTTGATTGCAGCAGTGAAGGAGGCGTAATAACTAACAAGGAAAAACATGCAAATGTTTTTGAATTTGACGTTACCTATACCACAGAAGGAACAAAATCTATTGTAATTGCTGAAAGCGCCAGCGGAAATAATTATAATAAATCTATAGAAATAACAAGTGGAGATGTTCCTCAAGAAGATGATAAGATAATTTGCTTTGTTTCTTATCTATATCAATATAATCCCGTAGGACATATTGTGGATGAGACATATGGTGGTACTATAAATCTGAACAGCGGAAATGTTCTGTCACAAATTGATAATGACAGTATTTATTCAAAATCAGGTAAAATATTACCGGGATGGAAACGTAATTCTGTCAATGCAGATTCTTTGCTGCTTGCTCATAACCCGGAATGGACAGACAAAAAGACATGGAGTTCCAATGGTGGTCAAAATGGTGATTTATCTTCTAAGTTTAGTATAGCTACCGAGTATTCCTATATTTTTAGATATAATGCGGAGGTATATAACGGTTTCTTTTTTACGGCGCCTAATGGCATCTATCAGATAAGATTTTTAAGTTCAACAAAAGAAACAATTGATTCGTATCGGAATGGAAATATTTATTTGAATGATAATGACGTGACAAACCTATTCCCTGCGGAACCTTATATAGAAAAGGGACAATGGACGGACTGGATGGATGTCACTGTTGTAAATCAGCAGTTAAATATTTTTATTCACACTCAAAAATCGAAAAGAATAGGAGTTAATGCTATAGAAATAAAAATATTAGGTTAAGCTATAAAAAGAAAAACCGCCTGCTCATCACGAGTTAGCGGCTTAATAACACAAACAAAACAAATAACGAAGGGTACCCCCTTCGCCTTATAAGCGATACAAAGGTAGTATTAATAATTAAAAGAAAAAATCAAATGAACAACATCGACTCAATTATTATTCATTGTTCTGCTACTAAAGCCGGGCAAGATTTTAAAGCAAAAGACATCGATCGTATGCACCGTGCACGTGGATTCAATCAAATCGGATATCATTTTGTGATAGATTTAGACGGTACCATTGAAGAAGGTAGACCTCTCTCAATAGAGGGAGCACACTGCAACACAAAAGGATCATCCGGTTTATCATACAATAAACACAGCATTGGAATTTGTTATATCGGAGGTCTTGATGTGAACGGGCAACCAGCCGATACTCGTACCGATGCTCAAAAACAATCCATGCGTGATCTCGTAATGAGACTCAAACAGGAATATCCCATTGCTGAAGTTCTCGGCCATCGAGACACATCTCCGGATCTGAATGATAACGGGATTGTAGAACCGAGCGAATGGATCAAAATGTGTCCCTGCTTTGATGCTGCCACGGAGTTTGGATATTCTCCCACAGTCCTGATTCGTCCATAAATCTTTGAAATAAAGGAATCCAATAGTGAGGAAATAGAAAATAATGGGGGAATATAAAGCCCCCAGCCAGTTAGTAGTATCTCACCACGTACTAACAAAATGCGACACGCCGCACAGCTGGGGGCTAAAGACCTCTGCTGCGACGTATCGCATTTGTTTTTACGTGGTGAGGTCACAAAGATAGCTAAATAAAAAAAGACAATGAACAAATACTATAAAATTTTGGGCAAAATACTTGATTCAGGGAAGGTACAAGCCAACAAAAAAGGTAATATCAAGTATCTCCTGAATGAGCAATTGCATTTAACTCCTATAGATCTGCTTGACATTTTTGAAGGTCACAATATTGCACGAAAAAAACTGAAGAACGAACTTCAGTTGTTCATGCAAGGAGAAAGAAGTGTTGAGAAATACCGGAATGCCGGGATTAATTGGTGGGACTATTGTGGCTCTATCCTAGTGAATAGTTACCCAACTTATTTCGAGAAGCTTCCACCTCTCATCGACAAAATCAACAGAGAGAAAAGGAATAGCAAGAACTATGTACTATTCCTGGGTGCAACTGATGTAGAAAGCAACCAGGCACCATGCCTGAGCTTAGTGCAGTTTCAAATAGATGAAGGAGAATTAGTTCTCTCCGCTTACCAACGTAATTCTGATGCCAGCCTCGGCTTACCTGCAGATATTTATCACTTATATTTAATGTCAAGACAGATAGATCTGCCATTAAAGTCAATAGCGCTCACGCTTGCAAATGTGCACATCTACGAGAACAACATTGAGAATACTCATAATCTAATCGCAGGAAATGAGAATGTGAAATTTGAGCTAAACGTATAGACATACCTTTAAAATCGTGCGGGTGCATCATTTTTGTACACATTCGTACAAAAATTGTACGCCCGCTATTTTCTAGTAATCAATAAGATAGACACATTCCGTACGAAAGTACAATTTAAAAGGCAAAACTGTTGAAGCACTGTACTCCTTCTTGTTTACTCTCATTCAACACATGGGCATATACTAATGTCTCCTTCAGATCTGAATGCCCAAGGATCTCCTTCAAAGAAGCGATATCCTTAGTCTTACGCAAAAAAATGGTTGCAAAGGTATGCCTACCTACTTTATGCGTTATGTGCTTTTCTATACCGGCAATGACAGCAATCTCTTTTAGATACCGATTCATCGTCTGATCAGCGCACAGTTTCTCAAAGACAGGCCCTTTCTTCCTGGTACCAACAATGTTCTTTAATAGTTGTCTCAACGGTTCTGATACCGGGACCTGAATTGGCATCGGCTTTCTCTTCTTCAATTTCATCCGGAAATAAGTGAAAGTAGTATCAGTGAACTGCTCTAAAGTTAGTTCTTTGGCATCCCCTATATGCAAAGAACTAAAGCATAAGAACAAGAACAGCTCAAGGGTTTTGTGATATTTATATTCTAGATCTCCGGAAGTATATAACTCCATCAATGTTTGCAATTCGTGTTCATACAGATATTCTCCTGAAGGAAGCCCTTTCTTTATTGCCCATTTTTTAAAAGGATTTTCATCCATATATCCCGCATTGAAAGCAGCCAGAACATATTTTTTGATTGTGGCCATGTTTTTATTCGCCGTGTTTTGGTTGTTCTCCAACTCATTCATTAAATGGAAGAAGTATTCGTCAAGCCACTCACTTGTTATATCATCAAAATAAAGGTTAGGATTATACTCCTTCAATTTCTTTATTACTGATAAATTAGTCTTGTAGGTAGAATCTTCAAGTTTTAGAGACTCCTTCCTCTGATAGTCCGTCACAAAGTCAAAGAAAGTGTTATAATCAGTCGGACGATGATATGCTTTAAGAAAAGAGTCCCTGGTAAGTTTCCTGTCACGGAGGCGATACTTTACAAAAACATTGTTTACTCTGGCTAGAATAGTTTCTATAATCAAGTTCTTATCTTTTGCCAACTTGTCTCCTGCCCCAACACATTTCTTCTTATCGTTCCAGTCTTTGATGTCAACTGAAACTTTCGTAGAAAAGTTCACCTTTTCACGATTAACATAAAAGGATAACCACACGACTCCATTATCCGGGTCGCTCCCATAGGTTCTTAGATATATTTTAATGGTTACCATGATCTACAATGGTTCCGTTTGCAGGTGAGAATTGATCTCCGGTCTACACCTGCACAGTTTGTCACACAAATGAAGAGGTAGCTAATTAACTGAATATCAATAAACAGCAAATGCCGGACACATTGCTGTATCCGGCATTTTGGCCACTTCGAGGTTCCTGGCGGATTCGAACCGCCGTACAC
>OGPM01001209.1_pt1 | contig 22546 bp, 18 predicted proteins | sample 1552961 | NCBI WGS metagenome assembly OGPM01 (sample SAMEA2580304, study PRJEB22360) | human gut metagenome | biome: human gut; feature: human-associated habitat; material: faeces | place: Denmark | collected 2008/2010
GCATGATTTTGAGCATGACCGGTTTTGGCCGGGGAACTGCTGTGCGCAATGGCCGTGAGATCACGGTGGAGCTGCGCAGCGTCAATTCCCGGTACTTTGAGTATTCTTCCCGGATGCCCCGCACCTGCAGCTATCTGGACAGCCGTCTGAAAAAGCAGCTGAACGAGCGGGTGACCCGCGGCAAGGTAGAACTGAGCCTGACGGTGCAGACCGTGGATGCCGCCGATACCGTGGTGGCTGTGAATCAGGAGCTGGCCAGGAGCTACCAGCAGGCCCTGCGGGACCTGTCTGAGACGCTGGAGGTCAAGAACGATGTGACCGCCGGGATGATCGCCCGCTTTCCCGATGTGCTGACCACCCGCCACGCCGATGTGGATGAGGAGCAGCTGTGGGAGGATGTTTCCGCTGTCACCGCCCAGGCACTGGATCGTTTTGTGGAGATGCGCGCCGCTGAGGGTGCCAAGATGAAGGCTGACGTGGAGAACCGCCTGCGTTTTCTGGAAGAATGCGTGGGCCGGGTGGAGACCCTGAGCGCCGGCCGGGTGGAAAACTACACCAACCGCCTGTACGAAAAGCTCAAGGTCATTCTGGAGGACCGGAACATCGATGATGCCCGTGTCCTGACCGAGGCCGCCATCTTTGGCGATAAGACCGCCGTGGATGAGGAGACCGTCCGCCTGCGCAGCCACATCGCCCAGTACCGTTCCATTCTGGAGCTGGACGAGCCTGTGGGCCGCAAGCTGGATTTCCTGACCCAGGAGCTGAACCGTGAGACCAATACCATTGGTTCCAAGTGTCAGGATCTGGATATCACCCGCATCGTGGTGGATATGAAGGCGGAGATCGAAAAGATCCGTGAGCAGATCCAGAATCTGGAGTAAACCCTGAGATTCAGATGGTTCGGAGGGAAAAGATGAAACTGATCAACATCGGCTTTGGCAATCTGGTCAGCGCGGGCCGGGTGGTGGCTGTGGTCAGCCCCGATTCTGCCCCGGTCAAGCGTTTGGTCAAGGAAGCGCGGGAGCGGGGGATGCTCATTGATGCGTCCTATGGCCGCAGCACCCGCGCCGTCCTCATCATGGACTCCGACCACGTTGTCCTTTCAGCCCTTCAGCCCGAAACGGTGGCCAGCCGTGCCGCCGGTCAGGCCGAGGGCAAAACAGTGACAGAAGAGGAGCAGTAAGACCATGGAAAATGAAAAATATCTGTTTGTCGTTTCCGGTGCCGCTGGTACCGGAAAGGACAGTGTGGTGAGCGCTTTGCGCAAGGCCCACCCCGAGATCGAAAAAACGGTTTCTGCCACCACCCGTTCCCCCCGCCCTGGGGAGCAGGAAGGGGTAGACTACTACTACCGCACCAAGGAGCAGTTCCAGCAGCTCATCGATCAGGATGAGGTCGTGGAACACAACTTCTTCAACGGCAACTACTACGGCACCCTGAAGGAAGAGGTCAACAAGCGGCTGAACGCGGGCAAGCTGGTGGTCATGGTCATCGATGTGCATGGCGCGGCCAATATCCGCCGCATGTATCCCGGTGCCACCACCATCTTCCTGCTGCCCCCCTCCACCCAGGAGCTGGAGCGCCGCCTGCGCGGCCGCGGCACTGAGACCGAGGAGAGCATCCGGGAGCGCCTGGAGATCGCCCGCAATGAGCTGGCCCAGCAGGATAAATTCACCCTCAAGCTGGTCAACGACGAGGTGGATGCCTGCGCCGCCAGACTCTATGATGTCATCTGCCAGCGTGCAGGCCTGACCCGCTAAATCGCTTTGAAGGAGCTGCCTGAATGCCCAAAACGGTAGGCGTTGCAGTGAGCAACGCGACCTTTCATTTCGACAAACTCTATACCTATGCCGTCATGCCCGACCAGCAGGATACCGTCCGGCTGGGCAGCATGGTGCTGGTGCCCTTCGGGCGGGGGAGCCGTGCCCGGATGGGCGTGGTGCTGGCTTGCGATGCCGAACCGGAGAGCGCAAAGCTCAAGTTCCTGTTCGATGTGGCCCCGGCCTCTGCCTGCCTTACCCCGGAGCTGCTGCGGCTGGTGCACTTTTTGAAGGAGCGCACCTTCTGCACCTACTACGAGGCCGTCAAGGCGGTCATCCCCTACGGCGCGCAGTACAAGCCCACCGTGGCGGAGGACGGCGTGACCCCGGTGCTTCAAAAGCAGCTCGTCCGCCACACGGAAAATGCCTATAAGCTGGTGGGCACGCTGCCCCCAAAGCCCAGACCGACCGCCAAGCAGCTGGCCGCAGTGGCCCTGCTGGCCGGGGGAGAGCGCACCCTGTCTGCATTGGAGGAAAAGGGCATCAGCCGGGCGGTGCTGGACAACCTCTGCGCCAAGGGCGTGCTGGAATGCAGCAAGGTGAACAAATCCATCGACCTGTATTCTTCCATCCCGCTGAAGAACGAGCCCATCCTTCTCACGGAGGAGCAGCAGGCCGCCTATGACGCGCTGCTGCCCGGGCTGGAGGATGCAGCCCCGCACTCGGCCTTGCTCTACGGCGTGACCGGCAGCGGCAAAACGCTGGTGTTCCTGAAACTCATCGAGCACTGCCTGCAGATGGGCCGCCGGGCGCTGGTGCTGGTGCCTGAGATCAGCCTGACCCCTCAGATGATCCTGCGGCTGAAAAGCCAATTCGGTAAGCGGGTGGCCGTGCAGCATTCCGCCCTCAACCATACCGAGCGCCTGCTCCAATGGCAGATGATCCAGGACGGCGGCGCGGATATCGTGGTGGGCACCCGCAGCGCGATCTTCTCCCCGCTGGAAAACATCGGCCTTGTCATCATTGATGAGGAGCAGGAGCACACCTACCGCTCCGAATCCGCGCCCCGCTACTCGGCCCACGAGGTGGCCCGGCAGCGCGCGGCGGAGAACGGGGCCCTGCTCCTGCTGGCCAGCGCCACCCCCAGCACCGAGAGCTATTATGCCGCCCAGCATGGCCGCACCCAGCTGGTGCGCCTGACCAAACGCTATGGCGGCAACCCGCTGCCCAAGGTCCAGATCGTGGATATGCGGGCCGAGCTTGCCTCCGGCAACCCCCGGGAGATCAGCCTTGCCATGGAGGATGCCATCCGGCACAACCTTGAGGCAGGCAAGCAGACCATTCTGCTGCTCAACCGCCGGGGTTACCAGACCGTGGCCCAGTGCGAGGACTGCCGCGAGGTGCTCAAGTGCCAGAAGTGCAGCGTGCCCATGGTCTACCACAAATCGGCCCACAAGCTGCTCTGCCATTACTGCGGCAGCCAACTGGACCCGCCCCCTGCCAGATGCCCCGCCTGCGGCGGCAAACTGCAGTACCGGGGCTTTGGCACCCAGAAGGCCGAGGAGGAATTGGCAAAGCTCTTTCCGGAGGCCCGCATCCTGCGGATGGATCAGGATACCACCGCCGCCAAGGATGCCCATGAGAAGCTGCTGGCAAAGTTTGCCCGGCATGAATATGACATCATGGTGGGCACCCAGATGGTGGCCAAGGGGCTGGATTTCGAGGATGTGACGCTGGTGGGCGTGCTGGGCATCGATTCGCTCCTGTTCGCCCAGGGCTTCCGGGCTTATGAGACCGTGTTCAGCCTCGTCACGCAGGTGGTGGGCCGGAGCGGCCGGGCAAAAGACCCCGGCTTTGCCATCATCCAGACCACCGACCCGGACAACCCGGTGCTCAACCTTGCCGCCGCGCAGGACTACGACGCGTTCTTCGAGCAGGAGATCGCCTACCGGAAGCTGGGGCTTTATCCGCCCTTCTGCGGGCTCTGCGTTGTGGGCTTTGCCGGGCCAAAGGAGAGCGAGGTGGCCCGGGCTTCCGCCCGCTTTGCGGCCCTGCTGGGCCGGCAGGCAGCCAAACAGCCCGACCTGCCTCTGCGGGTGCTGGGCCCCACCCCCGGCAGCATTGAAAAGATCAACGATTCCTACCGCTATAAACTCACCGTCAAGTGCCGCAACGACCACCGTTTCCGGGACCTCATCCGGGAAACGCTGACCCTCTACGAGCAGGAAAAGCTGCCCGGCAAGGCCACCGTTGTGGTCGATCTGCACTCGGACGGGGATATCTGATACAACACAACAAATTTTGGAGGTACCACTATGGCTATCCGCAATATCGTAAAAGAGGGCGACCCCATCCTGAACAAGGTCTGCCGCCCCGTGACCAACTTTGACGACCGCCTTGCCACCCTGCTGGATGACATGCGGGAGACGATGATCGCCGCCGACGGCGTGGGTCTGGCAGGCCCTCAGGTGGGCATGCTGCGCCGCGTCTTCGTGGTGTGGGACACCACCGATGCCCCCGAGGAGATCCCCGAGGATTATGAGTACAAGTTCATCGACTTCGTCAACCCCGAGATCCTGGCTGTTTCTGAGGATGAGGAGACCGCCTACGAGGGCTGCCTGTCCTTCCCCGGCCACAACGGTGCCGTGACCCGTCCCGTTGCCGTCAAGGTGCGTGCACAGGACCGCAACGGCAACTGGTTCGAGCTGGAGGCCGAGAACCTGCTGGCCCGCTGCATCCAGCACGAGAACGACCATCTGGACGGCATTACCATCATGGAGTCCAGCGAGTATTTCTACGAGGACACCGAGGAGGGCAAAAAGGCTGCCCGTGAAGCGAAAGGAAACAACTGATGCGCATTCTGTTCATGGGAACCCCGGATATCGCCGCGGAGTGCCTGAAGGCCTTGTATGCCGCCGGTCACGAGATCTGCGGCGTGTACACCCGGCGGGATAAGCCGGTGGGCCGCAAGCAGGTGCTCACCGCGCCCCCGGTCAAGGAAGTTGCTCTGGAGCATGGGACCCCCGTGTTCCAGCCCCGCACCCTGCGGGACGGCAGCGAGGATGCCAACATCCGGGCGCTGGCCCCTGACCTCATCGTGGTGGTGGCCTACGGCTGCATCCTGCCCAAGTCCGTGCTGGAAGCTCCGAAGTATGGCTGCATCAACCTGCATGTGTCCCTGCTGCCCAAGTACCGCGGCAGCGCCCCTGTGCAGTGGGCTGTTCTGAACGGCGACACCGAGACCGGCGTTTCCATCATGCAGATGGACGAGGGGCTGGACACCGGCGATGTGCTGGTCTGCGAGAAGATCGCCATCGGCCCGGAGGAGACCAGCGGCGAGCTGTTCGACCGGGTCACCGCCGTAGGTGCCCGCGTCCTCTGTGAGGCGGTGCCCGCCATGGAGGCTGGCACCCTCAAGCCCCAGCCCCAGCAGCATGAGAACGCCACCCTGGCCCCCATGCTGGACAAGGAGCTGGCGGAGTTCAGGCTGACCGATACTGCTGCGCACATCCACAACTGGGTGCGCGGCATGAACCCCTGGCCCATGGCCTGGTTCGTGACCGCAGGCGGCAAAAAGGTCAAGGTGACCGAGTGCCGCGTGGCTGCCTCCAACGGTGAGGCTCCCGGCACGGTGCTTTCCACAAAGCCCCTGACGGTTGCCTGTGCCGATGGCGCGGTCCAGCTGCTCCATGTGGTGCCTGAGGGCAAAAAGCCGATGGATGGCACCTCCTTTGCGGCTGGTCTGCGCCTCAAAGCGGGGGATACCCTCTGATGGCGGCCAATCCGCGGGCAGCGGCAGTGGCTGCACTGGTCCGGCAGGAGCAGGACGGCTTCTCAAACCTTGTACTGGATGCCGAACTCCGCCGCCAGAAACTGGAGGGCCGGGATAAGGCCTTTGCCGGTGCCATCTTCTACACCGTGCTGGAACATCAGGGCACGCTGGATTTCATTCTGGAACAGTTCCTGCCCAAGGGCCTTGCCAGGCTGGACCCGCAGGTGCGCGAGATCCTGCGGGCCGCGCTGGCGCAGGCCCGCTATATGCAGGTGCCGGTGTCGGCGGCGGTGAACGAGGCCGTCAAGCTGACCCGCACCTTCAAAAAGGCGAGTGCGTCCGGGCTGGTCAATGCCGTCCTGCGCAAGGCCTGCAATTATGATCTGGAAACTGCCCGCTTCCGGAACGAGACCCAGCGCCTCATGGTGCTGGGCTCTGCGGGGCAGGATGTGGCAGAGTTTCTGCGCACCCATTACCCCGAGGAAGCGCTGGGCATCCTGACCCACACCGCCGATGGCGGCTGCACCAGCCTGCGGGCCAACTGCCTGAAAATGGATGCCGCGGCCCTCTGTGAAAAACTGCTGGAAAGCGGCGTGAAGAGCGCGCAGCCCGGCCTTGTGCCCGGCAGCGTGCTGGCAAAGTTCGATGGCAGCCCGGCGGAGCACCCGCTCTTCAAGGAGGGCTGTTTCCATGTGGAGGGGCAGGCCAGCCAGCTGGCAGCCCTCTGTGTGGAGGCAAAGCCCGGCGATACCGTGATCGACCTCTGTGCGGCACCCGGCGGCAAAACGCTGCTGCTGGCCGAGGAGATGCAGGGGCAGGGCGCACTGTACAGCTGCGATGTGGCAGAGCACCGGGTCGGGCTCATCCGGAGCGCTGTGGAACGGATGGGCTTTGCCCATGTCACCGCCCTCTGCAATGATGCCACCCGCCCCAACCCAAAGCTGCCCGCCGCAGACCGCATTCTGGTGGATGCCCCCTGCAGCGGCCTGGGCATTCTGGCAAAAAAGCCGGATATCCGCTATAAGACGCTGGAAAAAGCACGCCACGATGAATTATTGGCCACTCAGTCGTCCATTCTGGACACAGCAGCCGCTCTGCTGAAAGCGGGCGGGCGGCTGGTTTACTCCACCTGTACCATCGACCCCGCCGAGAACGAGGAGCAGGTGGCGGCGTTCCTTGCCCGCCACCCGGAGTTCCGGGTGGTCCGGCCCGCTGCGGCGTTCCCTGACGGAATGACAGTGGGGGAGCACGGGGCGCTCTCGGTGCCCACCCGCACCGGGATGGACGGCTTTTTCCTCTGCGCCATGCAGAAAACGCAATGAACCCGCCGTCCGGTTCGTATTGATTCATAGGAGAATACCATGGAACAAAAACGCTGTATCTCTTCCCTGACGCTGGCCGAGCTGACCGCTGCGCTGAAAGCCATGGGTCAGCCGGGCTTCCGGGCAAAGCAGATCTTCCACTGGGTGCACCAGAAGCTGGTCACCGAGTTTTCTGCCATGACCGACCAGCCCAAGACCCTGCTGGCAAAGCTGGAAGAGCAGTTTTACATTGCTGCCCCCAAGATCGAGCGTCGGCAGGAAGCCAAGGACGGCACCGTGAAATATCTGCTGCGGATGGCCGATGGCAACTGCATCGAGACTGTTGTCATGCGCTACCACTACGGCAACACGGTCTGCGTCTCCACGCAGGTGGGCTGCCGGATGGGTTGCCGCTTCTGCGCCTCCACCCAGGCAGGCCGGGTGCGCAACCTGGAAGCTGGTGAGATCTGCTCTGAGATCTATACCGCCCAGAAGGACATCGGGGAGCGCATCTCCCACATCGTCCTCATGGGCATCGGGGAACCGCTGGATAATTTTGACGAGGTCATGCGCTTCCTTGAGAACATCTCCTCCCCGGAGGGCGTGAACATCGGAATGCGCAACATCAGCCTTTCCACCTGCGGTCTGGTGCCCAAAATCGACCAGCTGGCCGAGAAAAAGCTGCAGCTGACCCTTTCGGTCTCCCTGCATGCCCCCAACAACGAGATCCGCAGCGGCATGATGCCGGTCAATGATGCCTACCCCGTGGAGGTGCTGATGCCCGCCGTCCGCCGCTATCAGGAGACCACGGGCCGCCGGGTCAGCTTTGAGTATTCGATGGTGCGCGGTGTCAATGATTCCGATGCCTGTGCCAGACAGCTGGCCGACCTCATCCGGGGCATGGGTGCTCATGTGAACCTCATTCCCATCAACCCGGTGGACGGAAGCCCCTACTCGGCTACCGATGCCGCCAATGTCCAGCGCTTCCAGAAAAAGCTGGAGAGCCTGGGGGTCAACGCCACGGTACGCCGCCGTCTTGGCAGCGAGATCAGCGCCGCCTGCGGCCAGCTGCGCCGGGACGAAATGAATGGTAAGGCGTAAATCGCAAGAGGAGAAGCCTATGAAACTAGCAGGAAAAACGGATGTGGGCCGCGTCCGGCAGGAAAATCAGGATGATTACCGTGCCGGGGAGCTGCCCGGCGGTGCTGTCTGGGCACTGGTGTGTGATGGTATGGGCGGTGCCAAAGGCGGCCGCGAGGCCTCACAGGGGGCCTGCAATGTCATCGAACAGGTGTTTCAGGAGCAGTACGCCCAGTGCGGAGCAGGGCAGGAGGGAGCTTTTTTGAAAAAGGCCCTCATCAGTGCCAACCGCTATGTGTTCAACAAAGCTGCCCACGAGGAATCGCTGGCCGGTATGGGTACCACGGCGGTCTGCGCTCTGGTGCGGGGCGGGGAAGCCACCCTCTGCCACGCGGGCGATTCCCGCGCCTACCTCTGCCGGGGCGGTAAACTGACCCAGCTCACCCACGACCACTCCTATGTGCAGGAGCTGGTGGACTGCGGCACCATCACGGAGGAGGAGGCCGAGCATCACCCCCAGAAGAACATCATCACCAGGGCGCTGGGCGTGGATTATCGGCTGGAGCCGGAGGTCACTTCGGTGCAGCTGCAGGCAAAGGATCTGCTGCTGCTCTGCTCGGACGGCTTGACCAACATGGTGCCGGTGGAGCAGATGGAGCAGCTGCTGGCGCAGGGCCCGTTCTACGACCTGCCCGATCGGCTGGTGGATGCCGCCAACAAGAACGGCGGCTCCGACAACATCACCGCCCTGCTGCTGGCTGTGGAACCTACGGAGGTGCACCATGGATAACCTGATCGGCAAAACGCTGGATGGCCTGTACACGGTGCGGGAACTCATCGGCACCGGCGGCATGGCCAATGTCTACAAGGCCGTTGTGGGGCCGGGCGGCCCGGTGCCGGAGGGCACGGTCGTGGCCGTCAAGGTGCTGCGGCAGGAGCTTATGCACGACCCCGACCTTGTGCGCCGCTTCAAGAACGAGTCCAAGGCCATCTCGCTGCTCAACCACCCCAACATCGTCAAGGTGTATGATGTCTCGGTGAGCGACCATCTGCAGTATATCGTCATGGAATATGTGGACGGCATGACCCTGCGCGAGTATCTGAACGAGCGGGGCGGCAAGCTGACCAGCCGGGAGACCGTCCACTTTATCTCTCAGATCCTGAAAGCGCTGGACCATGCCCACCGCAACGGCGTGGTGCACCGGGACATCAAGCCCCAGAACATCATGCTGCTGGACAACGGCCAGCTGCGGATGATGGATTTCGGCATTGCCCGCATCTCCCGGGCCGAGAACCAGCTCTCGGGCGGCAAGGCCATGGGCAGCGTCCACTATATCAGCCCGGAGCAGGCCAAGGGCGATGAGACCGACTTCACCAGTGACCTTTATTCGGTGGGCGTGATGATGTACGAGATGCTCTCAGGGCATCTGCCCTTCGATGCCGATGACGTGGTGGAGGTGGCCATCAAGCAGATCTCGGATCAGCCCAGGAGCCTGCGGGAACTGGCTCCCTGGGTGCCGGTGGGGCTGGTGGAGATCACCGAGCGCGCCATGGCAAAGCGGCCCGAAAACCGCTACAAGAGCGCCGCTGAGATGCTGGAAGCCCTCAACGCCTATGTAGAGAACCCGGCCATCGTGTTCAACTACACCTATCTCCCCGATGAAATTCCTGAAAAGGTGGTGGAACCCCCTATGCCCAGAAAAGAATCCCGTCCGGAGCGCGGCAGTGCTCCGGCAAAAGGCAGAAAAAAGAAAAAGCGCACCGTGTTCCTGCCGGTGCTGTTCGGCATCACCGTGGCCTTTGCACTGGCCTGCGCGGCCCTGTGCTGGATGATCCTGAATGATTCCAGCTCCCTGATGGGGGAAAAGGCCGATGTGGTGCTGGCAGATTACAGCGGCATGACCCAGGATGAGGTCAACGCTTCCCAGCAGGTGGCATCCGGCCAGATCGTCATCAACTGGGAGCAGGCCTACAGCAACGATTACGCCGCCGGTTACGTCTACCGGCAGTCCCCGGTGGCGGGCCGCACCGTCCGCGAGGGCCAGAGCGTGACCCTGACCGTCAGCCTGGGCATCCAGTATGTCACCGTGCCGGATGTCTCCAACTATGTGCAGGCAGATGGTGAGCAGCAGCTCAAGGATCTGGGGGTCTCTGTCCTGATCACCCAGGCGGTGGAACCCAGCGTGGCCGCAGGCTCCATCATCCGCACCGAACCTGCTGCGGGCAGTCAGGTGGCTGCAGGCTCCACAGTGGTGGTCTATGTCAGCCGTCCGCAGGTCAACACCACGGCCAAGGTACCTGCCCTGACCGGTCTCAAGAGCGTGAACGATGCCCGCTCCGTGCTGGTGCAGAACAAGCTGGGCCTTGGCAGCACCACCGAGCAGTACAGCGACCAGCCCGCCGGTACCATCATCGGCCAGAGCCCGGCGGCAGGATCTACCGTCAAGGTGAACAGCCGTGTCAGCATTACCGTGAGCGCAGGCCCCGAGCCGGTGCCCGAGACCCCGGCTGAACAGCCGGGCAGCTCCTCCAGCGATTGGTGGAGCGGCCTGATGGGGGGCAGCTCTTCCAGCAGCGGCGATTCTTCCAGCAGTGAGGGCACCGGCCTGGGCGACTGGTGGAGCGCGCTGCTGTCCTGAGGGAGGAACGGATGAAGGGATATATCGTAAAAGGAATTGGCGGCTTTTACTACGTCAAGACCGAAGAGGGTGTGATCGAGTGTAAGCCCCGGGGCATCTTCCGCAAACAGAAGATCACCCCCGTGGCGGGCGATGAGGTGACGCTGGAGACCGAGAACGGCGCGGCAGTCATTGCCGAGATCGCACCCCGCAAAAACGTGTTTGTCCGGCCGCCTGTGGCCAATCTGGATGTGCTGTTCCTTGTGGCCAGCACCACCCAACCCACCCCCAGCACACTGGTGCTGGACAAGCTCTCGGCCATCGCCGTGGACAAGGGGGTGCAGCCCGTTATCGTCTGCACCAAGGCTGACCTTGGTGAGGTGGAGTTTCTGCGCAGCGCCTATGAAAGATCCACTCTGCCCTTCATTGCCATCCGCTACGACAGCGGGGAAGGGCTGGACGAGGTCAGGCAGTGGATCAGCGGGCGGCTCTGCGCCTTCTGCGGCAACTCCGGTGTAGGCAAATCGACCCTGCTGAACGCCCTGCTGCCTCAGGCTGAGCGGGAGACCAGCGCCATCAGCCAGAAGCTGGGGCGCGGCCGCCACACCACCCGCGAGGTGACCATCTTTGAGGCCTTTGGGGGCCGCATTGCGGATACCCCCGGTTTTGCCAGCCTGGAAGCCAACCGCGCAGGGTTCATCCCCAAGGAGAATCTGGAGCATGCCTTCCCGGAGTTCGGGCCCTACCTTGGGCAGTGCCAGTTCACCGGCTGCTCCCACCGCACGGAAAAGGGCTGTGCCATCCGTGCCGCTCTGGCCGAGGGAAAGCTCTCCCAGACCCGGTACGACAGCTACTGTGCCATGTATGAGGAAGTCAAGGATGTCAAGGACTGGCAGAGGAGGGGAATGTGATGCGCTGCGTGATCCTCTCGGCCTGCCCGGTCTCGCCGGAGCTGAAGCGTCTGCTCCGCCCCGATGACTTCATCATCGCCTGTGATGCTGGCTACCGCAACTGCGCGCCGCTGGGCTGCAAGCCCAATATCATCCTGGGAGACTTCGATACCGCGCCCTGTCCGGTGCAGCAGAACGACGATATTATCGTCCTGCCTCACGTCAAGGACGACACCGACACCGAATATGCCGCCAAGCTTGCCAGTGAGAAGGGCTTTACCGAGGTGCTTCTTCTGGGCGCGTTGGGCGGCAGGCGGATCGAGCATACCCTCTCGAATCTTGCCACCGGCCTTGGGCTGGAAGAACGGGGGGTGCGGGCAACGCTTCAGGATGAGCGCAGCCGCGTCACCTTTGTCCGCTCCGGCGAGACCCGTGCCTACCCGAAGGAGGAATTTTTCTATTTCTCTGCTTTCCCCATGGAGGGCAGGGCGGAGGGCGTGTGTGAGCGCGGTTCCTACTATGAGCTCACCGATGATGTGCTGGTGGCCGGTTACCCGCTGGGAGTTAGCAATGAGTATGCCGAAGGCTCAGACTGCATCACCATCTCCACCCGCAAGGGTGCGCTGGTGGTCGTGGAAACAGTGCCGGATACACCGATCCTGACCGGGAACAAGGCCTGAGCCGCACACTTTGCCGTCCTGCCGCTTATATTGTGGTATCACACCACGAAAGGCGGGAGAGCGATGCAGGTGGTCGTTATCAAAAGCCCGAAGTGTCTGCGCGGCGTTCTGCGCAGGCTGTTCGGCATCAAAAAGGGATAAGAAAAATACCGGGGCAGGCGGCTGCTCCGGTATTTTTTGTGGCACATCATTCTTTTGTGGTATAGGTCAGATCCAGCACCGGGCCAAAGGGGTCAAAGATGAGGTTCTGGATACCGGGTGCGATCAGCAGGCGCTTCTGCTGGGCAAACAGAGGGACCGCCACGGCATCGCTGAGCAGCTGGCGCTCACAATCGCCCAGCAGGCGGCAGCGGGAGCTTCCGGTGGCCTGGGTGCTGGCCTGCAGCTGGGTGGCATACAGGGAATCTGCATAGCCGGTCAGGCCGCCGCCCGCTGCGGTGAACTGGTTTAGCATGTTGTACACACTGCCGCCCTCGGCGCTGATGGGGGCCAAGGCAATGGTATAGTCCCCCTCGGCCAGCCGTTTTGCAAAGGTCTCCTCGTCCACCTCCTCTACGGAGAAGAAGAGGGAAAACTCCTTTTGCCACACGCCATTGATCTCCTCAGCGGCGCTGGTCACGCCGGAACCGGCAGGCACCATCAGGCTGACCTTGTTGAAGTCGGAGGTGGTCAGCGTCTGCCGCGCCGTGAGGTAGAGCGCTCGGGCATCCACCGTGGCGGGAGTCACATCCCCGGCGGTATCCCGGTAGTTCATGCCGTCCACAGTCAGGCCGTCCGGTACCAGACCGTTGGCGGCGGCATAGAGCCCGCCGTCCGGCACCTCGGCTGCACCCCGCGCGGCGGAGGCCAGTGCCTGCCGCAGCTCGGTGGAAGCAAACACGCTGCTGCAGTTGAACAGCAGGCTCCATGTGGTATCGGAGTAGGAGAGGGAAGTCAGGGTGGTGGGCGCGGCGGTGTCGTCCGGGGCGGCAGAGCACTTCTCGTTGGCAATCAGCTCTGCGGCGGACTGCCCGGCGCTGTTGGTGTTCTGCACCAGCCGCAGGCTGTCGATGAGGCTGTCCGAGGGGGCACGCCGCAGGAACAGGCCGCTGGCTGTCCAGTTGTAGATGTAGAAGCTGCCGCTGGAAAGGGTGGACGAGGCATTCAGACCGTAGGTGCCCCGGGTGGAATTGAAAAATTCCTCATCGCAGGGCATGGCACCGGGCAGGGTGAGCTTCTCGAGGAAGTTGTCGTCGGCACTGCTCAGGTGGAACACCAGCGTCAGCGGCCCGGAGGCCGTGACTCCCAGCGCGCTCTCGGGCATCTGCCCGGCCAGCACGGCGGCGCTGTTTTCAAGGGCCGCAAACTCCACCGCGTAGGGGGAGTTGGTCTCCGCCCGGAACAAGCGCCGGAAAGCGAACACAAAATCCTCGGCGGTGATGGCGTAGTCAGTGGCGTTACCCTTGGCGGCGGTGTAAGTCAGGCCGTCCTTGAGGTAGAAGGTGTAGGTGAGGCCGTCGGAGGACTTCTCCCACCGTTCGCAGAGGGCAGGCTCATATTTGCCGCTGGGATCTTTGTGGACAAGGCCGCTGTACAGGTTCTCGCAGGCGATGACATCCGCAGAAGCCGAGGCTACCTGCGGGTCAAGGTTGGCCGGGATGCTGTCCACGAACCAGGTGAAGCTGTTGGAGCCCGAACCACAGCCGGTCAGGGCAAAAACAAACGCAATGGTCAGCACCACTGCGGAAAAGCGGATCAGGGAATGTTTCAAGAAAATGCGCTCCTTGTAAGATGATACAACTAAAGTATAGCGGAAACGGTCGGAAAAGACAATCGACATTTTGTGAATTCAGATAGGATTTCGGTGCATCCGGGGCCAGAACAAGGTTTGGCGTTGCCAATTGGCTGGAAAAGGTGTAAAATGGAACAGTGAATCAATTTCAGCCTGAATTTTCATAGAGGAGGTTCTTTCTTTATGCAGAAAGATCAGCAGAAGCTTGCAGAACTCATCCGGGGCAAAAAGGTGGCGTTCATCGGTGCCGGTGTCAGCCACAAGACCCTTATCAAGGAGTTTGTGGAACTGGGGGCCCATGTGACCCTGTGCGACCAGAAAAAGAACGTGGAGGAGTTTGGCGATTATGCCGCTACCATCCGGGAACTGGGCATTGACCTGAGCCTGGGCGAACACTATCTGGACGGCTTCAAGGGCCAGGATATCATCATGCGCACCCCCGGCTTTGTGGGCTACTTTGAAAAGCCCCTGCAGGATGCCATGGCGGCGGGCACCATGGTCACCAGCGAGGTCGAGCTCTTCTTCGATTTCTGCCCCTGCGAGATCGTGGCCGTGACCGGCTCTGACGGCAAGACCACCACCACCACCCTCATCTCCAAGTTCTACGAGGCCGCAGGCCGCAAAGTACATCTGGGCGGCAACATCGGCGCTGCCCTGCTGCCCATGCTGCCTGAGGTCCGGCCGGAGGATGTGGCTGTGGTGGAGCTGTCCAGCTTCCAGCTCATCAGCATGCACCAGAGCCCGAAGATCGCGGTGGTGACCAACGTCACCCCCAACCACCTCGATCATCATAAGGATATGCAGGAGTACATCGACGCAAAACGCAACATCCTGCTCTACCAGAACCCGCCCTGCCGTGCCGTGCTGGGCTACGAGAACGAGATCAGCCGCTCCATGCAGAAGGACTGCAAGGGTAAGCAGGTCTGGTTCACCCGTCTGCACGATACCGACAACGGTGCCTTCCTGCGCAAAGAGGACAACATGCTCTGCATGGCCGAGGACGGCGTGGTAACGCCCTTCCTGGCCCAGAAGGACATCAAGCTGCGGGGCCTGCACAACATCGAGAATCTGCTGGCCGCTGCCGCCGCAGTCTGGGGCGAGGTTCCCGTGGAGGCCATCCAGAAGGTGGGCAGCACCTTTACCGGCGTGGAGCACCGCATTGAGCCGGTGCGCACGCTGGATGGCGTGCTCTACTACAACGATTCCATCGGCACCAGCCCCACCCGCACCATTGCGGGCCTGCGCAGCTTTGACCAGAAGGTCATCCTCATTGCGGGCGGCTACGATAAGCACATCCCCTATGAGCCGCTGGCCCCCGAGATCGTGGCCCACGTCAAGGATCTGGTGCTGATGGGTGCCACCGGCCCCCGCATTGAAAAGGCCCTGCGGGAAGACCCCGGCTTCAACGAGGCCGCACTGCCCATCCAGCACGCGGACAATATGCAGCACGCTGTGGAACTGGCCCGTGCCGCCGCAAAGCCCGGCGATATCATCATCCTGTCTCCCGCCAGCGCCTCCTTCGACCTCTACCCTAACTTTGAGGTGCGCGGACGCGAGTTCAAGAACATCGTCAACGCACTGAAATGATCACGCAGGTCAGAACGCCCCGCCAGAGGCAGCGGTTCCGCAGCGCCTGCCGCGGAAAGCTCTGCCTTGGGGTCACGATGCCGCAGGCGCTGGCGCTCTTCGGCAAAAGCCAGCCGGGCCGGTTCTTCGCCGGGCCAACGCTGGCGCTGGATGTGGGCGGCAGCACCGCCTGGCTGGCGGGCCACGCCAACCCGGACGAACTGGCCAGCTTCCTGCATTTCTGCGGCTGTAGGGCAGTGGTCCTGGACGAAGCCGAGTGCCCGCCGCCCACCGGCTGGGCCCGGGTAAAGTCCCTTTTTGCCTTTGGCCTAGCGCCGGGAAAGCAGCTGCCGGAACCCGCTGTGGAAGAAACGCTCTGGGCCTCCCTGCATTTTGACCCGGAGCCCCCGGCGGGCCCCGTTGCACAGATGCTGTTTCCGGACCGCCCCAGGCGGCGGGATGACTTTTACTCTGAGCTCTGCTCAAAGCGCGCCCGCGGCAGGGCTGTGGTCTGGGCTCTGGAGCAGGGAGGGGAGCTTGCCTGCACCGTGGGCGCTTACGCCATTGGAACGGAGCAGGCTTACATGGCCTGCGGCGAGACTGCGGAGCCATTGCGGGGGCGCGGCATCGGCGGGCGGCTTATCGTCCGGCTGGCCAACACCCTCTCGGCGCAGGGCCTGCAGCCCCTTTTCCTCTGCTCCCCGGAACGGGTGCACTTTTATACCCGCCTCGGCTTTGAAAAGCTGGGAGAGTATGCCCGATATGAAAATAAAGATCAAGGATAGATTATGTCAATGCTGAACCACTTTTTTGATTACAAACCCGAAGTCCTGGCGCTGGACGAAAAAGCCATGGAGCTCTGCCAGCCCTATTTCCACCACATGGAGGAGATCCGGGACTACAACCAGCTGAAAATGCTCAAGGCCTTTGCCGATACCCAGATGTCCTCCACCGATATGCTGGGCACCACCGGCTACGGCCTGTGGGATACCGGCCGCGCCAAGCTCGAGCAGATCTTTGCCCAGGTGATGGGCGCGGAGGATGCCCTTGTGCGCAGCCAGTTCCAGAGCGGCACCCATACGCTGGCGGTGGCCCTGTTCGGCCTGCTGCGGGCAGGGGATACCCTGCTGGCAGCTACCGGCCGCCCCTACGATACGCTGGAGGGCGTGATCGGTCTGGACGGCAAGGGCAAGGGCACCGGCACCCTGATGGACTACGGCATCCGGTACGACGAAGTCCCCCTCAAGGCCGACTTCACCCCGGATTACGCGCTGATCGCTCAAAAGGCCCCGGGGGCAAAGGTCTGCCATATCCAGCGCAGCCGCGGCTACCTGCAGCGCAATGCCTTTGATCTGGATACCATTCAGAAGATCGCCGACACGGCCCGTGCCGCCAACCCCGAGATCATCATCTTTGTGGACAACTGCTATGGTGAGTTCACCCAGATGAAGGAGCCCTGCCAGGCAGGTGCGGACCTTGTGGTGGGCAGCCTCATCAAGAACCCGGGCGGCGGCATCGCCCCCACCGGCGGCTATATCGTGGGCCGGAAGGATCTGGTGGAGCTGTGCGCCTACCGCCTGAACGCCCCCGGTCTGGGCAAGGAGCTGGGCTGTACGCTGGAAACGCCCCGTGATATGTATCTTGGCTTCTACTATGCCCCCGGCGTGGTGTGTGAGGCCATCAAGACCGCCATCTATGCCCAGTGCCTGCTGGAACTGGTGGGCAAAAAGCCCATCCCGCGCTACTGCGAGGATCACAACGATATCGTGACCTGCTTCGATGCCGATACCGCCGATGCCCTCATCGGCTTCTGCCGCGGCATTCAGGCCGCCAGCCCCGTGGACAGCTATGCTGCACCGGAACCCTCTCCGGAACCGGGCTATACCGATGAGGTCATCATGGCAAGCGGCAGCTTTACCCAGGGCAGCACCATCGAGCTCTCCTGCGACGGCCCCCTGCGTGAGCCTTACACCTGCTACCTGCAGGGCGGCCTGAACTTTGCCGCAAGCCGTGCCGGTGTCCTGCTGGCCGTGCAGAATGCTTATTTCAAGGATTGATCTTTTCTTAAAGAAAGCGTGAATCAAATGAATCGTGTTACTCCCATTGATGCCCGGATGCTGGAACGCTTTGAGCAGGGCTATGCTGCCCGCCCGGAGCTGAATGTGATGTCCAATGCGGTTTCCCGCACGGCTCTGCCGGACGCGGCCTTTGTGCCCGCCGCCGCTGCCAAGCTGCGGATGGACTTCTCTGTGCTGGTCAAGACCAATAACATCACCAACCAGAAGCAGAGCGGCCGCTGCTGGATGTTCTCCACCCTGAACGTCCTGCGCCAGCGGGTGATCGCCAAGTGTGATCTGGAGGATTTCTCCTTCTCTCCCACCTATCTGGCGTTCTACGATAAGCTGGAAAAGGCAAATCTCTTCCTTGAGAACATCCTTCACTTTGCGGATCAGGACCTGACCGACCGTGAGACCTACACCCTGCTGGGCAGCCCGCTGCCCGACGGCGGCCAGTGGGATATGGCCATCAGCCTGATCAAAAAGTACGGCGTGGTGCCCTCCTGGGTCATGCCGGAAACTGTCCACTCCACCGGCACGGCCAAGTATCTGCCCATCCTGAACCGCAAGCTGCGGGAGGATGCGCTGGAACTGCGGGCCATGGCCAAAGAGGGAAAGGACACGGCCGCCCGCCGCGAGGAGATGCTGGCGGAGATCTACAACGCCCTGTGCATCCTCTACGGCCAGCCCCCCAGGAGCTTTGACTTTGAGTATACCGACAAGGATGAGCACTACCACTGCGACCGGAACCTGACCCCGCACACCTTCCTGGAGAAATATGTGGGCAATGATCTGGATGATTACGTCGTCATCATCTCCTCGCCCATCCATGCGCTGAACCGCACCTACTGCCAGCCCTTTATGGGTGACGTGGTGGAGGAGAATATGTTCTGGCTGAACCTCTCGCAGGAGGAGCTGGAGGATCTGACCATCCGTCAGCTGCAGGCAGGGGAGGGGGTCATGTTCAGCTGCGACTGCCACCCCGACGGTGACCGCGCCAACGGTTACTGGGACCCCGACTGCTTCCAGTACGGCGAGGTGCTGGGCGGCCTGACCTTTGGCATGACCAAGGCCGAACGGCTGCTCACCCGTGAAAGCACCATGAACCACTGCATGATGTTCTGCGGTGTCAATTTGGACGAGAACGGCAAGGCTGACCGCTGGAAGATCGAGAACAGCTGGGGCGATGCCTCCGGCCAGAAGGGCTACTACATCGGCAGCGAGAAGTGGTTCAAGGCCAATGTCTACCAGATCACCGTCCGCAAGAGCCTGCTGAGCGATGCCCAGCGCGCCCTGCTGGATCAGGAGCCCCTGCCCATGAAGCTGTGGGACCCGCTGGCTTAATTTTAAATAAGATGCTATAAAGAAATCCCCCCGCCTATGGCGGAGGGGTTTTCTCTGTTAAGCGGGTAATAGGGGAAGCTTCAACGTGAAGCAGCTGCCTTTGCCTACTTCACTTTCCAATAGGATTTCTCCGTGGTGCAGGTGGGCAAGCTCCTGCGCAATGGTCAGTCCCAGACCTGTGGAGTCGTGCTTGGAAGAGGTGGTGGTGTGGAAATACCGGTCAAATACGGCGGCCTGATCCTCCGGCGCAATGCCGCAGCCCGTGTCCCGGACGCTCACCAGAGCAGCACCGGCCTCCACCCGGCTGTTGACGGTGATGCTCCCTCCTGCAGGGGTGTAGTGAATGGCATTTGTCAACAGGTTCTGCAGGATCTGCTGCAGCCGAATCTGGTCGCCCCACACCGGCAGCTCCGAAGCCGGGGGAGCTTGAAGCACCACGCCCTTCTTCTCAGCCTCCTCCCGGCAGCTGTCACAGACCGCAGCGATGACCTCCCCCAGAGATACCCGGTCCTCGTTGAGCATCACCTGTTTCTGCTCCAGCTTTGCAGCCAGAAACAGATCCTCCGTCAGGCGGCGGAGAAAGGCCGTCCGCTGCTGCAGGGCGGGCAGCAGGGCCGGCAGGGCCTCCGGTGCAGCCTCCAGCGTATCCAGGCCACTGCTGACCGCAAACAGGGGGCTGCGCAGGTCGTGGAAAATGTTCAGCATCATGCTTTTTCGGGCCTCAGTCTCCTCCGTCAGGGCCTTTGTCCGCTGAATGACCCGGGCATCCAGCTCCCGGGCCAGCTGTTCCGCCCGGTCAAATTGCAGGGCATACCGGCGGCAGACGTAGGCCATGCAGCCCAGAGTAAAAGGGGCATCGTAGATCCGGGCACACCGGAACAGGTAGAAAAACACGCTCTCCTGAAAAAACGGCACATGCATGCCCGGCAGGACCACCCATACCCGGAAGCCAATGGTGATGGCACAGGGAAACAGCATCAGCAGGGCAGCGTCGGAGCCCCGGGCATACATTGCCATCAGTATGCCCAGACAGTAGCCCATGCCTAAAAGCAGCCCCACCGCCCGTACACGGCTGGGGGGAATCAGCGTCAGAACAAGATACCCCAGCGTCAGAAGCAGGGAATGGAGCCGCTGCCCGTGAGACACCGGCACAGCCCCTGTCAGGGCGGCGCACAGCAGGATACCTGCCAGAACCGTGACGGTAAAGAATCCCCGGCGGAAAAAGACGCTCCAGCCGGAACTTCCCACCGGAGCCAGAATGATCACCAGAGCCCAGAGGGTCAGCACCGTTAGATACAGCAGAAAATACCCCAGTTCCTTCTGAGGCTTGTATCGGTACAGGGCCAGCACCACCGCTCCCAGAGTGCAGAATACCGCAATGGCCATCCACTGCAGCACCGTGCGGAAGGTCAGGGCAGCCACTCCTTTTTCCGGGAACAGGGCAGCCCATGCCATCAATTGGGCTTCGGAGTCCATGCCGGGGACTCCAAAATCCGCCAGCTCCGGCAGTCGCTGGTTGAACCAGATCCCTGCCAACCCAATGGTCAGTGCCAGTGCCCCGGCAGCAGCCGGAAGCAGAAATCGCTTTTTTATCATAAAAAGACCCCCTGCAAAACTTTGGAGAACCGGTTGAGAACAGCCCGGAAATACGGTATACTAGATAAAGATATTATAGCAAATTCACGCCGAAAAGGGGAGGGCAAACCGCATGATCCGCATTCTTCTGGTGGAAGATGATCCGGTGATCCGGGACACTACCAGCTATTTCTTGAAATGTCAGCAGAATTTCGAGGTGGTCTGCGCTGACACCGGCGGCGAAGCGCTGAGCTACGCCCGGGAAAAGTTCGATGTGATCCTGATGGATATCCTTCTGCCGGACACCAACGGCATGGATCTGTGCCAGCGCCTGCGCAGCTGGCACCACTGCCCCATCATTTTTACTTCCTGTCTGGACGATACAGACACAGTGGTACGGGCACTGGAATTGGGCGGCGATGATTTCCTGACCAAGCCCTACAACCACAAAGTTCTGCTGGCCCGCATCATGGCAAACATCCGCCGTGTCCAGATGGATGCCGCAGAGCCCAGCGTCAGCGGCTACCACTGCGCGGCCTTTACGCTGGATTCCAACAGCCATTGCGTGGAAAAGGACGGCCGGAGCATCCATCTGGCCGACATGGAGTACCGCATCCTGACCCTCTTCATCCGGCATCCCAACACGTTCTTTACGGCCAATGAGCTCTACCACAAGATCTGGGGGAAGGAAAGCCTGGGGGATGTCCGCACTGTGCAGGTGCATATCCATAACCTCCGCAGTAAGATCGAGCCCGACCCCGCAAAGCCCATCTACCTCAAAAATGTCTGGGGCAAAGGCTATATTTTCCGCCCGGAAGGGGAGACGGAAGCCTGAAATGGTTTTGCTGTCTTAAATATCGTTAATCCTCAAAGCACCCGCTTCTTAAGGAAACTTAAGCCGTGGGTGCTTTTTTTGCTCTGATTTGACCGTTATTTATCAAACGAAGTGGGAAACGGGAATTTCCCAGCGAAGAAACGGCAAAGATGTTTAAGAATTCTTAAAAGACAACAGGCAGACTTTGTGTTAATTTATTATCGAACGAAGTCTGCACCGCATTGTGGCGGTACGTTTCGGATAAGAAGGAAAATCAAAGAATAAGAACAGAAAAAGAGAAGAAAGGATCATCCAAGCATGAACAAGATCTCGCGTAAAGGTTTTCTGAAGATCGCCGCTGCCGCTGCCATGTCCGGTGTCACCGCCGGTGCACTGGCTGCCTGTAACGCTGCAAGCTCCTCCACCGCCGCTTCCGCCGGTGCAGCAGGCAGCTACACCCCCGGTACCTACACCGGCACTGCTGAGGGCATTTCCTCTACCGTCAAGGTCACCATGACCTTCTCTGACAGTGCTGTGACCGACGTTGTGGTCGATACCTCCGGCGAGACCGCTTCCTACGGTGCTGCTGCTGCCGAGGAGCTGAAGAACCAGCTGCTGAACGCCGGTTCTGACGAGATCGACGGCGTGTCCGGCTCCACCATCACCTCCGATGCCGTGAAGAAAGCCGCCAAGAGCTGCTTTGCACAGGCAAAGGGAGAGGCAACTGTAACTTCCGTTCAGCTGCCCACCGGTGACGAGACCGATTGGCTGGGCAAGGAGCCTGACATCGACGAGGCTGCCATCACCGAGACCGTGGACACCGATATCCTCATCGTGGGTGCCGGCAACGGTGGTATGTTCGCTGCTGCTTATGCCGCTGCCAACGGCCTGAACTTCCGTGTCATCGAGCAGAACGGCAATGTGCAGGATACCCGTCACTGGGTGGGTGCCGTGGACGGCTTTGGCGCTCAGGAACAGGGCATCAAGATGGATCGTGCCAAGCTGCTGAGCGAGGTCTCCCGTTACGCCTCCGGCAAGTGTGATCAGCGCGTGGTCAAGACCTGGATCAACGAGTCTGCCGAGATGATCGAATTTGTCCGCTCCATCATGGAGGACAAGTACGGCGTGAAGATGATCTACACCTACGGTGACGAGGCCAAATGGCCTGCAGAAAACGCTGAGCACAACACCGATTATATGTACCCCGAGATCGAGTATACCTATGATCGCTCCAGTGGTGCCGCCCGGAACGAGCTGCTGCTTCAGTACATTCAGGAGCTGGGCTACGATGTGGACTTCAAGACCAGTCTGGCCAAGC
>OGPM01001211.1_pt1 | contig 22528 bp, 19 predicted proteins | sample 1552961 | NCBI WGS metagenome assembly OGPM01 (sample SAMEA2580304, study PRJEB22360) | human gut metagenome | biome: human gut; feature: human-associated habitat; material: faeces | place: Denmark | collected 2008/2010
CGGTGGTGGAGCCGGAGTCGATGCCGATATGCACCGGGCCGCACTGGGCGCTGAACGGCACCCTGGGCACGCTGTGGGACATGTGCCGGGCATGGAACGCCTCGTACTCTTCCTTGTTGGCAAAGAGGGGCGGCTCGCTGGCATAGGTTGCCGTGGCGGCGTACTCATCCAGCGCCTTGGCCACCTCCGAGAGGTGGAACGCCTTATCCGCGTAAAGGGCGGCACCCAGCGCCACATACAGCAGGCTGTTCTCAGGGCAGGTGCCCGTTACGCCCAGCGCTTCATCAAAGCTCTTGCGCAGCACGGTGCTGAACGTCAGCGGTCCGCCCAGATACAGAATGTTGCCCTGGATGGGGCGGCCCTGTGCCAGGCCGGCAATGGTCTGGTTGACCACTGCCTTATAGATGCTGGCCGCGATATCTTCCGTCCGGGCACCCTGGTTGATGAGGGGCTGGACGTCGCTCTTGGCAAACACGCCGCAGCGGGAAGCGATGGTATAAGTACGCTGTGCCTGCTCGGCTGCTTTGTTCATCTCATCGGCGCTCATTTTCAGCAAAGTTGCCATCTGATCGATGAACGCACCCGTGCCGCCGGCACAGCTGCCGTTCATCCGCACCTCGGTGCCGTTGGTCAGGAACAGGATCTTTGCATCCTCGCCGCCCAGCTCGATCACGCAGTCCGTCCGGGGGACAAACCGCTTGACGGCCACACGGGTGGAGAAGACTTCCTGCACAAAGGGCACCTTGCAGCTGTCGGCCAGGCCCATGCCTGCCGAGCCGGAGATGCTGAGCAGGGCGGTCTGCCCGTGCAGCTGCTCGGTATCAATGCGGCGCAGCAGTTCCTGCGCCTTTTCCAGAATATGACTATAGTGTCGCTCGTATGTCGAATACACCAGCGCATCGTTTTCATCCAGCACCACGCACTTGATGGTGGTGCTGCCGATGTCAAGACCTACTCTCACAGTTGTTTTTCCTCCTTGAAGGATCGTGCTCCCCTGCCCTGCCCCGATGCGTGCAGGGGCAAAAAACAGGGAGGAGCCGAAGAAACACTCTCCGGCCCGCATACGGGGATATTATAAACCAAATGGGCGGGACATTCAATCCGCAGTCTTTATTTTACACGTTAAAAATAGTAATTTCGATGCAAAAAGTTAAACATTTTGTGAATTTGCCAAAAGTGGCAGCCTATTTTTCGGCATTTTGGCAAAAAATTTTTACCATTCGCTTTTTGCATCGTTCCAAGCGAAACTTTCCTGCCCACATTGGTTATACTTTAACATAAAGCGGGTTCTTTTTGAATTTTTTGCTGGCTAAGATTTGGTGAAGAAAGATGGAAGAGATTGATGGGACGATCCTCCCGGGTGGTCTTCTCGGCAGTCCGGCAATGGCAGCCCTCTTCGGCGCGGGGGCAGCCAAGCGCGTGGAAACGAATCAACTTTTTATTTTACAGTTTTCCCCGTTTTTCCGCAACGCTCAAAAAGGGCAGGCGCGCGGCCTGCCCTTTTGTGGTTCTGCGTTTTTATACGCGATGCTTTGACCGCAGCAGCAAGGTCTTCCAGCTGGGCATCTCATTGCGCAGGGTGTCCCAGGCAGGCATCGCCGTCCGGGTAGTGGCACGGATGGCCTCAAATGCCTCATCGTGGTAGTGCATCTCTTCCACGGCATGCATGGCGTGGTCGCTGGCACACAGGCGGCCCAGCGGCGTTTTCGTCATCATCAGCATCATTCTGTCCATCTTTTTGCGGCCGGGGGTGCAGGCCTCGTAGTAGCTGGTGTTCTCCGCGTCGTTTACCGGGACGCCTGCCGCCTTGAGCATCCTGCAGCCCTCCCACGCCGCGTCGAGCATGAGCTTGCGCTGCTCGGCGGTGGCCTTGGTCAGGTCGCCATTGCAGGCGTAGCAGACATAGCACACCGGCAGGATCAGGGCCAGGTGGCACTTGAGCCACTCGTCCATATCGCTGTAGAACGTCAGCTGGTCCTTGCCCCCCGCAACCGCCGCCTGCAGCCGCTGGCGGAATGTACCGGACAGCGGCGCTGTCGCGCCGCCTACCGTCATGCCAATGCCCGCGTGGACACTGATGACCTGGCCGTTCTCCCGGCGTCCGCCGTTGTTCTGGAAGCCGAACGCGATCTTATCCGTCGGGCGCTGCATGGCCTGCAGGACAGAGCGAGCATGGGGCTGGTTGCCCACAAACACAAAAAACTCGCTCTTGTTCTGCTTGAGGACGGGCAGGATCTCCGGCAGCTGGCCTGCCTGCACCGTGACAAACACGATGTCATAGCTTTCCTCCGGGGCCAGCGTTTCAATGGTCGGCACACGGTCCACAGTCGTTTTGAGCTGGGCCCAGTGGCGGATGGTGAGGCCTTTCTGGTCGATCCGCTCTTTCCACTCGCCCCGCGCCAGCAGAGTCACCGTGTTTTTCTCGTTTTGTGCCAGCCGGTGGGCCAGCTCACAGCCCTGCACGCCTGCACCGTACACTAAGATCCTCATGGAAACGCACCTCCTGCAATGAAAGATGGTTATTTATGGAACAACGAGCTCAAAAAACCTTTTTTCTCATAGGGATGGCTCTGGGCACCTTTGACGGTATAGCCTGTCTCGGCAATGGCCGCCTTGAGGGCGTCAATGTCCAGCTCCTGCTCCGAGAGGATGACCGTCTCTCCCTTGGTGTGGGAAGAGGTCACCTTTTTGACATTCGCCGTCTTGCGGACCGTCTCATTGACGTGGCTCTCGCACATGCCGCACATCATGCCATCTACTTTTAAAATCGTCTCGATCATCTGAGGAAACCTCCAAGAATTTTTTGCCTCTGCCGCAGCTTTTGCAGATTGCACAAAGGCAGCAGCTTAAATTTAGGCATTTTGTTAGCAGGAGCTAACCAGCAAACCAGACAAATCGCTGTCCGGAAGCACACCGGACAGCGGCCCGCCCCGCGGCGGGATCAGAGCCTGATTTCTGCTTTTATCATACCACAGAGATGGGGAATGCGCAAGCGGTGCATACAGTTCCACAGCGTAAAAAATCGTCTCTTGTCAAGGGCAGTGAAACGTGGTACAGTAAACGGGCAATCGCTTCCATTTTATCGGATATGATTTTACGAGGGGTTTTATGAAACAGAACAATCGTTTTTGCGTGCTGGCACTGACCGCTGTGCTGGCACTGACTCTAACCGCCTGCTCCGAGACGGCTGACGGCTCCGCCGCATCGGGCAGCACCCAGACCACGCAGCCTGCCCAGAGCACCGCCCAGCAGGACACTTCCGCCGGGACTTCCTCTGCCAGCCAGCAGACCGAGGTACTGGGCAGCCTGACCTCCTCCGAGCTGCAAGAACTCGTCTCCGGCAGCACCACGCTGGAGCAGCTGACCCAGCAGCGCGCCGAGGCTGCTGACCCCGGCACGGGGAGCACCACTGCCCTGCCGGAGTATGAGCAGCAGCTGCAGGCTCTCATCAACCAGCTTTACGCCGTCAAAGCCCGGGCCGAGAGCAGCCTGAACAACACCATCCAGTCGGCCACGGCAGAGTACAAGGCTCTGCCTGCCGCCAAGCAGACCAAGAGCCGCAAAATCGCCATCGTGATGGGCAAGGCCAGTGAGCTGAAAGCCATGGAGGCTTCCTGTGACAAAGAGGTGGACGACATCGTAAACCAGATGCGCGCCCTGCTGACCCAGAACGGCCAGAGCACCGCCCTGGCCGACGAGGCACTGGCTGCCTACAAGGCCCAGAAGAGCGAAATGGTCTCTTCCCTCACCAGCAAACTCTACGGCTGAGCGCCGAACGTGTTTCCCCTGCAATTTGTGCCGGAATATCCCCGGTACCCGTTGCAGGGGTTCTTTTTTGCCCGGAGAAATTCTGTTCCTGTCGGGCAGCCGCATTTTACAACTTCGGTCAGGTTTCTGTTCCACCCCTGCACGGTATCCGCTCCAAAATCATCGCCAGAGTTTTACTTCCGTTTGTAAATTTCGCCAATCTTTTGCATATTCCGGGTTTTTTTCCAATTTTGCTTGAATTGTGGGGACATCCCGTTTAAAATTAGATGGGGTGTTAGAGCCTTTGTCTTTCTGCGTCAATTTTTAGAGAGGCGAAAGGCATGTCCCCACGTAATTTCAACGGAGAAAGGCGATGAGACAAATGGAAATGGAAGAAGAAGTGATCGACCTGAGCGAGCTGCTGCGGCTTTTGTGGAGCCATGTGCTGCAGATCGTGGCGGTGGGCCTTGTGGCGGCGGTAATCAGCTTTCTGGTGTGCACGTTTGCGCTGACGCCCCGGTATCAGGCGTCCGTCAACATGATCGTCAATACCCGGCAGGATAACACGACGACCGTGAGCAACGACAACATCACCTCGGCAAAAAACATGATCGACACCTATGCAGTCATCATCAAGAGCAACCTCGTGCTCAACGATGTCATCCAGCGGATGGGCCTGGACATGACCTACAGCCAGCTGGCAGACAGCATCACGGTGGGCAGCGTCAACTCCACCCAGATCATGGCCATTACGGTGACCAATGAGAACCCGGGCCTGGCGGGCAAGATCGCGCAGACGATCGCGGAGGTCGCGCCGGACGTGATCGTGGAAAAGGTCGAGGCGGGCTCCTGCAAGGCAGTGAGCGACGTGGAGATCGACACCACGCCTGTCTATCCCCAGACCAAGAAGGCTACGCTGCTCTGCGCTCTGGCCGGTATGGTAGCGGCCTGCGCTCTGCTGGTGGTCAGCCACCTGCTGCACAACTACATTGTAGACGACGAAGATGTTCAGAAGAAGCTGGACCTCCCTGTTTTGGGCTTTATCCCTGAGGTGTGATGTAAGATGTGGAATCCGTTCAAACCGAAAATTGAAAACTCTGACCCCGGCCAGCGCTCCCTGCAGCTGATTTCCCAGAAAGGAATGCCCTTTGCGTATGTGGAAGCTTACAAATCCCTGCGCACCAACCTGAACTTTCTGACCAGCTCCACCGGAGCCCGCGCCATTGTGGTCACCAGTACCATGCCGGAAGAGGCCAAGAGCAACGTCTCAGTCAACCTGGCCCTGACCCTGGCCGAAGACGGCAAAAATGTAGCCCTGGTGGACTGCGACCTGCGCAAGCCCGTGCTGCACAAATACCTGAAAGCCGGTCACAACGTGAAAGGCGTTTCCAATATTGTCTCCAACCAGTGCAAGCTGGAAGAGGCTCTGCTGCGGCTGGAGCAGTTCAAGATCACGTTCCTGCCCGCCGGCACGCCCCCTCCGAACCCCTCGGAGCTGCTGGGCTCGGCCCGGATGCAGCAGATGATCCAGCAGCTGCGCGCCACCTTTGATTATGTCATCTTTGACGCGCCTCCCATCTCCATGGTGACAGACGCGGCGGTCATCGGCAATCAGGTGGACGGTGCTCTGTTTGTTGTTCGTTCCAGCTACGCCCCGGCCGAGTCCGTGGAGGCCGCTGTCAAGAAGCTGAAAGACACCGGCGTAAAAGTGCTGGGTGCCGTGCTGACCCGCTATGACGCCAAGACGGCGCTCAAGGGCTCCAACTACGCTTACAACTATTATAGCTACGGCTACTCCTACGGTACCCCCTCCCAGACGGATCCGGCGGCATCGCAAAGCCCGGAAAAGCGAAAGCACGCAAAGCCAGCCGAAAGGGTAACGAGCCATGACTGATCTGCACTGCCATATCCTGCCTGGTATTGACGACGGTGCCAAAGATGTCTCGGTCTCGCTGGAGCTGCTCCACAAGGAGTATGAGGACGGCGTGCGCAACATCGCGTTCACCAGCCATTTCAACAGCGAGCGCACCACGGTGGAAGCTTTTCTGGAAAAGCGTGCCGCCGCCTACGCGCGGCTGACCGAGGCACTGAAAGAAAAGCCGATGGACTTCCGGTTCAAGCTGGGCAGCGAAGTTTACTTTTCTCCCAAGCTCTGTGAGCTGGACGCCAAGGCCCTCTGCATGGGCGACACCGCCTACATGCTCATTGAGTTTCCCACCACCCATAAGCCTCATTTTATCAAGCAGACCCTGTACGCTTTGCAGGAACAGGGCATCCTGCCGCTGATCGCGCACATTGAGCGTTACCCCTATGTGCTGGACGACCCCACCCTGCTGTATGAGTGGGTGGCCGCCGGTGCTTACGCGCAGATCAACGCCGGGGCCCTGCTGCAAGATGCAAAGCTCCGCAAGAAGCTCTGCAAATTCATCTCGTGGGGGCTCGTGCATGTGCTCTCCACGGACACCCACTCCCTGGACAAGCGCCCGCCCCGGATGGCGGAGGGCATCCAGATGCTGCAGAAGACTCTGGGCACTGAGATCGCCGACCGGATCGTCCGCAACGGTGACGAGCTGTTTGACGACCAGGAGCTGGACATCATCTCCCCGCACCAGCCCAAAAAGATGCTGGGCATGTGGATTTGATCATCTTTTGTCTTTGATTGAAAATCCGATATTTTTATTACAAACTTTGGAAAAGAGGAATTTTATTATGAACTATCCTGTTGCTTATGCCGTGATCCCCGAAGAAGAAAAGACCTACATCGTCGGCAGCGGCGATGTCCAGTACGAGAAGCTGTTCAACTACTTCATCGGCGACTTCCTGCGCGACACCGTCAAGAGCGACGTCCGCAACGCCATCTGGAACAGCGCCAAGCAGAGTTCTTTCACTCCCATTGCCAACTGGTTCAAGAACGTGGACGACATGGGTGTCATTGCACACCTGGGCTACTTCTACGGCTTCTGGCACATCTGGAGAGACGTTAAGGGCTACCTGGGCTAATTAAAAAGTAACGTATATGCAAAAAAAACAAATTTTTCAGCTCGTGCTTCTGGCTGTGGGCGCGGTCCTGGCTGCCGTGATCGGCTTCTGGCTCGTGCCGGTGAGCAATTACGTCAAGGCCCGCACGGCTCCGCTGGATGAGACCATCCTGGAAGCCGAAAGCAGCACGCGGGAGGTGGTCACCATCTCGGATACCGAACTTTCCCAGCTCATCAGCGGTGAGTTGACCCTGGATGCACTGGCCGACCTGCCCGGCGTCATCACCGTGGAGCCCGTCGGCACCGCGGCAGGTGCCGCCCAGAGCGGCGGCGCGGCCAATCGCTCCCCTGCGGACGAGACTTCCGCTTCTGCCATTGCAGAGAGCGAAGCTTCTTCGGACGCTGCTTCCCGTGAGGCACAGGCCGATGCAGAAACGCCCGCCCAGAGCAGTGCTGTCTCCGGCAGCACCGGCACTTCCGGCAATGCCAGCCTCTCGGAGGCCGCCTATGAGGGCGAAGTCAAGGCACTGGTCCAGCAGCTCTATGCTGTGAAAGGCCGGGCGGAAAGCGGCCTGAATGCCTGCATTGCTTCCGCCAAGGCAGAGTATAAATCTCTGCCGCCGGAGCAGCAGACCCGCAGCCGCAAAATTGCCATCTGCATGTCCAAAGCCGGCCAGCTCTCGGCCCTGCAGGCCTCCTGCGACAGTGAGGTCAACCGCATTGTGAGCCAGATGCGCGCGGTGCTCAAGGCCAACGGCCAGAGCACCGCCCTGGCAGACCAGGCCATGAGCAGTTACAAGAGCCAGAAGAGCGCCCGGCGGGCGGCTCTGATGAGCCAGCTTTACGGCTGAGCCGCTTTTTGATCACCCTTTGGAGGAACCAGCGTGGAACAACTCACATTTTCGCAGCACGTTGCGGCAAACGGCGGTTCCCTGCCCTGGCAGGACGCTGTGCGCCTGACGCTGCTGACCATCCAAACCATTTCGGCTCAGGCAGACCCGGAAACCACCTATCTGGATGTCTGCCCGGAGCAGATCGTACTGAGCAAGGACGCCCGGGAAGTGCTCTCCTGCGGCAAGCCCCACTCCCTGAAAGAGTGGGACGCCGCCGATGCCGCCAACCCGCAGCTGCTGCCCTGGGAGTTTTGGAACGCCTGGAGTGCCCGCACCCCGGCTGCTCAGGTCTACCCGGTCGCGGCCTGCCTGTTCGGCGCTCTGAGCGGCCACCTGCCCATGGCGGCCAAAGCCCGGCTGAACGGTGCGGCGCTTCGCACCCTGACCGACATCCCGGACGCGCTGAACAATGTGCTCCAGAAAGGCCTTGCTCTGAACGCAGCCGACCGCTGGCCGTCGCTGGAGGCATTCCGGGCGGCTCTGGTCGATGCCACCAAAATCGAGATCGCGGTGGATGACACTCCTGAAAAAACCGACGACACTCCCGCCCTGCAGGCAGGCCCGCTGGACCTGAGCAAGGTACGCACCGTCGATGCACCCAGGGGGCCGCAGGCGGTCTACAAACCCACGGCCCAGAAAAAATCCGTCAAGCTTGGCCCCCTGCTCCCGGTGGCTGTCCTCTCGGTTGCGTTCCTGGGCGGCCTGCTGGCCTATCAGTTCACCCTGCGGGGCACCCCGACGGCGGAAGAGCTCTTCCTGCCCACGGCAACGGCCAAGACTTCCAGCAGCTCCAAAGCCGCGGAACCGGAACGTGAAGCCGCTTCCAGCGCGGCAGAGAGCGAAGCAGCTTCTTCCAGTGAGGCTGCTGCCTCCTCCCCCGCCGCCAGCGAAGCTCCGGCCAGCGCTCCCTCCACCAAGCAGGAGGAGCCCGCCAGCAGCGTGGCTTCTTCCAAGACGGCATCCAGTGCAGCCAGCAGTTCCAAGGCCGCCAGCGCTTCCAGCAAAAAAGAGGAGAAGCCCGCTTCTTCGGCCAGCAGTGCATCCAGCACGGCTTCTTCGGAGGCTGCTGCCAGCTCCGCGGCCCCGGAAAACGTGACCCAGACGCTGACCCTTGCCGACGGCAGCAAGTTTGTGGGCAAGGTGGACGGCTCCAAGCAGACCGGCACCCTGACCAAATCCAACGGCGATGTCTATACCGGCACCTTTACGGACGGCAAGCTGGAGGGCAAAGGCACCCTGAAAACCGCCAGCGGCAACAGCTATGACGGCAACTTTGCAGGCGGCCAGCCCAGCGGCTCCGGTACCATGAAGTATGCCAACGGCAGCACCTACACGGGCAGCTGGGCCGATGGCCAGCGCAGCGGCTCCGGTACGGTGAATTACGCCAACGGGGATCAGTTCTCCGGCAGCTTTGCCGCCGACCTGCGGAACGGCAGCGGCACCTACACCTGGGCCAACGGCACCACCTACCGCGGCACCTGGAAAGCAGGCGAAGCGCGGAAAGGCGGCACCTACAGCTATACCGATGCAGGCGTGAAAGAGGGCCTTTCCGCAGGCGGCAACCTGACCATGCAGGATTGAGCGCCCTGCCCTCTTGACAAGTCGCCTCGGCTGTGATATTCTAAAGCTCCTAAAATATCGTGTGGATTTTTACAGTATCAAGCTATTTTTCGCCACACAATGGTGCAAAAGCCATTGTGTGGCTTTTTTGCGTCCAAATCTCTGCAGCCCCCACCCGATGAAAGGAGATCTCTTCTGTGAACAACACCTTTATGAAAGAGCGCCCGGTCTTCCCGCTTTTGATGTCCATGGCGCTGCCCAATGTCATTTCCATGCTGGTCAACTCGCTGTACAACATTGTGGACAGCCTGTTTGTGGCCCGCATCAACGAATCCGCCATGACGGCCCTCTCGCTGGTCTTCCCGGTGCAGAACCTGCTCAGCGCCATTGCCATCGGCTTTGGCATCGGCATCAATGCACTGGTGGCCCTCTGCCTGGGTGCCGGGGAGCACGAAAAAGCCGATCAGGCCGCTACCCACGGCATGGCGTTTTCCCTGCTGCACGGCATCCTCGGCTCGGCCATTGCCATTGCCATCATGCCGTCTTTCCTGGGGCGCTTTACAACGGATGCCGAAGTGCTCTCCATGGGCCTGACCTATTCCTACATCGTGTTTGGCTTTGCCACGGTCAACATGGCCTCCCTGGCTTTTGAGAAGATCTTCCAGTCCGTGGGCCGGATGAAAGTGACCATGGTAGCCCTCATCGTGGGCTGTGTGGGCAACATCATCCTGGACCCGCTGCTCATCTTTGGCATCGGACCGTTCCCTGCCATGGGCATTGCAGGCGCGGCGCTGGCCACCGGTATCGGCCAGGCACTGAGCACGGGTGTCTACCTCGTGGTGTACGCTTCCACGGAGCTGCCCGTCCGGCTGCGCCGCGCCTGCCTGAAGCTGAACAAAGAGCTGGACACCCGGCTCTACTCCATCGGCATCCCGGCCATCCTCAACCTGGCGCTTCCCTCTCTGCTGGTCACGTTCCTCAACAGCCTGCTGGCCGCGTTCTCGGGCAGCTATGTGGTGGTGCTGGGCATCTACTACAAACTACAGACATTCCTCTACCTGCCCGCCAACGGCATCGTGCAGGGAATGCGTCCCCTCATCGGCTACAACTACGGTGCCGGGGAGCACAAACGGGTACGCCGGCTCTACCAGATCACCCTCATCCTGAGCGCCGCCATCATGGCAGCGGGCACCCTTGGCTGTCTGGCCGCCTCGGAGCCTCTCATGCGGCTCTTTACCTCTACCCAGGAGACGGTGGAAGCCGGAAAAATCGCTCTGCGGATCATCTGCCTGGGCTTTGTGGTCTCCGCCATCTCCACCACCTCTTCCGGCGCGCTGGAGGGTCTGGGCAAGGGCACGCAGTCGCTGGTGATCTCCCTGTGCCGCTACATCGTCTTCATCATGCCGCTGGCCTGGGTGCTCTGCCGACAGTTTGGCCCTGTGGGCGTCTGGAACGCGTTCTGGGCCACGGAAGTGCTCTCCGCCATCGTTTCCCTTATCGTCTACAAAAAGAGCGTCTGACACGTTTTCCGTATCCGCAAAAAAGGCTCCGGGCCTGCGCTCCCCTTTCACAGGGAGGCAGGCCCGGAGCCTTTTCCATTTCAGCCCAAGGGCTGGTTTTTATTTGGTATGCTGCTCGGTGCTCTGGTCGTCCGATTCGATCGGCGTATCCAGTTCCTCCACCGGGGCAGCGTTCTTTTTGGCCTTACGGGCCTTACGCTTGTGGATCAGCTTCCGTGCGAGGAATGCTGCCACCAGCAGCGCGGCTACCGTGCCGCCGCAGAGCTCCCAGAGCGGGATGCCCTTGGGCACAAAGGCCATGACGATCTCGGTCCCGGCAGCCGTAAAGGTAATGTAACTGCCAAAGGTATCGGTGGGCACTTTGATCCATTTGCCATCCTGCTGGACATAGACGCTGCCCTGCTTGCCCTGCGGCAGATAGCGAATGGTGTGGGTCTCCTGCCCGTCGTCCGAGAAGTCCAGCAGCCACTGCTCGGTGGCATTGGCCACGCCGGACGGCGTCTGGGAGGTAACGCTCAGGGCATTGGAGCCGCCAAACAGGCCATCTACATAGAAGATCGGACGGCCGTTGATGCGGACATCAATGCTCTTCAGTGCCGGGATGTAAGAGGTGTACAGCGCCGTGACCACGGTGTCCAGATGGAGGTCATCCAGCACCGGGGTGTTCCACTCGGCAAAGTAACCGTCTTTCTGGGGCAGCTCGGGGTAATCCGCCTCGGTAAACGATGCACCGTAAGTAAAGGTGCGCTGGTCCACGATGTGGCCGTCGGCCATAAAGGTCAGCGTCAGCTTCTGGAAGCCCTTGGGCGCACCCTCCAGTGCCCGCATGGTGTCGTAATCAATGGGCTCTGCCTGACCGGCACGGCTGATGCGGTCAACGCCGTGCAGAGTATCGGAGACAAACAGGTTCCCCGTGAACGTACCATCCTGGCCGCCGGAAATGGCGCCCCAATACTGACCGTCGGTGTTGCTGCTGCTCGTGGAGAGAGCCACTTCGGAGTCATCCGCGTCATCGTCCGGCTCATGGATATCCACCATGGCGCGGTTATCCTTGATGATGCAGCTGTTGCCGGTCAGGACACTGTCCGCGCCCTGGCCCACGATGCCGCCAATGTACTTGCTGCCGGTCAGCTCACACTTGGCCCAGTTGGAGATCAGCTTTGCGGAGGAACGGCCTGCAATGCCGCCCACCTTGTTGTTGCCATCCACTTTGCCGTAAGCTTCGCAGCCCGTGATGTAGCCCAGATCCATCTCGCCGCAGATGCCGCCCGCCGCCTCTTTCTTGGAGGTAACGGTGCCCTCGTTGACACAGTTCATGACCACCGCGCTGATGGTGTACTCGGTGCGCAGGAGCGAACGGTTCTCATCCTTATCGTCGTCTTCGGGGTCAAGGGTGTTCTCCACCGCCATGGTACCCGCGATGCCGCCCACATTCATGTCGGCTTCCACGGTGCCGCGGTTGGTGCAGCCCTCGATCTTGCCCTCGTTCTGGGCCGTCAGGTTCTCGGACTCATCTTCAAAGATGTTCTTGCTGCCGGGGTCGCTGATCTCTTCCACAGCATCCAGCAGCAGGTTGGAGACCACATTGATCTGGTCGTTGATGGAGCGGAGGTTGCTGGTGAGGGTGTTGCTGGCCGAGAGCATATCCCGGTTGAGGGTGCTCATCTGGTCGGTCATGTTCGTCACAGCGTCAAACAGTTCATCCTTGGTCGCGGTCATCTCGGAAGAGGGGCGCGGCACATGGATGGGATCCTGCTCCGCCAGCCAGTGAACGATATCCGCCGCCTGGCTGGTCATGCTGGTCAGGCCGCTCATGCCCTCCGCCATGATGCCGAGGCTGGCGGACATGTGGCCCAGCGTTGCGCTGGTGAGGGCGGAATCTGTCTTGAGGATATCCAGAGACTTGTCAAAATCATCCGCAGCCTTGCCCAGATCCTGTGCGGCATCGCTCAGGGAATCCAGACCCGCCTGAATGGAGGCATTGCCGGAACTGATGTTGCCGGTGTTGAAGCCCAGCTTATCCAGAATATCTTCCAGATTGCCCAGCTGGTCGCCCACATTGCCAAGCGCGCCGGACATGCTGGTAAGGGCAGAAGCCATCTGGGGATTGCCCTGCTCCGAAACGAGGTTGGCGGTGTTGCCCAGCAGCGCGCCGATCTGCGTGGCCAGGCCTGCCATATTGCCCACGGCGCGGGTGACCTGCTTGCCGGCGGAAGCCAGCTGGCCGTCATCGGCCAGCAGCGTGGCGCTCCGCAGCAGACCCAGGCCGGTGGTCAGCAGCTTCATCTGGCCGCTCATGCCGGAGCCCAACGAGAGGATGCTCATGGCGGAATTCGCTACCTGCAGCAGGGAGATGGCTGTTTTGATGTGATCGTCCACCGCGTCACCGGACACGCTGGAATAGCCGCCCAGAATGGTGCTGATGGCGCTGCTCAGGCCGCTGTCATCCTTGCCCGGCAGCGAGGCGATCAGGTCGTCCAGGCCCTTGCTGATCTGCTCCAGACCCTGTTTGCTGGAATCCAGCGCGTCGCTGGCCTTGTGCGCGCCGGAAGAAGCCTTGGCCAGTGCCGTGGAGGCGGTCAGCATCTCGGCCGCCATCTCCGCGGTGACCCACTTGAGCTGGCCCACGGCGGTGGTCATCTTATCCAGTGCGTCGACACCCGTGTCCATCACGGGCTCCAGCCGGGTAAATGTATCGGAGATGAGGTCGCCCGTGCGGTCCACCTCGTCCGCCACTTCGTCAAAGTAATCGCCTCCCTGCTCCTGCAGACGGCGGGCTGCCTGCACGGCAGTGTCCATCTGAGAGTTCAGGGTGTTGAGGTCGGTATTGAGGAGGCTGGTGCTGCCGTCCATGTCATCGGCCGCGCCGTTGACCATGGTGTGCAGCGTGTCCAGCTCGGTGCGCAGACGGTTGATGGTGCTCTGGTCCAGGTCCAGCTCCACATAGGGCTCTGCCTGGCCGGCAATGCCGCCCACGTCCTTGCGGCCCTGTACCAGGCCCTGGTTGACACAGCCGGAGATCAGGCCATCGGTCCGGCCCACGATGCCGCCCACGTTATAGCCTACATGGGCATAGCCCACGTCGCCCGCGTTGGCACTGCTGAGGATCAGGCCGGAGGAGCGGCCGACAATGCCGCCGGTATCCGAGGAGACATTGGAGATGTTATTGTTCAGGTCATCGCCCATATCCTTCTTGACCAGCTCCAGCAGGGTGGCCGGGAGGCCCTCCATATCGAGGGCGGACTCCTGATACTCGGAGTTGACGGCACCCACATTGGTGCAGCCGGTGATGACACCGAGGTTGTAGCCCACGATGCCGCCGGTGGCATACGCACCGCTGACCATGGCACGGGAGGTGCTGTGGTCGATGGTTCCGCTCGTCTCATTGCGGCCCACCAGACCGCCCGCCTCCTCCTCGCCGTGGACAGCACCGGAGAACGTGCAGTTAATAATGGTGCCGTAGTTGGTGCCCACCAGACCGCCTGCGGTCTTCTGGGTACCAGCGGGATTGACCACACCCTTGATGGTAAGGTCCTGAATGGAACCGCCCTCTTCCAGGATGCCGAAGAAGCCGGCTGGAGAATAAGCCCCCACGAGGCTGACATCCGAGATGGTGTGGCCGTTGCCCTTGAACGCGCCGCTGAACGACGCAACGGGGGCCCACTCCGTATCCTCCAGCGAGAGGTCTTCCTGCAGGATCACGGTCTTGCCTTTGGACCACTGATCAAAGCCGCATTTGTCGGCAAAGGCCAGCAGGTCCGAAACACTGTTGATGTAAATGGTATCCGTCGGCGCGGTGTCGGCCGCAAATACCGGCAGCGCCGCCGAAGCCGCCAGCACCAGTGCCAGCAGCGCAGCGGTCAGGCGGTGCAGCAGCCGGGTGCTGCCCGCCGCAGACTCATTCGTCCGCATGGGAGTCGTTTTCATCCTGCACCTCCTGTGAGATTTTACCAGAAAGAACGGTAAGATGTACGTTTCCATCCACAATGGCGTTCATGGTACCGGCCACGGAGCCGTTCACCTCGCCCTGCACCATGCCATTGACACGCACCCGGCCGCTGGCCGTGTTGGTGTGCAGCACCACATGATGCATGGAGAACGAAGTTTTATCCACCAGCTTGCCACCCACCAGCAGGATCTGCGGCAGGACGAACAGCACCAGGAAGATGGAGATGATGGTACCGCGGCCCAGGCACTGGCCGATGCCCACGATGCAGGCATCGGACGTCATCTGACCGATCAGGGTACCGGCCACCGTCATGATGGTGCCGGAAGTGAGGATGGTGGGGAACGCAAAGTTCAGCGTCTCGATCATGGCCGTCTTATGGTCCATCTTATCCCGCAGCTCGTTGTAGCGGGTTGCAATGACGATGGCGTAATCGATGTTTGCACCCATCTGGATGGAGCTGACGATCAGGTAGCCCATGAAGTACAGCGGCGTGTGGATAAAAGCGGGGACGGAGAAGTTGACCCAGATCGCGCCCTCGATGACGAGGATCAGCAGGATGGGCATTGCCACTGACTGGAACGTGAACAGCAGGACGATCAGCACGATCAGCACGGAGACCACGCTGACCACGATGTTGTCGATGGCAAACGACTTCTGGAAGTCGTACTCGTTGGTGGCGTCGCCCGCCAGATAGATGTCGCCGTCCGGGTAATACTTCCGGGCGATGGTGCGCATCTGGTCCGTGAACTCATACATTTCATCCCCGCTCTGGAGGCTGGGGTTCAGGTAGACCAGAATACGGTTGTAATCCGCGCCCTGCAGCTGGGCCTTTGCGCTCAGCATCTGGGTCTGGGCATCATGCAGGTCGTTGATCTGATCCTGGTCCAGGCTGACAATGCCGGAATCGACCTCGTCACAGACGTAGAGGAACATATCAATGAGCGGCACACTGTAGTTGGAGAAGTTGCCAATGACCTGGCCGTACTCATCATTTTCCAACGCGTAGCCTGTGTAGACCACTTGGGCCAGCTCGTAATCCAGGCCCGCCATCTCAGAGAACTGGCGGGAAGTGAGCCGGTCTTCCAGCATGTAGCCGTCCATGGCCTCGATGTTGGAAAGGCCGCGGGTGTGGTCCACCTCATCGTGGCTTTCCAGTTCTTTGATCATGGCTGCTTCCACCTGGTAATCGTCGTTCTTTGGTACGACGAGAGCCACCAGGTTGGACTTGGTAAAGTTTTCGTCGATCATGTTATCGGCGATCTGCGTCTCATTCAGCACTGGCGTCTTGATCGGGCCGTAGCCATAGGCGTAGGGGCACTGTGTCTGGAAATGGTAGGAAAACACCAGCACCACTGCAAAGACGATGGGAACGATCTTGCGGGTTTTGTAAGCATAGCGGCCCACGAACGAGATCTTGGGCACAAAGTTGCGGTGCTTGGTCTTGCTCATGTAAGGGCCAAACAGCATCAGCAGGCCGGGCATGACCACGAAGACCGACAGCATGGAGAACAGGATGGCCTTGATGAGGCAGATGGCCATATCCGGGCCGATCTTGAACTGCATGAACAGCATGGCCACCAGACCGCCGATGGTGGTCAGGGAGCTGGAACTGATCTCCGGGATACTCTTGGCCAGCGACTCGATGACCGCCTCTTTCAAGGGCAGGGTCTCGTGTTCTTCTTTAAAATGGTTGCAGAAGATGATGGCGTAGTCCAGTGAAAGGGCCAGCTGCAGAATGTTCGTGACCGAGTTGGAAACGAACGAGATGGTGCCCAGCAGGAAGTTGGTGCCCATGTTGAGGATCATGCCCACCACGAAAGTGAGCAGCAGCACGGGAACTTCCGCATAGGTCTGGGAGGTGAAGATCAGCACCACCACAATGATGATGGCAACATACACCATGATGACATTGACTTCACGCTCAATCGTCTCCTCCTGCGTATTGCCCAGCGAGGTGGAAACGTAGATATCGTAGTCTTTCAGGTACTCCTTGACGCTTTCCAGCGTTTCCAGGCACTGGTCGTCGTCCTCGGGGTAATCGAATGTGATGGAGTACAGCGCCGATACATTATTATAATGGGCGGTGGTATCATCGTATTCGATCATCTGGATGCCCCTGAGGCCCGCCAGCTCGTCGTTAAGCCGGTCTGCCTCGTCCGGCGTGATGTTTGCCACCATGACATCGGCAGAACCGTAGGTGGTAAACTCTTTCTCCATAATGTCCAGGCCCATGCGGGTCTCGCTGGTCTTGGGCAGATAGGTGGTCAGGTCGCTTTCCACCTTGACCCAGCTGCGGGAGAAGATGGTGAAGACGGCCCCCAGAATGACGATGAGGAACACAAGGTTGCGCCGCTCAACAATTTGCAGCGCGAGCTTGTGCATAAAATCGTTTTTGGGCTGTTCCTGCTCGGTCATCGTGTTCCCTCCTCTCGGCAAATTGGGGCCTGGGTGAGTATCCCCGGGCCGCCGCGCGGTTCTTCGGCAGCTGATACGGCCTTTTGCAGCCGTGACAGTTTCTTCATAGGGTGCCTCCTATTTGTGAATTTGCAAAAGAAAAGCAGACAAAATTTGTACAAATGTAATATTAACCCAACTTTTTCTAAAAAGCAAGCGACAAAAACGGCAAAATGATGAAAAAGGATGGCGGGCAAAAACCTTTGCCGCACGTTTGCCTCAGGCGTTTTTCGCCCTCTGCCACCCTGCACAAACCGCCTGCACCGGACTCTTTTTTTCTTGTACCGAATGCCAAAGAGTGTTAACAAATTTTGACGGGACTTGAAATCCATAGCGAAGTGGTATAGTATAAGGCCAGAGAGTAATCCTACCGCATCACTCGGGATTCAATCCCAAGCCATGCAGTCCCTGATATCATTTGGAGGTGTATTCCATGAGCAGTCCCCTGCTGGAAGTCAAAGATCTGCAGGTTACCGTAGGCGAGGAGCAGAAAGTGCTTCTGGACGGTTTGAACCTGACCATTTATCCCGGTGAGACCCATGTTCTGATGGGCCACAACGGTGCCGGTAAATCCACCCTGATGAGCGCCCTGATGGGCGACCCCCGTTATACCGTTACCCGCGGCCAGATCATTTTCAAGGGTCAGGATGTGACCCACGAGCCTGCCGATGTGCGGGCAAAGCTGGGCATGTTCCTCTCGTTCCAGACCCCCGAAGAGATCCCCGGCATCACGCTGGAGAATTTCCTGCGCACGGCCCAGAACGCCATTACCGGCAAGCCCGTCAAAGTGTTTGCGTTCCGTAAGGAGCTGGCCCAGCAGATGGAAGCGCTGGGCATGGATGAGAGCTATGCCGACCGCTATTTGAATGTGGGCTTCTCCGGCGGCGAGAAGAAGAAAAGCGAGATTTTGCAGCTGCTGATGCTCAAACCCTCTCTGGCCCTGCTGGACGAGACGGACTCCGGCCTGGACGTGGATGCCGTGAAGACGGTGGCACAGGGCGTGCGCGCTTACCACAACAAGGACAACGCCCTGATCATCATCACCCACAACGCCAAAATCCTGGAGGGCCTGCATGTGGACTACGTCCATGTGCTGGACGACGCCCACATCGTGCGCACCGGCGACGGAAGCCTGGTCAATGAGATCATCGAGGAGGGCTTCCGCGCGCTGAAGGAGGACGAAGCCAAATGAGAGCCTTTGAAACAGAAAAGACCGACGTTGCCGAGGTGGACCGCAGCATTTACGACATCAAGGACAAGCCCAACGCTGCCTTTGAGGTCAATTCCGGCCTGACCCCGGAGATCGTCGAGAAGATTTCCGAGGAAAAGAATGACCCCGAGTGGATGCGCATTTTCCGCCAGAAGAGCCTGCGCGTCTACAACTCCATGCCGGTGCAGAACTGGGGCCCCTCCATCGAGGGGCTGGACATGAGCAATATCGTCACTTATGTCCGCCCCAAGACTGAGATGCGGGGCAAGTGGAGCGAGGTGCCCGACGACATCAAAAACACGTTTGAGCGGCTGGGCATCCCCAAGGCCGAACGGGCTTCGCTGGCTGGTGTAGGTGCCCAGTATGACTCCGAAGTGGTCTACCACAACGTCAAGGCCGAGGTAGCCGCACAGGGCGTGGTTTACACCGATATTGAGAGCGCCCTCAACGGCCCCTATGCCGAAATGGTGCGTACCCACTTTATGAAGCTGGTGCCCCCTACTGACCACAAGTTTGCCGCCCTGCACGGCGCGGTCTGGAGCGGCGGCTCGGTCGTGGTTGTCCCCGGCGGGGAGTTGTACATCAGTGTGGAGATCCCGCTGCAGTCCTACTTCCGGCTCAACGCGCCGGGTGCCGGCCAGTTTGAGCACACCTTAATTATTGTGGACAAGGGCGCTTACCTCCACTTCATTGAGGGCTGCTCCGCTCCTAAATATAATGTAGCCAACCTTCACGCAGGCTGCGTGGAGATCTACGTTGGTGAGAACGCCCGGGTGCGCTACTCCACCATTGAGAACTGGTCCAAGAACATGTACAACTTGAACACCAAGCGTGCCAAGGTGGAAAAGGGCGGCACCATCGAGTGGGTGTCCGGCTCGTTCGGCTCTCACACCTCCTGCCTCTACCCCATGAGCATTCTGGCGGGCGAGGGTGCCCGGATGGAGTTTACCGGCATCACTTTTGCGGGTGCCGGACAGGATCTGGACACCGGTGCAAAAGTGGTTCATGCCGCACCCAACACCAGCTCCCACATCACCACCAAATCCATTGCGCGGGACGGCGGCGTCTCCAACTTCCGCAGCTCTGTCACCGTGCTGCCCAATGCCACGGGCTCCAAGTCGGCTGTCTCCTGCGAGAGCCTGATGCTGGATGACCGCTCCCGCTCCGATACCATTCCGGAAATGGACATCCGCTGCGATGCCGTGGATGTGGGCCATGAGGCCAAGATCGGACGCATCAGCGAGGAAGCCGTCTTCTACCTGATGAGCCGCGGCCTCTCGGAAGAGGACGCCCGGGCCCTCATCGTGGGCGGCTTTGCAGAGCCCATTGCCAAGGAGTTGCCCGTGGAGTACGCCGTGGAGATGAACAACCTCATCCATCTGGAAATGAAAGGCAGCATTGGCTGAAAGGAGGCCGGGAACGATGAATGATTTAAACATGAACCGCCTGCCTGTCCCCACCTGGAACCAGTGCGGTGTCAATTCCGCCCCCAAAGCGGCGGCACTGCCCGCTGTCCCGGCGGACGACTGGGGCGAGGTGAACCTTGCCTTTACCCTGCCCGCCGGTGTGGGGGAAGCCGAAGAAGATTTTACCACCTTTGCCGAGAGCGGCATGGGTGCAGAGACCGATGCATTTTTGCTGGGGAACGCCAATGTCCGCTCGGCCCTCACCGTGGCCGAGGGCGTGGAGGTAAACGACCCCGTCCAGTTTGAAGTCACACTGGACGCCGCCCACCCCACGGCCCTGAGCGTGTTTTCGCTGGACGCAAAAGCCCACAGCAGCGTGACGCTGGTGCAGGTGGTGCGTGGCGACGCCGAAAACGGTGTGGCCGCTTCCCTCACCCGCATCCGCACCGGAGAGGGTGCCCATGTCAAACTGGTACAGATTCAGCTGCTGGGCAGCAAGGCCCGCCGCTGGAACGCCGTGGCCGTGGAAGAGGGCCCCGGTGCCAAAGTGGAGCAGGTGCGTGTGGAGCTGGGCGGAAGTCTTTCCGCCTGCGGCACCCGCGCCATGCTGGGCACTCCCAAAAGTGAATATGACCTGGACGCCGTCTATTTTGGCGGCGAGGATGCCGTGCTGGATTACAATGATGTCTCCGTCCACACTGCCAAGGACACCCTGTGCGAGATGCACACCGCTGGCGTCCTGACCGGCAATGCCGATAAGATCCTGCGCGGCACCATTGATTTCCGCCGGGGCGCCAAGCGGGGCGTCGGCCATGAGAGCGAGGATGTGCTGCTCTTCAGCCCCCACGCCCGCAACCGCACCGCTCCCCTGATCCTCTGCGGAGAGGAAGAAGTCGAGGGCCAGCACGCGGCCTCCATTGGCCGCCTGGACGAAGCAAAACTCTACTATCTGCGCTCCCGTGGCCTGAACGAGGCCCAGGCCCGCCGCCTGATGGTGGACGCCCGCTTTGCCCCCGCCATTGAAAAGATCCCGCTGGAAGCTCTGCGGGAGGAAGTACGCGCCGAAGCAGCAAGGAGGCTGGATGAGACATGCTGACCACACAGAACAACCCTTGGGTGAAAGATTTCCCCATTCTGGCCGCTGACGAAAACGGCAATCGGCTGGTCTATCTGGACAGCGCCGCTACCACCCAGCACCCCCAGCAGGTGCTGGATGCCGTGCTGCACTACTACCAGAAAGACAATGCCAACCCCCACCGGGGCGTGTATGAGCTGGCCATGCGTGCCACCGACGCCCACGAAGGAGCCCGCCACCGGGTGGCGCGGTTCTTTGGGGCCGAGGATGATGAGATCGTCTTCACCCAGAACACCACCGAATCCCTGAATCTGGTAGCCTACAGTTATGGCCTGCATTTCCTGCATGAGGGCGACGAAATCGTGATCTCTGTGGCCGAGCACCACTCCAATCTGGTGCCCTGGCAGCGGGTGGCGAAAGCAACAGGTGCCAAGCTCGTGTACCTCTACCCCGGCCCGGACGGCCACCTGACCGCCGAGGAGCTGGACAAAAAGATCACTTCCAAGACCAAGCTGGTCGCCATCGGCATGGTGTCCAACGTGCTGGGCCTGCGTGCCCCGGTGGAAGAGATCGTGGCACGGGCCCACGCGGTGGGCGCTGTGGTGGTTCTGGACTGCGCCCAGAGCGCCCCGCACATGCCCGTTGATGTCAAAAAGCTGGATGTGGATTTTGCGGCCTGCTCCGCCCACAAGCTCTACGCCCCCATGGGCATGGGAGCCCTCTATGCCCGCAAGGAGCTGCTGGATAAGATGCCCCCGTTCCTCAGCGGCGGTGACATGATCGGTGCCGTGCATGAGCACACGGCCACCTGGGCCGAGGGCCCCCGCAAGTTTGAGGCGGGCACCCGGAACGTGGGCGGTGAGGTCGGCTTTGCAGCCGCACTGGATTATATGGACGCCATTGGCTGGGATGCCATGATGGCCCACGAACATGCCCTGCTGGAGCGGATGCTCCAGGGAATGGCCTCCATGCCCTGGCTGACCGTCTACGGCGAACCCGTGGCGGACAAGCGGTTCGGCGTGGTGTCGTTCAACGTGCAGGATGTCCACCCTCACGATGTCGCCACCATCCTGGATGCAGGCGGTGTGGCCATCCGTGCCGGGCACCACTGTGCCCAGCCCCTGATGGATTTCCTGGGCATCGGCTCCTGCTGCCGAGCAAGTCTTGCCCTCTACAACACGGAAGAAGACGTGGACGCCCTGCTGAATAATCTGGAAAACGTACGAAAGGTGATGGGCTTATGAACCTGAACGAGCTCTATACACAGATCATTACCGAGAACAGCCGCAGCAAACAGAACCGCCACCCGGTGGAGGGTGCCACCCACAGCCTGGAGGGCGTCAACCCCAGCTGCGGCGATGACATCACCCTGCAGCTCCGGGTCATGGACGGAAAGATCGAGGATGCCGGCTTCATCGGCACAGGATGCGCCATCTCTCAGGCCTCTGCCTCCCTGATGATCGACCTGGTCAAGGGCCGAACCGTGGAGGACGCCCGCCGCCTCATCGGCCTGTATTTTGATATGATCAAGGGCAAAATCACGCCGGAGCAGTTGGATGATCTGGAAGACGTGGCCGCCCTGCAGGGCATTGCCCATGTCCCCGCCCGCGTCAAGTGCGCCGTACTGGCCTGGCACACGCTGGAAGAGGCACTGGACGGCGAGGGAAAAATTTAATTTCCGGATGTACACTCTGTTCGAGCTGGACGAGCACTATCCCGGCACCCGGCTCTATGAG
>OGPM01001221.1_pt1 | contig 22322 bp, 20 predicted proteins | sample 1552961 | NCBI WGS metagenome assembly OGPM01 (sample SAMEA2580304, study PRJEB22360) | human gut metagenome | biome: human gut; feature: human-associated habitat; material: faeces | place: Denmark | collected 2008/2010
ATCCCAGGTGCAACAGCATTAACACGAATACCTTTAGGTCCTAGTTCTCTTGCTACCTCCTTACTTAATTTGTAGCTACATTATAAGCAAAAGGTAAATTATTTTCTGTGATATCATCACAAAATAATTGATTCATTCACTGCAAAATATAAGAACCACCTTTCTGCCTTGGTGGTTCTTTGTGTCATATATGAAATTTCTGAGAGTCTTAATAAAGAGAAACACAAGATTGATACTATTACGCACTAAAAAAGGACGCAGGATCTCTCCCACGTCCTCACATTTATCTGGCTTTATCTTCCCTTACCTTCGATACGTCCTTGTTTTATTTTAGTATCGGTCTGGATTCTCTCTCATAAAGATAAATTCTGCTACAGAGCGGTCATATGTTTTAATGTGTCCAAATAGCCAATCGATTACATTTTTCTGTACAAGTTCACTAAACTGTTCTGTTGGTCCTTCATAATCCTGAAGGTATTCTTGCAGTTCCTGAATTGTCTTTTTAAACTCTTCATGTTTTTCGTGATGTTTTTCATACTCTGGATAACCAGCATTTTCCTGAAGCTTTTCCTCTTCTTTGAAATGAAAGTTAGTATACTCATCCAGATAATCCAGCATTTTGATTGCTTTTAGCTTGCTGTCGCCATTTTGACATGCAGTTACAAAGTTCTGGATACGTTCAATCAATTCTTTATGCTGTGTATCAATTGTTTTATTTCCTGTTATTAAATTGTCATCAAAAGTAATATTTAAATCATAAGTCATAATCTGGTCTCCATTTCTTTTTTATTTTCTCTTGGATTCTTTTTGTGTCTGTCAGTTTCACATCTAAATTTTCTGCTTACTCTTCTAAAGGAACAAAAACATCTTTTCCAAATCCATAGATTGGGCATACCCAGTGCTCTGGAATATCCTCAAATGTAATTTTGGGAGCGATATCTATTTTTAGATTGCCTACTGCTGGTTCATAAATATAGCCACATTGTTCACATTCATATTTTTTCTTTTCAATGTTTTTTTCTTAGTTTTCTATGCTTGTATTATACATGATAATTTTTTTTTTTTCAATAACATTAATAGTCGTTATTTTTGGTCATTATAATTAACGCAAATATGCGGCAATTATAATGATACAGTTATGATATAATTATTTCATAATAAAAATGTAAAGGAGAGGGTCAACATGATTACAACAAGAGAATTTTTTGAACATGATGCTGAAGACATTATTAATAACATTGAAAGCATTTATTCAGTGCAAAGAGAAGAATCAAATAAATATCTTTTTGAGCCATTTCCAAGTAAAGATGAGCTTTTAGATAAATACGAAGCTGGTCTTGATTCTCCATACGAGGATTTATCTGATATCGACAATTTATCTGACGAGGAACAATCTACAATAATTACGGAGCAGAAAGCACGCATCTCAAACGTATATAATAAGATTCAGAAAGAGAGGAATCATTTATGAAAACAGTCGGCTAATGTAATCTTGCACATTTTCTTTACTAATGTTATTATAAAAATGTGAGTGGGAACGAAATAGCACTCACTATCCCTTTTTTTTTAAATATTTTTTCAAAAACTAAACTTCCCAAAAGCCAGCCGTTTGCAAACGGCTGGCTTTTTACTGTATTCATTTAATAATCTGTACTACAGTTTACGTCCGCACATAGGACAATATTCAATCTCTATTCCGTTAATGAACACTGGCAAACTATTAATGCCTATGTTAATCTCCAGTGTATTATTATCTCTTCAGTTGGAGAGAATCTGTTTGGGGAAAAATTATGAAATTTTTTAAATTGTTGCAGATATACCATAAAACCCCGTACAGATTTTCTATTATAGACAATCTATACGGGGTTTATTCGTGAAACAATATTCTATTTCCAAACTTCTTCTGCAATTTCTTTTACAAGTGCAAGTTTTGCCCACTGCTGTTCCTCTGTGATCTTATTTCCAATCTCACAGGATGCAAATCCACACTGTGGACTTAAGCATAGACGCTCAAGCGGAATATACTTTTCTGCTTCGTGAATTCTTGCGATCACCTTATCCTTATCTTCCAGTTCCGGTTTCTTTGTTGTAATAAGTCCAAGTACAACTTTCTTGTCCGGAGACACTTTTGCAAGCGGTGCAAAACCACCGGATCTCGCATCATCATACTCCAAAAGTAATGCGTCCACATGCTCCTGGGCAAATACATAGTCAGCTACAGAATCATATGGTCCACTTGTAAAAAATGTAGAGTGATAATTTCCGCGACAAATGTGGGAAGTAATCACCATATCCTCCGGTCTTCCTTCCAGTGCCAGATTATTTACTTTCAAAAGCCGTGCCTTTACCTCTTCAATATCAACACCAAGTGACTGGTATCTCTGCTTTGCAGCATCTCCGACAATTGCACCCCAGGTACAGTCATCAAGCTGCAGATTACGGCATCCTGCTGAATAGAACTGTTTGATCACATCCTGATATGCCTTACCGATATCCTCGATCAATTCATCATCTGTCGCATAAAATTTTCTTGTCTGCTCAATGTTCTGCGGAACGATCATCTGCTGATACATCTGCGCCGGTGCCGGAATGGTATACTTTGCAACGGTCTGTTCATCTTCAAACTGCTTTAAGAATTTGAAATACTCTACAAACGGATGCACCTTTGCTTTTACCTTTCCCACCAGATAAGTAGCCTCAAGGTCTGCCATCTCTCCGTTAAACTGTACGCCGCCACCATCTTTTTCATGGGTAACTCCTTCAAATCCCCACATAAAATCCAGATGCCAGAATTTTCTTCTGAATTCCCCATCTGTAATCGCATGGTATCCTGCTACTTTCTGCTTTGCAACGATCTCTGTCACGCACTCATCCGTCACGCGGTCGAGTTCTTCCTGTGTGATTGTTCCTTCTTCAAACGCTTTTTTTGCTGCTTTAAGCTTTTCTGGTCTTAAAAAGCTTCCTACAAAATCATAGCGAAATGGTGTCTTTAATGTACTCATATATTGATAACCTCCTGTGTTTTTTTGTTCGTTTTCTAGGGTTATCCTACCATGTCACTATGACTTTGTATAATACATTTCTTTTGCGGTTAGTCATAGTTTGAAGCTATATCCAGTTATGACAAACATATTTAAATGTAGTACTCTTGTAATTTTGGAAATTTCCGAATTCAGGTACATCGCTACCTCATTTTCCAGGCGTGCCCCGGATGAGGCGATAAGCTCTATGATATTCTCCCTCACACTTTTTTGGGCATCAATCAGCCGGTTATAATACGAAATTCCGCCAAACACACTAAACAATCTTACCTTATCTTCTTCTGAAAATTCAGGATAAAACAATGCAGAGTCATAGTAGTCCATCGGTTTCAGGTTCAGCGTAAGGTCGATTCTGCCATACAACGGATTCTGTCTTTCCATTAGTGCTTTCATCGTATCGAGAGAATACCTTTTGACCATCAAATCAGATATCAGAATTATATTTCTATAAAAGTTTTATATTATATTATGGTTTTGAATTTTATAAACATACTTCTTCAATGTATTTCTGCTTATATTATACTTCCTCATTAAATCCACTTGTTTGATAGACCTATCAGACAAATATTTCAAAATATCCTCTCTGAGAGCATCAGACATCTTATCAAGCTGGCCTGGTTTTCTTCCACTCTTCTTATTGCTTGCAGCAATTCCATCTTTAATAGACTGGGATATATAAAGGCGCTGCTTCTCTCCCCTGTCCAGCTCCACTATGATCAGAAGCTTAATAATGCTTTCCATAGCAGTTTTGGTTACAATGTCCTGTTGCTCTGCCGTTGTCATCATTTGTCGAATGTAGTCGCTACTTACCGTTGGATTATCAAGAAATACCATGTTAATACCTCTGTCGAGCCATTCCATGTATTTCTTATAGCCATTTTCTGCTTCCCTGGTAAAACGATACAAATCCTTGAACACAACTGTGTCTCCGGCCTGCAGTAATACCAAAGGCATTGTCCAACTATGACAAACATCGTAGATTTTCCCTAACGCAATAGGCCCAATCGCAGCAAGCAAATACCCAACAAATTCTTTTGAAACGATTACAAGCAAAGAAAGATACCTCTTACACCCCATAACAACAGCTTGCGCGAGAAATAAAATCCAAATGGTAATGGCAGCACAGAAATCAAAAATATTATAATATAGGTTAAATATACATTACAGGTTCTTTATCACTTCAACTCTGGTTACCATGCCTTCGCGCATACTATCCACTCTAAGTGCACAATCCTTATAATACACGCAGGCACCTATTGCAACCGTCTTTCCCTCTTCACTCAGCTTGTCGCTTATGACATTGCGAAGAATTCTTGTCTTTTCCTCCGGAATTTTGGCTCCGGTTATGAGATTCGCGTGTGCTACTGTCTGGCTGCCCCGGCATATCATGTGATCAGCCTCATCAAAACTGCAGAACAGGAATTTTCTGATTGTAAACAATGCTGCTATCGCGCCAATTCCAACAAGAGTCTCATATACGTTGAGGTGCTCGACTATCATCTGTCTGGCTGTTGCAAAAAGCAGAACCTCTATTATCGTGCCTGGCTGATGCGTACAGAGCATCTTTACAAACTCCACGCCTATAGCAAGCGACATGGCATATTCCATGTAATACTCCAGTTCAAGCTTGTCATGCCATATATCAAAAAAACATTGACCTACAAGCTTTATAATAAGTATCGCTATCACAAATACGAGAAATGCAGACAATACCAGTTCCACGTAGGTCGCTATGTTTTTCATGGTTTTCCTAAAAAATTGTTTCATCATTCGGTCTTCCTCTCAGTTATTGTATTATTGAATGAATTGCTCCTGGGATGCTCATATCCACAAACAGAGCTATCATAAATGATAGCTCTGTTTGTTTTGTTAGTATCTGTTTTATTATGTACACAAACTTTCCATACTGATTTATTATTCGGTGTACTGGCAAATATTTGCGCTTCAGGACACTCAATTCTTAGAACAGGAATGCCACACTGCATATAGAAACAACTGCAATAAGTATTATAAGTAACGGTCCACCGATTTTTACGAAATCCGAAAACTTGTATCCTGCCGGAAGTATCTGCATATTTACAGCTGTTCCGAAAGATGTTGCTATTGCAAGGTTTGAGCAGGCACCGATTACGATTACCCATGGAATAGGACTGATTCCAAGCGATAATGCAATTGCTATACAGATTGGTGTAAGCATTGCTGCTGTTGCGTTGTTTGACATGATATTCGTGAGCACACTTGTAAGCACTGCGATAACTACTGTAAGAAGCACAACCGATGCGTTCTTTCCTCCGAAGAGGTTGAGTACAGCGTTTGCGATTAATGCTCCACCACCTGATACATCAAGTCCTGTTCCGATTCCTGATATTGTTCCGATACATACGAAAACATCCCAAGGAAGATCCGAATATGCTTTTTTAATCGAGATACAGCCTGTTCCAAGTACCATTGCAGCACCTATAAGACCGATTGTACCAATGTTAAAATAGCTCTTGAAAGGCTGGAAACCACTTAATACAAACAATACTATGCATAAAATCATGGTTCCGAGTGCCACATAGCCCTTCCATGCCGGAGCAGCTGACTCCTGTTCTTTCTCGAGCTTATGTATCTCTGCAACTGAATACATATTTCCCTTGTCGAAGTCAGGACTATCCGGTTTTAATACCTTGTCGAGGAGCTTGTAGCCGATTGTTCCCCAGAAAATAATCTGTACAACTGCTGCCGGAAACATGATCTTTGTCATGTCAAACATTCCCATACCTTCCTCATAACCGGCATATCCCTGTAATACCGAGTTTGCTGCAAGCTGTGAGGTTGAGCCGATTAGTGAACACGCACCTCCGATAATGGCTGCTGTTCCGGCTGGGAAAATAACCATTTTTGAACGGATTTTTCCACATGAGTTTGCTGCTACGATTGCGATGATAGGCATCCAGATAGCAACTGTTCCGTTGTTACTCATAAATGCTGACATCAATGAACACACAGCACTTACCGTTACTATAAACCGCCTCTCCGTCTTGGCAAGAAAAGAATTTCCGATTTTTTCTCCTATCTTTCTTGCTATTCCGGTTTCAAAAAGTGCGGCACTTACAACACACATTCCGACTACCATCGGCCAGCCTGTTGCGCTGAATCCGCTGTATACTGCGGATAAATCCATTTCTGGAATAAACATTGCCATTGCTACCGACCCAAGGATAGCAACCACGCTTATCGGCAGTCTATTCCAGACAAACAAGCCCATTGTAATTAATACAATTATAATTGAAATAATACTAGAATCCATATTATATCCCCCGATATATTTTTATTTTAAATCTCTGCCCAGTCAGCACCCTTCCATTTCTCGTGCTCATATACTGACTTGTCGGCTACATATGGCCACTTTTTACCCTCTACGACTGCCAGACAGCCCTTGATACACATCTGTGCCATCTTGATAACCGCCTCTCTTGTCTGGGCTGCTGAGTGCGGACTTACGATAAGATTTCTGCAGTTCAATAACGGATCATCTGTTTTTGGTGGCTCGCTGCAGAATACGTCTGTTCCCGCACCGGCGATAACTCCGTTATTTAATGCTTCTACGAGATCTGCTTCGTTGATGATTCCTCCACGGCTGCAGTTTATTATAAGTGCCGTCGGCTTCATAACAGAAAGCTCCTTCTTTGAGATCATGTTCCTGGTCTGATCTGTGAGCGGTACATGGATTGATACCACATCGCTGTCCTTTAACAGCTCCACATAATCTTCATAATATTTAGCCCCATAGCCTTCTACCTGCTCTTTTGTCATAAAAGGATCATACGCTGCAATTCTCATTCCGCAGCCTTTGCAGATTTTGGCTGTTTCTCTTCCGATTGCTCCAAGCCCAAGGATTCCGACTGTCTTTCCCTCAAGCTCGAAAGCCTTCTTTGCTCCACGGATTTCCCAGTTTCCTTTGCACATCTCGTTCTGTGCCTCGATAAGATTCTTTGACAATGCAAAAATCATTGCTACCGCATGCTCAGCAACACTTCTGTTGTTGGCTCCCGGTGTGATGACCACCGGGATACCAAGCTCTGTTGCTTTTTTTACATCAACCGAATCATATCCTACGCCTGTACGTCCAATTACCTTGAGCTTCGGGCTGTTTTCTATAGCATTTGCATCACATTTTGCAATTCTTACAATAAGAGCAGCTGCATCCCTCATCTCGTCAAGATAATTGTTCGGATCCTGATTGTCAGCTACATATACATCAGCTATTCCATCTAAAAGCTGCATTCCTTCAGGGCATACAGCCTGTGTCATTACAAACTTCATATTAATTCATCCTCCCCAGAGCTAGTTCATTCCTTTGTCAGCATTCTCTTTTAATACCTTTGCAAGCGCTTCCACACCCTCATCGCACAGATAGTTGAATGGACGTCTGCAATCGCCAACAGGATATCCGAGCATAGCAACCGCTTTTTTAACAACTGTGTTAGGATTGCCGTATTTGAATACCGCTCTGAAGCTTGCAATAGAATCCTGTGCTGCCTCTGCCTCCTCAAGCTTGCCCTCTTTGAAAAGGTTGTAGATGGATGAAAGAACATGTGGATAAACATTTGAGCATCCTGCTATTCCTCCGACTCCGCCTTCTTTTAACGCAGGAAGAATGAGTGAATCATTTCCTGATAATACATAGAACTTCTTGTCAAGTTCACGTGTCTCTGTGATATATGCCTTTAAGTTATCCCAGTCACCGCTTGAATCCTTAGCACCGATGATAAGGTCAACATCCTTTGCAAGCTTCTTTACTGTCTCAGGAAGCAGCTTGTTTCCTGTACGGGCAGGAATATTGTAAAGAACAATTGGAGTATCTACATGTTTGGCAACCTCTACATAGTGATCGTATAACTCCTTCTGTGACGCAACCGCAAAGCTTGGAGTGATTATTGAAAGGACGTCAGCTCCGAGCTTTTCTGCCTCCTTGCTCATCCTGATAGTATCCTGTGTTGAAATGCAACCTGATCCAGCATATACAGGTACTCTTCCTTTTACCTGATCAATTGCAGCTTCAAGGACTTCGCATTTTTCTTTTTCATTTAAGATATATCCTTCACCGTTTGTTCCAAATGGGAAAATTCCGTGCACACCGCCATCGATAAGTCTGTCAATCTGTGTTCTGAGCTCGTCAGTGTTGATGCTCTCATCTGCGTTCATTGGTGTTAAAATTGGTGTAATAATTCCTTTTAATTCTGTCTGTTTCATGTTTTTCTTCTCCTTTTAAACTTGTTTAATTTTGTTTATTTTTGATTTAATATTTTGTCTGCAATCTTTACCAGTACATCTTTGGTTCCGAACCCACCTGATTTGGATATTATCTGCTGCACAAATCCGTGATTTTTCAGATTGGAAACAACCACACCCTGTTCTATCTCACATACCGGTGTAATCTGGGTACAGCCTATCAGCTTCATATACCCCATCAAAGTATCGCCGCCTGTCATAAGTATTGTCGTATCCTGCTTATTTGCTGCCAAATGGTCAGCTACGTGTCCATGTGCCGTTGGAATCAAGGTTCTTACATCATTCATAGTCAGCTTATTTGCTTCCATAAAGCCCTTTTTGTCTTCTTCCCAGTCTATGGAATCAATGATGAGACATCTGTCTTTTTCACATTCTTCCTGCATTTTGCGCAAAAACTCCAAGCCCGCCTGCGTGCTGTAATAATCCTTCTGCAATTTTTGTTCTACGGTCATATGGATTCTTGAAAATCCGTGTTCTTCGGCATAGTCAAGCTGATTTTGCGTAATCATATTCAAGCTGCCACATTCCACAAGAAAATTTTCACTCTTCCTATAGCTTTGCGGCTTCGCTACATCAAATCTGAGCTTGTCGGCAAGCGCTTCCGCAAGTGCGGCACATCCGGCAATAATGCAAAGCTCATCTTTTTCCTGCAATTCATCAAGCCTTTCTTCTATGTCTTTATGTTTTTCCACATCGCAGATTACGATACGTTCATCGCTTTTTATATCATTCAAAGCTTCATTCCGCTTAACACAGGCACATTTCAAAGCTGTCTGCTGTGCGATAATATCAGGTATGTACGACAGCTTTACCGGTTCAAACGGATCCTGCCCGAATACACTTTTTTCTAGAAGCTGCCCCTGTATGTAGTGAGTTCCGTTTACCGTACAGCGGTCTATCTTCGGATACCCCGGCAGGAAATAAACTTTGTCGTGCCCGCTTCCGTCCAAAACTGCCTGAAGCTCACTTCCGATATTTCCGCGGAGCGCTGAGTCCGTCTTTTTGAAAATAACAGGAATATTAATTGCTTTTGCCCATCCTGTAATATTTTTCACAGCATCATATGCCTTAGCTGCCGGCATTGGTCTGGTCTCAGAATCTATAACCAGAACCTCTGTCGACTCATCTATATCCCCGATAGCTTCCGGCATTTTTGTAAATACCTGGGTGGCAATTCCCTTATTCACAAACTGGATTCCGGTATCCAATGCACCGGTAAAGTCATCTGCTATGATCAACAGCTTTACCATCGCATTTCCTCCCGCTATTTTTTGTTTACTGCGAGCTTTGTCGCATAGTCAATTGAATTTACAAGGCTTAACTCATTCGATTCGCCTTTTCCTGCGAGGTCAAAGCCTGTACCATGGTCTACCGATACCCTTATTACAGGGATTCCGAGTGTTACATTTACACCTGCTACCGCATCCCATTTCTTTAATTCTTTGTTGTATACAAAGCCTTTAACTTTCAGAGGAATATGTCCCTGATCATGGTACATTGCTACAACTATATCATACCAGCCTCCGATTGCCTTAGAGAATATGCTGTCAGGCGGTGTCGGTTTTTTCTCAGGAATATTGATTCCTTCTGCCATTGCCTCATCTATTGCCGGCTGGATTTCCTCAATTTCCTCTGTTCCAAACAGTCCGTTTTCTCCGCAGTGTGGGTTAAGCCCTGCCACACCAATCTTTGGATTCTCAATTCCTATCGCCTTGCAGGCATCATTTGCAATTCTTATAACTTCAAGGACTCTGTCCTTCTTTACCTTGTCACATGCCTGCCTGAGAGAAACATGCGTCGATACGTGTACAACCCTCAAATCCTCGTGCGCAAGCATCATTGTGTACTTGTCTGTATGGGTGTACTCTGCATAAATCTCTGTATGTCCCGAATAATGATGTCCTGCCATATTTATTGCCTCTTTATTTAAGGCATTTGTGACAGTTGCGTCAATCTCGCCGCTCTGCGCAAGCTCTATTACCTTTACGACATACTGAAAAGCAGCCTCTCCACACATCTTTGATACTTTTCCGAATATGTGTCTATCCATGTTCACAAGATTCATGTCGTACACATCAATCGTTCCGTACTCAAACTTTGCAGCTTTAATATCGTTAATCGCATGGATCTTTATTTGTCCTTCTTTTCCTGCGATTTTTACTGCCTCTTCCATACATGCGGCATCACCGATAATCACCGGACGACACTGCTCATATATTTCCGATCTTGATAACGCTTTTACTGAAATCTCAGAACCGTTTCCTGCAGGATCTCCCATTGTAATTCCGATAATTGGCTTTTTCATAGGCCCCTCCTTTATTTTAATACCTTAAGATATATGTTTCTGATATCGTCAAGGCTTAATTCTTTCATATTGTTTACAAGAAGTCTCTGCTGTTTGCTTCCGGCATCAACAAGGAAATCCAGGTCCTCCGGCTTAACACCGAATTCCTTTAAATCTGTTGGAATGTTTGTAACCTTTACAATGTCAGCAATCTGATCGATCATGTACTGTGCTTTCTCATCCTCAGATTTTCCTGCAAGCTCAGGGTAAACAGCATCGCAAAGTATTGCAAGTCTCTTGCTGCATGCGTCCTTGTTAAATTCCATAACATGTGCAAAAAGTATGGCATTTGATACACCGTGAGCAATGTGATATTTGCCTCCCAGTGGATATGAAAGCGCATGAACTGCTGTTGTTCCACTTCCTGTAATTGCAACTCCGCCATAGAAGGCTCCGGTCATCATATTGCTTTTTGCTTCCATATTGTCCGGATTGTTATAAGCTTCCCTGATATTGTGGAAAATAAGCTTGGCTCCGGCTGCTGCATAGGTATCGGAAAACGGTGTTGCTTTCTTTGAGGTGAAGCACTCAACCACATGGGCCAATGCATCTACACCTGTTGCTGCCACAATTGATTTTGGAAGCTTTCTGATCATATTCGAATCCAATACCACATAGTCCGGAATCATACTGTCATTTACAATTCCTTTCTTTGACTGTTCCTCCGGAACCGCAACGATTGCATTGCAGGTTGCCTCAGATCCTGTTCCGCATGTTGTCGGAATCATAACCGTCTTAATCTGTTTCTTTGCAAGCATCGGATCATTGAGCAAATCTTTTATAGTATAGTCTGCATCTTTTAATACGCAGCAAAGCTTTGCCGCATCCATAACGCTTCCCCCACCGATTGCTATGATAAGATCACCTGATGTGTTCTCCACCTCCTTCATAACCTTTTCAACATCCTGATATGATGGTTCACAAGCAAGATCATCAAATACCTGATACTCTGTCTTGTTTTCCTCAAGAATGTCTGTCAGCAGATCTAAAAGTCCTGTTGAGCGAATGCCTTTATCAGTAAAAATTATTACTTTTTTTGCATTCTCTTTTTCTATTACCGCTTTCACATTCTCAATGCTTCCTGCTCCGCCAAAGATACATGACGGAATTTTAATCTGATAACTCATATATTACCTCTCCTTTGTTATATTGTTATTCTTGTGTTTTATTTTTGAACATCTCTTTGAACTAATCATATAATATCTGTTTTTTGAGCCACGTTCAACGCGTTGTTTTGTTATTTTTGTTCTATTTCGAAACATAAGCCGCATTTATTTGTTGCATTTTGAAACATTCTGTAATACAATATGGTTGAATAGTAACAAAGCATCACTATCGCTATCTTTACGTTTCATTTTTAAACATTAAAATAACCACTTAACATTTACAAATCCCATAAGGAGAAATATATGCAGAAAACCAAGATTCTTGCAGTCGCCCCTTACGAGGGCATGGCTGACATACTTACCGATATAGCACAGTCGCGCGATGACATTGCTCTTACGGTCCAGACCGGCGATCTGTTCACCGGCCGTGATATAGCAATGCAGCTTGCACATAAAAATTACGATGTTATCATTTCGCGAGGTGGCACTGCAGAGCTTATACAATCTGCTGTTGAGCTTCCCGTCATAGATATATCCATCTCTGTTTACGATATACTTCTGAGCATCAAGCTTGCCGAGAGCTACAACGGAAAATTTGTAATTGCCGGTTTTCCCGGAATCACTGCAAATGCACATCTGCTGTGCGACCTGCTTCAATATGATATTGACATAATCACTTTCAAGGACTCGGCAGATGCAGTCAATCACCTTAAAAAAGCAAAAGAAAACGGCTGCACACTTGTCCTATGTGACGTGACCGGTGCCAGAGCCGCAAAGGATATCGGATTAAATTATAATCTTGTAACCTCTGGCAGGGAAAGCATAGAAAACGCCGTTGCCGAGGCTGTAAAGCTTGTGCACTCTTCCAATTATGTCCACAAGCAGAAGGATCTGTTCCAGTCGCTTCTGACCGAGGATGACCGCGAATTCTTAATTTACTCGCCTGCAGGTACTCTGTGGTTTTCAAGCATCGCAATAGATGAAATGAATACATCGTTGATGAATTTTGTACAGACATACATTAAGTCATTTTTGAAAGTTCCGAACCAGACCGTTTCGCATCAGATACGCGATAACGTCTATACTCTGTACAACCGCCACCTGATTTACGAGGACCAGAAGTACACTGCAATTACTATATGTAAGAGTCCTGCATTAACCGCCGAGGACGACCCTGGATTTCAGATTTACAATATTGACAACACCTCCTCCAACGACTTTGCTGACGCTTACAACGGAACCGGTAAAGCAGGCAAAATAGCGCAGATAGTAGAAGAATACGCTAAAAGCCATCTGCCTGTGCTTATTCTCGGAGAAAACGGAACCGGCAAAGGCAAGGCTGCATCACTTATTTACAAGCAAAGCAACTATAAGCACGCTCCATTTTACAGTATCGACTGTTCTCTGATAAAAGAGCGTAAGTGGCACAGCCTGCTAAACAATGAGAATTCTCCTCTCAACGAAGTGGACAGCACAGTATTTTTTGAAAAAGCCGATGCCCTTAGTCTGGAACAGATTGGTGATTTGTTTCAATATATAGACCAGACGAAGCTTTGCACGAGAATGAGACTCATAGTCTCGCTTTCCACCAACAACTCCAATCAGCCTGCATTTGCCACAATACGCACCTTCATGGAGAACCATCTTTCCTGCCTTACCCTGAATCTCCCACCGCTTCGAGAGCGCATTGACGATTTTTCCGGTATAACCGCGCTCTATCTGCACCGGTTCAATGTCTCCCTCGGGAAACAGATAATAGGCTTTGATGTTGAAGCAATGGAAAAAATGCTCTCGTACAACTGGCCTAACAATCTCGACCAGCTGCAGCATGTCCTTAAAGAGCTTGTCACAATAACAAAGACACCGTATATCTCCTGTGACACTGTAGAAGCCATCCTGAAACAGGAGCCCGACTACGGACGCGTCTTTGATGATTCAGTAAAATTTGATGGAACTCTAGATGAGATAAATTATCAAATCATTCTTCAGGTGTTACACGAAGAACATGACAATAAAGAAAAAACCGCCAGGCGGCTCGGCATAAGCCGAAGCACACTCTGGCGGATCTTGAAGAACAATAATTAATGTTTAATCAATTTCTCCCTGTGGGATAAAAACCTGAACATCAGCATTCTCGTCAAGCTCTATAAATACTCTTGTATCTTTGCCGACCAGTCCCTTAAAATGTCCGGTGAATTTCTCTCCGGACTGGGTTGTTCCGGTAACATCCATTTTGTATACGCTTCCGGCATCTGATGAGAAATCAATTGAATCATGGCTGCCAAGTGTGTTGACAGTCTGCTCTTTGCCATCGTTCCAGGTTACCTTGATATTCTTAACATTAAAATAAGTCTGGTTTATAAGCCGGATAGTTGTTGTCTCTTTTCCGTCCTGCGCTGCATAAATACAATTAGTACCTATTAACACTCCTGCCATGATAGTAACTAATGCAAACGTAGCAAGAACTTGTTTTTTTATTATTTTATTCATTTCTGAATACCTCCTTATAATGGCACTCCATTATCTTCGCGGATATTTTATCACAAGATATATTAATTAAACAATTGTCAATTAGTTCAAAACTTTTTTATTATTTTATGTTTTTTTGACACTTTTTTCAAAGTATTGGACATTTTGTTTAATCCTACAAGATCTCTAATGCTTTAAAACACTAAGTTTATCGCAGGTGAGCTTTTCCTCAGTCTTTCCCTTGTATTATAATTTCCCATAGTGTTTTATGAACTCTGTTAAGGAAAAAATGAGGGTAATTAAGAGCAATACCAATGTGCAAAATACACAAAAAAGTTCTTTTATATGAGCGTATTTAGATAAAAATGGACGAAGCATGGTATAAATGATATAATTAAAATGAATGATGGAATAATAAGAAATGGGAGAAACTGTTATGGGATTGTTATATGCAATATTTTCAATTTTTATCACGCTATTTTTCCCAAAGCAAATTACGGATGTGATTTGTTATGGAAGACATCGTGATAGAGAAAATATAAAGAGTAAAAAAATATATTGTCTTATATATGTTTTTTGGACATTCTTTTTTGGTTTGTTTTGTCTTATGATTGGTTCGGCATCAGGTGTAAATAATACATTTGATAGAGTTTTGGATTATTATGGATTGAATTTTGGCGAATATGATTATTTTGAGGCGGCGTCCATATATGACGAGCATGATTATAAACATGAAGGTGATTTCACTCTTGTATACTATATCAGAAAAAATGAAGATAATTTAGATGATTTAATTAAACAAATTGTTCAAGAAAATAATTCTATATACAAAAGATATCAGCTCAATGAAATTGACGTGGTATATGAAACGAACGGTATTTATTACATATGTGAAAAGGGGAGGTGATTGCAAAGGTAGTAGTAGAAAACGATGGATTGTTAAAAAAAATAAGTTATTAATGGAGTAGAGAAAAATTAGAACAAAATTCAATGGACATCTTGCGACTCCTTTACTCCAGCCATCGGAATTATTACGGTCAAAATATGCTTCCGCTCTCTTCAGATCAAATAGGATCTCTGTCTTCTTTCCCTGTGACATTCTTAAGTTCAGCTTAATCTTGTCTGCAGTTGATTTTTTCAGATTTATCCGCATTTCCGTTTCATAAACACAGCCACTCCGAAGTTCTTTTTTCTCGTCTTCTTTTATCAGAATGTCCGCTTCTTCCTGCTTATTCTTCCGAAGATCCTGTAATTCTTTTACAGGAACAAATTTTAATGTATTGTCTTCTGCTAACACTGCCTCTCTCGGAATGTTAAAGAATCCGCACCAGCCTTCTTGATATGTCGGTCCCCAGTCTTTCCAAAATGGCATCCAATCCCATGCATTCGCCCATCCTACCAGAATCCTTCTGCCATCCGGTGCCAGGAATGACTGTGGTGCATAATAATCAAATCCCCAGTCAATTTCCCCGGAGGTCGTATAGAAAAATTTTCCGGTGTCATAGTCAAAATCTCCTACCAGATAAACACTGGTGCGCTCTTTTCCTCCCATCGGAGAGAACATCAACACATATTTATCTCCTACCGGATAAAAATCCGGGCACTCCCACATATAGCCCCATTCGCCTCTGCTCTCTGCAAGGACATTGACAAATTCCCAGTGGAACATATCTGTCGATTTATACAGTCTTGCCTGTGCAAATCCATTTTTGCTTGCTCCACAGACTACATAATAGGTATCATCATGTTTCCATACTTTCGGATCCCTGAACAGATCTGTTGGAACACCTTCCGGTGCTGTGATCACCGGGTTCCCTTCATATTTTTCAAAGTGGATTCCGTCTTCACTATATGCGATACACTGTGCCTGTTCAAACCCATTTCCATTATTACAGGTTCCTGTATAGATCAGGAATAACTTTCCATCATGTTCAATCGCACTGCCGGAGAAGCAGCCCCCCTTCAAATGATCATCATATACTTCACTTGGTGCAAGCGCTAATGGCAGATACTCCCAATGAATCATATCTTCACTGACAGCATGTCCCCAGTGCATACAGTCCCAAAATCCGGAATATGGATTATATTGATAGAAAAAGTGATACTTTCCTTTAAAATATATCAACCCATTTGGGTCATTGATCCATCCGGTTTCTGCCATAAAATGATAGTCCTGACGAAATTTTCCCTGCTGTACGGTTTCTCTTTTTTCTTCAATTTCTTTCTGGGCTTTTTCTATTCTTTCAATCATCAGTTCTTTTGACATATTGTGCCTCCGATATTATTACTTATATTCTTCACGAAGCTTCTTTGCAAATTCAGTATTAAGCTTTGATTCCCGGCGGGCCTTATTTTCTTTAATTCTGAACTGTTCTTCTCTTGCAGGCTTATACTCTTCCCAGCGTTTTGCCCATGATTCTCTCGCTGCTTTCATTTCTTCTGTTAATTCCGGCATCTGAAGATTGCGTTCTGGAAGTACCGGTACATTTGGAATTCTCTCTTCTACAGGAAGAATCGTAATTGGTTTTGCTGTTGGCAGTGTCTGATACCAGTATGCTGTTGAACTCCAGTCATCTGACAGATGGTTCGCATGTCCATGTTCAATCGTAACTTTCAAATGTTTCTCAAATCTTACTGGATCTGTAATGTGGAAACGATAAGATACCTGGAATCCATCCGTATCACTTTCATGTACAATAGTTCCAAAGAATGGATATGCATTTTTCTGCATTCCCCATGCATGATTGAAATAATCCTCTGTTCCTGTACCATTTAATGACGGGTATTCCTCTCCATCAATGAAGAACATATCATTTCCTTCTCCCCACCAGCTTCCCTGGTAGTGTTTTACAGTAAGGTTACATCCTACATAATGTCCCGTTCCTTCTACGTCAAGCACCGTATAGTTATTCTCACCTTTAAAATTGGTTACATTATTAACTTCCGGACAGTTTGTCTGAAGGTCTGGTCCCCAGCCCTGACAAGGATTTTCTCTGTGCCAGCTTGCATGGAAATATGCTGTATTCTCATCCAGTGGCTCTTTATACATTTCATAGTCAATATTGAAATATAAAATAAATGGAAGTTCGTTTTCATTTACAATCTCAATTTTTGCTTTTTTATTAAAAGGCATTGGGAAATAGCATGACACAGAACAAGGAGCTCCATATCTTCCTGCTTCTTCTGGTTTCAGCGAAACATTAAATGGCAGCGAAGAAAAATTGCCCGGATAACTGTTACCAATACAGAAGAAATCTCCCAATGGTGCAAGTACACTTGGTGTATCCTGATCATCCCATGTAATCTTGATCAGAACTTTTCTATAATAGAATGGATCATAATCATCCCAGATAACTCCAAGTGCCGGATGAATCTCCATAACCGGAGCTGCTGAAGCATTTAATACCGGATCAAGAATACTTGGTGCTACTACTTTTCTGCAGGAAGAAGTCATCCAGATATGTGTGATACATCCAGGTCCTTCCACTTCTCCAAGAGAGATTGTCTCGCCTGCCGGGATTTCCCAATAATCCTGATTCTTACCTCTCTGATCCCAGCTGGCAAGTCTTCCGTTTCTGGCTTTTTTTACAGTTGTCAAATCTTTAAATAATCCTGATACATTGCTCATAATATAAGTCTCCTTTTCTTTTTGTTAATAATTATCCTTTCACAGCTCCCGCTGTCATACCCTCTACAATATTCTTCTGGAATAATCCATAGAAGATCAGTTCCGGAACAATAATCATAAGACTGGATGCTACAATTCCACCATAATCTACCGTATAATTTCCTTTGAAGAATGAAGCTCCCATAGAAAGTGTATAATCAGATACATCTTTCAGCATTACAGATGCATACGGATATTCATTCCATATGTATAACACGTTAAAAATGACAATTGTTGCAATAACCGGCTTTGCCATTGGCAAAATAACTTTCACCATCAGCTGCCAGATGTTACAGCCATCTATTACAGCCGCTTCGTCAATTTCCGTAGGAAGCTGTTTCAAATATGCTGTCAGAAGAAGCGTATTGAATGAAATCGAACTTGCTGCATATGGAAAAATCAATGCCCATTTTCCGCTCAACCCGAAAAAGATATTAATCTTATATACCGGAAACAATAAAATAAATGGTGAAACAGATAATCCCAAAATCAAAAATCCATACAATAAACTCTTTGCCTTCGGATGCTTAAATTCCATTCTTGCAATTACGAAAGAGCTGCAGAATGTAATAATAAGCTCCAACACAACAGATAATATACATACAACAAAAGTGTTCGCATATAATTGTGGAAAGTTTAATGTTTCCAATGCATGTTTGAAGTTGTCGAGATTAAATGCTTTCGGCATTGCCAATGGATTAGACATGATCTCTGAACTTGATTTGAACGAAAGCAATACCATCCATAAAAGTGGAAATACAACAATCGCTGTTATAATGATCATCGCAGCATACATTGCAATTTTCTTTCTTTTCGGTACCATTCCTATTCACCTCTTTCTCTTGTAAGTATTGAATAAATACCTGTGATCACCAGTGAAAGAAGGAATGTAAATGTAGCCAGAGACATTCCATAACCATAATCTCCACTGTTAAATGTCATTGAGTAACTATATGTAACCAACGTCTCAGACAGATGGTTTGGACCTCCTCCTGTTGTCTGCTGCACAATTTCAAAGATCTTAAACACCCCTGTAATGATCAGAACCGCTACTGTTGAAATCGTTGATTTCATCATTGGAATTGTGACATACATTGTCTTCTGTATAAAGCTTGCACCATCTATTTCAACTGCTTCCAACACCTCTCCCGGTATCATTTTAAGACCTGCAATAAATACCGTTACCAGATATCCTAATTGCTGCCAGAAATAGATAATCGCGATACTGTACGGAGACAGTGTATTGCCGCCTATCCATTTTTGTTTCAAACCAGATGCCCCTATTGCATCCAAAACATTATTGATAATACCAATGTTTGGATCTAATATATAAACCCAGATAATTCCAACAATGATCGGTGCGATAATCGCAGGAGAAAAGATTAATGACTTTGAAAAATCCACTCCTTTTAATTTATTATTCAGTAACAAAGCAATGAGAAAAGATAAAGACAATAACAATACAAATGCCAATATAAACATAATCATTGTGTTCTTTAAGGATATCCAAAACAAACGGTCTTTAAATAATCTCATATAATTTGTCAATCCGTTGAATGTAGCCTTTCCAATTCCAGAATATTTTGAAAAACTATATCCAATTGACATTCCAATAGGAATAATAATAAATACCATATACACAACCAGTGTCGGAATTACCAATCCTATCTTGTATCTCTTTTTACTTAACCAATGCATACGCTCATCCTCTTTATATCCGGGACCACCATGATAAATCTTCATGGCGGTCCCATGCAGTGTCAGCCAATATTAACGTCTGTCTAGTTTGCTGCTGCCGAATCCATATTTTTTAAAGCATCTTTCGGACTGTATGTTCCTTGCATAACACCAAATATTGCATCATACATTGCTTTCTGAACTGCCGGAGTAACTGTCTGATCCGGAGCTGCTTTTGGTGTTTTCCATCCATTTCCAAGTGCTGTGATCATTGCATTCATTGCATACTGTGAATCTGTTGCTGCAATACCATCATAATTGGTTGCCGGGAAAATAGATCCTTCATAAGAAATCTTTGCTGCTTCTTCTCCATAATAATATTTCAAAAATGCATACACAGCTTCTTTTGCTTTATCATTATCTTTTACCGCTGAACTTACTACCATCGGAGCTGCCGGAACTTTCATTGCAATATTCTGTTCATAAGAAGAATCCTCAAATTTTGGTCCCCACCAGAATCCAATGTGTTCACCGATATTTTTATCAAATTCTGCACAGTCCCACTGACCTGTTCCGAACATTGCTGCTTTTCCTTCATTAAAGAGCTGTTTTGCGTCAAAATATTCGATTGTTGCCATATTTTCCGGAAATGCTCCGGCATCTGCAAGTCCTTTTATTTTTTCAAAACATGCATTCATATCATCGTTTGAATATTTTGCCTTATCACCAGTATAGGATTTTTCATTATCTCCCCATCCATATCTTGAAAAGAATTCATTGAACTCCCACATTGAGTATCCACTGTTCTTACTTCCGATTGCGATTGGTGTAACTCCTGAATCTTTCAGTTTTGCGATCATATCAAGGAATTCGTCATAAGTTGTATCATCTGTTGGATAAGCAATCCCAGCTTTATCAAACAAATCTTTATTATAGAAAAATCCCTGAACATTACCTTGATATGGAAGTCCATACTGTACTTTTCCATCATTGAATGCATCTTCCATACCATCCAGTGCATCATCAATGTCTTTATTTTCTTTCAGAAAATCAGACATATCTAATAAGTATCCGGCCTCATTGTATTCCGGTGCCTCCGCTGAATCTAAATGTACAATTTCCGGAAGACTTCCATCCTGTGCTGCCAGTTTCATATTTTTTGAATGTGCTTCTGTATCAGCTGCTACGAATTCTACTTTATATTTTCCTTTATTTTCTTTGTTAAATCCCTGAACAATATTGTAAGTAACCGTTTCCTGTTTTTTTGGGTTTGCCACATGAATACCAAATTTAATGACGGTTGCCCCGTCCGCATCCGTTTTTGCTTCTTCTGATGACTTACTTCCTCCGCATCCAGCAAGCAGTCCCATCGACATCGCTGCAACTAATACTGCAGATGTAACCTTTTTTAAACTTTTTTTCTTCATAGTTTTTCCTCCCTAAATGAGTAGATGGTTGTTTATGGAACCCGTTCCATGTTTGTTAAAAAAATAAATTCAGCTGTGCACGTGACTGATTTGTATAATCTATATATAACTCTTAGCTGCTCAGATGTCAACATTTTTTCGTCATTTCGTTTATTTTATCAAATTTCGAGTGCTGTTTTTGTGCATTTTTACTATTTCATTGTTGTTCTCCCCTTTCTCACAGATACTCCTAATGTTACTTTTTCATTTTTATATGTCTTCCCATTAACCAATTCACAAATTAACCTGGCCGCCTCTTTTGCCAGTTCTTTTATCGGCTGAACGATTGAAGTCACACTTGGTTCTACTATCTGCGTAATATATGTTCCATCATAAGCCACACATTTTACATCCTTCGGAACCTTTTTATGTCTTCGGATAACCTCATTCATACACTCGATTGCAACTAGATCTGTTCCGAATATCCCATCAAATTCCCATTCATCCAGTCTGTCAAACAAATCTTTTACCGCATACTTATAATACTCCAGATCAAATTTATTCCATGCCAGTTCATAATCAAAGCACTCTACTCCCTGTTCCTTCATAATTCTTGCGAATTCAAAATGTCTTTCGTGATATGGCGACTCTACTGCAGTTGAACCTCTGAAATGTACTATTTTTTTACACCCATTCTTAAGCAGAATTTCCGCCGCCAGTCGTCCGCCCTCCTTATGATCGACTGCAACCACAGGAATATTTTCTCCCAAATAACGGTCAAATGCAACGATTGGTTTTTTTATCTTTTTGTACTCTTCTACATCTAAGGAATGTACACCTGTAATCACACCATCCACGATATGCCTGTTTAACATATCCAGATATTCGAGTTCTGCATTATGTGCCTTATCTGTATTACCTAACATGATCTTGAATCCTTCATTATAGAGTTCTGCTTCAATATTATGTACAAGTTCTGCAAAAAAAGGAATTTCTACTGTTGGCACCAGAACGGCAATGATCCCACTCTTTTTACGATACAGATTTCTGGCAAGTTCATTCGGTGTATACTGAAGATTTTTTATAGCCTCTTCTATTTTTTCACGTGTCTCATCCGATACATATCCACTGTTATTCAGTACTCTTGATACTGTTCCAACACCGACTCCTGCCTTTTGTGCTACATCTTTTATACTTGCCATGTTTACACCCCCTCTCATTTTAATAATTTATTATAACAGAACATTTACACAAGCTCTAGTTTCATTTTTCGCTTTGTTATATCTTTATGTATCTTTAAACGCCCAAATTAGAAATATTACTCTTCTTCACTCT
>OGPM01001228.1_pt1 | contig 22171 bp, 19 predicted proteins | sample 1552961 | NCBI WGS metagenome assembly OGPM01 (sample SAMEA2580304, study PRJEB22360) | human gut metagenome | biome: human gut; feature: human-associated habitat; material: faeces | place: Denmark | collected 2008/2010
CCTTGGAGAAGGGCCGCGCCAAAGGCGCAGGATGGAGTGCCTCGAAGAGGCACAACTCGCCGCAGCGGAATGAAAGCCCATGTGAGATAATCCCCGCGCGTAGGCCCTTGGAGAAGGGCCGCGCCAAAGGCGCAGGATGGAGTGCCTCGAAGAGGCACAACTCGCCGCAGCGGAATGAAAGCCCATGTGAGATAATCCCCGCGCGTAGGCCCTTGGAGAAGGGCCGCGCCAAAGGCGCAGGATGGAGTGCCTCGAAGAGGCACAATTCGTCGTAGCGGATGAAAGCCCATGTGAGATAATTCCCGCGAGTAGGCCCTTCTCCAAGGGCGAACGCGTCTGATGATAGTCGCATATTGCAGGTAAGCGGATTGGCCTGATAACGGAGCAGGATATATCCCATGTAGCGGCATGAAAAAACGATGTGAGCTGATCCACTGACTGATGATCGCCCACTGTAAGCAGCAAACTATTTCCAAGGAGGTACCTATGAAAAAATTACTCACCATCGCAGGCTCCGACTCCTCCGGCGGAGCCGGTATCCAAGCAGACCTGAAGACCTTTGCCGCCCTCGGCACCTACGGCATGAGCTGCATCTGCGCCCTGACCGCGCAGAATACGAAGGGGGTCAGCATGGTCGTGAATACTCCGATCTCCTTGGTCAAAGCCCAGCTCGAAGCCATCTACGACGACGCAGCACCTGACGCCGTCAAGACAGGCATGCTCGGGACAGCTGCCATCGTGGATACGGTTTCTGATTTCCTTGGAAATCACCGAAGCGCACCGCTCATCGTCGACCCTGTCATGGTCGCCACCAGCGGAGACAAACTGCTCGAGGACAATGCCATCGCACTTTATAAAGAAAAGCTCATCCCCTTGGCGACACTCATCACGCCGAACATCCCCGAAGCCGAGGTCCTCTCCGGCATATCCATCACGAGCGAGCAGGACCGCCGAAAAGCGGCTGAAATACTTATGACCTTCGGGTGCGAAGCCGTCCTCATCAAGGGCGGACATCACATCATGGACGCCGATGACCTTCTCTATGACGGCAAAGACTTCATCGCCTACCCCGGAGAGCGCATCGATACGAAAAATACCCACGGTACAGGCTGCACCCTTTCAAGCGCCATCGCGGCAAGCCTTGCCAAAGGTCTTCCTCTCGAAGGCGCAATAGAGGCCGCCAAGGACTACCTCACCGGCGCCATCGCGCGTGCGAAGACAGACTCCGTCGGTCACGGCCATGGTCCTGTCCATCATTTCTGGTTCTACGGAGACAACTGGGGGAGAGTGAAATGAACTATCCCTTCTTTGCCTACATGTCGCGTCTGAAATACATCGCCCGCTGGGGTCTCATGCGCAGCACCATCCCCGAGAATGACGCCGAGCACACTCTCCAGACTGCCATGATCGCCCACGCCCTCGCTCTCATCCGGCAAGACATCTTCCATGAGTGGGCAGATCCCGAGCACTGCGCCATGCTCGCCCTTTACCACGATGCCAGCGAAGTCTTCACCGGCGACCTTCCGACACCTGTGAAATATTTCACCCCCGGCCTCCACGAAAAGTATGAGGAGATCGAGACAGAAGCCAGGAAGAAACTCCTCGCGACACTCCCCGAAGAACTGCAGGAAAGCTACGCATCCTATCTCGTCACCCTTGAGCAGGATCCCCTCTGGCCCCTTGCCAAAGCCGCCGATACCCTCTCCGCCTTTCTTAAATGCGCCGAAGAAGTCCGCGATGGAAATCCGGAATTTCAAGAAGCCTATCGCACGACACGAAAAAAACTCGAAGACCTTCATATGAAAGAAGTCGACTGGTTTCTCGCTCGTTTCGCCAAGAGCTTCGAGAAGACGCTGGATCAACTGAATCAGTAAGAGCAGCCCCTTGCGGGCGGCTCTTTTTTGTTGTGGCAGATTGGAAGGCGAAGAGGCGAAGAGACTGAGAGACTGGAAGACATTAGACTTAGAGATTGCGGGAGACGGATGGGAGATATCAGACTTCAGACTTCGGATATCAGATGTCTCCAAGTCTAACGTCTCCAAGTCTCTTAGTCTCAAGGTCTCCATACTCTCAAACATGCGTTATTGTCATGGATGCATATATTTCTATAGAAATTTGTAAAAATACGCTTTAACACTTTACTAACGGGGATGGTAATGCTATCCTAATGACATAAAAAGGAGTTTATTTTTACTTTTATCATGGTCATATTCGGGAGGGATAGGTATGAAGAAAGAAACAAAGAAACTCATTGCCGCTGGTATTGTGATGGCGCTCAGCTGTGGCGCTTGGGGAAGCGTACAAGCAACAGATTATAAGGATGTTGTTATTGATTCGGATAAAGATGATAGTGTATTAAATATTGTAAATGTTAATAAAGCTGCTTCTATTAACGTTCGCGATAAGACAGTCTTTATTACTTCCCCCAAAATCCATATTGATTCGACATCTACATATCTTTCCAATGGGGAAGGGGCATATATTGATGGTATAGATGCAGTTGCTAAGGCAAATGAAAGCACAAAGTTACTTCTTGGAAATGAAAGAACAGAGAAAATTAATATTAATTTAAAAGGCTCTTATTGGCCCGAGGGTATCTATTGCTTGAATGATGGGGGAAAGAATGCGCTTGGAAGCGAAGTAGATGTAACTACTAAATCCTTGACTATCGATGTATCATCTGATGGAGATTATGGTAGCGCAATTCACGTTCAGAACAATACACAACACAGTGGGAGTACCGAGGATCCGATTCCTGAACATACGGCAAAAGTGAATATTAATGCTGATAAGATAAATATTAATAGTAATAAAAGTGGAATCTTCGTATTTTCGAATGGGCAGTTAACTGTCAATGGGGATTTAAATCTTAATGCAGCTGGAAATGCTATCGAAGCTCGTGGCTTTTCAACAACAAATATCAATGCGGAGGGTACGCATAAAACGGTCATCAAGGGGGACATTGATTTCGGTACACCCAATGTACAGGGAGGAGACGGTCATAACAGCGGCAATAAAATCGATGCTACAGTGAATATCAAGTTCGCTGGCGAAGGTTCTCAGTGGACAGGGAGAGCGTATCAGGAGTTTGGGGAAACTACATCGGTAGAATTGTCTAATGCACCAACGTATTATGGTAATGCTACAGGTCTGACTTTGAACTTCACTGATGGGGCGCAGTGGAATGTGACGGGAGATAGCTTTGCCAATCATGTCAGTGCAGAAAATGGCGCTGCGGTCAATGTGACCAAAGATGTCGATAAAGTCAATATCGATACCATTAAATTGACAGATAGTACAGTTAACCTGCAGGGCAGCAATCAAAACGTAAATGTCAATAAATATGATGGCAATGGTACAGTAACAACATCATCGTTACAGAATAAGCTGAAGATCGGTGACAAAGCAGCAAATGCTACGCTCAAAGTCGAAGGCTCGGGCGAGATCGGAGACCAGATCCTAGCGGGCAAAGCCACACTGGAAGACCTCGCTGGCACGGCTAAAAAAGTGGATGGTAAAACAGCTTCCGATGTGGTGGAGACACAGGATGGTATCATCGCCGGCAAAATGTTTGCCAAGGTAGGTGCTGATGGCAAGATCGATGATTCGACGGTCAAGAGAGCCATTCAGCAGCATAACCAGGCGGTCAGCAGCATGGCGAACCTTTCCCTCATGACCTGGCGTCAGGAAAACAATGACATGAATAAACGTCTCGGTGAAGTACGCGCGAGCGAAGGCAACCAGGGCATCTGGGCTCGTATGGCGCGTGGTCAGTCTAAGTACGGCGCGCAGGGCATCAAGAACCAGTACAACTACTACCAGCTCGGTTACGACAGCAAGATTTCCGATGACTGGATCCTGGGCGGTGCCTTCACCTATACCGACGGGGACAGCAGCTATACCAATGGCAGCGGTACGAATAAGCACACCGGCTTTGCCGTATACGGCAGCAACCTTCGAGATGACGGCAGCTTCATCGACCTCATTGCGAAGTATGCACACATGAAGAATGACTTCGACGTGAATGGCGGTGTAGGCAGCGGCGACTACAGCACGAATGGCCTCTCCTTCTCCGCGGAATACGGCAAGCGTTTCCATCAGGAAGGCTACTGGATCGAACCGCAGGCGGAACTGACCTACGGCAGAGTCTCCTCGGCAGACTTCACGACGAAGAATGGGGCATCCGTCCATCAGGACAGCATGGACAGCCTCGTCGGACGTCTCGGCTTCTCGCTTGGCAAGGATATCAAGCAGGGCAATGTATATGTTCGCGCGTCCTACCTCTATGATTTCCAGGGTGACACCTCCGTGACGATGTCTAAGGGCGGAGCAGCGACGACCTTCAAGACCGACCTCGGCGGCGGCTGGTGGGAATTCGGCGTCGGCACGAACCTTGACCTCGGTCATGATACCCATTTCTATCTGGATGTAGAAACCACCGCAGGCGGCGATGTCGATACGCCGTGGCAGTGGAATGCAGGGGTGCGCTACTCCTTCTAAAGAAAGAGCGGATGCGCCGGCAATTATTGAAAAGTAAAAAAGAGCCTACTGAGGATGTTTTCTTCAGTAGGCTTTTTTGTATAGAGAAATCAGAGGTCAGACTGAGAGACAAGGAGACGATAGACTTTGAGACTGCGGGAACGGATGGGAGACATCAGACGTCAGACTGAGAGAGCACAAGATGGTGTGTGATCTTTAAATCTGAAGTCTTTAAATTTTTAAGTCTAATGTCTAAAGTCTCGAAGTTTGGAAGTCTCCAAGCGTATAAGCGTGCACTATCATCATGGCACAAGAGAAATCTATAGAAAAATGTTATTTCATTAACTTAATGCTTTACTATCGGAGGGGGAATGTTATTCTAATACCAAGGCGGAAGGGGTATTTTTATCATGCTGAGACATTATTTTTATGTTTCTATGTGTTAATATGGGTTCGCAATACTGATTTTAAAAGAAGCACCCATATCTCAGGAGGCGAAAAAATGAATAAAGTTTTTAGGAAAAGCTTACATTCAATGATCGGCGTGGGGATGATTTTGGCAGTTGGTACCATTTGCGTCCTGCCTGTCAGCGCAGAAAGCGCGCAGAAGACGGATGTATCTGTCAATGTGCAGGTTTCACAGAGCTATGATGAGGGCATCAATTGGGAGAATGGAAACAGTGCGGATGTCGTAGCCATTGGTACAGGGCTGCCGCCAGAAAATGCCGGAGTAAGGGGTCGTGTTTTAGCACGCCGAGCCGCGCTGGTGGATGCCTACCGCAATCTGGCAGAAATGCTGAATGGTGTTCAGCTAGATGCGGATACCGTAATGGAAGATTTGGCGATCAAGAGCGATATTGTCAGGGTCAAAACCAGCGCACTGATCAAGGGCGCACAAATCGTGGAAGAAAAAGAAATGTCCGATGGAAGTTATCAGATGAAGATTCGCATCCCGATGTACGGGGCAAACAGTGTCGCTTCTGTAGCTGTACCGGAATTGCATCCGAGCGCTTCCTCTGTGCCGCTTCCGAAAGTAGATCTTACCACGACCGTTTTGCCGAGCAGTGAAGTATCTGACATCAAGGGAGAAACTTATACCGGTATCGTCGTAGATGCCAGCGGGCTCGGTTTGGAACCGACTTTCGCGCCGGTCATTTATGATGAAAATGGCCGTGTCGTCTACGGTCTGCAGAACTTGGACTATGATTTCGCCATCAATCATGGCATGGTTGCTTATGCGTCTTCCCTGGCTGATGCACAGAGCCAGTCGAACCGTGGTGGCAGCCATCCGTTGGTCGTCAAAGCGATGGCTGTACGCGGCGGGAAGAACTCTGTGAATAAAGTCAATGTCGTTGTTTCCGCAGAAGATGGAGACCGCATCCTGCTGGCGAGCCAGAAGGGGGATATCCTGCAGAAAGCGGCAGTCGTATTTATTCGCTGATGTGTAGGAAACGCTGATTCAATCGCAGAGTCAAGTCTGACAACGATTTAATCGGAGTTCTCCCTAAAACATCCATGAGGGGAAAGTATGCATATAGAGAAATATGTTTTTTCGTTGAAATATGCGGGGCGGCTTGTCGGCCTCTTCGCACTATCACTCTCATGTCTTCCTTTTTCCTTCGCGGCCGCTGGCTATGCGGCACAGATCGACGGCCTCGCTGCTGTATCAGTCAACACAACAGAGGGGGCTGCCTCGTATCAGGAGGCGGATGAGGCATATAGGGCAGCGATGAGACTCTCCGAGAAAGTGCAGCGGATAGAGAAGCTGAATGAAGCGTTGGAGGGCATGAGTTCATTTTTGGAGGCGCATCCGACTGCTGTGAGTGGGCAGATTCTGGCTTCGGAAATCTACCGTGCCAAAGGCGGTGCTTCCTATGCGGTCAAGTATAATCGGCAGGCGAAAACACTTTTATCTGCGTGTGTGGCCGCGACGAATGGACAGGATCCGTCGTCCGTGCTTGACTATGCGATCCTTTGCTATGCAGGTGACGACCGATTTACAGCGGATGCAGAAAAGAGCAGTGAGCTCGGGCGGAAACAGGCACGGATCGTACTCGAAGAGACGGAAACCATGCTGAAAACCAGCCAGTCTTCTGCGATGAAAGAAGGACTTCTTGAAATAGCAGCCATGGCCTGCCTGATTCTGGGGGATAGAGAACAGTGCAGCCAGCACCTAGAAGAAGCCCATTCATCGTGGAAAGAACTATTTCAAAATACAGTAGCCAAAGAAACTTGGCTGTGGCCTGTCAGTAAGGCAGAAAATGTAGAGAAAGAATTTCTGTTGCAGTATCTGAAAAACAGCTAAGGAAACACTGACTCTGCGATTGAATCAGCGTTTCCTTAAGCATTTGAAGAGTTTTTTTAGAAATGAAGGTATATGATGAGAAACATGTTTCGTATGATGATGGCACTGATCGCCATGTTTATGATGACCGCATTTTCCATGACTTGCGAAGCGGCGCAGAAAATCGTCGCCGTCATGCCGATGTCCCAGATTGTTAATAATGGATACTCTTCCTATACGGCGCAAAATATGACGGAGGAACTGATTAATACATTGGTCAACAGCGGTACATACACGGTTATTGAAAGAAGCCAGATTGATAAAGTGATAACAGAGATGGGATTCGAGGAATCAGGGTATGTTAATGCTGACTCAGCCATCGAAATCGGTCGGCTGAGCGGTGCGCAGTACATCCTCGTCGGCAAGATCACCATGGCTGATGTGTATAACAGCTCCGTACCTTTGATCGGTGTTAAAACTTTGAAAGCAAAAGTAGGTATCGAATACCGTCTGCTCGATGGCAAGACCGGACAGATCCTGCTGAGCAACACTATCGAAGAACAGCACACGGAAGACGAGCTTACCGGCAGCGATTTCTCTGCACAGGTCGTACTGCACAAGGCATGCAGTGATGCTGCAAAAAAGGTACTGAAAGAAATCCAGAAAAAGAATCCGATCATTGGGACTGTCCTGGACATCGATCCAGCCACCAATATCGTATATGTCGATCTAGGCCGTGGATCTGGGCTGCAGGCAGGCGAAGAACTGCAGGTTTTCAAAGAAGGCACGCCGATCTACGGAACGAATGGAGAAATCATCACCACCAGAACCATCGAACTCGGAAAGATCAAAATCACCGAAGTTAATGACAACCACTCCATCGGCAAGCTGACTGCCAAAGGGGCAGCCATCGAGCGCGGCGCTCTGGTGAAGAGAGTTTTGAAATAATGATTACGCTGTATTTGAGACGGCATAGGACAAAATGATATGAAAAGAATATTAGCACTTGCAGTAGCTGCACTTCTCTTTTCCAGTGCAGCTGCAGACGCCAGAAGCGTCACCGTGACAGGAAGTGGGATTTCACAGAACGAAGCCGAAAGCGACGCCCTACGCAATGCCGTAGAAAAAGCTGTCGGTGTATTGGTAGATTCCCAGACGATGGTGAGTAGCAATACTATCCTTCAAGACGAAATCTATACCCAGTCGAGAGGGTTTGTGACGAACTACAACGTGACAGACCGGCAGCCTGATGGAAATGGCTGGCGTGTCACCGTCAATGCAGACGTGGATGACTCCCCGAATTCCAAACTGATGACAGAACTCACCAGACTCGGCATCATTGATACCAAGCTCAGAAATCCCAAAATAGCTGTCTATATCCCAGAGCATCACATCCAGTACCGCATCCCAGATCCGGCGGGAGAGACCGCGATCATCAAGACATTGGTTGAAGCTGGTTTTACGAATGTCATTGCTGCCAGTCCGAAGGCCGTTCTCATCAATGAAAACAGTTTCGCTTGGCTTTGGAAGCCGATCGTCGAAGTGAATGTAGAAGATATGCGCAGCGCGGCACGTTTCTTCGATGCCGATATCCTGATTATCGGTGAAGCCTTCAGTGAGGGTGTCGGTGATGCAGGCCAGTGGCTTCCGGGACGTCCGAGAACTGGTATGCAGTCCTGCCGCGCTAGAGTTGAAGCAAAAATGTATGTGGCTTCGACTGGACAGATCATTGCAGCGGATGGGAAATATGGATCCGGCGCTGATATTTCGCAGGCTATAGCCTCCAAGAAAGCACTCCAGGCAGCCGGCACGCAGCTCGGCGAATATTTCTTGGATAAGCTCATGGCCAGCGGTTCCGGCAACCGACAGGGCATGGAAGTTGTCGTCCTCGGTGCCAGCGCGTCCAAGGTCGGCCTCGTCCAGTCCGCTATGAATCGTGTTTCAAAAATCAAAAACGTGCAAATGAGCAGCTACTCACAGGGGAAAGGCATCTTCTCTGTGCAGTACAGTGGATCGCCACAGACACTTTTCAAAGAAATACAGGCAGCTACCGATGCCGATCTCGATATGAAGGAAACTTCCTATAATACGCTGACTATCGTCGTTCATTAAGCGAGTCCGTGTAATGCAGCAAAGCGTCCATGCAAGAATCGTTCTTGCATGGACGCTTTTGGGTTTGAGACTAGAACACGGGGAGAAATCAGATGTCAGACTGAGAGAGTACAAGAGGGTGTGTGATCTGGAGATTTGAGGCCTACAGTCTTCAAGTCTTACTGAGCAGCAATGTTTACACTAAATTTAACAGAATGAGTTCTTGCAAATGGAAGACAAAGGGGGTGGAGTGTTATAATAGTAATGAGTATCAGTAAAAAGCGATCTAAATGGCGGAGACTGAGAGAGCAGGAGACATGAGGTATCTGAAGTTTCTCGTCTAGTGCCATTTAGTCTCTCAGTCTGACATCTGACGTCTAACATCTTAAATACCAAAGGAGCAAATCATACATGAAAATACTTGTTACCGGAGGAGCTGGATTCATCGGTTCCCACCTGATGCGGACACTCGAAGCAGCAGGCCACGAAGCCATCGCGCTGGACAATCTCTCCACCGGCCTTCGTGAGAACCTGCTCCCGCATATGAAGCTCATCGTCATGGACACCCATGACAAGGCGGTCGAAGACATTTTCCGGAAAGAGCACTTCGATGCCGTCGTGCATCTCGCAGCGCAGACCCTCGTCTCCGACTCCATGACCGATCCCGAGCATGACATGCATGAGAACATCGCCGGCACGGTCCGTATCCTCGAGTGCTGCCGGAAATACGGCGTCAAGCGTATCATCTTCTCCTCTTCGGCGGCGACCTATGGGGATGTGGCCGATAGCGCGCTCCCGATTTCCGAGACCCTGCCGCAGCAGCCGCTTTCCTTTTACGGCCTCACCAAAAAGACAGCCGAGAATTATCTCGAGCTTTATCGACTCGCCTATGGCATAGACTATGTCATCCTCCGCTTTGCCAATGTCTATGGTGAACGCCAAGGCGACGGCGGGGAAGGCGGTGTCATCAGCATCTTTGCGAAACGCATCGCCGAAGGGAAGGGCATCACCATTTTCGGTGATGGAAATCAGACCCGCGACTTCGTCTACGCTGGTGATATCGCAGACGGCATCCTTGACGCGCTCACCACCGAAGCGGCCAATACCGCCTACAACCTCAGCACTTCCGGGGAGACCAGCCTGAAAGAACTGGTAACCATCCTCTCCAAAGTCTCCGGCAAAGAGATTGCTCCCGCCTACGATAAACCCAGAGAGGGCGACATCTACCGCTCCTCCCTGAACAACGCCAAAGCCAAATGCAACCTTCACTGGGAGCCTAAGATATCCCTCGAAGAAGGACTCCGGCGCACCTACGAAGACTTTGCGAAAAGGGAAGGCAAATAGTAAACAAGTCGGCGGTATGAAAGCCAATGCCGGATAGTCCCAGCAAGTAGGCCCTTGGAGAAGGGCCGCGCCAAAGGCGCAGGATAGAGTGCCTCAAAGAGGCACAATTTGCCGCAGCGGTATAAAAGCCTATGTGAGATAATCGTCATCTCACATCACCGCCATTTGCAGAATACCGATTTTCCAACAATTTCCTTCTCCGGCCACGCAGAAATTCGAAAGCTGACGCTTTCGTCTATCCCGGCCTTTGGCCGCGCCCTTCTCCAAGGGCGAACGCGTTTGACGATAGTCGCATATCGTCGGGAAACGGGTTAGCATGACAACAGAGCAAGATACGATCCTATAGGCGGCATGAAAGCCCATGTGAGACAGCCCTTGGCGAGTAGGCCCTTTTCCAAGGGCGAACGCGTCTGACGATAGTCGTATATTGTCGGGAACGGGTTAGCATGACAACAGAGCAGGATACAATCCTACCGGCGGTATGAAAGCAAATGTGAGACAGTCCCTAGCGAGTAGGCCCTTCTCCAAGGGCGAACGCGTCTGGCGATAGTCGCATATCGTCGGGAAACGGGTTAGCATGACAACAGAGCAAGATACGATCCTATAGGCGGCATGAAAGCCCATGTGAGACAGCCCTTGGCGAGTAGGCCCTTCTCCAAGGGCGAACGCGTCTGACGATAGTCGCATATCGTCGGGAAACGGGTTAACATGACAGCAGAGCAAGATACAAATCCCATAGGCGGCATGAAAGCTCATGTGAGATAATCGTCATCTTACATTACCTCCATTTGCAGAATACCGATTTTCCAACAATTCCATTTTCCCGCCACGCAGAAATTCGAAAGCTGACGCTTTCGTTTATCCCGGCCTTTGGCCGCGCCCTTCTTCAAGGGTGGTCGCATTTGAGAATTGTCAAATATTTCACAAAATGAGGATATCAGTTATGTTCATTCGTCAAAATCCCCTCCTGAAAAACCGTGCGAGTGAGATGCGGGGCCACATGACGCCGCAGGAGACGCTCCTCTGGAATTATTGTCTGAAGCGCCTTCCTGTGCAGATCTACCGCCAATATGTCATAGAAAGCTACATCGTCGATTTCTTCTGCAGGAAAGCACGGCTCGTCATCGAAGTCGACGGCGCACATCACCATTCCATGGAAGGCATGAAATACGACGAAAAGCGCAGCAGCCGCATAGAAAAATACGACATTCTCGTCATCCGCTTCTCAAACCTTGACATCGAGCGCAACCTCAAAAACGTGGGGCAGTACATAGAAAATATCATTCGGGAACGCCTGCAATCGCCGGAAACAGAATCCGAACCATAAACCGTAAGACGTGACAAGTGAGCGAGTCTCAATTAACCAGTCCCCTAGAGCCGGCGCAGGATAAAGGCTTCCCTTTTGGGAGATAAGAAAGAACGCATCACACATCTGGATGATGCGTTCTTTTTGCGTGCAGCCAAGGAGCAGGAAGCCGGTTTTATGAGAGTGGAAATGAAAATAGGATATTGTCAACGTTGAATAAAGTCGAGAGTTGTTATATGATATATATGTTAACTCTACAGATTTATAGGTATAACAATCGAGGCGATGAAGATGATCAGAGGAGAAGCAGCACTGGCCGGCGGAAGCCGGACGAAGGAGATGGTGCTCTTTGGTTTGTTTACAGCACTGATCGCGATCGGGGCGTTTATCAAGATCCCGGTGCCGGTGTGTCCGTTTACGCTGCAGCTTTTGTTTACGACGCTGGCTGGGCTTATCCTGGGGAGCCGAAACGGGGCTTGCTCGGTGGGGCTATATGTGCTTCTTGGGCTCGCTGGGGTGCCGGTCTTTACGGAGGGCGGCGGACCTTCGTATATTTTCCAGCCGACGTTTGGATACCTCATCGGGTTCATCGCGGGTGCATGGCTGACGGGTTGGATCTCAGAGAGGAGCGGAGACTTCTCTTTCGGTAAGACTCTTTTTGCGAATCTGGCGGGGCTCTTGGTGGTGTATCTTTTCGGGATGGTGTATGTGTACATCATCAATAACTTCTACCTGGGAACGCCGATCGGGGTCTGGCCGGTGGTGCTGTACTGCTTCGTGCTGGCGGTGCCGGGGGATATCTGTCTGTGCATTCTGGCTGCGATGCTGGCGTCGCGGCTGAAGAGGGCGATCGGAAAATAGCGGAGGGATCCCTTCTGCATTTTCAGACGACGTGTGAAGGTGAAGCGCATGGGAAGGGCTCGGCGCAGGCTGCATGACTCTCGTCCAATGCCGCACATGATATTTTCTTTCGCGCAGGATGATGAATGGCGTTTGGGTACATGGTCAATGGTGAAGGGATAAACCCGTCACGTTTTATATGAAGGAAGGCATAGCAATGAGCAAGGGACTTTTTATCACGGGGACGGATACGGATATCGGGAAGACCTATGTGACGGCGCTTCTGGTAAAGACGATGCGTCAGAATGGGTATGATACGGGCTACTACAAGGCAGCGATCAGCGGGGCGAGGGCGGTTGCTGCATCGGATGCTGGCTTTGTGAATGAGTTCGCGGGGATCCATGAACCGGAGGATATGCTCTTGTCGTATCTCTATCAGCATGCGGTGTCTCCCCATCTGGCGGCGCGCCTTGAGGGGCATCCGCTGGAGAAGGATGTGATCCTTGCGGCGTGGAAGCGGGTCACGGAGGCGTATCCGTATGTGACGATGGAAGGGTCCGGCGGTATCGTGTGTCCGATCCGCCACGATGAGAAGGCGGTGTACTATCTGTCGGATATCATTTCCTGGCTACATTTGCCGGTGCTTGTCATCGCGGATGCGGGGCTGGGGACGATCAATCATGTGGTGACGACGTGCGAATATATCACCCATAGAAATATTCCGATCCGGGGCATCATCCTGAACAACTGGAAGGGCGGTGTGATGGAAGAGGATAATGTGAAGATGATCGAGGAGATCACGGGGGTCTCTGTCATCGCGAAGGTCGCGAAGGGGGATGAGATCCTCCATTGCGATCCGAAGGTACTGGAAGGATTGTATCAAGAGGTTTGATGGATAGTTTGCGGCAGACAGTGGCAAAGGTGGCATTGTCCAACATGGGTTTTATACCGCTCGTGGGATCCATCCTGCGCCTTTGGCGCGGCCCTTCTCTAAGGGCCTGCTCAGATGGAGGAAAACCCAAAACCCAAAAACCATAAACCATAAATCGTACACATGATTTCCAAACAACCAACAACAAAGTAAAAGGAGAGAAGTCTGATGAGTGGAATCAACTGGGAAGCGGAGGATGCGAAGTATATCTGGCATCCGGCCATGCAGATGAAGGATAATGAGGTATTTCCGCCGGTGGTGATCGACCATGCGAAGGGGTGCTATCTGTATGACACGCATGGCAAGGCGTACCTGGATATCATTTCTTCATGGTGGTGCAATCTTCTGGGGCATGCGAATCCGGAGATCAATGCGGCGCTGAAGCAGCAGGTGGATGAACTGGAGCATGTCATTTTCACAAATTTCACGCACAAGCCGGCGATCGAGCTGGCTCGTCGTCTGTCGGAGCTTTTACCGGCGGGCCTCACGAAGTTCACTTTCCATGATAATGGGTCGTCTGCGGTCGAGGCGGCGCTGAAGATGGCATTCCAGTATCAGTATCAGACGGGACATCCGGAGAGGACGCGCTTCATGTGCCTGCCGGAGTCGTATCACGGGGAGACGATCGGGGCGCTCTCGGTTGGCTCGATGGATCTGTATGCGAAGATCTTCCACCCGATGCTGATGAATAATATTCATTTCAAAGGGCTGGACTGTTACCGCTGTCCATACGGCAAGACGAGAGAGACGTGCGGCGTGGAGTGCTTCGAGGACGCAGAGGCGGCCTTTAAGAAATATGGAAAGGAAACCGTGGCGTGCATCGTGGAGCCGATCCTGCAGGGTGCGGCCGGCATGCGTATCTATCCGGCGGAGTATCTCCGAAAGCTTCGGAAGCTCTGCGATGAGTACGGCGTGCTCCTGATCGATGATGAGATCGCAGCGGGCTTTGGCCGCACGGGCAAGCTCTTTGCGATCGAGCATGCGGGCGTGTCCCCGGATATCCTCTGCACGTCGAAGGGACTGACGGCAGGCTATATGCCGATGTCTCTTACCATCACGACAGATGAGGTGTACGATGCGTTCTATGATGATTTCGGCACGCACAAGGCCTTTGTCCACAGCCATACCTATGCAGGAAATCCGATGGGCTGTGCCATCGCGCTCACTGTTCTCAAGATCATGAAGCGTGACCATATCCTCACGAAGGTGAATGAGAATGGGAAGTACCTGCATGAAAAGCTGATGCAGGCTCTCGGCAGTCACAAGAATGTCGGAGAGATCCGCCATATCGGGCTCATCCATGCGATCGAGCTGGTCGAGGATCCGAAGACGAAGAAGGCTTTCGATCCTTCGCGCCGTATCGGCTGGCATATTTTCAGAAAGGCCATGGATCTGGGGCTTGTGCTTCGCCCGATGGGGGATATCATTTATTTCAATCCGCCGCTCAATATCACAAGAGAAGATCTGGATAAGGGCGTCGCGCTCTGCAAAGAGGCCGTCGAGAGTGTGCTGGGGAAGTAGGGACTGGTGACTGGTCGTCAGAAATCAGAAATCAGACAAGGAGCATAAAAAGACCCGTGATTCTCAAACGAGGGAATCACGGGTCTTTTTGTGCTTGAAGTCTAAAGTCTGAAGTCTGACGTCTGACATTTAATGTCTGACGTCTAATCACCAGTCAATCAGAATTCTTCCACCAGCTTGTAGCCTTTGCCTTTGAGGAAGGCTTCGGTCTCGGACTCGGTGGTGCTGAAGACGGCGATCGGGGAGCTGGTCGCACGGTCGAAGGAAATGTAGAGGTAGCGGATCATGACATTGGCTGCCTGAAGGTCGCCTAAGATGCGGTCGAGGGCGCCCGGCTTGTCCGAGCCCATATCGACGGCGATGACGAGGTCGACGCGGCACTGGTAGCCTTCCTTTTCTAGGGTCAGGACGGCTTCTTCCGGTTTATCTACGATGAGGCGGACGATGCCGAATTCCGCGCTGTCGTTGGCGAGCATGGTGTAAATATTGATGTTCTCCTTCGCAAGAATGGATGTCATGCGGGAGAGGGCGCCCTGACGGTTCGCCGTGAAGATGGATACCTGTTGTAACATGATGGACCTCCTTGGATGGGTGAATGTATTTTTACATTGTAGCATAGATAGGGGGAATTAGGAATGAGATTCGGGTTCAAGGTTCAAGGTTGTGGTGGCGGATTCGCCACACATATATAATGCGGCGAAGCCGCTGCCATAATCCCGAACCCCGAAGTTTGAAAGCAGGGATGAGTAGCTAGGGATTGGGGATTAGGAGTGACTAGTGACTAGGAGACATCAGACTCTCGTATCGTCATTGAAAGCGTTACCGAGAAATCTTTCTTGCAGACCGCTAAACGAAGGATGTGTGAAAGCAGAAATACGTAGCACCAAGGCGTCGTTTCCGAACCGGTGCTTATGTGATACTGACCGCAGTGCAAGAAAGATCCCTCGGCTACGCTCGGGATGACGACAGCGCGAAGCACTATCAAAATTCCGCGACGCTTCCCTGTTTTTATGCGCCGCGCCACCCCCGTTGAACCCTCTGAACCTGTAGAACCCGCTCCCTCATCTTTCGCCAACAATCAAGGGACAGCACGCCCCCGTGGGCTAACCCATAACTCATAACCCTGAAACCCGAACCCTGAACCCGTTTCCTCTTTCCATTCCCTTTTCCCCTTATTTATGGTAATATGGTAGCCATAGACTATATTTATAATGAGGTGCAGGAATGAATATCATCGACGAACTGAAATGGCGCGGGGCTGTGAATCAGCAGACTGACGAAGAGGGTTTATACAAGCTGGTGGGAGAGAAATCGATCTCTCTCTACTGCGGGATCGATCCGACGGGGGACAGCATGCACATCGGGCACCTGATCCCATTCATGATCCTGAAGCGTTTCCAGCTGGCGGGGCATCATCCGGTCATCGTCATCGGCGGCGGCACGGGCTCCATCGGCGATCCGTCCGGCCGTAAGACGGAGCGTGTGCTCCAGTCGGCGGAGCAGGTCAAGCACAATGCGGAATGTCTGACGAACCAGATGAAGCGGCTCTTTGGAGAGGACGGCTTCACGATGGTGAATAACTATGACTGGCTGTCGCAGATCTCCCTTTTGGATTTCCTTCGTGACTATGGCAAGCTTTTCAATATCAATACGATGCTCGCCAAGGATGTCGTGGCATCTCGCCTCGATACAGGGATCTCCTTCACGGAATTCTCTTATCAGATCCTGCAGTCCATCGATTTCAAGATGCTCTATGACAAATACGATGTGCAGCTGCAGATCGGCGGTTCGGACCAGTGGGGCAATATCACGAACGGTGTCGATCTTATCCGTAAGATGGAGGACAAGCACGATGCCTACGGCCTCACCATCCCGCTGATGCTGAAGGCAGATGGCACGAAATTTGGCAAGACGGCGGGCGGCGCCGTATGGCTGGATCCGAAGAAGACCTCGCCTTATGAATTCTATCAGTTCTGGTTCAATCAGGATGACCGCGATGTCGTGAAGTACCTGAAGTATTTCACCTTCCTTTCGAAGGAGGAGATCGATGCGCTCGAGACCGAAGTCGCAGAGCATCCGGAGCATAGAAACGCGCAGAGGAAGCTCGCAGAGGAGATCACCCGCTTCGTTCACGGTGAGGCAGGCCTTTCGCAGGCAGAGAAGGTCACGCAGGCACTCTTCTCCGGTCATATCGAGGAACTCTCCGGCGAGGAGATCGAAGGCGCTTTCCGCAATACCAAGGGCGGCGAAGTGCATGAAGAGAGCATCAATATCGTCGAAGCACTCGTCGAAGGCGGCGTAGAGAAGTCCAAGCGGCAGGCCAGAGAAGATGTGAAGAATGGCGCGATCCGCGTGAATGGTATCCAAGTGAAGGATACGGAAGCAGCGATTTCCGCGCATCCGAATACGAATGGTCAGTTCATCATCATCAAAAAAGGAAAGAAAAATTATTTCTCGATCCGCATCGTGAAATAGTCTTAGGGAAGCGGCAGACGAAGGTCTGCTGCTTTTTTGTTTAGGGGGAGAGGGAGCCCGTGGGGCGTGTCGCCCTTTGATTGCGGATGAAAACTCTGCTTGAATGAGAAATGCGAAATGGTGGTGCGGCGCCAGATCCTTCGACTCAGTTTTCACTGCTGTGCCTTTACATGATCGAACATCCGACATTTTACTCCGCTCAGGATGACGAAATGCGCCGCGGAGTGTAAATAATGGCGATGCCCGAACGTGGTATTTAGTCACCAGTCACTAGTCACTCCTAATCCCTAACCCCTAACCCCTAACCCCTAATCCCTAATCCCTAATCCCTAATTACTAATTACAAAAAACTATTGACATTCATCCATAACATAGTATAATAGGTTTCACAACGAAAGAACGAATAGCTAGGAACGGGAAAAGCATTCCGTAGAACTTTCAGAGAGTCGGCGATCGGTGCGAGCCGGCAGGGAAGGGATGCACGCTCACCCGGGAGTTTCAGAGATGAAAAAAGTAGTTTCTGACGCCGCCTGCGTTACAGGCGTCTGAAAAGCGATGATCGGGACAAAGCATTCCGTGGTCCATGGCATAGAGAGCCGGCGTATGGTGCAAGCCGGAACATTCCACTGATTGATATCACCTGTGAGCTCCTTCTTCGAACGTAGTAAATGAAGGCGTCTATCCACGTTACGGATGTGAGCTTGAGTATAATGTAGGGTGGTACCGCGCATGTCGCCCCTATTTCCGGAATGGAAATAGGGGCGTTTTTATATGGTGACATCTCATTAGAAAGCGCTCTTTTGAGTGATAAAACCAGGGTGGTACCGCGGAAATCTTTCGCCCCTGCTGCAATGACGCCAGATTGCAGCAGGGGCGTTTTTATTGCTATTCGTTCTGGGATGGGATTTTTAAGTGACTGGTGGCTTGTGACTAGTGACTGGGGATTAGGGATTAGTAGCTTAGGGATTAGGATCCTTGAGTGACTGGTGACTTGAATACCGCTTTCGGGCACCACGACTCCTCACTCCTAACTCCTCACTTCTAACTAGAGAGTAAAGCTTTCATCCACAATCAAGGGGCTAACCCTGAACCTTGAACCCTGCACCTTATATCCCATCCCCACTTTGAGGGCTTGCCCTCGTATTTTGAAAGGAGAAAAGATCGTGTTTTTACAACAGCTTGTCAACGGTTTAACGCTGGGAAGCGCCTATGCGGTCATCGCCATCGGCTACACGCTGGTTTTCGGTGTATTGAACATCGTCAACATGGCGCATGGCGGGATCTTCATGGTCGGCGCTTACATCGGGCTGCTCCTCGTCACAGAGGCAGGCTTTGGGATTTTCCCAGCTTTGATTGGAGCCATGGTCGGCGGTGCCGTCCTGGGCTATGCATTGGAGATCTTCGCACTGCGCCCGCTGCGTCGCCGCAAGGTGACGCACCTCGCTCCGCTGATCTCCACCATCGGTGTCTCGACCTTCCTTGAAAGTGTCGCGCTGATGGTATGGGGACCGCAGACCCGTTCGTTCCCGACATCATTCGGAAACGAACTGATGGACTTCGGCGCTTTCAAGATCTCCGGGATCCAGATCATTTCACTGGGTACCGCTGTCGTCCTGATGGTGCTTCTCACCATCCTCCTCAATAAGACAAAGATCGGCAAGGCTGTCCGTGCGACTTCGGAAAGCGCGGAAACAGCGAGCCTGCTCGGGATCAATACCGGACGCATCATCACCTTCACTGTCATGATGGCATCGGCACTGGGTGCGGCAGCCGGCGTCCTCATCGGCCTTTCCTTCAATGCGATCGAACCGACCATGGGTACCGCGATGGGCCTCAAGGGGCTTGCAGTCCTCATCATGGGCGGCCTTGGCAATGTCGAAGGCGCCATGGCCGGCGGCTTCATCCTCGGCATCGCAGAAGTATTCTCCGTCGCTTACGGCAGCTCTTCGTATCGTGACGCTGTCGCATTCGGCATCATCATCCTGATTCTCTTCATTCGTCCGGAAGGCTTATTCTCCAAGGCCGGGAAAGGAGGCAGACCGTAATGGAAGAATTACTGAACGGTTATTTCCTGCAGGTCCTGACCTTTGTATGCATCAATATCATTCTGGCCATGACCATTTACATGACGCTTTGCACCGGCATCCTATCGCTGGGCAATGCAGGGCTCATGAGCTTCGGCGCTTACACCTCTGCGATCCTGACCGCAGAATATAATTTCCCGATGCCGTTAGGCATCCTCTTGGGCGGCTGCACCGCGACGATCGTCGCGCTCATCATCGGCTTGCCGACCATCCGTCTGCGCGGGCTCTACCTTGCTATCGCGACGCTGGGCTTCGGCGAAGTCGTCCGCGTCATCGCGCTGAATCTGGACATCACACACGGCGCGCTCGGCTACTCCGGCATCCCGTCCATGGCAAGCGTCCTTTCCGACTATGCGAGTGACATCGGCCTCATCGATGCACTGGAAATCGACTCTCAGACCGCAGGACAGCTCCTCATGTGCATCGTCCTTCTGATCCTCGTCGTACTCATCGTCACCTTCTGGTACCGCCTCGAACATTCCCGCTATGGCCGCGCCATGGCAGCGGTCAAGGCTGACGAATATGCAGCATCCCTGACCGGCATCAATGTAGTCCACTACAAAATGATGACCTTCCTCTTCTCTGCGTTCTTCGCAGGCGTCGCTGGCGCGCTCTATGCCCATGCGACATTCTTCATCAGCCCGACCGATTTCTCCTGGCACAAGGTCGTAGACATCCTGCTCTACACCGTCTTCGGCGGCAGCAATGTCATGTGGGGCTCTGTCCTCGGCGCTTCCATCCTGACCATCGTACCGGAGTCGCTCCGCTCCATGGCGGAATACCGCGACATCATCTATGGTGTCATGCTGGTCGCACTCATGGCCTTCCGTCCAGACGGCATCCTCTCCTATGATGCGGTGAAATGGATCTCCAAGAAATTCAGCAAGAAAGCTGTAGAAGGAGGGAAAAACTGATGCTGCTCGAAATGAAAAATGTAGTGAAACAGTTCGGCGGCCTCACCGCTGTTTCCAATATGTCCTTCCATGTAGACAAAGGGGAGATCTTCGGCGTCATCGGGCCAAACGGCGCCGGCAAGACCACCATTTTCAACCTGATCACCGGCGTGTATCAGGTGACTGAAGGGGATGTCGTCCTGAACGGCACCTCCATCGAAGGAAAGAAGCCGTATGAGATCATCAATCTCGGCGTCGCACGTACCTTCCAGAATATCCGCCTCTTCACCGGCATGACCGTGCTGGAAAACATTCTCGTCGGTCACCATGACCGCCTGAAATCCAGCTTCCTTGCCAGCGTCCTCCACACCGCTTCCCAGAAAAAAGAAGAAGCAGAAGCCAGAGAGGATGCGATGGAGCTTCTTAGATTCGTCGGTCTTGAGGATGACGCAGACCGCCTTGCGACCGAGCTCCCCTACGGCAAGCAGAGAAAGCTGGAGATCGCCCGTGCTATGGCGACGAAGCCGCAGCTCATTCTCCTCGATGAACCGGCTGCCGGCATGAACGATTCGGAAACCGCCGCGCTCACAGAGCTTATCCGCGGGATCCGCGAAAAGTACGGCATCACCATCGTCCTCATCGAACACGACATGCAGCTCGTCATGAGCCTTTGCGACCGCGTCATGGTCGTCAATTTCGGTAAAAAATTGGCAGAAGGCGTGCCGGAAGAGGTACAGAACAATCCGCAGGTCATCGAAGCATACTTGGGTAAGGAGGAAGACTGATGCTGCTTGAACTTAAAAATATCGAAGCTGCGTATGGCAATATCAAAGCCCTGAAGGGCATCAACCTCGCTGTCCCGGAAGGCAAGATCGTCACCCTGATCGGGGCGAACGGCGCCGGCAAGTCCACCACCATGAAGACCATCATGGGCGTCATGAAGCCCATCGCCGGCGACGTCCTCTTCAAGGGCGAATCCATCGCAGGGAAGAAGACCTATGATATCGTCAACAGCGGCGTCGTCCTCGTCCCGGAGGGGCGTCAGATCCTTCAGGGCATGACCGTCCGCGAAAATATCGAGCTCGGCGCTTATCACAGAAATGATAAGAAGGAGATCGCGGAAGACATGGCCCAGGTCTTTGAGCGCTTCCCGCGCCTCTTTGAAAGACAGAGCCAGTTCGCCGGTACCCTTTCCGGCGGCGAACAGCAGATGCTTGCGATCGGCCGCGCCATGATGGCACGTCCGCAGGTCATGCTGCTCGACGAACCATCCATGGGCCTTGCTCCGCTCGTGGTACAGCAGATCTTTGATGTTGTCAAGGATATCAACAAAATGGGGACTACTGTTCTTCTGGTAGAACAGAATGCGCGCAAAGCTCTCCAGATCGCCGACTATGCCTATGTCATGGAAACCGGCAAGATCGTCATGGAAGGCCCCGCGCAGGAAGTGGCTGCAAACCCGGATGTCATGGCGGCCTATCTGGGCGGTAAGAAGAAACAGTGACCAATATCAGCCTCACGGCTGGAAACACGATCTCGGAAAAGAGTCAGCGAAAGCTGGCTCTTTTCCTTTTGGGGGAGTTGGTACTGGCTCTTGGAGAAGGGGCACGTCAAAGGCACAGGATGGATCCTCGAGGCGGAATGAAAGGAAAAGAGAGTGAATCCGCTCCATGAGTAGGCCCTTGGAGAAGGGCCGCGCCAAAGGCGCAGGATGGATCCCCCAAGGCGGTATGAAAATGAATGGGAGACATTAGATTTCAGACCTCAGACGTCTAAAGTCTCTAAGTCTCAAACGGGCATCGCCTCATATATACTTGCGACGAAGCAGCCACCACAACCTTGATTCCCGAAGTTTGAAAGCAGGGATGAGTGACTGGTGACTAGGGATTAGTAGCTAGGGATTAGGTTTGCGATACGAGAAAA
>OGPM01001239.1_pt1 | contig 22022 bp, 31 predicted proteins | sample 1552961 | NCBI WGS metagenome assembly OGPM01 (sample SAMEA2580304, study PRJEB22360) | human gut metagenome | biome: human gut; feature: human-associated habitat; material: faeces | place: Denmark | collected 2008/2010
GGACCTTGTCGCCCTTGGCGGCAGAGGTGAACGGAGCGGTGAAGAACAGCTCTGCGCCCTCAGCCATGATGCAGACATCTGCATTGGCAGCGCTCAGTGCGCTGGTGCCGCCGCAGACACCCAGAACAACAGCCACCTGCGGGATCACGCCGGAAACCTTTGCGATCTGCGCATTCAGCTTTGCGCTGGCGGTCAGCACGTCCAGACCCTCAGCCAGCTTTGCGCCGACGGAGTCGTAGAAGGTGACGACCGGGCAGCCCGTCTGGGCAGCCAGCTCGAGGACCTTGATGTTCTTCTCAACGTCCTTGACGGAAACAGCCTCGCCGTTCTGGAAGACGGCGTAAGCCTGCTGACCGGCAGCATAGCCGCTGGCAGCGCTCACCGCACCGTCCGCAAACAGAGCGGTGTATTCCCCGTCATCAAAAAACTTGGCGAGGATTTCTCCTTTGGTACTCTTTGAAGCCATGGTAAGACCTCCTGCTTATCTGTGTGAGTTTCAAAATTAGGTATATTATACCTTACTTTCTACTTTTTTTCAAGATGGTCTATGCAAATCTCTATAAGTCTATATTTATCGATATTGCGACATTATTCCGAAGTCGTTTTTTGCCATTCCAAAATGGACTCTATGCAAATCTCTGTAAGTCTATATATCTTTTGAAGATTTGGTGTCAAAATTGGTGTCAAATAATTAGGAAACAATCCTATTAAACTGTTTGATTGCCTCTGCTTCGGTCTCTTCTTTTAAGATATGAGTATACACTTTCAAGGTTATATCGGGCGACGAATGTCCCATGAGGTATTGAACCGATTTAACATCCATCTTGGCTTTGACAAGCCGTGTACAATATTCGTGGCGCATACTATGGGCAGTGACTTCAGGCAATGGTTCATCATGGCAACTATTATAGGCTTTGATTAGTCCTTCAAAAATTCTAACAAGGTTTTTATTCGTATAGGGCCTTCCAGTTTTTGCTATAAACAAGAAGTCGGCTTGCCCATCTATTATTCTCTCTGCTTTTACAATCGGACGTTGTTTTACCGCTTCTTCAAAAGCAATGATGGCGTCTTTAGATAATGGGATAGTCCTTATCCCACTTTCTGTTTTTGTAGGTGCTAAATACAGCCCGCCGCTCTTTCCATCGTACACCATCTGATGAGATATAGTAACAGTGTTGTTATCAAAATCAAATGACTTTTTTGTTAGCCCGCATAATTCTCCTGCTCGAAGTCCTGTCTCGTGCAAAAGCATCACCATGCCAACATGCCTTTTATATACTCGACTAGATTTCATGAACTTGATCAGATTTTGATACTGCTCTTCTGTTAATATTTCTTTTTCTTTTGAGTCACATTTGACAACTGTATTTAATTTAAAAACGAATGGATTTCTAGGAATTATATTCTCATCAAACATTTCTTGAAATGCCGGTCTAGCTAAAGACATGACATCTCTGATTGTTGTATAACAATATCCTTCGTTATCCAATTCTCGTGCAAATTGTTTTACATCGCGCACTAAAATATCAGTTGCATTCATTTCCCCAATTAGGTGATTCTGAAAGATTTTCAAATTCTGCGATTTTGTTTTATAGCTGCTTAGCCTAATAGTGAGTTTTGTTTCTTCGAGATGTCTTTTTGCTAATTGGTACACTGTGATTTTTGAAGTAGACGTTATACCCAAATTAAGTTTTTCTTGGATTTCAGCTTCTTTTTCTCTCAATTCTTTAAGTGAAGTGGCGTATATTATTGAGCGTTTTCCAAGTTTGTTTGTCCATCTATATTGGTATCTTCCATCCTTTCTCTGGCTCTCGCCGTCTTTTAAAACTTTGCCATTATTATCTTTACGTCTTATCATGATGCGGAACTCCTTACGTTATATAAGAAGCTCTGATGTGACACCATGAGTATACCACATCAGAGCCTATATTTCAAACAGAATACGTTTGATCTATATATTTTTCGAGAGCCTTACGTTTGATAAGACGTTTATTCCCCACCCAAAGTACCAATGGACAGTTTTCATCATCAGTAATCGCTCTTAGTCTGCAGACCCCAATCCCCGTGTAAGCAGCCGCTTCATCTAACGTCAGGGTCGTCTTTTCCCAAATTGGGACTTCCTTCATCTAATCACCTCTTCCATCTTCTCTTCCCCATACTTTGCCACACATACATTATAAAGTAGCATGGCACGTGTCATAAGGCCAATTCCGCCGATACGAGGGGTCACCTTGATACCTTCCATCGCATAAATATCATCAGCACAGTCGCCGTGTTGCTTTCCGTTTTCGTCATAGTTGATGCCAACATCGATACAGACCTCAACCCGATCAAGGCCAAACGGTGTGATAAAGTTGCGCTTGCCCACAGCAGAGATAATCACATCGACCATTTCAAATCCAAGAGCAGTGGCCTTCATGCGGGAACCCGTGCTATTCACAGAGATCACATTACAGTGCCGCTTAATCAGCATATCAACCAGTGGGCGACCAACAATATCAGACTGACCGCACACAAGCACATTCTTGCCATCCAGATCGTAACCGATAGAGTCAAAAATCTTCATAACGCCCAGTGGAGTACATGGCTGAAATGGAGATGTAATATTAAAACCATCGACATCAACTGCGTCTGGAATGTAGATATTTTGGGAATCGATATGTTTTGGCAGCGGGAGCTGAACAATAATACCATCCACATCTTCCCAATTATAATCTTCCAGTATCTTGTTATTTAATTCATCCTCCGTAATATCTTCTGGCTGCTTGATAAGCTCCGCTTCGATTCCAACCTCTTCATAGTCACGCAGGTTACCGCGAATATAAGCGTTGGATGCAGGGTTGTCCCCTACTTGATAAATATGTAAAATAGGAGCATAGTCATCTTCTGCGATAATATTCTTGATTTTATTTCTGATATCTTGTGCGATAGATTTGCAATCAATAATCATTGTAAGCCTCCTATAAGGAATCCAAGTTTTATAAGAATGTCTGAAATAGTTTCCTAAGCTCTGCGCTGAGAGCGTCATTTTCAAGATACGATGAAGAATTCAATCTGAACTTTCTGTACGGAATGTTTTCAGATGATAGATAAACATCATAATTGATGTCGTCCATTATGAAGGATTCATTAGTGACAACTTTGGCGGTCGGTAAAAAACATTCAAGTAATGAAATATCATAATTGAAATCCTGACAAAGAGATTTACCAAAATCATCAATATCTGGAATCTTCTCATTATCGATATAGTCCCAAATATATTTTATTCCAGTTAGACCATCTTTCATAAGGCCATCCGTTTTTACCATTTTATGTAGGTCTGTATCAATCAAAATAAATCTACTATAGAATCCAGAAAATCCTCCATTAGACTGTAAAAGCAGCTTCATATGTTCTCCCCTTTATACTCACTACTACTATACAGAATATTTCGTAGCTGATTGATAAAATCATCCACAACGCATTCACTGCAATCTAAATTAACCGTGCACATGCCACAGCTATCAGTATAATGGTGCAGTAGATCTTCGATTGATCTTTTATAATATTCTGTTTGGTCTTTATAAAACCCTAATTCTTCCATAAAAATCACCTCGTTACTGCACTAACTCCATTGTTTTTAATCTGTCCTTTTTGAACATGAATTATTACAGAGTCAGCATTAACAGTATTGGTTGACTTATATTCGATATATGGAGTGCTGCTATCGTATACAATTTTTACATGTCCTTTTATATTCATATAAGTGCCATTACAAAGAACCGTGAGCATCTCGTAATTTTCTGCTGGGACATTAGATACCATAGTAGATGTATATCCGTAGATGCCAGATTCCAGTTCTTCAATAGTGGCAATCCACTCAATCGGATTATAATGACGATAGATACCGTCGCCAATCACCCATACAAAATATCCAATGAAGAGAGTTGCGAATATAACAATGATTGATAACAAGATTTTCTCGCCAAGAGAAAGCTTTACATCTTTACCATCCAAGTTCAACACCACTTTCGTTTACAATATAGATGCCATTATCTTTCAAATACTCAATAAACTCTTCATGTGGTAATTTATGAGCGAGCTCACAAATAGTGTAGTTACTTCTGCCTTTCACCCACTTTGTTTCTTTCCTCAAGTTGGACCACTGATGTACACGAAATTCCTTACAACGCCATTTTAAATGAAAGGCATCTGCACGCAAATCGCAAATTGGTATTTCTACATAAAAGTCACCCGGATAGCGTTTTCGTCGCCACCACTCCATATCATAGAATACAATACCATAGAGTTCAGGATAATCTTCAAATCCATGTTCTCTAAGGTAAGCAAAACCCAATCCATTGATGGTCCATTCTGGCGACCTTGGAACTGTATATCGAAGCTGCGATTCTGTATGCGAGATACAGGCATTATTATATTTTCCATCAATGTCCATAATGTACCAGTCGGATTTATAATAGCCTATTTGTTTAGTCACAACTAATCACCTCCCCAGTATCATCACCCAACGGCCACGTGCATCCATAAAATGTTCCCAAATTTTCGATTTTAAAATAGTACCATTTTTTCGTCACGTAGTCATAAATACTGTAGCAAGTGCAGCGGCCATCCGGCCAATGGTTCTTTTTAATAGCATCAATATCAAGTTCTAAAAACCGTTTGATTTCGGATAATTTATATGAAGCAAAAATATAATCCAATGGGCCACGCCAATGGATAAACCACATGTGTTCTACGAAATTCGGCCATTCTACAGAAAATCGTTCGACTGGTTTACTTCTGCCAAAATTCTTATATTGAAGAAAATAGTTGCTGATACCGTGTACACCAGTCCAATAATGGTCTTTAGTGCAGATGAAATGAGAATAGCTTTCCCATTCTGGATTTTGTATTTCCCAGTGATTCTTTTCGATTGAAAATCTATCGTCCATTCAATCTACCTCATAAAAGTCTAGTTTTACCGTATTATTTTCTAATTTTTATAGCGATAATACGTTATTTATTTACCATTCGGAACTATTTCTCCATAAAGTCGTCCCATTTCATACCGAGAGGATTACCGTCAACATCCACACAGTTGCCATCATCATCACAATAAACAGCAGGCTTTGTTGGCTTGCCATAAAATGGGATAGATTCCTTTGGAACAATTTGAATTTCTTTGTTAGGATCATAATTGAAATCGTGAGTCCCATCGCAAGCTACGACATCTCCATCCGGCATTATGTAAACCGGCTTGAAGAACTTCTTGTTTGGATTATTTGATGTGTCAAAAGAGATTCCCACAATCTCATACTTGTCCCATATTGGATTTCCTACACTCGTATTCTTTGTTAGCGATTTTTTCCTGCTCATGTAAATCAAGTCCTTTTAGCCAGTAAGATGGACATTCATAAATTTTTTCGAGGGTGTTTGCATCGCAAAAGTGCTCTCGATCTCTTTTGTTGTAATCGTAATATCCAATAAATGACAGACCATAATCGCTTATTACAACGTTGTCTTTTAAAGGAATCGGACGTTCATCACAGACCTTGACCCAACCGAGGAAGTTTTCGCAAGATTCGGTGCAACAATCTCCTTGCTGCTTCCTAAAAGCGCATACTTCTTTATGTAGACATTTACTGCAAATAGCCATTTTTTCTCACCTCTTTCTAAAACATACATTTTACACGATTTCACGTTTATTTTTATAACGTATATGCGTTAATTTTCTTTTCTTGAAATCCTTAGATATCGAAATCCGGGAGACTCAATAAATTGCCAGAAGACTGGTTCCCATTTGTGCTTGCTGAAAATACGCTTATTTTCCATAATGTCAACTGGATGAGAACACGATTTACATTCTGGACACTCGTATTTCAGTTTATCACAATCTTTGATTTTAAACTCTCCAAGAGAATCTGCATCTACCCAAAATTCACAACCGCAGCTAAAACATTTAAACTCTACTGCGTATTTTGTTTTTGCTCTTTCTTTACCATGAGCTTCAATTCGTATAGCCATTCTTTATTCTCCAAAGATTTCTTCTCTCAAAACTGGCTTATCGTGGCTCTCTACACGACTGCCGCATTCTGGGCATTGTGTTTGATAAAATAAAATCACATTCAATGACTTCGCAACCAAAACACCTTCCGAATCAGACCAAAATTCGCAACCACAACCACATTTAAAATGATATGCAAGTTCTTTTTGAGTCTGCTTATGTTGAATAATTTTAATCGCCATCTGGCACCTCCACGGTAAAAATAGTTTTAGTTGCTTCTTTCCAAGAAATAAACTCAGACCCAGCAACTTCCGCTCTACATCTATAGCACGCAATCACATTATTCTCAGGAATGTCCAAATCAGGATTTTCAAAAGAAGCCACTCGAATCTTAGTTGTGCAACCGCAATTCTTACATGGAAATACGATTACCGGATTCTTCAAACTATCAGTCTTGTGCATATCTACACCTCAATCTGTAAACACAAACGATGTATCAAAAAAGTTCGATCCAACAATCATATTTTCTTCAGATAAAGCAACCTTTATAACTTCATCGTCTGTATGCGTCTCGTCATATTCTACTGTGTCGCAAACCTTATACATTTTGCCGTCTTTGTCCTGAAGTAGCATTCCCTCACCAAGTTTTAATGGAGCTGTTTTCTTTTCTTTTCGAATATGTGCTGTCATACTATCACCTACAATATGCGTGTAAAAAGGCGGACTCTCTTGCAAGCAATCTCATTCTAATTCCACAAGTGCATTTGCACTCAGGACATTGTATTTCTGCCGGACGTCCTGTATTATCATAGTTTTTTTACCGTTTCACTAACAGGTCGCGCTGGTAAAGGCCATAGTGTTGCTGAGAAGACTCAGTACAATCTGCCCATGGATGCCGAGGACAAGGAGATTGCAGAGGTTTGCGAGGCACATATCAACGAGCTGATTGACAGAGGCGACCCCGACCGCGAGATTGCTCAGTTTGTGAATCGTACCGTGACCGACGACACCTACAATGCTCCCGACGAGCTGCTGGATGCCATGTTTACTCGTGGCAACGTTGGCGAGAATGATGATTATCAGGCAGAGCGCAACGTGAAGAACACACTGGTCGCGCATGAGGCCGCTAAGGGCGGTAATGTCCCGAAGTCTTACCTGCACTTTGAGGTTATTAAGCCTACTTGGAAGAACATTCAGGTGGAAACTGATATTTCTTTCAATGAGATTCGCCGGAATGGTTGGAAGTCCATTGCTACACTGACCACCTATATGAGCGAGACTCTGAAGAATAAGATGTTCTATGACATTTTTGGCATGGTTGATGACATGATTACTGGTGGCGATCAGCTTATTACTGTTGCCGGTAAGGAGCCCACTATGGAGGCTATGGACGCACTGACCCTGTATCTGAATGAGTATGCAGATGGTGCAAATCCGTTTACCGTCAGCCTGCAGAAGTATTGTGCAAAGATGCGTCGTATGACTGGTTATGCTCAGTATCTGTCTGATGCTTCTAAGGACGAGTTTAACCGTTATGGTCTGGTTAAGACTTACGATGGTGTTGCTGTCACTGGCATTAGTTCTGCAAAGCGCCTGGGTGATGGCTCTATGCTTCTACCCGATGCCCGCATCTTCGGAATCGGAGGTGTTGTGGGTAACCTTGATATGAAGGGTGAAACCCATACTTACGAGGATTACGACAACAATAACGAGAAGGTTCACCTGATGCTGAAGGACTTCTCTTATGGCTACTGCATCACTCATCCTGAGCGTGTCGCTAAGATTGTTCTGCAGAAGTAATAAATCCTTAGTTTTACCAAAGACAAATTTGAGCGGGGACTTTGCGGTCTCCGCTTTTATAGAAAAGGAGACAAAATTATGAGTTCCGTGATGGAAAAGAAGTTTATTGACGTTCTGAACTGCGATGATAACGTGGTTACCATTTCGTCACTGAACGGTAAGGGCTATACTTTCGAGCCCGGTAGTGTGGAAGAGCCTTGTGTGATTCCTATTCCGCCGGAGGAGATCATGTATATGAACAGCACTTGTTCTGCGTTCAAGAATGGTGTTCTGCGTTTTCGCCCTGAAGAGCAGAATGAAATCTTTAAGGCTATTGGCATTAAGGGTGACGATGTTCTATTCATTGAAGATCAAAAAGGATACGACAAAGATTCAATCCGCAAAGGATCGGTTTGAAATTTGAGGTGGAGTGAATGAAACAGTCATATACAAACTTCGATGACCTATTGAGTGATGTAGCAGATGGTGTGGGGCAGATTATGCAGGACGTAGCTCCGCAAATCGAAACAGTTCTTCAAGCAAGTGCGAGGAAAAATATTCAGTCACAATCAGCCCGTTCTGCCGGAATCGAAGATGCAAATAATATTGTAAGTAGTGTAACTCGTGATGGAAACACTGTTACGATGATTGTGAAAGACATCGCAAAACCGCAACCGTCTTATTTTCTTGGCAGAAAGAATTTTGATTCTCAAAGAGCATCAGATACTTTGTTATATAGGGAATATCATCATGGTAATTCTCCACTTGTTTGGAATGAGAATGGTGGAGCGAATGTTTTATTTGATGAACGTGAGAATGCGGCTGTTGGTGGAACTATGTTTGCGAACTGGATTGAGAATGGTCTTTGGATGGATCTGAGTTATTATCTTCGGTCTGGTGGGCAGAAAGAATATCGCCCTGCACGTCCGTTTATTGCTCCTGCGCAAGTCGAGGCGGCAATGATTGTTAAGACGGCTTTACATGGATTGTAAAAGCCATCTTTTATGAGAATTTATTTGGAATAAAATTTGAATGAGAGGAGGCTGGCTTGAAGAAGCTGGCCGCTTCTCTTTTTTATTTTGAAAGGAATTGTTGAAAATGGAAAAGAGAGGTGACCAACAGTATGGATGAAAAAGAAAATACTGGTACAGAGTCTTCTGCCGTAACAGCCATTAAGGTCAAGGTTGTTATTGACACAAACAAAACAGAATTAGATAAGCAATTTAATTCTGTCAAGGAGCATTATAAAGAAAAACCAGTAAAAATAGCTTTTGGAGTAAATCAAAACGACACTATCCGTAATATAAATGATGCACTTGATAAGGTAGTCAAGAGCGGAAAATTAAAAACTCCAAAGGTCACACTTGATGTTAAGATTGACCAGAGCAAAGTAACCGCACAGCTTAAAAAAGCTATGCAATCTGCGGCAAAGCAGACAGTTAATGTTGATAACGGAAAGTCTGGTTCTACAAAAACACAAGATACTTCAAAAAGTGATATTTCACGCTTTTTCAGCCTTGCAAATCGTCAAGCAAAGTTAAAAGCGGATGAAGCATCGTTAATTGCTAATGGAAACAAATCATCTGAGTTGAAAGCGGTACAGACTAGATTGAGCGTAATCAACGATGAGATGGATAAACTCAAGACAAAAACAAAAGATGTAATTACGGAATCTCAGAAGTTAAAGCTTGAGGATATCGAAAAAACCGGAAAATTCAATGCTGACAGGAATACTGCAAAAGGTGCTGATTCGGTTGCAAAAGAACTAAAAAAACAAAATCAAGAAATTGCAGATGATTTAAAAAAGACTCTCACATCTCAAGAATCCGAGTATGAAAAATATCAAAAAAAGATTCAGTCTCTTGAAAACTATTCTAAGAATAACTCCAACTATAAAAATGATAATATCAAAAAATATTTATATGGAGAAGATGGAACTGGAAAAACTTCTGGAAAGTTAAAAGAGTTGCGAAATCAGCTTGCTTCTATTGAGAACACTACACCAGGGAAAGCAATTCAAGACTTTGATAAAAAATGCAAGACTCTTGATACAACTATTGATTCTACAAGTCAACATTTAAAAGAACTTGGATTTGATTTTAGAGATATAAATCAAGCCAATGTTGACATGACGAAGTTTAAGAGTGTTTATGAACGTGCAACGAAGTTAGAAGACTCTATTGCAAATAAAAGTAAATATTCTTGGCTAATTGATAGTTTAAACGGAATAAAAGCTTCTGCTGCTGGTTGTGAAGGCGATGTTACTGATCTTAGTGCAAGACTATCAAACCTTGAGGTTGAGGCCAGCAGATGTGGGGCCACCACAGAAACTCTTGGTCAAAAACTGTCTCGTCTGTTTAAGGAGCATTTCCAGACCGCCATCGCTATGGCTGGCGTGGCTATGGTTAAACAAGGTCTGCGAGAGGTTTATAATAATGTTCTGGAACTGGACACGGCTGTAACAGAGCTTAAAAAGGTCAGTAAAATGACTGGCGACGAGATGAATGAATATCTCGATAGAACTGCAATAAACGCTCGTGAGCTTGGTGCTAATATTTCTGATCTTGTAAATAGCACTGCTGATTGGAAACGACTTGGATATACGGATAAAGACTCTGAAGAGCTTGCTCGTGTGTCTGCACTTATGGCGAATGTTGGAGACCAGATCGATAACGCAACGACTGCTTCCTCTTACCTGATTTCTGCAATGCAAGGTTTTGGGTTGGTTGCTGATGATGCAGAACGTCTTCTGGACTGCATGAATCAAATCGCTAATACCGAACCGGTCAGTATGAACGACCTTGGAATTATAATGCAGAAAAGTTCCGCTGCGATGTCTGCCGCCGGAAATACATATCAGGAGACGCTTAGTTTGGCGGCTGCTGTAAATGGTGTACTTCAGGACGCCGATACGAGTGGCACTTACCTAAAAACTTTGAGTATGTACCTTCGTGCTTCAAAAACAGATGCGGAGAATGCCGGTATCGCAACAGATGGGATGGCAGATTCTGTATCCGAACTTCGATCTGAGTTGAAGCAACTTGCTGGTGTTGATATTATGAAGGATGATAATACCTTCAAATCAACCTATCAGATTATGAAGGAACTTTCTGAGGTTTGGAAAGATCTGTCTGACACAACACAGGCAAATATTACTGAGTTGATTTCTGGAAAGAGAGGAGGTCAGAGTACATCTGCCCTGCTGAATAATTTTAACGTTGCTGAAGATGCTATGAAGCAGGCGCTTAATTCTAGCGGCAGCGCAATGCGTGAGAACCAGACGTATATGGATTCCTTGCAGGCGAAGCTTAATCAGCTTGATTCTGCATTCCAGAAGTTTAGTACGGACTTGATGAAGTCAGATATTCCGAAGTTCTTTATAAGCCTTGCCACAGTTTTTGTTGACGGTGCAGATAGTGCTGTAAAATTTGCAGGTGCATTACCCACTTTGACAGCTGCCATCTCTGGCGTGTTGTCTGTAATGCAGATGAGCGGAAAGCTCAAAAATGGTGCGGGTAAAGTTAATATGCCCTCTTATATTTGTTGCGTATAAAATATAGGATGCGGCACCATGTAAAAATAAAATAGCCCCTAGAGTGCTGGGAAACCCTAAGAGCCATATCGCCTATTGTTATATTTATATAATGTAGGAATCGAAAGATAGAAACAAGGATATGGATGCTATATGCTGAGATAAAAGCTCGGTTTTATCGTATTGTCAAAATATGGTAACAGTCGAGTGTTAAGTAGCGTTTACAATGGGCGGTCAGCAGCCGATCCGCTCCCCTATTATATAATGTAGGAGGGTGGAAGGTTCATCGACTAAAAAGGGTCAGTGAGCAACCACTGGAAGGATAGTCAGTTCTGGACGAAAGTTCAGAAGTCCACCTCAGACGTAACCAGACGACTTAAAGAAGTAGGTGGAAACGAGGAGACGCGCTTTTCTCTAGCGCGATATAAACAAGAGAAAAATATTCAAAAATATAATTCGACATGATTCATATTGACAGCTGACGCAGTGGCGGCTATAATGAAAATATAATCGTATAAATTCATTTTACGGAGGTATTTATCATGCCGAGACCTAAAGGAAGCAAAAACAAGGTTACCATGATTGCAACGGCTTCTGTCGATTATGCTGCACTGATCGATGAAAAGCAGTCCGCAAAAGATTCGTTGAATGCAGAGGTTACTTCTATCGCGGCTAATATCGATTCTTTGAAGGCTGATCTGAAATCTAAGAAAGCTGAAATCAAAAAGCTGGATAAAGAGTTAGTTAAACTTGCTGAAAAGAAGGATGAGGCTGACAAGAAAGCCGCTGTCGAAGCTAACAAGAAGAAGGCCGAAGAACTCGTTGCAAATGCTTTGGCCAATGGCATGACTGCTGAAGAAATCGCTGAACTTCTGAAATAACTGCTGTGCAGCCATCATAATGAACAAGCCCGACTTCCCTACTACTGGGAGGCCGGGCATTACTATTTGTTGTTGATTTTAGTATCAAGCTATGATACACTCTTACAAAAGGAGTGTTGAATCATGGAAAACAATAAAAAACATGTGCCGAATATGGAAATTTCTAATTTTGGCGGTCGTTCTATTACGGACTACACGTATCATGGCGGCAAAGACGAAACTACAGAGAATCAGCTGAATGCTTATTTCAGAGATTATAGTGATAATAGATTGAAAAACAAAGATGGAGGCGCTGATGACGGAAATAGTAAAACTAATCAACAGCATTGATACGCTGTTTAATGTATTTGTTCCAGGCGCAATCTGTGTCTGGTTTTATATGAAGCTGTCTTTAAAGAAAATTGAATATCAGGGATATCTTATTTTAAGTATCGCAGTTGGTTTTGTACTAAAGTATACGGTTGATTACTTAGATAGAATCCTTCCTTTTGTTGTAGTTGATTTTCCTATCGTGCTGGCATACGTTCTTTTAGGGTTGCTTGCCGCTGCCGCATTTTACAAAATCAAGAACTCTGTTTGGGCTAGAAAAATAATGGTCAATATTCTTGGAGTTGAGCCGAGTGACAATATTTGGACTAGGCATATCGATTCTCATGGTAATTTGATGATGCTAAACATGGATGATGGATCTCATATTTTAGGAAAACTAGAAACAGCAGATGATGAGTATATTACATTAACATATCATTGCTCTGCAAAATCAAAGTCTGGTAAGGATATGGATGATGCCGCAAAGAATGCAAATACTGGTTCTGTCCTCTGTATCCCAATGAGTCGCGTTAAGAGTTTTGAGTTTTTGTATTGCGATAGAAATTCCGCAATGGCAAAATACGTTTTTCGCTAAATCTAAATACGACCCACTACCCTGCTACTTTGTATAGCAGGGCTTTTCTTTTTATCACCACTCGTATCCGCAATTCTTACACTTGAATTGTTCGCCGGGCTTCCTAATCATGTGTTTTTTTTGTTGGAGGTGAGTCACTTGCTTTCTTATCAATGTGGGAAAAGAAAACCTTATCAGGAGAACTTGTCTATGTTTGGAACAGTTAATCCTGAATGGGCAAGAACCAACATTCCATTAAACGCAGATACGATTGCTTATGCTGAGGTATGGAATTACGAATCTCAAAAAGAAGAATTGGTTCAATTCACTTCTGTCAGTGAATTTTTTTCATGGATCGACAATCCACCCGTAGCGTTCAGGTGTATATAAACGTTGTGCGCCTTCGGAAGTAACTGTAATAATATCGCATTTGGGGCTTACTAAACTGTCAATTTCGGCTATTTCGTAGTTTGTACCCTGAAGGAATTCAACCATTTCTTGTAGTTTAAGTGTATGGATATTATCTCCAAGCTTGATGAGTTTTGATTGATAAAGTTTATGCTCACCACTAGCTGCATAACCAATATCGTCCAATGTATTCGGTTGAATTTTGTTATGGCCTGTATCTGCTCTAAGTATCACATTTTCGCCATTCTCGATGCCACATTCGATTAAATAAACAGTGCTATTCCCTGTTTTCTGCACCAGCACATTTAGCAAGAATCCAAGCTCTTCTTAGATAGGCATCTTTTGAGCTGACGTAATTTTAAGTGTATGAAGGACAACGTCGTTTAGAAATTCGCCTGTGTCAAGTCTAGCATCGCCGGTGAACGCAACGACATGGTTTGTTTTTGTAATATACGCTTTCTGGCTATGGTCGGACGGCATAGCGATAAACGGATTGTCTGTTCTATGACGTATGAGTCGCCAGTCCGCAGACACAATGATTCCTTCTTTATTAGCGATAGCCATTACTAAGGACATCCAAAACACCTTCATTTTTTAATTCGCTGGGGAAAGGATTTCTTATATTATGAAAATTGAAATTGACGCAAAAGAACTCACTGCCCTTCTTGACTATATCAAGGGACAGCGAGAACCTATTGGTAGTGTAGACAACTTAGCGAAGTCCATCATGGAAAATCTTCCACATAAAATGGACGAAGTATTCGTTAGATATTAAAAGCCTTATCACTCTAAGCAGTCAGGTGACGAAATCCAGTAAGTTCTATCATCTTCAACTGCTAAAATGTTACACGCTTCACTTTTGTATCGGAGGTATTCAAATGAACGATTTTAACATTATTTCCGTTAGAGTACGGAAGATGCCTCCGTTTACTCAGGAAGAACGGAAACGAATTTTTTCACAATGGAAGGCTATACTTAAATCTCAGGGTCTGGAATCACAGAAGGGTCAATCTCAAACTCAAGTCTAATCCGTTCCATTGCTGGATTGTATTTAGTGTGTAGTTCTCCATACCCTATAACATCTTGACCGATAAGAAGTTCATATTCAAAATCTTCTGGGTCCATAACACAAAACAATATATTGGGAAGAATTATGTCATCGCCATAGCCAATTTTCAATGTGCAGACTGTAATGTCAGCCATTTTAGAATTTGTGATTGATTTAACCTCTTGTTGAGTTGGCATGATGGGTAAGCCAAGTTTGTTGGCAATTTCTCTTGCGATGCAACATACGGAGCTTCCAGTATCCCAATAAGCTGTTAGTCCACGAACTTCCTTTCCGTTGAATTCTGCACTAGCAGGAGAATGAAGACAAAAATCTTTCTGAGGGACACCGTTTGTTGTTCTTTGAAGCATTTTTATTCTCCTTTAGAATTCATATCCACATGCTTTGCATTTAAACTGCTTTCCCGGTTTCTTACTAGCAAATCCCCACATTGCCACGTCAATGAGTTTGGAACCAGCGCCTATCTTATCAAGATGAGGACAACCGCAGACGGGGCACTTAGGTGTATACTTTGCAAGTTCAGCTTCTTGAGCGAGTTCTTCTTTAATTTGCTTATCAAAGGCTTCTGCTTTTTCCAACTCTGCTTTGTCGTTGGTTGGTCTAGGAGGGTCGTAATGAGGAGAATCCTTAAAAAACTCCTGACGTTTTGCGTCGTCCCATTTCTCCCAAACAGATACTTTTGGAACCATACCTCCGCAGAACGGGCAAAACCATACAAATCGCTCTACATATTTATCGCATCTAGGGCAGTAAGAAATTTTCTTGTCCATAATCTCTCCTCAAAAGTAGATATTAACTTTATTTTCTACTGATGGCACGAAAATTACTTCTGGCTCTCTTGATGCCATAAATAAAGTCCGTAAATCCATGAGTGGGCTTCTTGACCGGTATATAGAATATTGTTGGAATCTTGATAAGGCAACTCTTGCTAATACAAATTTTATCACATGGCTTACAAAAGAGCAAGGTGTATTGGACTTAAATACTGCAAAGACAACTGCACTGAGGCTTGCAACTGTTGCGTTGAATGCTGCGGTCAGTATGATTGCTGGTATTGCACTTAATACCATTATCACAAAGTTCAACGAATGGCGTACTGCCATTGAGACTAATGCACAGAAGTCTAAAGAGCTTTCCTCTTCTATGACCGACTTGATTTCTCAGTATAAAGAACTGGGAGATAAGTCTGGATGGGATACGGATGATTTTGCACAGGCGAAAGATTTGAATGCAGAAATTCTTAATCTGCTAAAGAATCAGTCTGTTGAGATGGATGAAAAACTCCGCAAGCTTGACCTTGAGAATGGCAAGTACCAGGAACAGATTGACCTTCTGAACGAACTCTCAATTTCTACGCTAACGCAGAATAAGGCTGATCAAGGCAAACTACTTGAGCAAACTGCAAAAGGAAAGTCTAGCGGTCAGTATGTTATCGGTGATTCCTCTGATACCGATATGGCAAATGCTCTTGGCGGCAAGTTTGGTGGTTCTCTTGATAGTAACACTGGTGTGTTCAATTTTGGTGGATTTGACACGAATGATGCAGACTCTATTCTTGCTTACTATGATAAGTTGAGTAGTGCTCTGGACTATCTGGGTAGTAACTATGATTCTGCAACTCTTAAAGCATCAAGTCTATACAACCAGCTGAAGTCCGAGAAGAATGCCATTGAAGACCAAGCAAACGCATATCGTAGTTCTTCCGACACATTAAAGGAAGTTATTGCGGCGCAAAAACTATCCTCTACGTCTTCTAAGCGTTCAGAGGAAGATATCAAGGCTGTGACTGATGCACTCGAAGGACTGAAAGGTGCTTACGGCGGTATTACGTCTGGCAACCTTGTGAGTTTCCTGAGTGGTGATAAGAAATTAGGCGGCATATACGCAGATGCGTTAAACCAGCTGAAAGACGTAATGCTGAATCTCGGATTTGAGGATAATACTTCTGACGCACAGGCTTTTGTTGATGTGCTTGTCCAGCTTGGAATTGTATCTTCGTCCTCCGCTTCTAAAGTAGATGGATTGTCGGAATCCGCATCTGCCGCCGCAGATCAACTCAAAGAAGCAACTGATGGTCTTGATAAGATTCAATCTGCTTATAGTACGCTAAGTGATGTTGTTGATGAGTACAATAAAAATGGTTATTTAACCGTTAGCACTCTTACTGATCTCATTAACCTTGGCCCAGAGTATTATGACTGTCTAGTTGATGAAAGTGGTCAGCTTGCAATCAATACAGAGAACATCAATACGATGGCTGATGCGTACTACGAGATGGCAAAAGCTGCCTTGTATGCTCAAGCTATTGAATCTCTGAATGCAAACACGAACACTTATGCAAATGCAAGTAAGTTCTTATCTCAAGCACAACAAGAAGTCAAAGATATGAAATCTCTGCTTTATGCGGAGGGTCAGCGTCTTATTGATGAGGGTGGCTTGAGTGGCGATGCTCTTGCAACTCAAGTTCAGGCGCAACAACGAATTATCAACACTTATAGTGCCATGATGGACTTGTTGGACAAGACTAATGCTCAAAGTGCTGAGAATCAGTTTAGGAACCCGAAAGATAAAAATAGCAAAAAATCTTCTGGTAGCGAGGATAAGATGACCGATGCGGTCAGTGCATGGAAAACTCTATCCACTGCCATGGAAGAATATAATCAGTATGGCAATCTTTGCATTAGTACATTAAATGATTTACTTGGTCTTGAAGACGACTATACTTCCCTACTTACAGAGCAGAATGGGAAGATGTCTATCAACACGACTGAGTTTAAGAATTTGATGTTTGCTCAGATTGCTCAGGCTAATGCTGCTGATGAGTCTGGAAAGAGTGCTGCGGAACTAAAGCGTATCCTTCAGTATGTTGATGAAAATGTAAAGGGAGACACCATCTCCTTTGAGCAACTTACTGACGCCATCAAGGGCTACGGCACTGCGATGGACGAAGCCAAGGAAAAGACAGACGCTATAAAATCCGCATTTTCTGGGTTGTCAGAGGCCAGTAAGAATAAGATTGAAAATCCTTTTGGTGCTCTTGATGCGGATGATGTGGACAAAAAGTATCAGGCAATTCGGGACTTGTACGATAACACAGACCTATTTACAGACGAGCGATTTGCTGGAGCACTAAATCCAGAGAGTGGTGAAATCGATTATAACAGCGATACCTTTAAGCAGATGTTCCTCGAAAAGCTTGATGGTATGGCTACTGCTTGTGAAGAGACCGGTGGTATGGCCGGTAAATACCTCGCTCAAGGCTTTAGAGATGCTGAAGATAAGATTAAAAATAATGTTATCAGTATCGAAGAATATATCAATGGTATAGGTTCCACTCTGGAAAACATCAATAATCGGATGGATAATTTCCAGGGTGCTTTTAATGATCTATCCGATATTGTAGATGAGTATAATGCTTATGGTGATTTAAGTCAAGACAGTATTCAGAAGTTGATGAGTCTTGATGTAAAGTACACTGCTTGTCTAGATCTTCAGGGAGATAAGCTTGTTTTTAATAAAGAGGCTTTTCGTGCTCTTTACGTTGAGCAGTTACGAAAACTTGCTGCTGATTACGAGGGAACAGAAATCGGCAAACGCTACGCTGAGATTCTTCAGAAAGTAGCCGATGGGACTTGGGATGTAACCAACCACATGAAGGGTATGGGTACTGAGGCAGAAAAGCTTCAGACAATCTTCTCTAACCTCAAAGACCTCTTCTCTTCCCTGCTTGATCTCGTAAACAACGCCAACGATAAAAAATCCAACGACTTGAAGATTCAGGGCGATGCATGGATCGACGTTATTGACAAGCGTATTGATGATCTCAACGAAGAGAATGACGCCCAAGAACGCGCCATTGAACTGGCAAAACTTCAGGCCGAGCTTGAAAAGGCCGAAACACAAAAGACCGCCCGCGTCTACACGTCGAATGGTTACGAGTGGCAGGCCGATGAAAGCGCTGTCCGTGAAGCCCGAAACAATCTCAATGATAAAATCCGCGAGAATCGTAAGCAAGATGAAATCGATAAGCTGACAAAGCTCAAAGAAGAGATCCAAAAGAATATCAATCTGATCGGCACCAGTTGGGATGACTACCAGAAGAAGCTGGCCTATACGGCGCAGTTCGAGGCAATGACCTACGATGAGATGGTCTCTCATAATGATGTCTTTGCGAGCGCTGTCATCTCCAATATGAAGGCGATTCAGGCCGCAACGAACGTCTCTAATATCGTCACTAGACTCGAAACTCTCATTGATACCCTGACCAAGCTTGGCAATGTTCTTGGTAAGCTTAATGGTTCTACACAGGATGGCGGTATCACCGGCCTGCTCAATCGACTGCAGCGTGCCATTGGTACGTTCTCCGACAAGAGTTCCGGTAAAGGATTCTGGGGTCGGCTCGCTGACGGGTTCAAGAGTTTCTTAGGGATCGGAAATGGCGGTAATGCAATCGCTTCCCATGCCAGTAGTATCGACAAGGGCTTGATTGAAGCACTTGAAGGAACTAAGGTTGAAGCCGCCAGATCTGCACAGGGTCTATTCTCCGGCAGTGGCGGTTTGACTTCTATCTTCCAGAAGGGCTTTAGTGGCGTTCTCTCTGTTGCTCAGAAGGCGCTTGGTGGACTGGGCTCGCTCTTCGGCAATATTGGCACTACTCTTGGCGGCAGTAAGTTGTTCTCCGGCATCACCAGCGTTTTCACTGGTATTGGAAAAACTGTCACGGGCACTGTTCTTGGCAGTGGTGGAGTAGCTACAATTGTAAAAACTGTTATCGGCAAAATTCCTGTTATTGGCCCCATCTTGCTCGGTGGCACTCTTGCTGTCAGTGCAATTGGCGGAGGCAGCTTTGGAACCGGTATTAAAAGAATCGGCTCCGGAATTGTTAATGTCGTCAAGGGTATTGGGTCAGCAATCACTAAGGCGGTAAAGGGCGTCGGTACATTTATTAGCAAACTTATGCCGTGGAACTGGGGTAAGAGTTCAAGCGACAGCGGCTCCAAGAAGAAAGGCATTGGCTCTTGGAAAATCTGGCCGTGGAACTAGGGTCGCGCCAAGGGTGACAAGCATATCGACCAAGCAGCTCCGTACAATGTTGACGAAGAGGGCGAAGAGATTATCGTCCGCAATCCCGCAAAGGGACGGATGACCTATCTTGAAAAAGGTGACGGCGTTATCCCTGCCAAAACCACCGAGAATCTGATGGAAATCGGCAAAGATCCGAATGGCTAGCTTGTCAAACTACTGAAAAAAACACCCGGCTTCCAAAAACTTTCGGATTTTATGTTCGGTAGTATGTCCTTGGATAGGCTTAAAAGCGCGAACACAAAGGGTGATATACTCTCCATCACAAAGGATATTGCAAATAGTCAGATGAAGAGACTTCGCTCTAAGTTTGAAGCCGCATGGAAAGAGTTGGCAGGAGATGCAGGTCTATCCGAAGAGCAGATCAACAGTATTAGCGGCACCATCTTTGACCGGATGGGTAGCATGATCACTAATACGATGGACGCTGCCATGGGCAACAAAGACCTGACGAATGACCAAATCAAAGAATTGTGTGCGAATATGTTCCAGCGCATGGGATATATTTACGAGAATGGATGGGACAACCTCTATTCCCTGTCTCCTGATATGCCGAAAGATGTATCCGAGAAGCTCCACACTCTCTTTGATAAGATCTCGTCCAATTACAATTCCGACACCGATTCTGTTAATAAGGTTTTGGCAGATAAAATCGGGACTGTTACCAACACTATGCAGACCACTTCGGCTTCTGGTTCTTCTGGTGGCTATTATGGTAATACAATGGATGCCAATGTTGGGCCCACTGCATCGTTCAATTTCAATAAGATCAGTAAGACTATCAAGGATCTCTTCGAGAAGTTCTCCAATAGCAAGTTTGGTGCATGGCTGAACAAGCACTCTCTTGGCTCTACTGTGGACAAGCTGACGAAATACAATAGTTCCAGTGACCCAAACATGGTTCAAAAGGCACTGCATTTGCTTACTCATCCGACCGAGCTGATTGCTTCGGCAGTCGAAAGTGCAGTTAAGACCGGTAAGAAAGTCACTTGGGCAGTCACTCATCCGAAGGAAGCAGCTCAAGAGATTGTGTCGGCGGCCAAGGATGCATATGCCAAGGGCAAGGAAGTTGCGTCCAATGTAAAGGACGCAGTCACTCACCTGAAAGAGACCGCTGAAAAGATTGTTGATAAAGTAAAAGAAACTTACAGCAATGTTAAGGAGGCCGTCTCTGAGAAGATTGATTCCGCAAAGAATTGGATCAAAGACAAAGCCGATAAAATTACCGGTAAGAAAGTTGCCGGTTCTCGTAGCATTGGTAAGTCTGGTACTTATAATGTTGATGAGAAGGGTCCCGAACTTATCGTTCGTCAGCCTGAAGCTGGGCGGTACACCTATCTTGAGACTGGTGACGGTGTTGTTCCTGCGGATATTACATCTAAGCTCTTTGATTTGGGCGGCAATCCTGACGCATGGTTCCAAAAGCAGCTTGCTAAAAACGGCGGTCTGACTGCAACCATTCAGAGTCACGATTCTAAGCCGTCTATTAGTATCGGTGATATTTATGTCCAGAAACCAATTGGTGATGCCGATGGTCTGGCTCGTGAAATCGTTCAGGGTCTGCCCAATGCAATTTATCAAGAATTCAGCAAACGATAAGGAGGTGTATTGAATGACTGATTCGAGAAAAGCTGTCAGCGAGCTGGCAAAGATGATTTGTGAAGCCGCTAAACGTGTCGTAGAAGATGCGTCGTTTGATAAAACCTTCTTTGGAGTTGTAACTGGTACTAACAACGGAAAATACATCGTAACCTCGGCCGGACAAGAGTATTCTATTAAATCCAGTCTATTCTTTACGGTTGGAGAACGTGTTGCGATAACTGCCGTTCAGAACAATTACAACACACTGATTCTTCGTAAACTTTAAGCCGCATAATGCAGGTAGTTCCGCCAGTGACGGATAACCCTGCAAGTGTGGCCTTTTATTTTTATAGGAGGTGAATGTCTTGGCAAAACCTATATTGTCCCCTATCTCTGTTTTTGATGCGGCTGAAGGCACCACCGCATATTTCAAGGTAGCTGGCGCAGCAGTCGGCAAAGATACGGTTTTTTATCTATACGAAATATACGATAGTATGACAAACTTATTGGTGTGTACTAAATCAAAGTACAGTTTACAAGGGACTACACAGGGTAACGGTCTGACGGGAGGTGTGCCGCCCGTCAGATTTTCCATGTGATGTTCAAGCTGTCGCTTGTGGCGGCTATGGTGGTAATCATCAAATCCACCACCCGCCGCTTGTCGTCAAAGGATACATTGTCCCATGTGTCGAGGTAGCCGGAAATCTGATTGACCTGTTCCGGGCTGATGGCTTCCACCGTCAACTCGGCTATCTGCTTCACAAGTTCCTGTTTGCGCCCGTCCAGTTCCGCTATCTTCACATTCACATAGGAGAGCAGGACATTGT